>ERZ1645187.1604-NODE-1604-length-20635-cov-34.168853_pt1 | contig 20635 bp, 15 predicted proteins | sample MGYA00575352_ERZ1645187 | MGnify/ENA primary metagenome ERZ1645187 (study PRJEB40837, sample SAMN11349314) | freshwater sediment metagenome | isolation source: river sediment | host: Sediment | place: India: Wazaribad , New Delhi | collected 2017-02-21 ... | reverse complement strand
AGAAAAAGCGCCTTGAAAGGCGCTTGTTTTCTGGTGATCTGGCGGAGACGGTGTCTGCGGATCGATCGTTCAACGTCGCTTAATAATGCAAAAAAAGTTGTTGATTTAATTGAATTTATTTCCTCCTTCTCGTTTGACCATGTTCAACTGTGTTCATCAAAAATGGTTAAAACTCAAATTTTTATGGTAGAAACTATGGTAGGAACAATGAACCAGGTCGGTACTTGGAAAAAGTGGGATTCGAACTTTGGCACGCAAAGCACGGGAACTCTCAGCGCTTGAAGTAGGGCGACTCCGAACTGCTGGTCATCATGCCGTTGGGGGTGTGGCCGGCCTTTACCTGTATGTAAACGATACAGGTGCCCGGTGCTGGGTGCTGCGTGTCATGGTTGGAAGCAAACGCCGACACATGGGGCTAGGGGGATTCCCGGACGTTCCGTTGGCCGCAGCGCGATTTAAGGCACGCAACGCAAGAGACGAGATCTCATCCGGCATCGATCCAATTGCTCAGCGCGAGGCCCAGGCGAGCCAGCTTCGAGCACGCCAGGCAACTGAAAAGACATTCCAACAAGCTGCCCAAGCGTATATGGATACACACGGCGACGTCTGGAAGAACCCAAAACACCGCGCGCAGTGGGGGACCACCCTTGAAACCTATGCCTATCCGGTGATGGGCAAGTTGCTGGTCCGCGATGTGTCGCAGGAGCACGTTCTCAACGTTCTGGAACCCATCTGGAAATCAAAAAATGAGACCGCCTCTCGATTACGCGGACGCATCGAGGCCGTTCTGGATTGGGCGACAGTCCGAAAGTACCGATCCGGAGAGAATCCGGCGCGCTGGAAGGGGCACCTGGACAAACTGCTGGCCGCCCCGAACAAGGTTCAGAGAGTCGTTCACTTCCGAGCTCTGCCAATCGACATGATGGCGGGATTCATGGCCGACCTTCGGCAACGTGAAGGAACGGCCGCCCGGGCTCTGGAATTCGCCATCCTTTGCGCATCTCGCAGCGGTGAGGTTCGTGGGGTGACGTGGAGCGAGATTGATCTTGAAGCGAGAGTCTGGACCATTCCATCCGATCGAATGAAGGCCGGCAAGGAGCATCGCGTGCCTCTGTCTGAATCGGCGATTCGCATCATTCAGAGGCAGCCCCGCCTGGCAAGTTCCGAACTGGTATTTGCCGCGCCGCGAGGTGGCCAACTGTCTGATATGACGCTATCTGCAGTCATGCGTCGAATGAACGTTGACGCGGTGCCGCATGGCTTTCGTTCAACTTTTCGGGATTGGATCAGCGAGCGAACCAGTTACCCCAGGGACCTGGCCGAGCAGGCGCTGGCCCACACTTTGGAGAACAAGGTCGAAGCTGCGTACCGCAGGGGCGACGCATTGGAAAAACGTCGGGAACTGATGCAGGCATGGGACGACTTCTGCGGCTCCGGGCATTTTGAGCGGGGCCAATGAACCGCCAGGCAGTGCGATTGTTCTCGGACGAGTTTCAAATATGCGATGACTTCACGTCCTGACACGGGGCCGCCTAGATGCAGGGCGTTCCCGGCGGAACAGGTTGCAGCCTTCGCAAGGCCGTCCTAGTTGATAGCTGTGGCAAGCGTATGCCTTGCATGGGGTTTTTCGCTGAATTCCACTGCTTCAGCCGTGTAGTCCGGCGTTGGTTGAGCAGGATCCGCGATTTGTTGACCGTCAGTTTGCCAACAAGATTGGTTGCGTTTTCAACGACTGAAAGAGCGTTCGAAGCGCCGTTAGATCGTAGAAATGACCGAGTTGAGGCACACGTCACGTCGTATTTGTAGGGACTGGTTGTTGACAGTGGCCTGGCACCCAAGTAAGATTTGTCTTCCGGCTCAAACCGGAAATAGTAACAAAGGCCAACTGACCTGATCTATGTCTTTGGATCAGGTCGTCGATAGTACCATTTTTCGGCCTGCGTCACGGGGGAATTCGCTTTCGTGACGCTTGACTTGTGACCCCCGCGTCGAAAGACGTGGGTTGCTATCAATGAAAAATGGAAATCTCATCTATTGGCACCTCGGGCATCCAATCGCCCTCGTCCCCCCTCGCTAAAGCAGTTCCTCACGCACCGCTCTTTCTGAACGCGGATGAGGTTCGTGCGCTTCTGGGCGGCATCTGCCGTACCACACTGCACAACTGGACTTCGCCCTCGTCCCCGTACTACAAGCCAGACTTTCCTGAGCCGATCCAGCTTTCGGATCGAGTCAAGGTTTGGGACTATGCGGCGGTCTTGGCATGGGTCGAGCAGCGCAAGATCAACGGAAAACGCAGCACATCGCGCGCCACACGTTCGAAATCCGACCAATTGGCGCGTCGCCCAGCCAAGCAGTTGCACAAGGGGGCGAAATGACACCCGTGCAATCGCAACACCACGGTCGCGGGATGTCTCGGCCTGTCCCGACATCCAGCAGCGGCCTTCATCTCGTTACGGCCGCGAACATCAAGCCAAAGCCGATCAACTGGCTGATTGAAGGTTGGCTTGCGGCAGGCCAATTCCACCTCTTGGTTGGCCCTTCATCTTCAGGAAAGTCCACAGTCGCAACGGCCCTCATGGCGAGCATATCGAACGGTCGCACTGGCAATTTCGGCTGGCCTGGCAGCGGCCCGATCGACCGAGGTGACGTCATCTTCTGGACCTCTGAAGATCACATTGAGAGCGTCGTGATGCCGCGCTTGATCGCTGCAGGCGCCGATCTGACGCGTGTTCACATTCTCTGCGGTGGTACCGAGGCGAATGGGAAGGTTCGCCCTTTCAACGCGCAGGACCTTCCTCGCCTGGGCGACGAGGTCGAACGTCTTGGCAATGTTGGCCTGATCGTGATTGACCCTATCTTGAGCGTCGTGCCGGGCGACTCCAACAGCAACACTGCGGTTCGAAATTCCCTGGAGCCCTTGGTCGAACTTGCAGAAAACCATGATTGCGCCATCTTGGGGATCACGCATGTCAACAAGTCGTCGAAAGGCAAGGAACCTCTGGACAAGGTAAACGGCAGTTTGGCGTATGTTGCCGTCCCAAGGGTCGTCATGATGACGGCCGTTGTGGCAGGCGGCGATCCCAGTGAAGGGCCAAATGCATCTGTTCTCGTGCGTGCAAAGTCCAACATCGGTTCCAGCCACGGTGGCCTCAAATATTGGATCGAACCGTTCAAGTTCATCCAAGACGGTAACGTCATCGAAACATCCCGCATCGCCTGGAGCTCAACTCCGCTTACGGGTTCGGCCAAGGAGATTTTGAACAACGCTGAGAGCGGCGGATCAGGTGGTTCATCCAAGGCCATTGAACTGGCATCTGATTTCCTGAAAGCCTTTCTGGCCAATGGCGGGCGCTCGTTCCCTGAAATCAAGGACGCTGCACAAGCTGCCGGCATTGCTCCCGGTACGCTCGACCGCGCGAAGCTCAAACTCGGGATTTCATCCAAGAAACAGTCTGGCATGGGACGCGTCAGCCCGTACTATTGGTCCCTGCCTCCGAAGCCGGACCTGAAGGTGTCGCAACCAGGACTTTTCGGCGAGTCCAACCCGAGTACTGGTGGCTACCGCACCCCTAACGGTTCACCAGGAGGCCCGTTTCCAAACCAATTTCAGTCTCCTGAGGGCATGTTCACTAAGGCAGTGACCTCGCCGTTTACCAGTGGGTTGCCCCAACAACCGTCGCAGATGCCAGTGCCGTCGTTTGATGGGCAGCCAAGGGCACAAGCAACTTGGGCACCTGAGACACCTGCGGCATCTGCGGCACCTGCGGCACCCAACCTTTCTGCGACGCTTGCAGCGCTAGCAATGGCTGCGATGACTGGGATGTCTGCGGAACCTGCGGAACCTGCCGAACCTGCGGCACCTGCGGAACCTGTCCTTCCGTCTCGGAGTCACGCAGCTGAACCAGGGGAGACAATTGATCAATCACTGCTCGATTGGATGGTGGGCCTGTGCAAAGTTAAATTGACAGAGTACATGAACGAGCGCGGCTTCTCTTCTCTACGTGACGTCCCTTTCGCCGACGTAGAGAATGTGTCGGATGAAATGGGAGACCAGATTGCCCCTATCGAGGCAGACGTGATTGATAGTGGACTGTGCTGTGCAGATGAAACGGAATACAGCCGTCTTGAACCGGCTTACCAGAAGGCGCTGCGCGATACGAATTGGTGGGCTGACCACTTCGGTTGATCGTGGCACTGTTACCCTGCAGATTGACATTGACTCGAAAGGCATGCAGCTCACACTTGCGCAAATGTGCCGTGACCAGTCAACATTCGTTTGCAGGGTATGGGAGCTATGAATCGAGATCGTTAGGCTTGCTGGTAGGGTGGGGGGGAGGTCGACGTGTGGCGTCCATCGGAAGCTGGAAGCTCCATTTGTTCAAGCAAGTTGAACGGACCGCCTTCGTCGAACTGGACATAGCAGTGTCTTGGTCCGGACTCAAGGGTAGATGAGTGGTCGGCGAGATTAGAGGTCTAGAACCACATCGCCACCTGGCTGGCGATGCGGTTCGGCGATTCGAGTCTGGGTATCAGACCATTCTGGTAGCGCGCTGACTTCCTCGTGGTTTGTGCCTTTGTGGGATCGCAACGGGTTCGCTCTTCCGGCGAACGGTCTGGGTCGGGTCACCGTTGCGGCGCCGGGTTTCCGACGCCCGTTGGGGCTCGCGCATTGACTGCCTTGTGTGGGCCTTAGCGGTTGAGCCCTCTTGTTAGCGACCGCGTAGGCGCCTTCCTAGTCGGCATCGGAAAAAAATATCGACCGCGGCAATCGATTGGGCAGGCTTTGAGCCCCGGTTTCTAGGCACCGTCAGCGCACCCGTCTTGCTTATTCGCACCCAGGCGACTGAACGAGCAATACCTCTTCCGAAACATTGGCCAAGGGACTGTGCCGTTCCCGGACGGTGCACGAACCGGTCCGGATGCTCAAAGCACCCATTTTGGTGGGCATCCATGCGGATGCCCAAGGACTTCCGCAACTCACGAAAAACTCACCATGACCATGAACTCATTCCCGCATTCCGCGCAAACAACCCGCGCCCAGTCGCATCCCGTACTCGGCACAGCCTCTGAAGGCGATGCAATGGGCGACATCACCATGGATCGTGCGCTTGCCGATTCGCACGATGCCAACTTGTTGAATCTGCCTTCGATCGACCAGTGCCACCCCGCACCTCACGTTCCGGTTCCTCCGGCTGATTTCGATTTCTCAATGCTTCGTCGGCAGGCCTTTGCCATGCATGCACTGGTCGAATCAATTGCCGAAAGCCTGGATAGTTGCGAATCCGCCCTGTTTGGAGCTGGGCCTGGTGAGGCAGCGCCATCGCCGGAACTGCACGCGCACCATGCGGTGATCTCAAAAATCGGCACGGTCGATCTGCGCCACTACCAGCTGGCCCCGACCTGCCAGCTGTACCTGGAATGCGCCAGATCATGCGGATGTTTGCCCGACGCGCATTCGGGCTACATAGACCTGTTGCCAAAGGCAGAGGATGAGCACCGCGGTACCGACACGATCCCGCCTGCATTCCTCGAAATGACCGGTGCCATTTCGGAAGGCCTCAAGTCCAGGGAACACCTCGACAGACTGGAGGCGCAGCACCAGTCGGCGCGGCGCGACCAGCATGCCGTGCGCCGCTTCATGAGTGCCTTGATCGCCGAGAGGCAACAGATTCTTTCGGTTCGAGTGACACTGGCCTTCCGTCCGGCGGTCCACTTCAGTGTGTCGCCCGAGCAAGTTCGCGCTGCGCTGAAGGATTTGCTGCGCACCGCACGCGCCCAACGCCAGTTTCAACCGATGCTGGGTTTCGTGTGGGCGATGCGCGACCATCCGCTTGCAGGTCCCAAGATTCGGCTACTGACCTTGTTCAATGGCGATCAGGTCAGCAAGGCCCGAGTCCTGGCGACCAGTCTGTGCGAACTCTGGGATCTCGTGGTGACTGGTGGCAAGGGCTCATCATTCGCAGGTCTGATCCAGGATGGCATGGCCACCGCAAGCTTCGGATCAATGATCAAGAGCGAAAGCCATCGCTCGGCACTCGTCGAGTTCGCAGCGGCCATGCGCATTCAGCCGCTCGCGCCCCTGGTGGTTTCGGGTCCGATCTTCGGATTTGGACGCATCCAGGGCGACCTGCTCGGGTCCTCTTCGCCAGCAAAAGGCTTCCTGACCACCTGGGAATAAGGCCTCTCATCAGAGTGTTCGTCCAGGTCCCGGTCGCCAGTCTGAAGGATCTCCCTCCATCTGGCAGGCGGCCGGGTTGCATTGGAACCGGTCTGGGAAATTTTTATCGGGTGTCCCCATGGGTTGGAACGATCCATCAACTCATCAACAGGAGCAACCATGACCCCTTACAAATCCCATATCGACACGCTATATCAACAACGCTGGTGGTCCACCTACATCGAAAGCCTGAGCGGCCAGGAAGCGTTCACCTCGGTGCTCGATGTGTACCGAGGCATCGTCGAAGACACCCGAACAGGCTCCATCTGCCAAGACGACGTGCGCCATCGGTGCCTGAACGACACCCTTGCAGTGGACTTGATGGAGATCGAGCGCTTCATGCGCTACACCCTGTACGGCCCGTTTGACACAGCGCTCAAGAATTCCCGGGGCGAGCCTCATCGAGACGGACCGGAGCAGCGATACCGGCTGTACTTCTACAAGCTGTTTTTTCACTGGACGTGGCTGGACGTCTCACTCTATGTGGTCAGTCCCCTGGTTCGTCTGTTTTTCGAGACCCTCGATTACATAACGATTCGGTTCCTTCACTATTTCCCTTATGAAGTACCGCTTGTGTGGTCCGACCACCCTCAACTGATCCTCCTGGACCACCTGTGCAACGGCCGATTGAGGAATCACTCTGATCTGTACGATCTCGTCGTTCACCAGGTTCGCGTGGCCCTGGAAGAGCGCGCAGGCGAGACGTTCCAGCGTCAAAGTGCCCGTCGAATCCTGCTGGCCTTGCGCCACTATCGGGCCTGTTGCAACTTTGTCCAGCGCCTGCTCGAACAGGTCCCGAAGGTGTGGATCTCCCGACTGGAATTCGGCTACGACCAGGCCATGACTCCGAAGCCAGGTTCGATGGCCGCGTTTGGGCACCTCAGGCGCTTGATCGAAACGGAACTGGCGGGAGCGCATGGAAATGACCACCTGGGATACCTATGGCACGCCGACTACAACCCAGCACGCGGGTACGTCTTTCAGGTCTTCTGGTTCGACAGGACCGATCCCAAGCAACAGAAACTGGGAGACGAGGCGATCCTCCAGCGACTCGCTCACCTGTGGTCGCAGGACATCACCCAGGGCAGCGGGTATGCCCTGGACTGCGCCGAAAGTCCAAGTCCGTACAAGCACCAGTTTGAATCTGAGCTAAGCGGCCCGAGGAGCCTGATCGGCTCGTCCCTGGACTGGACGTTGCTGCATCTATTCAGGAAGCCGCTGTACTTTTCGGTGAGAGGCATTTACAGCCAGGGCATCAACATGTTGCCGACACTTTCAGAACACGCTGATATCGACCAGCCGAATGTCTTGCGCTAGGGCCACTGCTGGCGCGTCCGGCTGTCCGAGGTCCCAAACAGGCGGGCGTCAGAACGACATTGCCTGTTGGGGATGCCGACACCTGCTGTTACTCGCTACCTGTGGGCGGGCTGGGTCTTGGGCCCTGAGTCTGCGGTTCACGATGTCATCGGATGGCAGGCGATGAACTTCAAAATAATGCCATATCAATTGGGTGGGAGCGTGCATAACTCGTCGATGACCAATGGTCACCCGATCTCCCCAAGGCAGAAGAATAATAAAAATACATCCTGCTTAAATTAAATACAAAAGATAAATTTGAATTATGTATTATATGTTATTATATATAATAACGTATCTATTGCCTTCTAGGTCTACTCCGATCGCCCCCAACATGGCTTGCATTACCAATGCCAGCGTTGAATCGATCGGTCTTTGATTTAGATGAATCTAATATTGTTCAAGTTGATGATTTATTGATCAATGGATATTGCTCGCTGCTAGTGCTGCCCGGGAAATTCGAATGACGTGCAGCCTGAGTGTTGAAATTTTTAATGATTTCAACACTCAAAGCGGCAGCCAATTCCTGGAGCTCCTCCGGAATCAAACCGGTTCCCTGTGGCATGTAAAAGGTTGATGGTAATTGCCATCGACAAATATTCTCTTCCAGAACAGCGGCATTCGTTGTCGTTGCACTATGACCGTTCCTGACAGATAGGAAAAATAAGTGATATTGCCTTCTCGATGTGCAGGGGGTGATGTATTCCTGCCGTTATTTATTGTGTCTACCCTGGTTGAACGCAAGACATTTGTTAACGATGTCCATAGCAATTTCTCGATGCAAGACACAAACGTTCTTGTTCATTCCTTCCACATTGAATATTGAAAGTTGAAAGCGATCATGATCCACGATTTGGAACCACTGCCCGTTGATACCCCCCTGCCAGCCCCAGTCGAGTCGCCTGCCGAACCATCCACCTTGACGGAGGGCGAGTTTGAGAAGGCCTCTCGCCTGGAGTTCATGATGACCCGCCCGGAAGATGCGGACCCCGACAAGGTTTATCTGGTCGACGATGTGCGAGGCTGGACGCACCATGTGCTGCCGCTGCTGACCAAGCTGATTCCTAAGCTTGGGTCGCTGCCCACCGCGAAGCTTGTGTCGCGCTTGCGCGGCCACGCTCTGGACTCGGCTCTGATTCTTCTTGGTCGTCACCGCAATCGCTGGCGTTACGACGAGCACATCGAGCTGGCGCTCGATTGCGCACAGGTTGCGGGCCTGTTTGAGACGCCGGCTCCCGAAAAGATGCGAACTCGATTTCTGGATCCCTACGTTCGGAAATTTGGCACCTTGCCTTCAGATCCCCTGGAAGCCTGGTTGTACCTGTACCGTTTCTGGGTCACATCCCGTCGCTTCAAGGAGAAGTTGAGGCTGCGTTCCTGGACACTGGAGCGAGCAAGGACCCAAGTCCGGACCTACGTGCAGCGCCTGCTTGCAAAACGTGCCCGCCTGCTGGTGATCCGCCTGGACCTCAGTTACAAGGAGATGTGGGCCAGCGAAATCACGATCGGACAAGCGAAGCGGGACCTACAACGTTTCCTGGCGAACCTTCGGTCGAAGCGCCAGACGGATGTGCAACAAGGATACATCTGGCGCCTCGAAGACGGCGAGAAGACCGGCTACCATTTTCACGTCGCCTTCTTTCTGAACAACAGACTGGCCCATCAGGCCGTCTACCATGCCATGGCTCTGGGTGAATGCTGGGAGCACACGATCACCAAGGGACGCGGTCGTTACTGGAACTGCAACGCGAGCCCCAATCCGTTGCAACGCGCCGGCATCGGTGTGGTGAGCTGGAACGACGATGACAAGCGCAGCGAGTTGCAGAAGGCCCTGGACTACCTCACGAAGGCCGCCCAGACGGTGCTGATTCGTAGCGGCCGTTCGATGGGACACGGCCAGGTTGACGAGGCGCCGATGGTGGGTCCAGGTCGTCCGCGTCGACCGAAGGCTGAAGTGCTTCCAGATGAAACGGGTGCAGTTGAAACCTCGCCATTGACCTACCTGCCGGATGTGCGTGATTTCGAGGAGCCAGGGCAGGAAGGCTCTGACATTCATCTGCAAACAGGTTAAGTTAGTCGTCGTCGAAGGGGATGCGACCTCGGTGACCCGCTCGTTGTCCAGGACTGACGATGTCTTCCGAAGCTCAGGTTTGCCACCAGTGGACGGTTCGAGCGCAAACTCCACCTAGGAATCAACGTGGCCTTGGGCAATCGATCTCTTTTGGACATGGCGGGTCGATACTCCGCCAATTCACATAGGCACTAAGGCGCATCCGCTTTCATTTGTCTGATCTCGTCGACCTGACGCTGCAACTGCCTCGCACAGTCCTGGGCACAACGTACGATCTCGGGATCCACCAGGGTGTTGGCATAGCCGGAAATTCGATTGAGCGTCACTTCCGGGGTCGTCATGGAGAAGGCTGCCGTTGCCAGGCCTCGACCGCCTGAGTCCAGGCGAATGGACACCATTACCATCTCGACGCGCCCACACGCATCGATGTAAGTGGCTGCACAGTGGCGCATGTGCTGCCCCTCCTGCCACACTGCCAGCGCACTGTCCAGGATCACGGCCTGTATTCCGGCGCAAGGTGGCTCCAGCTTGAAAGGAACATTCCAGGGCTTCTCTTGCGAAGCCTGTAGTCGATCTGTTTCCTGCTGCAGCCGAACCCGCCTGAGAACGCCGGCCACACTCAATCGCCGGACCGAACTGTCGCTCATCGACCTCAGATGATCCAAGGCCCAGTCAAAGATTTCATGGGCGTTTTCCTTGAAGAGGGCAAGCTCGGATTCGTCAGCCCGCTCAGCAAGCAAACCCAGACGGCGGCACAGGACGAACAGATCGTGCAGCCGGTGCCGGTAGTCGATATCCGGACGATTCGGATTGCCCCCGACCGACATCAAGCCATGCAACAGCCAACGCGGTACGAGTGAGTCGGTCCCGAACGCCTGTGCAACGCTGAGAAGATCCGCAACGACTTGCGCCGAAGGCGCTTGGTCGAAGTCGTAGTAGGCCAGAAAAGGCTGAATCCAGGCAGTTCCTTCCCGACAAAGCAACCGCCAGAACGACGGTCGAAGACCACATCGGTGCATGAGGTAGCAACGCATCCTCTCGGTCACCTCGGCTCGGTTCCCAGGTTGCGTCTGGATATCCTCTGCAAGCAGGGCATACAACGGGATCAGATTCGGGGCCTCCTTCCATAGGTCCTGATAGTCCGCGCGATAGGTCACCACGTGGTTGTATGCGTTCAGGCGAACCGGCTCCATAGGGTGCGGTCCCAGCTGAACCTGGCTGGCAATCTGCAATGAGAAGGGATCCAGCGCGAGTGCCGTGGCAATGCGCTGTCGCACCCGGGCCTGGTCCGAAGCGTCCCAGCACCGGCGAACCAACCCGTCATGGACCCATGCCGCGTACGCTACGCACAAATCGTGCTGCTCCGGATGGCGCCGCTTCAGCCATTGAACAGCCCCCGCCCTGATACCGTTCATCCAGTACGTCCGGTAGGGAACGTCCCGGGCGACCACAGACACGTCGACCACCCGAACCGGGGTCGGCAACTCGCCGTCTTCAAATGCCCAGACATAAGCCGACACGGTCCCGTCCTGCTCGAAGTCAAGGATGGCCGATCCCAGGACCTGGACGCGGCGGTAGCCGTCGCCTTGCTCGACCTCGACGGGCTGGGAAAAGCATCGCCGCAACTTGGCTTCCCATGCGTTGACCAGTGCCGGCGTGTGGACAGCCTTCAAGTCATCTGGAGGAAGGCCCAGGCAGCTGGCATGAGCCATATCCCGTGACATGGCCTTGGCCAACACAAAGTCCGCTTCGGAAAACTCGATGGCCGAAGCGAAGTGCGAAACGGTCTGACTGATGGATTCCATGCTCATTCCTTAGTTTCTCGTTGTCATTCGTTACGTTCCGTTCAATCTGCATCGACCAGAGTCGGCAGGGGAAAGCCGCAAGCTCGCGGTTCATTCGGATCATTGAAGTTGGATCCGGGAGCAGGCGTGCCCCGGATCAGCTTTCCGCTGTCGAGGCATGGAGCGCCGTGGGCCGCACAGCGCGGACCTTGTGTCAAGCCGAGGTATCGCGCTGTGACTTGCAACAAGCGCAGAGCCCGGGCAGTGTCCGAGGTGTCCGCCGGCTGAGATATCGGGATGGAAGATGTCATCATTTTCTTGCTCCGGTTAGGTGACCCTTGAAAGGGCTGGACGTGGAATAGAAGGCGGATCGGTCGTTCAGGGATTGACTCGCTCGGCACTCATAGCGCGGCTTCCAGCAGCTCCTTCAGCCGAATCAATTCGCTGCGCTGAAGGGTCAGGTCGAAGTTGCGTTGCCATGCATCCGGATCGCGCGCCGAGCGCAACTGGCTGCTGAATCGCAGGTGAAAGGCGCCAGGCAGCGCGGAAATGGGGGCCACCTCAACCTCTCGACTGAAGTGGCCCGAATCGGTGATGACTGCTTTCATGTGATTCCTCGTGATGTTGCAAATGAACCTTTGTCGATAGGCCCGGGCCCGTGACCGGGTCAGCCGAACAATTCGCAGTGCAAGCGGGCCGTCTCCCGGTGCAAGGCCAGCACCGGTTCGATCTGTTCGGCACCGGTCTTCCCCGGCGCCAGCTGGTAGCCACCGGCCAGGTTCCAGACCATGGGGAGGTGTCCAAGCCGTTCAAACACCATCCGGTCCCGCCCGCTCATCTGCTCGGTCGTCAGGATCCCGCCCAGGGGATCGTCGATATGCGGGTCAGCCCCGGCCTGGTACAGCACCAGGTCGCAATCCAGGCAGTCCCTGATCGCCTGTTCCAGCCACAGTTCATACTGGCCGCCCCGCGCATCCCGGGCCGACTGGAAGCGCAGCCCTTGGGTGTGATGCTCGATCCAGTCGATGCCGAGCCGGCGAATGATGTCGTCAGTCCCATCGCCATAGTGCGCGTCGCAATCCAGGATGGCCACACGGTTGGCGAGCCCCGATTCCTTGATTGCCAGCGCCGTGACCATCAATCCGTTGAAGGTGCAGTAGCCGCTGGCTCGCCCATAGCGGGCATGGTGAAACCCTGACGTTGGTGAACACACCACTTCCCGGTGCAATAGGGCATGTTCCGCGGCGGACAACAACGAGCCTGAGGTGTAGACCAATGATGCCGCCACGCCTGCGCAACAATTGCCAAACCCATTGGGCGTCTGGCAGCCCAACACCTTGAGAACGAAAGTCGGGTCATGGGCCCTGGCCAACTGCCGTTCGGTGACAGGTTCGAAGCTGCAGACCTCCAGGTTGAACCCGGACCGGCTTGCCCAATCGTGCACGACCAGCTTCGGCTTGTGTGCGGACGGTGAGCTGGCCTGCTCGGGAGCAACCTGCTCCGGTCGGTAGAACACTTTCATGGTTTTTCCTTTACGGTGCGGTGGTGGACGGGTTGGACACGCCCGGCGCACCCAGTGCGACGGTGAATCAGGGGGCCTTCGACCCCCTGATGGATCACGCCCGGTTCAGCGTGAGTACCGGGCGTTTGTGCCCGGTGAAGGGCTTGTCACGGCGGCTTTCGACCGGTTGAGGCGTCGGTTGGGCCTCCTTGCCGAGCGAATCCATCTCCTCCTGGGTGCCCCGAGCGAACTCGCGGCGTCGAGCCAACACCTGGCTCTGGTCTGCAACACCTTTGTTGCGCTGGACGCGTGATATCTCGTCACGCTGGCTCTTCTTTGCCGCCAGCCTTGCGGCTCTTGTTGCCGCCTGTTCCTGGTGCTCCCGCAAGGCAGCTTGCAAGCGCCTCACATGGAGCTCCCTCTGCTGCCGATCCAGGGTCGGATCGTTCAACAAACGCACCGCCCGACGGTGCAACTCACGGACATACGGGTCGGCCGAATGGGCCTCGATAAACGTGGTGGTGGACATGACCTGCTCCTTTGCTCAAAGTCCTGACACCGCGTGGTCGCACCAGGGAGAGCACAGGCCCGATCACCCGTCGACGGGATCGCAGGCATGAGTTCGCCCTGCCGCGAGATGGAACCTCACCCGGAAATGGGCATGGCTCCGCCAACGCGGTCAAATTGCGGTAACGCTTCTGGACTTCTAGCGATGCGTTTGCATCGGATGCAGGGGGTGAGCGGTCATGAAAAGCTCTCCAAAGTCATCTTCAAAATGGCTTTCCGACGGATCGGAGAGCCGCTTCTTTAGCCAGCATTTGTGAGTCGCCCTGGCAATCTGTCGATCAAATCCAGCGACACGGCCTGTTGCCAGGCCAGGATCAAAGCAAAAAACAAAAAGCCCACTTTCTCAGTCTCGAACGGTTTGCAGCGGCGGGCTGCAACGGGCTCGAAAATGCCAAAGCGGGCTTAGTTGCTTTAGCAGAATTTCTTGAGCGCTCTGCAAGTGAACCAGTAAATCAGCGCGATCGAAATCATACCGGTTCCGCCTTCAAAGTCGACCTCTTGTTCTTGCCAACAGGTGAATGGTAGAACCCACTGGGCTCACAGAATGAGCCCAGCAGCTGATCGTTTTCACAGCACACGCTCGGGAGGAAAACACATTGATCTGTCATCACCTTGGGTGTTTCAGATAGCGTCAAGGGCATCCAGAATCGGCGCGTCATTGGGGTGGGTCAGCACCTGGGCCAACTGCGCCTGGGGCACCAGCATCACCGCCTGGGATTCCCACCCCATGTCCGCCGGATTGCCCCCCAGGCGTTCGGCCAGGTAGTAGCGGGTGTAGCTCTGGCCGCGCTTCACATCCACCAGATGGCTGAGCAAGCGCACCCGCAGGCCGGATTCTTCAAAAGCCTCCACCAGCGCCGTGGCCTGCAGCGAGCGGCCGGGCTCCACCGTCCCCTTGGGGAAGGTGGCCTGGTACCCGCCGAAAGCATTGCTGGGCGCCACCACCCACACGCGCGCGTTCTTCTCGCGCACCACCACACCGGCGGCCGGCTTGTAGCCGCCGGGCGGCTCGAACGCAGGTTCTGGTACCGGATGCGCCGCAGCCAGTGCTTCCCAGCCTGCCGAGGTGGTGGGCACCTCGCTCCAGGTCCGGGTGGACAGTCCATGGACCTCGGCGGGCATGTCGCCATCCGGGATCACGCAGGCGATGGCCTCGACCTGGTGCCAGGCCTCCAGGGAAGAAGGCTTGCTGGGCCTCCTGATCTCCACCGGTTTGCCGTGGTCGTCCTTGCGCGGATGCCAGGTCACCCCGTGTGCCGTGGGCGCCGGCGCCGCGGCGGCGAACTTCTTGGGCGCCGACTGCAGGCGGTACAACACCTCCCACACATCGTGGTACAGGTGGGCACGGGCTGAGCCCTGGACCTTGCCCACCTGGTTCTTGAAGTTGCTGTAGTCCAGCGTGTTCACCATGTTGGCCATGGCGGCGGCCACCTGGGCGCGGGGTGCGACAGCGCGGAATCGGTAATCGTTCGTCGTGCTTTCGGTGATCTCCCCCAGTCCGGGCAGGTGATGGGTGCGCAGCGCCTCCAAGTCGCTGCGCACCCGCGCCCGCACGGTCAGGGTGTCGTGGACGGCGTCACCGGGCTTTTGAACGACGCTGAAGAACCCGATGGGGGTGATGAGCCACATGATTGCCTCGCTTGCAAAGACAGATACGGAGGTAGAGGGAAATGCCAGCGCCAGCGTTCGCAGACGAAGGCCAGCAAGCCTGGCGACTCAGGCCAGTTCGCCGTGCCGGTCGTACACGGCATCGAACACTGCCTCGAGCTGCGGGTTCACGCCACGCATGCCCTGCACCACGGAGGCCGCCCAGTCGAAGTACTCCTTCTTGCGCTTGGCCGCCCAGTCCGCCGGCGGGGACGCCAGGATGTCCCGCAGGTTGCAGATCTTGTCGGCCAGCTTGACGAGCTTGGCGCGCTCGCTGACATGGGGCGCATGCTCGACCTGCAGGCGCTTGCGCTCGGCCTTGGGTAGGGTCTTGTCATCGGTCACTTCCAGCACCACCGAGGTCACTTCCGGCCCGAACAGCGCGGTCAATTCATCGGCGTTGGTCTGCGTGTCCTCGATGGTGTCGTGCAGCACCGCCGCGCAGAGCACCGTCACATCCTCGATGCCACCTTCGACCGCCAGCACCCGGGCCAGGGCGATCGGGTGGTTCACATAGGGCGACGAGTCGGCGTCCTTGCGCCGCTGGTTCCGGTGCTTGTGCGCCGCGAACGCCAAGGCCTCCAGAAGGGTTCCCATTGGGGTTTGGTTGGTTTCCAATTTCACCTCCATTCAAGAATCATTTCGAGCGATGGCGCTGGGCCATGCGCAGTCATCTTGCCCGATCGGCCGGTTTCCGGCCAGATGGCTGTTCTGCGTCCCTGGGCCCTATTGGACGGAGCCCTCCTCGGGTCGTTCGCCCATCTCCAGCACGTCGTCGGCCGACGCATTGCCAAAGGCAATCGACAGCAGCGCCGCCTGGTACTGGTCGGCCAGGTCCAGGCTCTTGCGGATCGCGCGATCGATCATCTCCTCGCCGATCCGCAGATCGCTCTCCAGGACGGCCCGGGCCCGCAACTCGCCATCGTTCATGTCCATTTCAAACGATCCGAAGATGTTGACGTAGTTGATGCGCGTGATCGCTTCGCAGACGACGGCCCGCCGGTGTTCCGGAACGAAGGTCGGATAGGTGGTGAGGACCAGGATCCGGGACCAGCCTGCGCCTTCCCAGGTGTCCACGAACACCCGCACACTGCCATCGCGCAGGCGCAGGGTGAACACCAGGCAATCCTTGTCCTCGAACCGGGTGAAGGTCCACTCCTTGTCGGCCAGGTAGTCGACCACCCGCTCCAGCAAGCTGCGGCCCTGCGTGTCCGCCACGGCACCTTCCACCTTGATCACCTCGCTCTTGTCTGTCATCGGTCCCTCCTGTCTTGCGGGATCATCTTCCCACCGCATGGGCTCACCCAGTGAGCCCGCCGACTGATGTTTCTTACAGGGCTGGCGGCCGGCCACTTTCCCCGAGCCGGACCGCAGGGTCTGCGGGGTCAGGGTCCGGCGAGGCACCTTCAAATTCCCCGAGAATCAAGGCCATGGCCAGCATCTGCCCGACGATCCCCCCGCGACCTGCGATGACCGCTGGCGCGCAAGCCGAACTGCACCTGCTGCGGACGCTGGAGCACGGGCTGTCGGATGCCTACACCCTGTTTCACAGCGTCGACTGGTCGCGCGGATCCGGATCGCAAGAACAGCACGGCGAGATCGATATCGTGGTGGTCAACCAGCAAGGCGATGTGCTGCTGATCGAGGTGAAGTCCGGCGACCTCGACTTTCAGCCCCATGGCGTCTTCAAGACCTATGGCGGGCAAGCCAAGGACGTCACGGCGCAGATCGGACTGCAGTACGGGGCCCTCAGGGCCCGTCTGACGGGCGCATCCTTGCCGGTTCGTTTAAGCCACCTGCTCGTGCTGCCCGACTTCTTGGTGAATTCCGAGACCGTTCAATGGCCGCGCGAGCGGATTGTGGACAGCAGCGAGATTAGGGACATCGTGTCACGGGTCGCCCAGCTATTGGGTCCGGGTGTGGCGGACACCGCCCTGCACGGGCGGGTTCTGGCCTTCTTCCAGAACCGCTTCCAAGTCGAGCCCGATGTATCGGCGCTCATGGGACGCATCCAGCAGTCCGTCACGCGCATGTCCGCCGGCCTGGCGGTCTGGGTGCCTCGGATCGAGGCCCCGTCCGGGGTGATCCGGGTGATCGGCACGGCCGGCTCGGGCAAGACCCAGCTGGCGCTGCGCCTGCTGCGGGAAGCGGACGCCCAGGGGAAGAAGGCCGCCTATATCTGCTTCAACCGGGCCCTGGCCGACCACATGTCGAGCGTGGCCCCCGTGCGCACGCCGGCCGAGACCTTTCACGAATTCGCGCGGCGCATCGTGCAACGCTCGGGTGGATCGGTGGATTTCAGCGCGGCCGATGCCTTCGACACCCTGGCCCGGCAGTGCATTGAATCGCTCGCGGCCCGGGAGCCGGATCTGGACCTTCTGGTCCTGGACGAGATGCAGGACCTGCAGCCCGACTGGGTGCAGGCGCTGCTGTCGCGCCTGAAGGGCGACGGCAAGGCCGTTTTGCTCGAAGACCCCGAGCAGCAGCTGTACAAGGACCGGGAGCCCTTTGACATCCCCGAGGCGGTGACCGTCACGTCCCACGAGAACTTCCGTACCCCTCGCGCCCTGGTCAAGCTGATCAACCTGCTGGGGTTGACCGATTCGGAGGTCGACGCCATGTCGCCTTACCAAGGTGAGATACCGGACCCGATTGTGTACGACTCCCCCGAACGGATTGGGCCCTGCACGGTCAAAGCCGTCGAGCGCTGCCTGCAGCGTGGTTTCAGCCTGAACGATGTGGCGGTTATCAGCCTGCGGGGGCGCGAGCGCTCGGTGCTGCAAAACCTGGACCAACTAGGTGACTGGTCGGTGACCCATTTCACGGGGGCGTTCGATGAAGGGAGCGCACCGATCTGGAAGGATGGCCAACTGCTGATTGAATCCGTGCGCCGCTTCAAGGGTCAGGCCGCGCCGGCTATCGTCCTGACGGAGTGCGACATGGATGAGCTGAGTCCGATGAACCGGCGGCTGCTCTTTGTGGGCCTGACGCGTGCCAGGGTGCATCTGGAGTGGGTGGTGTCGGCCGCTACCGCCGCCATGCTCCAGCGGATATTGCAGGCTGACGTCTGACCGGTTCAGATGTACCGTGCCGCAGCGTCCAAAAGGGTTCGCTGCACCTTCGCGCGCAGTTCCTTGGGCTCAATCACCTGCACGTCGGCCCCGTACCGCAGAATGTCGCCCATCAGCTCCCGGTCGTCGGAGTAGGGGATCTTGAGCAGGTAACTGCCATCGGTCTCAAAGGCGGCCAACTGCTGGGGATGCCAGGTTTCTGCCTGGACCCATTGCGCCCGGTGCGGCGTGAAGCGCAGGACCGCCCAGGCTTTGGGGGTTCCCGCAAAGATCCCATAGCTGGCCTGGGTCACCCGGCGCAGCTCGGCCGCATCGACCTCCATGGCCGGTTCATCCAGGACTTCGGCCTCATCGATGGCGTCCACCCCGAAGCTTCGAAACCCGGTGCGCAGATGGCACCAGGCATCGACGTACCAGTTGTCCCGGTAGTGCACCAGTTGCTGGGGCGAGATCGCGCGCTTGACTGTCTCCCCACGCTCGCGGTTGTGATGGGTGATCGCCAGGCGCTTGCGTGCGATGGTGGCCAGCGCCACGGTCTCGAACGATTTGAGTTCGACGGCTCGCTTGCCAGCCGAGGTCATGCGGATGCGGCTTTCGATTTCTGAGGCGCCGAGTCCCTTGGTCTGGAGCAACTGGGTCAGTTTTTTCTTGAGGGGACCGAGCTTGAGCCCGACCAGTCCCGGCTGCAGCTGTTCGATCAGGCGCTGGATCGTCAGCAGGGCGACCAGCTCCTCGGGGCTGAACCACAGCCCCGGCATCTCGGTCTGCTGGTTGTTGCGATCGAGGTAGTAGCCCCCACGATCCTTGTCGAAAAGGATCGGCATGCCCATCTGGTCGCGCAGCTTGGCGAGGTCGCGCTTGAAGGTGGCGAGTGACACCTCGGCCACCGCCACCATGTCGGCGCGGGTGACCAGGCGCTTGCTCTCAAACAAGGCCTTGTAGGCGTAGAGGCGGGCGCTGTCGCTCATGGTGGTTCCCTTTAGCCAGCCAAAGCCAGATTCTGTATCTCAGTCAGGATCGTAGAAATCTGTAGACAAAAATCTCGATTGCCTTGCTCGATAAACGACTCGGGATGCCACATCAACAAACGGTGCCAAAACATACGAACGAATAGCTGGCGCAGAATGATCGACTCATTGACCTTCCAGCAAGAATGAATTCATTCAGCGAGGGCCTTCAGCAATGCATCACGCCCATCCTGGTAGAACTCAATATCCAGCTTTGTCGCCATCTCGTCCGACAGGTCGAACAACTGGCGCCGGCAGGACACGGGCAGCAGCAGAGCTTTGGCGCCCTTCTCGACGGCGATTTCGGCCAAGGTCACCGCGTTGTGAATCGGCTCGATGGTGCCGCCGAGCGTCACCTCACCAACGACCACCAAACCGCCGCGGACTGACTTCTTCAACAGCGCGCTGGACAGCGCGATGAGCGCTCCGACGCCGGTCTTGGCGCCGGCCTTGGCAGCATCAAAGCCACGCAGCTGCACCGAGAACTCATGGGACCGCGGGTCACGGTCACCCACCAGTTGCTGGGCCCGGGCATACAGGTTCTGCTCCGCACAGCGGATGGACTCCTTGAAGGCGGCCGGCACCGGGTTGTTCAGCACCCGCACGCCGCTTCCAGGCCCCTCGCTGACCTCGAGCCTGAAGAGGCCTGGGTGCTCCTCGTCACCGCCGGGGCTCAGCACCCAGACCTGGCCGCACTCCAGCGGCTCGTCGCCAATGCCGCCTTGGCTCTGCAGCTCTGGCGTGCTGACGAACTTCTCGACGCCTTCAGCGCCCAGGGTGTAGCTGAAGTGGGTGTTGCGGAACTCGGCCGCACCGATGCGCTTCTGCTGTTCCTTGACCCGGCGGCGCACTTCCAGCGCCAGGCGCACGGCCCACTCGAGGTCTTCCTCGCTCACCGCCATGTCCGAGCCGGGGTACATCAGCTTCAGCAGCCCGCTCACGGTCTTGTTGACGCCGTTGAGGTCTCGGCCCGACAACGCTCCGCCCCAGCGCACACGCCCTTGCAACGTGGACACCCGGCTCTGGTTGCGTAGCTGGGTGAAGCACTCCGAGAGGAAGTCGCTCACCAGGCCGAAGTGGGCGGTGAACAGCGCGGGGTTCAGCTTCGGCACATCCCAGCCCGGCAGGAAGCAGTGGATGCGGTCCATGAAGGCCGTGTCGTCGCGCATCTCGGGCGGCAGCGGCCCGAAGAGGTGACCGATGCGCTGCTGGTGCTCCACATCGACGTCGAAGTTGCCCACTAGCACGATGGAGCCGTCCGCCCGGATGCTCTCTTTGCCCCGGGAGAACTCACCACTCTCCATGTAGCCCTTCATGATGTTGACGCCGTCCTTCTGGTCGAAGGAGACGCCAGAGACTTCGTCGAAGCACACCACGTCGTACTGGCAGACCAGACCGCGCTGGCCGCTGGCGT
>ERZ1645187.1603-NODE-1603-length-20646-cov-4.656646_pt1 | contig 20646 bp, 14 predicted proteins | sample MGYA00575352_ERZ1645187 | MGnify/ENA primary metagenome ERZ1645187 (study PRJEB40837, sample SAMN11349314) | freshwater sediment metagenome | isolation source: river sediment | host: Sediment | place: India: Wazaribad , New Delhi | collected 2017-02-21 ... | reverse complement strand
GCACCAGCGAGACCTGTCGCAGAATAGCAGGCCTAGGGCTGGACGCTGGAGGACTCGATCTACATCGATCGAGCGATGCACGGCCGGGGCATCGGCAGCGCCCTGCTCGCGTCCCTGATCGAAGCCGCAGAGAATGCCGGTTTCCGCCAGATGCTGGCGTTGATCACAGCAGGCCAGACCGATGCCTCGGTTGCCCTGCACACGCGCGCCGGGTTCGTCCAGAGCGGCTACTTCGAGAGCCTGGGCTACAAGCACGGCCAATGGCACGATGTCATCTACATGCAAAGAGTGCTTGGTCCCGGCAACGCCACGCCGCCACACTAAGGTGTAAGGTGGAATCGAACCTATCCCGTCACGAGCTTCAGCGACCGGTCGAGCACGGCGAGCACGCGGCGCAGGTCCGAGCCGCGCTTAAGGATCAGGCCACTGGCTGCCACCACCGCATACATGCCCTGCCGTCGCGCCAGCTTCGGTGTCTTCTCGATGCGGTAGATCGGACATTCGCTGGAGCGCCGGAATATCGAGAACACGGCGGTCTCGCGCCCCATGTCGATGGCATAGTCACGCCATTCGCCGCTGGCGACAAAGCGCCCGTAAAGCCTCAAAATTTCGCTGAGTTCCCGTCGATCGAAGGCAGTTGCTGCACTGTTTTCGCGCACTGTCGTGCCGGGATGGGAGGAGTTCTGCCCCTGCGTACCAGAGGTGGCACAACGCGACGTGCGCCCCGCCAGCACCGGACGGAAATCTATTATCGGCTCGGAATCGCTCAACGGCGCCTCCCTGACGCGAATATGAAATGATCGCTCGAAAAGCGCTGCGATTCAAGGATTTCGACAAAGCGCCCGAAAGTCGGGCAAGCGCCCCCCTCACGCGGAAGAGCGAAATTGCGTGAAGATTGCCTTCGCGCGCTCTCGCTGTCGATCACGGAGTGGCCCGATTCTGCAAAAAGCATCACGATTTTGCCGCAACATCATCTGAACAACGTCAACTTTTGTCCGGCGGAAAGACACATTGGCAAGCGATAGTCCAAACATTGCGAAGGCAGCAAGCCGTGTGGCTCTGGACGATCAGCCCCCCAACCCCCCGGGGTCAGTTTCGACGGCTCACCGCCTGCAGCAATCCTCTCCTTGAGGCATGGTGCTTCTCCAGTACCCGCGAAGGCCGGTTCCCCCCAACCGGCCTTCGTCGATTCCGCCCTTCCACTGTGATTGCCTTCCGGGCACGCGGCCCCATCAAGCGTGCGCTACCAATCAGGGCTTGCGCCAATTCCGATCCAGGGAATACTGCGCGCGCAGCAAGCCAACCGGAAACCACGAGGCAAGGAGCGCAGCGTTACATGGTGGTCAAGACGAAAGCAGCGAAATCTTTGGTGAAATCCGGGCGCACGAAGAGCGTGCCCGCCGCGCGCAAGATCGGCCCGAAGACGGTGAAGAAGGCCCCGCGCACTACCGCCAATCCCCTGCTGGAACCTTGGCGCACACCATACGGCATCGCCCCGTTCGACCGGATCGAGACACGCCACTTCGAGCCAGCCCTGAAACACGCCTTTGCCGCCCATCGGCGCGAGATCCGGGCGATCACCTCGAATGCCGCGCGCCCGTCGTTCGCCAACACGATTGTCGCGCTCGAAAAGGCGGGCAGCGAATTGAACCGCGTGGCGCGTGTATTTTCCAATGTCGAGGCAACCGATTCGACCGAAGAGCTCGCCGCCGTCGCCCGCCGTATGTCGCCACTCTTTGCTGCCCACGAAAGTGCGATGCTGCTCGATGCGCGACTGTTCCAGCGTGTCGATGATCTCCACGAGCGCCGCCACAAGCTCAAGCTCGATGCGCAGGAACAGCGCTTGTTGGAGCGCACGCATCTGTCGTTCGTGCGCGCCGGAGCCAAGCTGAAGCCCACCCAGCGTAAACGGGTCGCCGCCATCAAGGAGCGGCTTGCAAGCCTCATCACCAAGTTCATGCAGAACGTGCTGAAGGACGAGCAGTCCTGGCACATGGTGCTTGATGGTGAACGCGACCTGGCCGGACTGCCGGAGGGTTTTCGCGCCACCGCCGCGCGCGCCGCCAGCGAACGCGGCCTTGCCGGCAAGCACGTCATCACGCTGGCGCGCTCTAGCGTGGAGGGATTCCTGACGTTTTCCGACCGCCGCGATCTGCGCGAGGCAGCGTTCGATGCTTGGACACGCCGCGGTGCAAACGGTGGCGACACCGACAACCGTGCCGTCTTGTCCGAGATCGTCGCGCTGCGCAAGGAGTATGCAGCCCTGCTCGGCTATGACACGTTCGCCGAGTTCGCCTTGTCGGACACGATGGCCAAGACCCCTGCGGCCGTCGATGATCTACTCGGCAAGGTGTGGGAACACGCGCGCGCCAAAGCGCAAGAGGAGCGCGAAGCTCTCGCCGCCGCTGCACGCGCACAAGGCACCAACACGGCAATTGTCGCCTCGGACTGGCGCTACTACGCCGAGAAAGTCCGCAAGGCCCGTTATGATCTCGACGAGGCCGAGCTTCGCCCCTATCTGCAGCTCGACCAGATGATCGCCGCCGCCTTCGATTGCGCCAACCGCCTTTTCGGCCTCACGTTCACGCCGCAGGACGATGTGCCCCGCTACCATCCCGATGTGCGCGTCTGGGAGGTGAAGAACCGCAAGGGCGAGCATGTCGGCTTGTTTCTGGGCGATTATTTTACCCGGCCTTCGAAACGCTCAGGTGCCTGGATGTCGAGTTTCCGCGGCCAGCACAAGCTGGCCAAGGGTTCCACACCCATCATCGTCAACGTGATGAATTTCGCCAAGGGTGCGGAAGGCGAACCCACCCTGTTGTCTTTCGACGATGCACGCACGCTCTTCCATGAATTTGGCCACGGGCTGCATGGCCTCTTATCGGACGTCACCTATCCCTCGTTGTGGGGAACATCCGTCACGCGCGATTTCGTCGAGCTGCCCTCGCAGCTCTACGAGCACTGGCTGACACGCCCCGAGGTGTTGACCCGTTTCGCGCTCCACCACAAGACCGGCAAGCCGATGCCGGCAAGCCTTCTCAGGAAGCTGAAGGCGGCGCGCAATTTCAATCAGGGTTTTGCAACGGTCGAGTTCACGGCATCCGCATTGGCGGATATGAAGCTCTATGCGGCTGGCGAACCACCAGCCGATGTCGATCGGTTCGAGGCTGACGTGCTGCGCGACATCGGCATGCCCGCCGAAATCGTGATGCGCCACCGCCTGCCGCACTTCATGCACATCGTCTCGGGCTATGCCGCCGGATACTACAGCTACATGTGGTCGGAGGTCATGGATGCCGACGCCTTCGCGGCGTTTGAGGAAACGGGCGACATCTTCGATCGAAAGACTGCCGACCGGCTCAAGCGCTATATCTATTCGGCAGGCAACATGCGTGATCCCGCTGAAGCCTACGTCAAGTTCCGCGGTCGCTCGCCCGCCATCGAAGGCCTGCTTCGCAACCGCGGCTTCGTTCGTTGAAGGCTGGTCAAACCCGCCCAGGCCGTGCCATGTGGACGGCCTGGCTATCCAGTGGCGCTTCATCGCGCTCTGCCATCCCATAGTCGCGGATCACGGCGCCGACACGCAGACGGTAGTCGGCGAAAATGTCCGACCGCCCGGCCGTCTGGGTGGTTCGATGCCTGGGATGATTGCGCCAGGACTCTACCGCCGCCTCGTCGCGAAAGAATGAAAGCGACAGGATCTTCTCGGGATGTGTGATGCTGCGGAAGCGTTCCACCGAGATGAACCCGTCGATCTTCTCCAGCTCTTCCCTGAGGCGCGCGGCATGCGCGAGATAATCGTCCATCCTGCCCTCGGCCGGCACGACTTCGAATATGACAGCGATCATGGTTGGCGTCCCTGTGTTGAACTGTTCCTATTATCGCCTATTGGAGGTCTCAGATGCTTTGGCGAAAACCGAATTATCGTAGAGCTGGTTGTGTTAGCCTCCCTCTATGACGTCTGGCGCAGATATCTCCCGCATCGCATCGCTCATGGGCGATCCAGCGCGTGCAAACATGCTGACACTTCTGATGAGTGGTCAGGCTCTGACGGCAGGTGAATTGGCCAAGGCGGCCGGCGTCGCGGCACCAACCGCCAGTGGCCATCTGGCAAAGCTCATGGAAGGCGGTCTGCTTGTCGTCGAGAAGCAGGGCCGGCACAGATATTTTCGCCTCGCGGGATCGGGCGTTGCGTGCGCGATCGAATCGCTGATGAGACTTGCTGCTGAAGCCCCGCAGGCGCGCGTGCGCATGGGACCGAAAGACCCCCAACTGCGCCGGGCGCGCGTCTGTTACGACCATCTGGCAGGCGAACTGGGGGTCGCACTGTTCAACTGGCTCGAGGCTACTCGGCTGATCGCCTTTCAAGCCGGCGAAATGTCGGTTACGCGCAAAGGCAAACGGGAATTGCGCGACTTCGGCATCGACATCGATGCACTCCAACTGGCCAAGCGGCCGATCTGCAAGATCTGCCTCGATTGGAGCGAACGACGCTCGCACCTTGCCGGCAGTCTCGGCGCGGGCCTGCTTGCACGTATGTTCGAATTGAAGTGGGCGCGCCGTATCGATGGTACGCGCGTCGTGAAATTCACCCCCATTGGGGAGGCGAAACTCATGGCGTTGTTCGGCTAGTACCCGCAGCCATTCCGCATGCTGACTATGGTGGGTGAGTAATCCGCGCTGCCACCCGCGCCAGCCTCCCCATCTGATAGGCACCACATTAGACCCATCGTGAGTAAATCGATACGCGCGAAGGCCGTTGCCCACCGTGGTAACATTATTGGCGGCTTCGCCATGGTATTGCCTACGCACGGCGCTAATGTTGTCGTGGTTGCGGTAGCCCGCTGACGATTTCTCTTGCGACGGTATGAGGTTCATGTTGGCGGGCCATTGAACAGTTGTTATTCTCACCCTAGTGGCCATTAGGTCGCGCCAAAATCGAACTTGCTACGACAAAGGCGAGTGGAGCGCCGATGTCGTTATTATGTGTCGTGATGACATGACACATGATTGCGTCTGGTACCCATGGGGATCGGCGTCAGCGTTTAGTTCAGTAGTGTAGTGCGTGTGTGTATGAGTAACGCCGAATGTCGAACGCCGAACTCCACGCGGTGAGGACGAGCACAGTTTCGGGTACGGGTTCAGGGATTGCTGCTGCAAATCCCCTCGTTTCCGCAGTTTCGCGCCTCGTTCCCTTTTCCGGAATCCAATTCATTGATCTTGCTGTCAGGACGGCCTCGCTCTCTACGACCGCCGGCAAGTTTATTGAAGAGCCAGACCCAGAGTTCGGCCGGCTCCTCATCCCGTTGAGCGAGCGAGCCGATTGTGATGGTGTCGAATGGCATCCGTTGACCGGTGAGCGGTTGTCTCCATCCCAAACCCTGTGGATCTCGGGCTTCCAGGCGCTGGAGCCCTTTCTGGGGAGCTGGATTCCGCTGCCCTATCTTCGCTTTCTCGGCCGCGGCGAAGATGGCGAGCCGCGCCACGACAAGGGGCCTTCGAATTGGGTCCGCATCTTTTTTGAACAGCCTGCCGAAGGGCTACGCAACGCCGACGTTGTCAGGGCGGTTCTCGCCATTGACACACAGGTTGATGCGGCAGGCCGCATGGATCAGCACGACTATCTGTTCCCCAACAACGACGATGTCGTCTTCGCACCCATGTTCAGGTTGGCAAGCGACGCCTCCGACATCGATCATTTTCTCGCGAGCGACTGGTTTGACGCCTGGCTGATCCGCCTTTACGCGAAATTCCAGGGCCCGGATGCAGGGCTGGCCGCGTCGTTTTCGAACGCAGCGATGCCCAGGCCGGCCTTCAGCCCAGCTTTCAACTTGGAGCGCGTTGCGCGCTATCTGTCGATGCTGAAAGTGCTCGATACGGCACTCGACATGCCCCAGTTGCAGTTCATCGACGTGCGATCGGCGCATTGGCGAACACGTTCGAGCGGTGTCGATCTACTCATTGACATTGATACGGCACAAACCTCCGCGGCGATCGTTCCATCGCGGGATGAGCCGCCCAACGAGGTCATGCCGGCAACCCAGGCACTCCGGTTGCGCGATCTTGCCTGCCCGACCAGGACGCATGAAGGTTCGTTTCCCACCGTCGCTGAATTCTCCCCGCCCGATTTCGGTGACGAGCACGCCTCGCTGCGCAGCGGCCGCCTCGATGCATTCTACTGGCCAAGTCTGGTTCGCGTTGGCGCAGAAGGCCAGCGCCTGTCGCATGCAACAGGTGCCTCGCCGGGCCAGACGGGACTGGCCGGTTTCGCCGATGCCCTTGAAGATACACAGGCGCACGCAGATATCTGGCGTTTCTGCCGATCCGACGCCGCCAGCCAGTCCGATGAGCCAGGAGCCATCGTCGCTGGCCGGCTGCTGTCCCACGTCACCGAAGATGGCAGGATCATCACCGATGACGCGCAGGATCTGCAACCAGCACTGCGGCCCCGCTTTTCGTCGTCGTCGATCCTTTCGATGTTCATCGCCGAGTGTGTTCTGCATGCGATGACGCAGCTCGCCGACCCCGATCATGTGAGCAGGAGTGGTCATTTGCGAACGCTGAAGCGCGTGCTCGTCACCTGCCCGCTGTCGGCCTCGCCCGATGAGCGCGACCAGGTGAAAGCCCGCGTCGAGCAGGCTCTCGACCAGATCTGGTCGGCGCTGGGGTGGAACAGGCAGGGCGATTTCACGCCGCTTCGCCCTGTGGTGGCACTCAATATCGATGCCGGCTTGTCCTCCCAGATTGTCTATCTGCACGACGAGATTGAGCAACGCTTTTCCGGCGGCGCCCGTCAGTTCGCCTCGATCGTCGGACGTTTCCCCTGTGACAGGCGCAACGGTGGGACCGCTGGCCTGCGGATTGCCACGCTCGATCTGGCGAGCCGATCCACGACACTGTGTGTCGTCGACTATGCCGTGGCAGCCTCGGGTACGCTCACGCCGAGCATCGAGGTGGCCGATCGCACGGCGGTCGCGGGTGACAGCCTCACCCAGACGGTGATCAACGCGCATATCCTGCCTGCCATCGCAGCCACGCTCGATGCCGCGGGTCATCCCGATGGCGCAGCCCTCCTGGTCCGCGCCATTGAAGCCACGGCCAAGGATAGCAATGAACTCGGCCGCTACTTCTCGGCGGGCTTCATGCACAAGACGTTGATCCCGGCGGCAGCCGCGCTGATCGAAGTGCATCAGGCAGTATCGGGCACGAGCCGCTCGGCCATCATCCGCCGCCTGTCGCTCGGCCATCTCGTGGCCTTCGGGCACGGCTGCCTGGCCCCACTCGACGCGAGGCTCGAGGCGCTGGCCGCGCGTGAGGGCGCGCGCGCTTTCTGCCTTGCTGACGTCTCGGTCGTGCTCGATGTGCATGATCTGTCCCATACGATTTCGCAACACTTTGCAGAGCCGCTGGCGCTGGCCAGCGACGCTTGCCGGGTCCTGCGCGCGGACCTCGTGCTGCTCACTGGCCGCTACGCCGATCTTGCGGAAGTCTCCGGCCTCATAGAAACGGCGCTGCCGCTCAGCCCGCATCGCATCGTCAACATGAATGCGCGTAGTCTCCAAACCGCCACGGGCACCAACGCCAACGCTGCCGCGGCGCTGGGGGTTCTGGATCCGCGACTGGCAATGCTGGTCGGGTCCGCATCGTGTGGGCGAAGCACCAACACGCAGTTCGACCAGCTTGCATTGCTTGCCGACGATTTGCGTCTGGCAAGCCCGCCATGTCAGGCGTCGGTATGGCTGTCACGCGGCGGCGTCGAAGGCTCGCCGGGGCGCCGAGTTGCCCTTGATGGTACAAATACTCGCCGCGCCATCACCCATGATGCGTCAGCCGCAACCGCGCAACATCCCTTGGCGGAGGGTGCGGCATGACCCCTGCACAGAAGACGTCGCTCGAAACACGCCAGTCGATCGAGCGGATCGAGCATCTGATGAATTGGCTCGAGGGGCATCGCCAGATCGTGGCGGAAAGCCAGCAAGGCCTTGCCAGAGAATTAGAAATGTTGGGCGTCCGCTATCTGGGTGTCCAGCAGGCCATCGACCAGCCGCCCTCCATCGCACTCCTCAGCGAATGGGCGGGCCTTCGTGCGCAGATGGTCGGTGCATTGACGTCGCCGCAGGTACCAGCCGAAGCGATGGCAGCGAAGCAAGACGAAGTCGAGATCCTCCGCCGCTTGCTGTTGCGGCCTGGAAATACCGAGCGCGCCGTGGCTGTTCGCTACCGTGCGTCGCAACCTCCTTCGTCACCGCGCGACCACCCCTTCCAGGTCAGTTTGCTTGGAATTGCCGACCTCGCGGCCATCATCGTGGGTGTTCACCAGACCTGCTTTCCCCGTGGCGCGCCCACGCACGAAACCCTGGCCCGCATGAGTACCATTCATCGTGAGGTGGCAGCCAAGGTGCAGCCAGCAACGATGCCGGGATTTACCGAGGCGGACGTGATGTGGCTGCAGGAAACGGTCGAGCGGAATGATCCCCAATCCGCGGGCCATCGCCTGCTCGCTGCTGCGAACTATTGGCGCGATCTCGCCGACGTGGCGGCCCACATACCCGATAGCGAGCGCATCCAGGCGCTTTCTCTGCTGTGGAACGATCAGCCTGAATTGACGCGGTTGTTTGCTGATCTGGTGGCGGCCCTCTCGCAGCTGGGCTTTGCCAGCGAAGCCTTCGTCACGAGCGAGGCCTTACTCGAACGCGATCCGGCCTCGGGCTGGTTTGTCGTGCATCCCGACGCCATCATTTCGGCAATGACCCTTCGGCAGTTGACCCGGCGCCACGGCAGTCCCGTGCGCATAGTCGGACGTTATGGCCATCCCACGACGATGCCGCGTTCGATCATCGCGGCATTGACCGCCGAGGTTGGTCTTGCCACCCCGGCAGGCGCCATGGCGGATCTGGCATCCGCGGACGTGATCGATTTTCCTGCCGTCGATCTGCCAGGTGACCTCGACGTTCCGCCGATCGGCTCGCGCCGCCTGCACGCCATTGCCGCTGCGCCTGAATCGCACCAGCTCACCGGGGTCTTCGCGCACGTCAAATCCCGCTACCTTTCGGAGCGGGCCGTGCGCCGCCACGGCGTGACATGCATGGTGGCATGTGTGCAAAACAGCACCCGCGCCAGCAGGCTGCTGCCAGATGTCATTGGCGATTGGGTCGATCTGGCGCATGGGGCTGAGCCCTGGCAGCGCGATCGTGTCCCCACCAGGTTGTTCGTTGTCGCCGAGGCCATCGAAAGCGAACCTCTTGCGCAGGCGGCCGGACAAGTGGCAGGGCAAGGCGATCCGGTGCACGCCAGAGATGTCCTTGCATGTCATATCCGCCATGCCATTGCGGCGGACCTGCCCTGGCTCTCCGAGTGGACCCCGGGCGAGCCCTTCGCGAACTCGTTCACAGTGCGTCTTGACCGTGGCGTCAGCAAGGATGCGCCTGCCGCGCATCGCACTACCTCGCTGGCACATGCGCCCGCCATGGCCCTGGGCGCGACCCGTTCGAGCAGCAGCGCCTGTTTCTTGCCATTCACCCCGATCGCCACCCGCAGCGATGCGCAACGCCTGCTCGACGCGATGGCCAGCGTGAGTCGCCGCTCGACAAAGGAACGCGAATTGCGCCGTCAGCTCGGCGAGATTCATGCACGGGTGCGCAGCCTCATGTTGCGCTATTGCGCGGCGAGCGATCCCACTGACCAAGGCGACGAGCGTCGCAGGGTTGCCACGGTTCTCGATCACAGATTGAACCGGTTGCAGCGCCAGAAGCGTCTAGGCATGCTTCTGTCGGCCCTGCGCATTGAGGAGCCGCAACTCATCGCGATCTATCGGCGCTCGGAATTCGCCGCTATCGAAGAGCGCACGAAAGGCATTGCCCGTCCGCTCTGCACCTTTGAAGCCAGGCAGACCGAGGCAGCCCCGTCCATGCCTGCGCATGTACCGCGCGCCATGTCCTTGGCCCTCGCACAGTCCGCCGTTGGCCACTGGCTCGAATCCATGTGGCGGGTGGCTCGTTCGGAACTCTTCTGCCGCCAGATCGGCACATCGGTCTGGGTGGTGCAGCATCTCGTCGACGAAATTGCCGCGGGTGCGGTCCGCCTGGGGCTCGTCCGCCGTACTGCGGAGACGATCGAGACATTCGTTGCACGCTCCCACGCCGGGGAACGCGCATTTGCAAGCACGGTGGCGGCGGTCCTGCACGGTTTCCTGGAGCGCCTCGTGGTCGATGACGATCGTGTCCCCCGCACGGGATCTGCGACCGGCGCCGCCACCGTTATCGAGCATGCCGGGTTCGAGGCGGCCGGTGAGACCGTGATGGGAGAGGGGCGACGGCCATTCGCTGAACTCTGGTGCGAAGCATTCTCGCGTTTGGTCGAAGCCAATATCTCGAACGCCGGCCACTGGCCAGTGAGCGCTCAGACCGTTGATCTGGCGCGTCTGCTGTCCGAAATCCCCAATGTGCGACGCGAGGTTTAGCTGTGAAGGGCGTTAAGATTGAGATCGTGAAGGCCGCCGAAGGCACCGATGACGGCGAGGTCATCATGCGGTTGCTGGACGTCTTCGAGCTTCCAGACAAGCCGATATTCCGCATTGATCCGCTCGATGACGACGCACGCGGCGGCGCGCGCGCGGGATGGCCGACGGGTGAACTCACCGCCTTGAAGATGCGCGTTGGCGAAAAGGGCGTCGAGATGTCGGTTTCGCCCGACACCGTCGATTGGCCCGCACTTCTGCCGGGAACGCCGGTTGCGGTCTCCATCCCATCGGCATCGATACGCGAGGAATTGCGCTGGCCCGGCCTCGTCGCGCTTCACAGTGCCCGCCGTGGGGTTGTCGTCGTCAGCGCCGCTAAGCAACGTGCCCAGATCGCTGCGCGTGCCAGGGCGCGCCGCGCCGAGTTGGAGAATATGGCGGCGGTCCGACTGGCTGCGGAGGCAGAAGCGGTCAGCGAACTCGCTGATGGTGAAACCGTGCCTGCCGTCGCCGTCGGTGAAGGACTGTCGCGGCTCGACGTGAAGCGCAAGGGCACGATGAAACTCGTCACATCGAGCGATGAGGTCGGCAGCGCTGGCACGGTGGAGCCGGTCGATGACTCCGTCGGGTCCGCGTCAATGCAGAAAGCAGACGGGTTGCCACCACCTCCCGAACCAGCCGATGCAGACCAGATCGATTTGCCTCCGCCTGCCGCGGTGCGTTTGCCGCCCCAGCATACGGTTGATCGCCCCGCGACGGCTACCCTCTCGCCATCCCCCTCGGCGGCATTGCCTCCACTTCCCGATTTTTATGCGGCCAAGACGGTAGCAACACCAGATGCTCTGGCCGCGACGGCCACGCCAGCCGTGCCGCTCCGGCCATTGGCAACGCCGCCACCGCTGCCGCTGCCCGCCCACACCCCCGCCGTGACGTCGAGCCGCGCCGGGCCGCCGGCAGGCAAGCCTCCCTCACTCTCCGCGCCACCACCGAAATTCCTGACCAGCCAGGGCGAGAAGCTGCGCAGCCCCTATGCAGTCCAGCGCGCCTTTGGACTGGGCTTCCTTGTCGCTGCCATCCTGGCACTGGCTTCCACCTTCGCTCTTCGCGGTGGCGGCGAAATGGGCCGCTTGTTGGCGCCGTCAGTATCGCAAGACACCGCGCCAGAGGCGGCCGAGCAGCCTTCGGCGTTGGCTACGTTGAGCGCCATTTTGAACGTGCCTGACGTTTCGACGCGGGGCGAATCTGCAACGTCGATTGATCTTGCCGGCGCGCTGAAGAAGGCCGATCAGAGTCTCGAAGGCTCGGGCAGCCCCGACAAGGAAGAGGCAAAGTACTGGCTGCGTCGCTCGCTTGGACTGGGATTGGGCGAGCAGCGCCTCGTGTGGGCGTTGACAAAGCTTGGAACCTTGTATGCGTCGCCTGCGACGGGAGACGCCGATTACGCCTCCGCACGCACGCTGTGGGAACTGGCGGCGGCGCAGGGTGACCCGATTGCGCTCTGTTTCCTCGCATCGTTGTACGAGCACGGCCTTGGTGTTGCCCCAGACGAAGTACGCGCGCTCATCCTCTACCGGAACGCGAAGACGCATGGTGGCTGCCGCAACGTCGACCAATCGATCGCCAGATTGGCCAAGGGGGCGCCATGAGCATGGCGATGCGATGGAGCACGCTTGCCGCCTGTCTGACGCTGACGGCGGTGACCTTGGTGGTCGGATCCGGACCACGCGCCGCATTGGCACAAGGGCAGGCCCAGCCGCCACCGTTTGTCGACGAACGCCGCCTGCCAGTGGATGGTGGCGCGGCGTCGAAAGTGCGGCAGTCTGATGAAGCCCTGAAGCTCCTGAAGGACGAATCGGATCGTCTGCGCGAGCAGTTGTCAGTCGAGACCGAGGCGCGCAGGAAAGCTGAGGAAGAGGCCGCGCGTCAGACGGCGGGAAAGGTGGCTGAAGAGGCGGCCGCCCGCGAGAAGGCCCGGCAGGATGAGATCTCGCGTCAGGCCGCCGAAGCCGCGCGCCAAGCCACCCAGCAAGAGGAAGCCGCTCGCGAGAAAGCCCGGCAGGATGAGATCTCGCGCCAGGCCGCCGAAAGCCGCCGTACCACGGCGGCCCAAGATCTTGCCCAACGCATGTCATCTGGTGGGGCCTGCCGGGATGTACAAGTTGCAGCACAGGCGCTGCCGGCAGGACGCTTGGAAATCAAGCTGCGTTCACCCTGTCTTGCTGGTCGGCCCGTCACGTTCGTTTACGCAGGTCATGAGTTCGCGCGCACGCTCGACGGCGGCGGCAGCCTGACCTTCGTGCTCGATATGTTCGAAGGCCGAGCCCCCTTGGCACTGAAACTCGAGGACGCGACCACAACCAACATCGACACATCGAGCGTCAACTTCGCGCAAGTCTCCAAGGTTGCTGTGCTCTGGTCCGCGCCTGTCAATCTCGATCTTCACGCCTTCGAGTATCTCGCGCCGCGTGGCGGCCCCGGCCACGTATGGGCAAAGTCGCCCGCAAACCTCGACGCCGCCGTCACGGCGGCGCGTGACGGCGGCGCGCGCGGTCGTGGCTTCCTCAGCACGGCCGATTCCGGCGAGGGCGCAGGTCTGCACGCGGAAGTCTACACGTTCCTGCACAACAAGAACCAGCGCCAGGGCGTCGTCACGCTGATGCTCGATTACGAGACGCGCGGTGATATGCCCAGTGGCGAGTACTGCGGGGAGGGCAGGCTGGCTGCGATCGAGGCGTTGGTCGTGCGCTTGCGTCCGGGCGGCAGTGTTGAAAAGGAGACGGTTCGCTTGGGCTCGGCACCCTGCGGCCAGAAGCTGCCCGATGCCAAGCGCTTCAACTCCGACACGCTGAGCGATTTGTTGGCCAGACAATGATGGTTTGATGATCGAGTGGTCCGTATTTCGTACTGACAGGAGAATATCGATGTGGACTTCGGGGCGCCGCCGCCTTGTTGCGGTCATGGCGGCGATGGGATGGGGACTTGTGGCCTGCCATTCTGCAATGGCGGAGGAAGCGACGTTGCGGTTCAAGGGTGGCGGCTTCGAAGTCACCGGTGAATTGCGGTCGTTCGACGGTCAGCGTTATGTGATCGACTCGAAAGTGCTCGGTGTCATGACGCTGGAGGCAGATCGTTTCGACTGCGTGTCGGGCGCCTGTCCCACCGCTCCGATGACAGCGGTGGCGCCAGCGCGCAGTGGCGGACAGGTGGGCAACCTGGGCGTGACGAACTGGCAGGGTGGCAGCGGCATCGGTACGGACTACATGCCGCATCTGGTTAAGGCTTACGCCAAGAGCCGGGGCCTGACCGTCGAGCGGGCGATTGGCACCGACGAGCGCGACATCGAGTTCAAGCTTTTGACTCCCGACGGCCGTACGGCTGGCCAGTTCAACGTGCGCCGCCGGGGTGTCGATTCGGGTTACGCGGAAATGGCCAAGGGCGGTGTCGATCTGGTGTGGACCAGCGCCCGCATGACCGACGCGCAGGCGCAAACTCTGGTTGCGTCCGGAGCCGCCGACCTCCGCGTCAACGGCTCTGAGCACGTCTTTGCGCTCGATTCGATGGTGATGCTCGTTGCCAACGACAACCCGGCCGTCTCGATCTCCGAGGAGAACATTGCAAAGATCTACTCCGGCCAGATCAGCGACTGGTCGCAGCTTGGCCTGCCGGCGGGCAAGATCAACGTCTATGCCCCGGTCGATGGCATGGGCCTGCTCATGCACTTCAAGAATACGGTCCTCGCGCCGCGCAATCTCAATCTGCGTGACGATGCAACGCGGCTCGGCACGGTGGTCGAGTGGTCCGACAAGGTTGCGAGCGATCCGATGGGCATCAGCTTCAACTTCATCGGCTATATCCGCAACGCCCGCGCCATGAACATCGAAACGCCGTGCGGCCTGGTCTCCGTGCCGACGACGTTCTCCACCAAGACGGAGGAATTTCCAATGGCGCGGCGCCTCTACTTCTACACGCGCGGCCGCCCCAAGACCCCGCTCGCCCAGGAGCTCATCGACTTTGCACTTTCGGCCGAAGGGCAGGACGTCTTGAAGGCGGCGAACTTTGTCGATCAGTCGCCCGAGCTTCTCGAGTTCCGTGAACAGGGCACGCGCATCGCCTATGCGTTGAATGTTCCAGCCGAGGACTTCGATTTCACGATGATGCGCCAGTTGATCACCGACATCACCGAAGCGCGCCGGCTGACCACCACCTACCGATTCGAGTCGAGCTCGTTCCGGCTCGACACCAAGGCCAACCAGGACATTTCGCGCCTCGCCGCATACTTGAACCTGGAGGCCAACCGCGACAAGCGCGTTCTGCTGTTGGGTTTTGCCGATTCTCGTGGCGATTTCGTCAAGAACCAGGCTCTGGCCAAGGCCCGCGCCGATACGGTACGTCGTGGGCTGGTGGCGCTTGGCAAGCAGTTTGCCAATCGGGTGGAAGCGAAGGGATACAGCGAACTTGCACCCGTTGCCTGCAATGACAGCGATATCGGTCGCGAATTCAATCGCCGCGTCGAGGTCTGGCTCCACTGAGGGGAGCTGATGAGGGGAGCTGATGAGGGGAGCCGACGAGCACGCGCGGCCGCCGCGGGTCGGGGCGGTGCCTGGAACCAGTCGCGTTCATGAGAGGACAGAACGACAGAACGATTGGCCAATTTTCCAGCGCGGCATTGCGGGAGGTGCAGGCGTGATTCAAGGAACACAAACCATGAAACTGACAGCCGACGTGCGCCACGCCCTGGTTGCACTTGCTGCCGCGATATTCTTGGCTCCGATGGGGCTGGCTCATGCGCAATGGACGCCGACCAAGCCGATCGAGTTTGTCGTGATGGCTGGCCAGGGCGGTGGCGCGGACAAGGCCGTGCGCTTCATCGCTCAGGCCATGGCGGACGAAAAGCTCATCCCCGTGCCCATCAGTGTCGTCAATAAGCCAGGTAAGTCGGGCGGTGAGGCGATGGCCTACCTGAAGGCGAAAGCTGGCGACAACCACACCATCATGTTCACCTTGAACAGCTTCTACACGACGCCGTTGGAGCAGCCCGAACTTGGCGTTGATATTTCCACGTTCGCACCGATTGGCCGCCTTGCCGAGGATGTCTTTCTGTTATGGGTTCACTCGGACCGAAAAGACATCAACAACATGGACGATTTCGTCAAGGCCGTGAAGGAGAAGGGCACCGCGTGGGTGATGGCGGGCACCGGGACGGGCGCGGAAGACAGCCTGCTCACCGACTTCCTCAACGCCACCTATGGTATCAAGATGTCCTACAAGGCGTTCAAGGGCGGTGGGGAGGTTGGCAGGGAGCTTGCCGAGAAGCGCGCCGATTCCACGGTCAACAACCCCTCCGAGCAGACCGAGTTCTACGGCAAGGGATTGACCAAGCCGCTGGTGGCCTTCACGCCGCAGCGACTGGCGGCCTATCCCAAGTCGCCCGCTTTGCGCGAAACGGGCATGGACTTCCACTACTTCATGCAGCGCTCGGTGGTCGGCGCTCCGGGCATGGCGAAGCCTGCGGAGGCCTACTACCAGAATCTCTTCAAGCGATTTTTTGCTGGTCCGGCCTGGCAGGACTACCGCAAGAAGAACAGTCTCAGCGGCGAGTTCCTGTCGGGTGATGCGCTCCGCCAGTACTGGTTGGCCGAGCGCGAGAAGCATGCGCGCTGGAAGATGGCGCTGGAGGTCATGCTGATGAAGTCGGGAGCCGGCAAGAAGCAGTGACACACGGCCGGCCGTTCCCCGCAATGACCGCGCCGCCCATTTACCGCGGAGCCCAATGCTTGACGATCTTGGCGAGCATGAACTCACGCCAATGCGAGTTGGAGCCGCGCTCGTGATTGCATGCGTGACATGCCGCTACGATGTATTTGCGGGTGCGTGGGTCGTCGGATGCGGCAAACAGATGTTCGATCGTTACACGATTGGGCGGCAGGGGATCCCTCAGGTTGGAAAAGTCAGGTAGCAGCATCGGCTGGCGGCAATAGAAACACAGCCCTTCCTGCTCGAGAAAAAGCCGCATGTAGCGATTTGGCCGCGGGCGTGGCGGGTTCTGCACCCTCGGTCGGCGCTGGGCAGGTGGCCGGCTCGCTCGGCGCGGTGCGCCTGCTTGGGGCGGATATCGGGTTTTCGGCATTACACACCACACAATTGGAAACTGAACGCAGTCCGCTGGTCACGATCAGCCCAGCGGTCAGCTCGTCTCGCCTCGACGTCGATGCGCCGAGAGCTGCATTATCTTTTTCGATGATGTGCCGGCCCCGCCGCGGACTCAAGCCACGCGATTTCAATTGCGGTTGCAGTCGTCGGAGCATCGTGACTTAAGTGGCCGCACGATTTCGCAAAAGGCAGGCCAACGATGGACGCCAAGACGCACGACGACGAGGCAGTTGCGCCGGCACGAGCACGTGTCGAGGCATGGGACCTGCCCACGCGGCTTTTCCACTGGGCGATCGTGATTCTGGTTCTGAGCGCATGGGTAAGCTACCGTTATTCGGAAAACTTTTCCGATCACCTGCTGAAGGTGCACCGCTGGAACGGCCTGACGATTCTGACCTTGCTCGTCTGGCGCCTTCTGTGGGGCTTCACCGGTTCGTCGACATCGCGATTTTCGAACTTCGTCGCGCTGCCCGCGGCTGCTTTTTCGTATGGGCGCGATCTCATGGCCGGTCGTCCACGCCGCTTTCTCGGACACAATCCACTTGGCGGCTGGATGGTCATGGCATTACTGGCGACACTCTTGGCTCAGGCGTCACTCGGACTGTTCACCGTCGAGCACAACGACCTCACGGCCGGGCCTCTGTATCGCCTCGTCAGCGAGGCAGCGACCAAGACGGCCTCGCACTGGCATCATGTCATCTTCAAATGGGTTCTGTTGCCGCTGGTCACTGTGCATGTCATCGCCAACGTGCTCTACGGGCTGATCAAGCGTGAGCCATTGATTCCTGCGATGATCACTGGCCGCAAGCCTGCTGCGCGCTATGAGGACGAGAGCGAAGCCCGACTTGTGCGCCGTCCGCTGCTCCGCGCCGCAGCACTCCTGTTGCTTGCCGCCGCACTTGTCTTGGGCGGCATCCGGCTGCTTGCCGGTCGCCTGATTTAGGGCTCAAAGCGCGGATCGCACCACCCTTCGGCGGACGAACTGCGGCCCCCCACACGCACACATGTCATCTCGCGGTCCATCCCATCATCCCGCGATCCCCCCCTGTCATCCCGCGATTTATTCGCGGGATCCATCACGCTACACGTTCAACGGCCTGCCGTTGCACGCGACCGAGCCACGACGAACGTTCCCATCCGCTGAAGGATGGATCATCGCAACAAGTCCGATGATGACATGCGTTCGCACGATGGCGGCGCTCCATCTTTCCTCTCCTGAGAACGGGAGAGGATGCCGGCCCGGCGCGCATGCGCCAGAAGAGCAGAGCCAGGTGAGGGACCTGAAACGAACGCAACTGCAATTGTTTTTCGCCAGCCCCCTCATCCGGCGCTTCGCGCCACCTTCTCCCCAAGGGAGAAGGAAGTGGGGCCGACTGCCATAACCAAGCCCTTTCCCCTGTCATCCCGCGATTTATTCGCGGGATCCATCACGCTACACGTTCAACGGCCTGCCGTTGCACGCGACCGAGCCACGACGAACGTTCCCATCCGCTGAAGGATGGATCATCGCAACAAGTCCGATGATGACATGCGTTCGCACGATGGCGGCGCTCCATCTTTCCTCTCCTGAGAACGGGAGAGGATGCCGGCCCGGCGCGCATGCGCCAGAAGAGCAGAGCCAGGTGAGGGACCTGAAACGAACGCAACTGCAATTGTTTTTCGCCAGCCCCCTCATCCGGCGCTTCGCGCCACCTTCTCCCCAAGGGAGAAGGAAGTGGGGCCGACTGCCATAACCAAGCCCTTTCCCCTGTCATCCCGCGATTTATTCGCGGGATCCATCACGCTACACGTTCAATGGTCTGCCGTTGCACGCGACCGAGCCACATCCGGCGTTCCCATCTGCCAAAGAACGGATCATCGCAACAAGTCCGATGATGAATCGGGGCTGGTTGTTTTATGGCATTGCGCATAACGCGCACGCCACGTCTGGCAACTCACGTCTGGCAACGCCGCGATCCCATGCCGCCTGAAGGCGTGGGGTTTACCAATCCCCTATCGGGAACTCTAAAGCGGTTCGCCCTTCAGCAGGCGCGGCAGGTCGCCAGTAATGCCGGCCGCTTCCGACACGAGCATGCGCTTGACGAACGGCAGCCGGTCGACGAGCCCGAGACCAACATCGCGCGCCGTCCGCACCAGCATCCAGTCATTGGAAAACAGCCGGTTGAGCCCATCGAATGCAAGCGTGGAAAGGGTGCTGTCGAAACGCCGCCAGCGCTGATACTGGCGCAGTGTCTCGGCATTGCCCGGATCAAGACCGACGCGCATCGCCTCGGCTATGACCTCTGCCAGCGCAGCGGCATCGCGCAGCCCGAGGTTCAATCCTTGACCCGCGATGGGGTGCACGCCATGCGCTGTGTCTCCGATCAGCGCCAGCCGCGGCGCCACGTAGGCGCGCGCCAGATGCATCGACAGTGGCCAGGATGCACGCGGCCCGGCAAGCCGCAGCGGCCCAAGCTCGCCGCCGAAGCGTTTGTCGACTTCGCCGAGAAACGCCGGATCGTCGAGCGCCAGGATGCGGCGCGCTTCACTCGTCGTCTCCGACCACGTGATGCAGGCACGCTTGCCCGGCAGCGGTAGGATGGCGAAGGGGCCAGATGGCAGGAAGTGCTGCACCGCGCGGCCCTGATGATCACGCTCGTGCTCGACCGTTACGACGATGCCGGTCTGTTCGTAGTCCCAACCGACGAGCTTGATGCCGGCGGCTTCGCGCAGCGTCGAACGTCGCCCTTCCGCTGCGACCACCAATGGGGCCGCCACCGTGCGCCCGTCGGCGAGCTTGATCCGCGCTACGTGCTCGCCCGCCTCATAGCCGGATACGCTGCCAGTGACGAAGTGAATGGCGGGAGTTGCGCGCGCCGCTCTGTCGAGCTCCATCAGCAAAGGCCCACCCGGCACTATGAAGGATGCCGCCGAACCATCGTCGATCTCGTTGGCATAGGTAAGGAGCGTCGGTCTCACGCCAGCGTCGAGGGATGAATCCGTGATCTCGATCGTGTTGACCGCTTGCGCCATCTGCGCAATGGCCGGCCAGATGCCGATTGCCTGGAGCAGTCGTTGGGAAGCCGCCGAAAGGGCGAATGCGCGCGGATCGTCCAGCAGCCGGTCGCCGCTGCCGCGTGGCTTTGGATCGACCACCGTGATCGATATCCCCTCCAGGCCCTGGGCAAGCGCCAGCGCCAGGGCTAGTCCCGCATAGCTGCCGCCCGAGATGACGATGTCGGAACGGTCGGGATCGTGCTTCATGGCATCAGTGGACATCTGCTATCTCTCGTATCGGCAACACGAAGGAACGCTGCCGTCGCCACCTGTGCCACAGGATAGCGCGCAGAACAAAGACTTCGGTCATAGTGTGGCGTCGCGCCATAGTTGATCGACGTTGCGGCTGGCGTGGTATCAACTATGGCGCGTTGAACGCCACACTAAGCCAATGATTTTCGCGAGTGGCCCTGATGTCGCTGCCCAAAATCGTATGCGGTCGCGGCCATGTTTCGATTTTGGGCAGCGACAGGCCACTTGCCTCGATAACATGGTTGTCAGCACTACCTTGACATTGAACGGCTGGTCGCGTCCCTTCGATCGCGTTTGCCGTATTCGAAAAGGGGCTGGCCGCCCCGCCGCACGCACGGAGCCCGCCAATTGAGCGCCTTGAACAATCTGTTGCAGATTCTCGACCTGGAGCAGCTCGACGACAATATTTTCCGCGGCATGAGCCCCCAGGACGGGTGGCAGCGCGTCTATGGTGGACAGGTGCTGGGCCAGGCCCTGATGGCCGCGATCCGCCTCGTGCCGCCCACGCGCTTGGCGCATTCACTGCATGCCTATTTCCTGCTTGGCGGTGATCCCAAGCACCCGATCCTCTACGAGGTCGAACGAACCCGCGACGGCGGCAGCTTCTCCACGCGCCGGGTCAAGGCCATCCAGCACGGCCGGATGATCTTCGTTATGGGTGTGTCGTTCCACGATCTGGAACCGGGGCTGGACCACGCCGCGCCCATGCCGGATGTCCCCGCTCCCGAGGATCTGAGATCGGCCAACGAGGT
>ERZ1645187.1602-NODE-1602-length-20648-cov-61.661924_pt1 | contig 20648 bp, 18 predicted proteins | sample MGYA00575352_ERZ1645187 | MGnify/ENA primary metagenome ERZ1645187 (study PRJEB40837, sample SAMN11349314) | freshwater sediment metagenome | isolation source: river sediment | host: Sediment | place: India: Wazaribad , New Delhi | collected 2017-02-21 ... | reverse complement strand
GGTTCATGTGGGCCGACGACTTGGCGGCGGCTTCTTCCTGGATGATCCGCGCCCGGTCCCGGATCGCCTCGCCGACCGCACCGCCGGAAGGCCGGCGGGCGACACCCTTCTCGTCGAAGCGGTGGCCCCAGACCACCTCTCGGCCGTTCTCATGACGGTTCCGCGAACGTCGCGTCCGTCTCAACCCGCCAGACGCGTGGCGTCGGCGAGATGGACGAGCCGGCCGGCGACGAAGGTGGCGATCACACGCGGTCGTCCATCGGGACCGGGCGGATCGATCAGCACGACGTCGCCCCGGAGGCCGCACTCCAGACGCCCGCGATCGGCGAGGCCCATCGCCGCGGCCGGGTTCTTCGACACCAGGGCCCAGGCGGCGGCGAAGTCGGCGGCGCCGTCGGCTTCCAGCCGGAAGGGGGCGGCGGCCAGGGCCGGATAGTAGTAGTCGGAGGCGAGGATGGTGCAGAGGCCACGGCGCACCATCTCGGCCGCCGAGGGGCAGCCGGTGTGGCTGCCGCCGCGCAGCACGTTGGGGGCGCCGAAGACCGTCGCCTCGCCGGCCGAGACCGCCTCCTGCGCCGTCGCCTCGTCGATCGGGAACTCGGCGATGGCGACGCCGAGAGCGCGGAACCAACGGCGCATCTCCGGCGTCATGTCGTCGTGGGAGAGCATGGCGATCCCGCTCGCCCGGGCGGCGGCGGCGAGCCGCTCGATCGAGGCGGGAACCTCGTCGCGACGACCGTGGACGACGTCGACCAGCCGCATGAAGTCGTCGCGCTCGAGGCCGGAGCGTTCGATCATCTTGCCGATCTTCTCCGGCCGCGCGCGCTCCTTCAGCGTCCCGGCCATGTGATCGTTGAAGGCGAGGCAACCGACCCGCCCGGTGGCGAGCCAGTCGAGGATCTCCGCCTCGCCGTCGAGATTGAAGGTCTCGTGGCGCAGGTGGTAGCGGGTGTCGGCGGCGAGGTCGTCGCCGAGCGTTTCCAGCGCCGCGAGCAGGGCGCGGGCGTTCGCCGCTCCTCTCAACCCCGGCTCCCAAGACCACGTCACGCCGTGGAAGGCGGTGGTGATGCCGTTGGCCACGAGTTGGCGGTCGGTGTCGAGGAGCGCCGTGACCAGATCGAAGGCGACGCCGGGCCGCGGCATCACCTGACGCTCGAAGGCATCGCCGTGGACGTCGATGATCCCCGGCAGGACGAGGAGGCCGTCGGCGTCGACGACGCGTGCTCCGGCCGGGGCGGCCTCGGCGATCTGCCCCTGCACGAGGGCAAGGTCGCCGTCGCCGAGCCGGCCGTCGCGCAGGAGACGACCGCCGGAGACGAGCCAATCGTGCGGGGCGCGGGGTCGAACGGGCGTCGCGGTCATCGGGGTCTCCGAGCAGAGTGTGGCGTCGCCTCGGGCGGTCAGAGGATGCGGCGCCGCAGATGGGCGCCGGTCTGTTCGACGGCGACGACCAGGGCGAAGATCACCAGGATGATGGTCGAGGCGATCTGGTAGTCGAAGAGATCGAAGGCGACCTTGAGTTCGACACCGATACCGCCGGCGCCGACCAGACCGAGCACCACCGAGGAGCGCGTCGCCTTCTCGACGCAGAACAGCGACGTGGCGATGAAGGAGGGCATCGCCGCCGGGAAGACCGAGGAGAAGATCAGGCCGGTGCGGGTCGCGCCGATCGCCGACAGCGCCTCGCGCGAACCTTCGTCGGTCTCCTCCATCGCCTCGGCGAAGAAGCGACCGGCGAAGCCGATGGTGTCGATCATGATGGTCAGCACGCCGGCCGGCGGGCCGAGACCGACGGCGATGACGAAGATCAGCGCCCACACCAGATCCGGCACCGTTCGGAAGAAGGCGATGAGCGTCCGTACGCTCGCCCGGACGATCGGATGCGGCGACAGCCGGTCGGCGGCGAGCACGGCGAGCGGCAGCGACAGGGCGAGCCCGAGGACGACGCCCGCCACCGCCATCTGGAAGGTGCCGAAGAGCGACCACAGGATGCGGTCGATGCCGTCGAGCGAGGGCGGCAGCATCAGCCCGACGATCCGCCCCATCGCCGGCACGCCGCGCGCCAGTTGCTCGAGCCCCAGCCCCGAGGCGACGAAGCTCGAGATCACGAAGGCGGCGGCGGCCAGTGCGGCGGCGAAGGCGAGGGGATGCGGGCGCTCGAAGCGCGACGGCAGGCAAGGCAAAGTCGTCACGACGAGACCTCCGTGACGCCTGCGCAATCGGGACCGAAGAAGTCTCCGAGTTCGGCGAGGGTGATCCGGGTGGAGGCGACGTCGAGGGCGACGCGGCCGTCGCGCAACCCGATGATTCGGTCGGAGAAGCGCAGGGCGTGATCCATGTGGTGCGAGACGAAGATCAATGTGGCACCGCGCTCGCGGCCGAGGCGAAAGAGCAGCCGCATCACCTCGGCGCCGGCCACCGGATCGAGGCTGGCGTCGGGCTCGTCGGCGATGATCACCTCCGGTCGCTGCATCAGCATCCGCGCCACCGCCACGCGCTGCGACTGACCGCCGGAGAGCGACTGCGCCTTCTGCTGCGCCCGATCGGCGAGCCCGACGGCTTCGAGACAGGCGAGCGCCTCGGCCCGGACCTCGTGGCGCGCCAGCGACTGCAGCCAGGTGCGCGGGCCGGAGGCCCGCGACTGGACGCCGTGAACGACGTTGGTCAGCGCCGAGAGCCGACCGACGAGATTGTGGCGCTGGAAGACGAAGCCGACGCGGGCCCGCAGTCGGCGCAGGGCGCGCCGGTCGAGATCGCGGACCGTGTGATCGAGCAGATCGATGTGACCGTCGTCGGCCTCGGTCAGCCGGAGGAGCGCGCGCAGCAGCGTCGACTTGCCGGTGCCATTGGCGCCGATGATCGCCAGTGCTTCGCCGCGCCGCACGTCGAGATCGAGCCCCGTCCACACCCGCCGCTCACCGAACCGCTTGGCGAGACCGCGGACGCGGAGGATCGGTGCGCCGCCGCTGGTGATCGGCGGAGGCAGGGGCGCGGACACCGCGCCGTCTGCGCGATGCCCGTCGATCTCCGCACGCGCGAGCGTGTCGATCTCCACCGCGTCAGTTCCCGATGAACTTGTCGAAGGCAGTGATGCCGACGGCGCGATACATGGCGCGGATCGCATCGTAGTCCTTGTCGGTGACGCCGGCCTTGAAGACGCCGCCGGCGTACTTCTGGTTGGCCTCGACCGAAACCACGGCGCCCATCAACTGCGAGCCGTTGTCGAGGAAGGTCTTGCGGACCTTTTCGACGACCCCGGCGTCGACCTTCGGCGAGGCGATCAGCACGTCGTCGGGCAGTTCCGCCGACTTGGCCAGGACGGCGAGCCTCAGATCGGGCAGCTTCTTGGCGGCGCTCTTCAGGTCGTTGCCGTTGACACCGAGGGCGGCGAGATCGCCGCGCCGCAACGCCTCGAGCCCGACGTTGGTCTTCACGAAGATCGCCTCGTAGTCGCGATTGTAGAGCAGGCCCTTGTCGGTCAGCACCGCGGCCGGACCGAGATGGCGCGAGGTCGAGCCGATCTCGTGGAACGAGACCTTTTTGCCCTTCAGGTCGGCGACGGTCTTCACCGGGCCGTCGGCGAGAACCACGACGTGGGCGAAGTAGTCGGGTCGCTGCCAGGTGACCACCGGCACCGCCTTGGTGCGGGCGGCGAAGACGACGTATTCGGCCGGGCCGGTGAGGACGAAGTCGACCTGATCGGCGGCCATCGCCTCGACGGCGGCGGTGCGTCCCGAGACGGGGAAGAACTCCACAGCGAGCCCAGAGTGTTTCTCGAACTCGGCCTTGAACGGTCCGAACTCACGCTGCAGGGTCTCGAGCCCGTCGACGTCGGTGACGGCGAAGCGCAGCGTGTCGCGCGCCTCGACCTGCGGTGCGGCGAGGAAGCCGAATACGAAGAGGCCGGCGGCGAAGAGGGTCCTGAACATCGCGGATCTCCGAACGGGGAAACAGGTCGACGGCAGCCCTGGTGTGTGGGCCGACCGTCTGCATGACGTCCTCGGATAGTCGGTCCCGATGACAGAGCGACGACGGGCGCGGAGAAACGCGGTTCACCGATGGGATCGAGGAGCCTTGTTCCGCACGGTAGACCGCGCGGTAGGCCGGGGCGGGGCGGGGACCGGCGCGGGGCCTCCGCTCGCGAGTTAGACGCCGGCTCGCGCTACTCATTTCCACGATGGGCGACGGCACGGCACCGCCATTCGTGTCGCGAACAGTCGCTCGATTCGGTTGCGGACCCCCGCAACCGAATCGAGCCCGTTGGATCGAGGTGTTGGCCTCGCTCTGACGGGCTTCTTCATTCGTGCTGACGGTTTCTCGATCCGATCGGAACATCCGCCGGTACGCTACCCTGCGCCTCTTGCCGGCCGGCCCGGTGCGAGGCTCACCTCACCTCGAGTTCCGTCATCATACCGGTGGCCATGTGGTAGAGGTGGTGGCAGTGGAGGAACCAGTTGCCCGGCTTGTCGAGATCGACCGCGACCAGGACCGGCGTGTGCGGCGGCACGATCACCGTGTCGCGCGTCGGTCCGGCGAAGCGGCCGCCTCGGGTGCCGACCACCTGGAAGTGATGCCCGTGCAGATGCATCGGATGCATCATCGAGGTCGGGTTCATGAACAGAATCTCGATGCGCTCGCCGACCCTCGCCTCGAGCGGTGTGTGCTCGCCGTGGATCGCGCCGTTGAGCGTCCAGCGATAGCCCGGCGCCTCTCCGAGCATCAGGTGGAAGCTGCGGTCGGCCGGGCGCTGGGCGAGCGGGCGCGCGGCGGCGAGACGCAGGTCGAGCCCGAGATCGGTGTGGGCGGCGGCGGTCTCGGCCGTCCCGGCGAGGCGCTTCACCTCGGCACCGGCCGTCGCCAGGACGATGCCGGTCAGCGCCCGGTCGGCCTCGACCTGGGCCAGGATCGGGAAGGCACCGCCGTCCCTCGGGATGGTGACGACGAGGTCGATGCGCTGGCCCTGGGCGAGCGGGAAACGGGTGCCGGCGAGCGGCCGGCAGGGCGAGCCGTCGACCGCGACGCAGTCGGCGGCGAGCCGGCCGGTGTCGACGAAATAGGCGGTCGCCGTGGCGCCGTTGATGATCCGGAGCCTCACCCGACCGCCGCGCTCGACCTGCACCACCTGCGGATCGTCGAGGGTGCGGTCGTTGGCGAGATGGGCATCGTAGGCGACGTCGTTGGCATGCGGCGCGGCGCTCATCATGCCCATCATCGCGCCGGGGCCCATGCCCTGCATCATGCCGGGACCCATCCCCATCATCGCGCCGGGGCCGTGCATCGCGTGGCCGTTCATCGGCCCCATCGGCATGCCGGGCATCGGCGCGGCGGCGCCGTGCCGGGCGTGATCGTCGCTCGCGGCCGGTGCCGGCGCCGCTCCGTGGTCGGCATGGTCGTCGGCCGCCGCCGGGGCGCCATGGCCGGCATGCGGATCCTGCGCCACCGGGGCCGCCGCGCCATGACCGGCGTGACCGCCGTGACCGCCACTTCCACCCAGTTCGGCGAGGATCTCCTCGGGCGAGCGGAAGGCGAAGTCGTGCAGCATGACGACGACGTTCTGCACGTCGCCGGCGTCCTTCTCGATCGCCACCATCGGGGCGGCGAGCAGGCGCTGCTCGGTCATCTGGTGCGAGTGCATCCAGTGGGTGCCGGGGGTGAGCAGGAAGTCGTGGAGGTCACGGCCGCCGACCGGGCTCTCGCCGCCGCCCGGGCGCGAGCGGTCCTGATCGAAGGGGGCGAAGACCTGGCCGTGCCAGTGCATGATCAGCGGTCCGTCGGTGGCGTTGACCACCTCGCCGGCGAAGCGCTCGCCCTCGCGGGCCACCAGCCCGGATCGCCCGTTCGGCCCGGTGAGGCCGAAGACCTTCGCCGCCTTGCCCTTCACCTCGAGCGTCCGCGATCCGACGGTGACGAGCGGCGCGGCGGCGTGCGCCCGGCCGATCCCGGCGAGGCCGCCGAGGAGCAACGCCGACGATCCGGCGAGAAGGCGGCGGCGATCGAGCGAGACGGGCGACGGGGCGAGGGGCATGACGAGGCTCCGAGGAGGCGAGGAGGGAAGGCGGGGAACAGACGGGCGCGACGGCCGATCAGCCGATCCAACCGTGCGGGAAGTCGGCGAAGACGGACATTCGGCCGTCGCCGGAGAAGGCGATCACCCGGAAGGGTTCGGGCGCCATGCCGGGGGTCTCCATACCGGGCGAGCCGATCGGCATGCCGGGAACCGCGAGGCCGCGGATCGCCGGCCGTTCGGCGAGGAGGCGGGTGACGATCTCGGCGGGCACGTGGCCTTCGACGAGATAGCCGTCGATCTCGGCGGTGTGGCAGGAGGCGAGCGCCTCCGGCACGCCGAGGCGGCTCTTCACCGCGTCGATGTCGGCGGAAACCTCGATGCGGGCCTCGTAACCGGCGCGCTTCACATGCGCGACCCAGGCTTCGCAGCAACCGCAACTGGGATCGCGATGGACCCGCATCGCCGGGCGCGCGAGCGCCGGAGCGATCGTGGCGAGCGCGGGGGCGGCGACGGCGAGGCCGCCGACGAGGGTGAGGAAACGGCGTCTTCCGATCATGGCTCGTGCCTTTCGAGAGCGACCGGCGGCTGTCGCCGGTCGCGACGGCTTCGGTTCAGAACTTCGCTTGGGCGGTGGCGCCGTCCGGCGCGGTGAGGCGCAACGCGCCCTTGACGCCCTTGGGCACCCCCACCGGCGCGGTGCCGACGAGGCGCGACGCCTCCGCCGGTTCCAGAGCGAAGCGCACCGGCTTGCCGTCGACGATCAGGATCGCCTCCGCCTTGAAGCCGGTCGAGGGCACCGCCGCATCCGCCATGTCGGAGAGATGGACGGTGACCGTGGCGCTGCCGTCGGCGACCAGTTCGGCGTGGTGTCGGGTGCCGGCATCGACCAGGGCGCCGCCGTGCGGGCCGAGGCGCGGCTGATGGGCATTGGCCGGGCCGGCGGTGATCGACGCGGCGAGGGTGAGAGCGGCGAGGATGCGGGCAGGGCGGATCATGGATGCCTCGGTCATGGGGTCAGTAGGCTTCGAGCGGGAGGGCGGACGGGGAGGGTGATGCGTTCGGTCCGGCCGCCCGCGCCTCGGCGACGGCGCGCTCCAGCGAACGTCGGCCGAACAAGAGGACCAGCACCGGCGTCACCAGCGTGTCGAGGGCGGTGGCGGTGACGAGGCCGCCGAAGATGGTGACGGCGACCGGGTGGAGGATCTCCTTGCCCGGCGCGTGGGCGTCGATCATCAGCGGCAGCAACGCCACGCCGGCCGACAGCGCCGTCATCAGGACCGGCGTCAGGCGTTCGAGCGAGCCGCGGATCACCAACTCCGGTCCGAACGGCAGGCCCTCGTGGATCGCCAGATTGAGGATGTGGCTGATCTTGAGGATGCCGTTGCGGGTGGCGATGCCGGTGAGCGTCACGAAGCCGATCATCGAGGCGACCGACAGCGGCTGCCCGGCGATCCACAGCGCCGCCACCGAGCCGATGAGGGCCAGCGGCACGCTCGCCATGATCACGCCGACGAAGACCGCCGAGCGATAGCGGCTCCACAGGATGGCGACGACCAGCACCAGCGACACGATCGACAGGAGGCCGATCTTGCGCATGCTCTCCTCCTGCGCCCGGAAGGTGCCGTCGAGCCCGGTGGAGATCCCCTCCGGCAGGCGCGTCGCCGCGACGATGGCGCGGATGCGGCCGATCACCTCGCCCATGTTCGCCTCGCCGGAGGTGTTGGCGAAGACGACGACGCGGCGATGGCCGTTCTCGCGCAGGATCTGGTTGGGGCCGTCGGTCTCGACCACGTCGGCGATCTGGCGCAGCGGGATCCACCCTTCCGGCGTCTCGATCAGCATGTCGCCCAGCGCCCGCGTCGTGCGGCGGGTATCGTCGAGGCGCATCACCACGTCGAAACGGCGATTGCCGTCGACGACGCGGGAGACGAGGCGGCCGTTGGAGAGGCGCTCCAGTTGATCGGTGACGGCCGCCGGCTGCAGCCCGTGCAGCGCGGCGCGGCGGTAGTCGACGATCACCTCGAGCTGCGGGATGCGCACCTGCTTCTCGACCTGGAGATCGACGACGCCGGGGACACCGGCGAGCTTGTCGCGGAACTCGGCGGCGACGGCGCGCATCGTGTCGAGATCCTCGCCGAAGATCTTCAGCGCGATCTGGGCGCGCACGCCGGAGAGCATGTGGTCGAGCCGGTGCGAGATCGGCTGGCCGACGTTGGTGGCGACCGGCAGCACCGCGAGGCGGGCGCGGATGTCGGCGGCGATCGCGTCCTTCGAGCGGCCGCCGGAGTGGAGATCGACCTCGACCTCCGAGGAGTGGACGCCCTCGGCGTGTTCGTCGAGCTCGGCCCGGCCGGTGCGCCGGCCGACCAGCTTCACCTCCGGCACCTCCATGATCAGCCGCTCGGCGACGAGGCCGACGCGGTGGCTCTCGGCGAGCGAGATGCCGGGATCGAAGAGGAGGTTGATGGTCAGCGTGCCCTCGTTGAAGGGCGGCAGGAAGGTGCGCGGCAGCTGCGTCGCGGCGACGACGGCGAGGACGACGCCGAGCCCGGCCCCGGCGAGCGGCAGCGCCGGCCGGGCGAAAACGAAGCCGAGCGCCCGGGCGTTCCCCCGCTTCAGGAGACGCACCAGCGCGCCGTCGGAATGATCGAGCCGTTTCATCCCCGGTAGGAGCCAATAGGCCATCACCGGCGTCAGGGTGATCGAGACCATGAGGCTGGCGGCGATCGACACCACATAGGCCTGCCCGAGCGGCGCGAAGAGCCGGCCCTCGATGCCGTCGAGCGAGAACAGCGGCACGAAGACCAGGACGATGATCATCGTGGCGTAGACGATGCCGGAGCGCACCTCGCGGCTGGCGTCGACCACCACGTCGAAGATCGAGCGCGGATTGCCCGCCTCGCGGTTCTCGCGCAGCCGGCGGAAGATGTTCTCGACGTCGACCACCGCGTCGTCGACCAGCTCGCCGACGGCGATGGCGAGGCCGCCGAGCGTCATGGTGTTGATGGTGAGGCCGGCGAGGTGGAAGACGATCGCCGTCACCAGGATCGACACCGGCACGGCGGTGAGCGAGATCGCGGTGGTGCGGACGTTGAGCAGGAAGGCGAAGAGGACGAAGGCGACGACGACGACCGCCTCGAGCAGAACCTTCTCGACGTTGCCGATCGACGCCTCGATGAAGTTCGCCTGCCGGAACAACAGGTCCTTCGCCGTGATCCCCGCCGGCAGCGACGGCGCGAGATCGGCGAGCGCCGCCTCGATGTCGCGGGTCAGCCGCACCGTGTCGACGCCCGGCTGCTTCTCCACCGAGACGATGACGCTCGACCGCCCCATGAAGCCGGCTTCGCCGCGCTTCAGCTTGGCGGCGTGATCGACGGTGGCGACTTGTTCGAGTGTCACCGGCCGGCCGTCGACGGTGGCGACGACGAGGCCGCCGAGATCGGCGAGGCTCTTGGTGCGGCCGATGGCGCGGATCAGGAACTCGCGGCTGTACTGGTCGGTGAAGCCGCCGCCGGTGTTGGTGCCGAAGCGGGCGACCGCCTTCTCGATCTGCTCGAGGTTGACGCCGAGCGCCCGCATCGCCGCCGGGTCCGGTGCGACGCGGAACTGGCGGACCTCGCCGCCGATCGGGATGACCTGGGCGACGCCGGGGATGGTGAGGAGGCGCGGGCGGAGGACGAAGTCGGCGGTCTCGCGCAGCTCCATCGGCGAGACCGCGTCGCTGCCGGTGACGGCGATCAGCACGATCTGGCCCATGATCGAGGCGACCGGTCCCATCTGCGGCACGACGCCGGCCGGCAGCTGTGCCTGGACCAGGGTCAGCTTCTCGGCGACCTGCTGACGATTGCGGAAGATCTCGGTCGACCAGTCGAATTCGACATAGACGATCGACAGCCCGACGCCCGAGACCGAGCGGACGCGCGAGACACCGGGGAGGCCGTTCATCTGGGTTTCGATCGGCCAGGTGACGAGCTGTTCGACCTCGGGGGGCGCGAGGCCCTCGGCCTCGGTCATGATGGTGACGGTCGGCCGGTTGAGATCGGGGAAGACGTCGACCGGCAACCGGGTGGCGGTGAGCGCCCCCCAGACGACCAGCGCGGCGGCGATCGCCACGACGAAGATCCGGTTCTTCAGCGACTGCGAGACGAGGAACTGGAACATGCCGCCTCACCGGATCTGGTTGAGCAGTTCGGCGCCGCCGGTGACGATCCGCCGCCCGGCCTCGATGCCGGCGACGATCAGCACCCGTTCGCCGTCGAGCGGCTCGACGCGGACTTCGCGCGGCACGAAGCGTTCCGGGTTGGTGTGCTCCCAGACCAGCGATCGGCCGTTGGAGCCGCGCAGCACCGCGGCGCGCGGCACCGCGATGCCGCCGCGCGTCTCGGCGAGCGTCGCCGCCACGGTGAGGAGCTGTCCGGCGCGCAGACCCTTGGCGTCGCCGTCGACCGAGAAATGCACCGGCACCGCCTGGGCGCGGTCGGAGAGGCCGCTGCCGACGAAGGTCAGCGGGAAGCCCTCGCCGCCCGCCGGTCGGCCGGTCGCCCGCGGGGCGAAGGCATGGGCCTCGTAGGCCAGCGCCTCGACCCAGAAGCGGCGCGGGTCGACGATGCGGAAGACGATGGTGTTGGGCTCGGCGATCTGGCCGGCGGTGGCGGCGACGGCCGCGACGACGCCGGAGACCGGCGCGACGAGAGCTTCCGAGGCGCGCTGGCGCCTTTCGAGATTGGCGCGGCGCGCCTTCAGGCCGGCGAGTTCGAGCTCGGCGTCCTCGACCTGGGCGCGGGTGATCGAATTCGTGATCTGGCGATAGCGCTCGAGCCGCCGTTCCATCAGGGCGATCTGCTGGTCGAGTTCGCGCGCCTGTTGGTGCTGGGAGGTGACGTCCGCCGCCGCCACCGCCGGCTCGACGAAGGCGAGCACCTCGCCCACCGCGACCGCGGTGCCGAGGCGTGGAAACCCACCCGGCGGCGGCCGCAGCCGGCCGGCGAGCGAGGACTGGACGACGCCCGACCCGTCCGGATCGGGAATGACCCGGCCGGGCAGTTCCACCGTCGTCGGGTGATCGGCGGTCTCGGTGAAGAGGGTGCGCAGGCCGAGGATGCGCTGGCTCGTCTTCGGCACGAACAACGAGCCGTCGGGGAAACGCTGGGCGAGATCGCGCGCCGCCTCGGCCGCCTCGGCCGGCGATCGTGGCGCCGAGCCGAGGAGGAGCACACCCGCGAGTGCCGTGGCGACCACGGCACGGCGCCGGACCGAGAAGGCGGCGAGGAGACCGAGGGCGAAGCCGGCGAGCGCGGACCCCCATCCGCCGAGGCCCTGGGCCAGCAGGGATGCGCTGTCGCTCGCCCGTGCCGGTGAGACGACCGCTCCGGCGACCGGCTTCGCCTCCGCCAGCGGCAGGGTCAAGGTGGTCGTCAGCACGTCGACGATGGCGCCGGCCTCGACCGTCACGGCGAGATCGATCGCTCGGCCCGGCTCGGCCCAGGGCGCGGCGAGGCGGTAGACGCCGGCCTCCGCCGTCGCCTTCACCAGGCCTGCCGGTCCGTCGACCTCGACGGTCGCGTCGGTCACCGGCGCGTTGTCGCGAAAGCGGTCGATCAGGATCTCGAGCGCCCCGCCGCGCGCCACCACCACCATCTCGAGGTCGGCGGAAGACGCATCGGCGCGCGGCGCCACCGTGGCCGAGATCGGCGGCGGCGGGGCGCCGTGGTCGTGGCCGTCGTGGGCCTCGGCCGTCGGCGCGGTGAGAAGGGCGAGGGCGAGCGAGGCGATGCGAAAGCTGCGGCGCATGTCGGATCCGGTCACGGGAGGATGGCCACCCGTGACCCTGGCGCAGGTCACCCGTCGCAGGATTTCAGTTCTGTAACAAAATGTTTCAGGCCGTGCGCTCGGCGCGGGTGGCCGGCAGACGCACCCGCACGAGGAGGCCGCTCGGCGTGTTGTCGGCGAGGTCGAGTGTGCCGCCATGGGCCTCGACGATGCGCCGGGCGATGGCGAGGCCGAGGCCCCAACCGCCGGTGTCGCGGTTGCGCGACGGCTCCAGTCGGACGAAGGGATTGAGCACCCGGGTGCGATCGGCGGCCGGGATTCCCGGTCCATGATCGGCGATGTCGACGGTCACTCCGTCCGCTTCCGTCGTGATGCGGATCTCGGCTCGGCCGCCGTATTTCACCGCGTTGTCGAGGAGATTGGCGAGGGCGCGTTTGAGCCCCAACCGCCGCCCCTCGATCACCGCACTGCGAGCCCCGTCGAGCGTCACCTCGCGGCCGGCGTCGATCTGATCGTCGGCGAGCGTGGCGAGGATCGCCGCGACGTCGACCGGCTTCACCGGCTCGTCGTCGCGGTCGCCGGAGAGATAGGCGAGCGTCTGGTCGATCATCCGCTCCATTTCGTCGAGATCGCCGGAGACGGCGGTGCGCGTCGCCGCGTTCTCGATCTCGCCGAGGCGCAACCGGAGCCGGGTGATCGGGGTGCGCAGGTCGTGGCTGACGGCCGCCAGCGCCTGGGTGCGGTCGTCGATCAGGCGTTCGATTCGACGCTGCATTTCATTGAAGGCGACGGCGAGGGTGCGGATCTCGGTCGGACCGTCCTCGCACACCGCCACCGTCTCGCCGCCGCGATAGATGCGGCGGGCGGCATCGACGAAGCCGAGCAGCGGCCGGGTCAGCCAGCGCACCAGGAGGATCGACAGCACCATCGCCCCGAGCGCCATCAGCGAGGTCGAAAGGAGCGTGCCGTGGCCATCCTCGCGATGGGCCGTCTGTTCGACCAGCGAGAAGTTGATCCAGGTCCGATCGGGCAGCGCCAGCGAGACGACGGCGAGATGGGGGTCGTCTTGGTGGTCGCGGTTGGCGCCGACCACCACGTCGCCGGGCGCGAGGTCGTCGGCGAGGCTCGCCAAGCGCACGGCGAGGCCGACGAGTTCGCCGCTGCCCGGGCCACCGGCGACCGCGTGTTCGGCGCGGCTCCAATGAGCATCGATCGGCCCGCCGGAGAGATCGTGCGCCACCGCCTCGCGCTCGCCCGGCGCCACCCGCATCACCGCGCGGCGGATGGTCAGGAGCCGATCGGCGAGACGGGTCACGTCGGCGGTCGCCGCCTCTCGGTCGAGGGCGTGGCGATAGGTCCACAGGCTGAGGAGGTGAACGGCACCGATGCCGAGGAGCAACACCAGCATGGTCCGCGCGGCGAGGCTCGAGGCGAAGGCGCGCATGGAGCCCCTCATCTGCGGTCGACGTCGGGGACGAAGAGATAGCCGGCGCCGCGCACCGTCTTGATCACCTCGCCGGCGGTCTCGAGCTTGCGCCGCAGCCGGCTCACCTGGACGTCGATCGCCCGATCGAAGGGCTCGGCGTCGCGGTTGCGTGTGGCGTCGAGCAGCAGTTCGCGGCTCAGCACCCGCTGCGGCGTCTCGAGGAAGGTGAGGAGCAGGTCGTATTCACCGGAGGAGAGGTCGATGACGACGCCGTTCGGATTGCAGAGTTCGCGCCGCGCCGTGTCGAGCCGCCAGCCGGCGAAGCGGATCTCGCGCCCGCTCTTCGCGCCCCCACCCTCGCTCGGCTGCGCCCGCCGCAGCACGGCGCGGATGCGGGCGAGGAGTTCGCGCGGATGGAAGGGCTTGGCGAGATAGTCGTCGGCGCCCATCTCGAGCCCGACGATGCGATCGAGATCGTCGCCCTTGGCGGTGAGCATGATCACCGGCAGGTTCGAGGTGGCGCGCAGTTCGCGGCAGAGTGTCAGTCCGTCGGTGCCGGGCAACATGACGTCGAGGAGGACGAGGTCGGGGGTGCGATGGCGCAACGCCTCGCGCAGCTCCGGCGCGTTCGCCGCCGTCGTCACCCGATGCCCCTCGTCGCGCAGCAGCTTCGAGACGAGCCGGCGGATCTCGCCGTCGTCGTCGACCAGCAGGATGTCGTGACCGAGCGTCTCCATCGCCTCTTCCGATCGCCCCGGCGCCCCGTCGCCGTGAGCATGGTGTCGACCGAAATGCCCGTTCCCGCAAGGGGGCGGACGCACCGAGCCGGCGACGCTCAACGAGCGGGAGTGCCGTCGGCTCCGTCCTCCGGCGAACCCGTCTCTCTGTCATGGGGATGTCGCTGGTCGAATCGCCGCCGAGTCCCGGACTTGCGCCGGTTGGTTTCTCGGTGCGACGACGTGGGCGATCGGATACGTCCCCGGTCCAAGAGATCGGGGCCGTCGTTCTTCGCCTCGGCCCACCGCGATCGGGTCGTGGATGCCTGACGCAACATCTCGGCGGACCTCGCCCGTTGCCGATCGTCACCCCTGTGCAGGGTCTCGGTCGCGCGGAGCACCGGTCGGCTCGCGGCTTGGATGAACTGTCGGTCGGCCGGGCCCGCCCCGGTTCGTCGTCCCGGCGGGGGGAGGACCACGAGCGGCCGGCCGCCCGTTCGGGAGAGGCGGGCCGGCAGGTCGCCGGTCCGAGTGGGCCGGCCGCGACGGGGGGACCGGGACGGCCTCGTCAGCTGGGGCGGTCTTCGGTTCGTCCACCGGTGCGCCGTTCGCCGGCCACCGTCTCCCGGTGGATCTCGTCGGCTGCGACGGTGAGGCATTCCTCCATGGCATGCCGGATCTGATGATCGGACAGGGAAATGCCGGCGGTATCCATGTCGCGACGGATCGTCGCGAAGACGTCATCGCCGTGGGGAACCTGCAAGTCGGCTCGCACCAGCGCCGCCGCATAGGCCTCGGCGGTGGCGCCGCTCCTGCCGAGACGCTCCGCCGCCCACAGCCCGATGAGCCGGTTGCCGTGCGCGGTGATCCGGAACCTCATCTCTTCGTCATGGACGAACTTCTGTTCGAAGAACTTCTCTCGTGCATCGAACGTCGTCATGTCGATCTCTCCCCTCGATGTCCACCTCGGCACGCAACGGCGCGCCCGAGGTCCGGTCTCGATACCCGATGGCGATCCGCCTTGGCCGCGGCGATCACGATCGCCGTGCGGTGCCGGCCCGCGCCCGCCCTGCCGACTGGACCCGCACGGCCTCTTCCTGATCGAGCATGTCCAGCTGTTCCACGACGTGCTTCAACGCCTCGCCGACCTCGGGCAGCAGCACGTTCTCGAGCGCCTTGGCGCGGCGCTCGACCCGTCGGTATTCGCGCGCCAGTCGCTGTAGATTGCTCGCCATGACGCCGATCTCGAACGACGTCCGCATCAGACGTTCGAAGGCGGCGCGGGCGGTCTCGGCCGCTTCCGACGGGTCGACGGCGGCGGCGGCGACGGCAGGTGTGGCCTCGCTCCATGGCTCGGCTCGGCGCAGCAACACGCCGAGAAAGCGGCCGGTGGTACAGGCCGGCGGCCGTGCCGCATCCTCGGCTCGGGGATAGAGCTGCAGGGCGTCGAGCCCGTGGCGTTCGACGGCGCGTGCCAAGGCTTCCGCCGCCGCCGCCTGCTGGTCGGCGAAGGCGCTCGCCCGATCCTCGTATCGGCGCAGGCGACGCAGCATCTCGCCGGCGAGCAGCATCCGCTTCTCGTCGAGGAACTCGAAGCCCTGGCGCATCAGCCTGCGCTCTTCGCCCAACCCCAGCGCGGCGCTCTTGGTCGGGGTGACCTCACGCATGGTCATGCTCCAGGTGGCGTTCGATCTGCGCATCCGACAGGCGCGCCAGCTCTGCGGCCGGCAGGAGCCGCAACAGCCGCCAGCCCACCGCCATGCTCTCCTCCAATGTCCGTTCGCTCTCCTGGTTGATCAGTTCGCCCTCGAAGCGGTCGGCGAAGGCGAGGTAGTTGCGGTCGATCGCGGTCAGGCCCTCGCTGCCGACGACGCTCGCCAGGACACGCACGCGGATCGACTTGGCGTAGGAGGCGAAGAGCTGGTTGGCCAGCGCCGGGTGGTCGGGGTCGGTCCAGCCCTGGCCGATACCCTTGTCCATCAGGCGCGACAGGCTGGGCAGCACGTTGATCGGCGGGTAGATGCCCTTGTGGTCGAGCCCCTTGTCGAGCACCACCTGACCTTCGGTGATGTAGCCGGTGAGATCGGGGATCGGGTGGCTGATGTCCTCGGCCGGCATGGTCAGGATCGGCAGCTGGGTGACGGTGCCGCCCATGCCGCGCATGCAGCCGGCGCGTTCGTAGATCGTCGCGAGATCGGAATACATGTAGCCGGGATAGCCCTTGCGGCTCGGGATCTCGCCGTGGCTCGACGACACCTCGCGCAGCGCCTCGCAGTAGTTGGTGAGGTCGGTCATGATCACGAGGACGTGGCGGCCCTCCTCGAAGGCGAGGTATTCCGCCGCCGTCAGGGCGAAGCGCGGGGTGAGCAGGCGCTGCGTCGACGGCTCGCTGGCGAGGTTGAGGAACATCACCGTGTGGGCGAGCGCGCCGGAATCCTGCATGGCGCGGCGGAAGCTTTCGGCGGCGTCGTGCGAGATGCCGATGCCGACGAAGACGATGGCGAAGTCGCCGGACCCTTCGCGCCGCAGCCGGGCGTACTGGGCGATCTCGCTGGCGATGCGGTCGTGCGGCAGCCCGCCGGCCGAGAACAACGGCAGCTTCTGCCCCCGCACCAGTGAGTTCATCAGGTCGATGGCGGTGACGCCGGTCTCGATGAAGTCGCGCGGCAACTCGCGATCGGCGGGGTTCATCGACCGCCCGTCGATACGCAGGCGCAACGCCGCGGCGATCGGCGGGCCGCCGTCGGCGGGTTGCCCGACGCCGTTGAAGACGCGACCGAGCAGCCCGGGGCCGACGGCCAGATGCATCGGTTCGCCGAAGAACCGCACCCGGGTGTCGGCGAGACCGAGCCCGACCGTCGATTCCAGGACCTCGACCACCACCACCTCGTCGTCGAGAGCGGCGATCCGCCCGAGGCGCGGTGCCTCGTCGTCCTGCCAGATCTCGACCGCTTCGTTGAGACCGACTTCGATGTTGCGCCGCAGGAACAGGAGGGGGCCCTCGATCGCGGTCGCGGTGCCCTGCACCGAAAGCTCAGGCCGCATGGGGTGTCTCCTTTCCGATTTCCGCCAGCGCGCTCTCCAACACGGTGCGCAGCGTGTCGAAGGCTCCGAGATTGTCCTGGCCGATCTCTTCGCTCATGCGCTGCAGCCGGCGTAGGACGGGCAGGTCGGCGATCGCCTGCGGCGTGACCCCGCGCTCGAGCGCCGCCTGCGCCAGCTCGACGAAGCGCAGGATCAGTTGCAGGATCAGGGTCTGTCGTTCGGGTGAGCAGTAGCGATCGCGCGCCGAATAGGCCGACTGTCGCAGGAACGCCTCGTTGATCAGTTCGGCGCACAGCAGCGTGAGTTGCTGGGCGGGCGGCAGGGCATCCTTGCCGACGATCCGCGCCATCCGTTCCAGATCGGCCTGGGCCTCGAGCAGGGTCAGCAGCCGGGCACGCTGGCCGAGCCAGCGCGGATTGCCGCGTTGCGTCCACCACGAGGCGAAACGCTCCGCGCCGTCGGAGTAGGAATGGAGCGGGTGGATCGCCGGATAGAAGCGCGCCTGTGCCCGCTCACGGTCGAGGCCCCAGAAGCAGCGGACGTAGCGCTTGGTGTGGCTGGTGACCGGCTCGGAGAAGTCGCCGGCCGGCGGGGATACCGCGCCGATGATGGTGACGGAACCGGTCTTGCCGGCGAGGGTTCGGACGCGGGCGGCCCGCTCGTAGAACTCGGCGAGGCGCGAGCTGAGGTAGGCGGGATAGCCCGCCTCGCCCGGCAATTCGCCGAGGCGACCGGAGACCTCGCGCAGCGCTTCCGCCCAGCGGCTGGTCGAGTCCGCCATCAGCGCGACGTGCAGGCCCTGGTCGCGGAAGTACTCGGCGACGGTGACGGCGGTGTAGATGCTGGCCTCGCGCGCCGCCACCGGCATGTTCGAAGTGTTGGCGATGATGACGGTGCGCTCCATCAGGCGCCGTCCGGTTCGCGGATCGATCAGGCCGGGGAATTCGTGCAGCACTTCGGCCATCTCGTTGCCGCGTTCGCCGCAGCCGACGTAGACGATGATGTCGGCGTCGCACCATTTCGCCAGCGTCTCCTGGAGCACCGTCTTGCCGGTGCCGAAACCGCCGGGGAGGGCCGCCCGGCCGCCGCGCGCCACGGGAAAGAGCACGTCGAGAATGCGTTGACCGGTGATCATCGGCTCGTCGGCCGGCAGGCGCTCCTGCGCCGGCCGCGGCTTGCGTACCGGCCATCTCTGGAAGAAGCCGAGATCGTGGGCGCGGCCCATCTCGTCGCGGATGCGGCACAGGACGGCGTCGCGCGGGTGGCGCCCGGCCTTGGCGATGACCTCGACCAGCCCGGCGACGCCCGGCGGGACGAGGCAGTCCTGGGCGATGCTGCCCGTCGGCACGGTGCCGAAGGCGGCGCCGGCGGTCAGCCTCTGACCGGTACCGACCAGGGGTTCGAAGTCGAACGCGCTCTCGACCCGCGTCGCCTCCAGCGGTCGCAGCAGGCCGTCGAAGATGTGGCCGAGCAGGCCGGGTCCGAGCGCCACCGACATCGGCCGGCCCGTGCCGGTCACGATGTCGCCTGGGCGCAGGCCGGTGGTGTCCTCGTAGACCTGGGCGATGAACAGGTCGCCCTGAAGCCGGATCACCTCGCCGGGAAGGCGCCGCTCACCGACCTCGACCGCTTCGCCGATGCGAAAGGGATCCCGGGTGGTGGCGTGCAGCACCGGGCCGCCGATCCATTTGATGACCGCAGTGGACGTGCTCACGGGCTTCCTCCCTCGACGGGGGTGGCCGACGGCGGCCGTTGACGGCCGATGGCGGCGAGCAACAGGGCCTGGACGGCCGGTTTGTCGGCGAGCAGCCGCTCGGGCGTGGCGTCGAGCACCGCGCCGTCGGACAGGATGCGCAACCCGGTGTCGAAGTCCTCCGACCTTCGGAAATTCACCCGCGCGCGCTGATCCGGCTCGAGACAGGAGAGGAACGCGGCCTGCTCGTCGTCGCTCCAGTCGGCCGGATGTTCGACCGTCCAGGCCCCCGGCCGCAGTCGCCGGCCCGCCGTCTCGGCGAGCGAGGCGGCCCACCGGCGGCGGGCTCGCGGATCGCTCCAGCGATCGGCGACGGCGTTGACCAGCACCGGGCAGCCGTCGCGGAGATTGCCGGCGGCGCGGGCCTGATCGCGGACCCTGAGTTCGGTGTCGATCTGCGCCTTGGCGCGCGCCAGACGGCGTTCGCCGTCGCGGCGCAGGTCCTCGAAGGCTTCGTGGACGTGGCGCCGGGCCGCGGCGAAGGCCTCGGCGACGATGGTGCGGCTCTCCAGGTCCGCCGCCTCCAGGATGGCGCGGCATTCGGCGTCGCACTGACGCTCGATTTCGTCGACCAGCAGGTCCGATGGCGATCGGGAGATGGGGTCCGGTCTGGTCACGTCTCGATACCCAGGGTGTTCCTGAGCCTCCTGGCTGGATCCGGTGGCGCCGTCCGCCCGAGGATGTCGGGAACGACGGTGACGATCGGCGTCTCGGCGACGATCGCCGCGTCGAGTTCGGCCGGCGGGATCATCCGCGCGAATTCGGCGGTGATGATCACCAGCCCGGCCGTGGCGCGCGCACGCGCGAAGGCCGTCGCGGTCTGCCCCGGCTCGGGCGTCGACACCTCGGCCCCGGCGAGCCGGTAGCCCGTCGCGGTCAGTTCGTCGCCGATGAACACGGTGGCGGCCATGTCAGCCGGCCCGATTGAGGATCAGGATGGCGACGATCAGGCCATAGATCGCGATGCCTTCGGCGAGGCCGACGAAGATCATCACGCGGCCGAGCAGTTCCGGCTTCTCGGCCAGGGCGCCGATGGCGGCGCTGCCGACCGAGGCGACGGCGATGCCGGCGGCGATGGTCCCGAGGCCGGCGGCGCCGGCCGCGGCCATCATCGCCCATTGCACCACGCCGGGGTCGACCGCCGCCGCTCCGGCCGCTTCGGCGGCGCCCGCCGGCAGGGCCAGGAAGAGCACCCCGGTGAGGCCGGCGGCGACCGCCGTCAGCAGGACGGCGACGAGGCGGAGATGGTGGATGCGCATGGCGTGCCCTCTCGCGGTTCAGTGTTTTTCGGCAACGATTGCCCAATCGACCCTCGGGGGTTCGAGCGGCTTCAACGACCGCCCGCCGCCCCGGAGGAAGCGGATGAAGAATTCGAACAGGACGAGACGCGTGGTCTGGATGCCGACGACGAGCCCCTCCAGTGCCAACACCAGCAGGTTGCCCAGGATCAGCGTCACCCAGAAGCCGAGCCCGCCGAACACCTCGGCGACCCCGACGATCGCCGCCGACAGCCCGGCATGCGCCAGCGCGAAGGCACCGACACGCGCGAAGGACACGGTGTTGACCAGCAGCTGGGCGATCTGCTCGACGAATTCGGCGAGCGCGATGCCCGCTTCGACACGGCGGTCGCGATGCGACAGCCGCACGGCACCGGCGACGTACCAGAGGGCCCCGGCGAGGGCCGCCCACAGCGCCGGCCGCCAGGCGATCGCGACGAGAAGCGCGAGATAGGTGACGACGAACCCGGCCTGGCGATACGCCCAGCTCCGGCCGTCCGCTCGCCACAGCGATTGGACCGCGTCGAGGAGAAGGCCGATCGAGAGCAGCACGACGCCACCGGCGAGCGCCGCCGCCAACAGCGTGAGAGGCTCGCTCAACGGGTGGAGCCACAGCGCCGGGATCAGGTCCTCGCGGCAGAAGACGCTGCCGAAC
>ERZ1645187.1601-NODE-1601-length-20653-cov-7.166958_pt1 | contig 20653 bp, 15 predicted proteins | sample MGYA00575352_ERZ1645187 | MGnify/ENA primary metagenome ERZ1645187 (study PRJEB40837, sample SAMN11349314) | freshwater sediment metagenome | isolation source: river sediment | host: Sediment | place: India: Wazaribad , New Delhi | collected 2017-02-21 ... | reverse complement strand
AGCGTCTGGGCGCTGCTGCATCCGGAACAACTTTCCGCGTTGCCCGCTCCGTCGGCCGCGTCGTTCGGCCGCACGCTCCTCCTCCTGTTCTGGGCCGTCATCGGTTGGGAGGTTTTGGGAAACTATACGCTGGAGATCGAACGGCCGAACCGGACCATTCCGCTCGCCGTCACGCTCTCATTCCTTGCCATCGCGGCGATCTATCTGGCCGTCGCACGCGCCTTGCCGCTCGTTCGCGCGTCGGAAGGCGCCATTCCGTCGATGACCGATCTGTTGCGTCCGTTGTTCGGGGCGTCGGCCCCGGCGTTGCTGACGGTCCTCGGGACGCTGCTCTGCGGCTGCACCTACCTGATGGTCGTCGGCGGCGCGGCGCGCCTGGCCGCATCGATGGCGGAACGCGGACGCCTGCCGCGCGCGTTTTCCCTCCGCAACGGCAACGGCATTCCCGTGCGCGCCGTGATGGCGCTCGGGTGCATCCATACGCTCAGTCTGTCGCTTGCGGGGCTCGGGGTTTTGAATCTGGCGTCGCTCGTGGGAACGGCGAACGGGCTCTTTCTGCTGAACGCGCTGTTCATCGTCTGCGCGGCGATCCGGCTTCTGCCGAACCGGGCGGTGCGGATGGCCTCGCTGGTTCTCGCTGCGGGCTTTGCGGTGATCTTCACGTTCGCGGACCGGCTCTCCCTGCTCGCCGTCGTGACGGTGCTGGTCCTGTCGCGGATCGGCGAGGGGCCGGCGGCGTGCGGAGGTCTTCCGGAGGTCGCCGGGGACTGAGGTCGGGGCGAGCCCCCATCCCGACCGTCGGCCGTCCGGAAGGGGGAACGATCCGGACGGCCGACGCATGTACGGAGGAACCGCAGATTTTGTCAGTTCGTCACGGGCAGGACGATGCCTCCCTGGGGAATGACGATTGATGTGAAGTCCGGGCCGTATTTTTCGGCCATCTCCCGGACGACCGCGCCGAGGTCCGTGACCTTCGCGCAGAACATCTTTGTCGCGTCGGCCGCGTCGACGTTCGCGTAGAGCAGGATCGTCGCGCGCTTCGCGACCTTCGCGAGGTAGTAGAGCTTGTGCGCGCCGAAACGGAAGTCCGCCTCGAACGCGGCGATGGTCTCGTCGACCGTGTAGCCGCGCTGCGCCCACTCCTGGAAGGTCTTGTGCCCGTACCCCTCCTCGAGTTCCGCGAAGAAGACGATCGTCCCTCCGTCGCGGACCGCGCGGGATGCCATGTGGATCGCCTTGTGCGCCTGGTACATGTTGATGTCCTTCGGGTAGCCGCCCGCGGAGACGAAGACGACGTCGGCCTGCCGGTCGAGCGGCGCGAAGTTCTTCTCGCGGAAGGTCCGGATGCCTTCGAGCCACGCGTCCTTCCAATGGCCGCCGACGACGCGGATGATGTTCTTCCGGCTGTCGGAGACGCAGTTGACGATGAAGTGCAGCGGACAGAAGCGCTCCACGGCCTCGATCATCTCGTCGCTCAGCGGATTGCCCCGGACGACGCCGATGTCGACGCCCGGCCGGGTCATCATCTTGTGGTTGCTCATGACCGTCTCCCGCGCGGCGACGCCCGGGAGGATGCTCTTGCGCCCGCCCGCGAAGCCCGCGTAGTAGTGCAGCAGCACCTCGCCGATCGCGATGCGCATGTCGGCCTCCGCGACCTCGCGGCAGATCCGGAGTTCGTTGCCCGTCGAGAGCGTTCCGAGCGACACGAGGTCCGGCGCGTCGCAGTCGTGGTTGACAACCCGGTACGTCTTCGGGATGTCGGGCCCGAGGATCCGGTCGATCTCCTCCGCGGTCATCGCGCGGTGCGTCCCCGTCGCCACGACGATGACGACGGACTCCCGCGCGACGTCGAGAAGATCGAGCTTCTTGAGGATCGGCGGAAGAAGCTCCTGCGTCGGCGTGGATCGCGTCATGTCGTTGACGATGATCGCTATTTTCTTCGGGGCGACGCGCTCGACGATGTCGGCGAACGGCTCGCCGGCCGTCGGTGTTTCGAGAAGGTCCCACGTCGCTTCCCACAGGTCCGCGACGGGTTCGCCGCCTTCCGGTTCGAGCACGCCGATGACATTCCGGTCGGGGAGGTCGAAGGCGACGGCGTCATGCCCCCATTTCAGCTTCACTTCCATTGATATCCGCCTCCGTTCTTACGCGTGCTGCATGCGCGTCTGTTTCCGCTGTTGTTTCTGCCAGAACCACACGCCCGCCGTGAGCGCCACGCCGATGACGTCCGTGATGGTCCCCGGGAAGATGAGGCACACGGCGCCCGCGAAGCACGCGACGCGCTGGATCAGGTTCATCTTCACGTACAGGTAGTTCTGGAGCGAGGCCGCGAGCGCGATGACGCCGACGAAGCTCGTGATCGTCGACATCGTGATGCTGAGCGCCGTGCCGCCTTCGAGAAGCAGTTGCGGGCTGTAGATGAACGTGAACGGGATCAGGAACCCTGCGAGGGAGATCCGGAATCCCGCCCATCCCACTTCGGACGGCCTCTGGCCGGAAATTCCCGCGGCCCCGTAGGACGCGATGGCGACCGGAGGCGTCAGGTTCGAGAGGCACGCGAAGTAGTACGAGAACATGTGCGCCGCGAGCGGGCTCACGCCAAGCGTAATGAGCGCCGGCGCCGCGATCGTGGCCGTGACGATGTAGCACGCGGTCGTCGGAAGCCCCATGCCGAGGATGATGCAGACGACCATGGTCAGGAACGCCGTGACGATGAGGCTGCCGCCCGCGAGCGAGACGATGTTGTCGCCGAGGACGAGGCCGAGTCCCGTGAGGTTCGTGATGCCGATGATGTTGCCCACGACGGCGCACGCCATGCCGACGCCCACGCACTGCCGGGCGCCCTGTTCCATGGCGCGGAAGAACGCCTTCCACGTGAGGCGCGTGCTCTTGCTCAGGAAGCTGACCGCCACGGAGCTGACGATCCCGTAGAAGGCCGCGTAGAGCGGCGTCCGGCCGATCATCAGGAGCCAGACGATGACGACGATCGGGACGATCAGATGTCCGCGCTCCCGCATGACCTTCCGGAGGGGAGTGATGTTCTCTTCCTTGACGATGTGCATTCCGAGCTTGACCGCCTCGATGTGGACGTAGGCGTATTCGGCGATGTAATAGAGGACGGCGGGGATCGCCGCGGCGAGCATGATGGTCACGTACTGGACGCCGAGATACTCCGCCATGATGAACGACGCCGCGCCCATGACGGGCGGCATGATCATCCCTCCGGTTCCGGCCACGGCGACGACCGCCGCCGAGAATACGGGCTTGAACCCCGCGTCCCGCATCAGCGGAATCGTGAACGTCCCGGTGGCGGCGACGTTGCCGACGGCGCTGCCGTTGATCATTCCCATCAGGCCGCTGGCGACGATCGAGACCTTCGCCTCGCCGCCGATAGTCCGTCCGGCCAGGGACATCGCGAAATCCTTGATGAACAGGCCCATCCCGGTTTCCGTCAGGAACGCGCCGAAGAGGATGAACAGGAAGATGTACGTCGCCGAGACGCCGAGCGCCGTGCCGAAGATGCCTTCGGACGACAGGAAAAGCTGGTAGACGAGCCGGCGGAACGTGAAGCCGGTGTGCCCGAGGACGCCGGGGATGTACTCGCCCCACAGGCCGTACGCGATGAAGACGAGAGACAGGTACATGAGCTCCTTGCCGACGGTGCGGCGCGTCCCTTCGAGGACGCAGATGATGACGATGGTCCCCATGATGTAGTCGAGCGTGATTGCGGTGCCCCGGATGCTGAACGCGTCGAACATGAAGAAGAGATACAGGCTCGACGTGATCGACAGGGCGAGCCATATCCAGTCGACGATTGACGGCCTGTTTCGGGGCGACTTCGCGCTCCCGGGATAGAGCAGGAAGGTCAGCGCCATCAGGAACGCGAGGTGGACGCTGCGCTGCTTCATCGCCATCAGGGTGCCGAAGCCCGAGGTATAGAGATGGAAGGCGGACATGGCCACGGCGATCACCGTGATGAGAAGCGCCCAGTTCCCCTTGTATTTGCGGAACCGCGATTCGGTGTCCACCTTCTCCAGCACTTTTTCAGCGGCGACGGTCGCCTGTTCTTCGGTCAGGACGGGCTGCCCGCGGTTTTCCTCCGTCACAAAGAAACCCCCTTCCGGGTGTCGGAAACGAATTTTTCGGGGCCGCCCGCAGCGGGCAGCCCCGAATTCAAAACGAGTGGTCTATTTGGCGATCAGGTTCAGCGGAACCTCGACTCCGGCTTCCTTGAAGTATTTCACCGAGCCGGGGTGCAGCGGCAGGGTCATTCCCTTGACGGCGGTTTCCAGCGTCGTGTCCTTCGTGGCCTTGTGCGCGTTCACGAGATCCGTATGGAAGTCGTACATGGCCTTCGTGAGCTTGTAGATCAGCTCCTCGGGCTGCGACGCGTCGGTGAAGAGGATGTTCGCGAGCGCGACCGTCTGGACGTCCTTGTCCTGCTTCGGATAGGTGCCGGCCTTGATCGTGAAGGGGTAGTACCAGGGGAACTTCTCGCAGATGGCCTGGATCTTTTCCGGTTCCATGGACATGAGTTCCGCCGCTCCGGAGGACATCATGTCGATGACGACGGCCGTCGGAACGCCGCCCGCGATGTGCGCCGCGTCGGTCTGGGCGTTCTTCAGCAGATCGGCCGCTTCGTTGTAGCCGAGGAAGTCCGCCTTCACGTTGACTTCGCCCTGGTCCTTCATGTAGTTCAGTCCGTAGGCCGCGAGCATTTCGCGGCTGTTGATCTCCGTCGCGCTCGCGACGGCGCCCGGAACGATGCTGCGGCCCTTGAAGTCCGCAACGCTCTTGATTCCGGCGTCCTTGCGGATGACCCAGTGCATGACGTTCGGGTAGAGGGAAAGCATGCCGCGCATGTCCTTGTACGGGAAGTTCGGTTTTCCGGCGTAGGTTCCCTTGCCGTAATAGGCGTAGTAGCAGATGCCGTTCTGGCCGATGGCGATCTGGACTTCCTTGTTCATCATGAGTTCGATGTTCTGCGGCGTTCCGGCCGTCGCCTGCGCCGACGCCTTGATGCCCTCGAGTTTCTTGCTCCAGATCTGGGCCATCGCGTTCCCGATGGGGTAGTACGCGCCGCCCGTGGTCGCCGTCGCGATGTTCACGCGATAGTTCGCCGCATCCGCCGTCGCGCCGAAGACAGGAAGCAGAAGAACGGACAGAAAGAGAAGTGCGCAAATGGCTCGTGTTCGCTTGCTCATACCAGAACCCTCCTTAAAAAATGTGGGATATGGAGCGTGTATCGTACACCCGGGAAAAATCACCCGGTCGATGCCGATGGATTCGCGTTCGCTACCCCGCGCGCGCGGCGCGGACGGTTCGCGTCGCGATGACGTCCGTATCCGTGCCTGCCGGGTTGTGAAGGATCACGTCTCCCGTATTCACGGGAGCGCTCAGTCGTATGTCCCTGATTTCGTCCATGACGGCCCGGATCTTCACAAGCGGGATCGGGCGGTTCGTTCGGACGCTCGCCATCGGAAAATCGCCTCCGGCCACCGGAACGGACGACGCGATCGTCCGGAGGGGGTTCTCCACCTCCTGCCGCGCCCACTTCTCGCCGCGCTTGCAGACGTTGCCCAGAACGCTCACGACCACGGGACATCCGTCGCGCTCCTCGACATCGACGCGCAGCGGGCAGCCGTTGGGGCAGACGACGCACGTATATTCCCGGACGCTCATTCGACGCACACCTCCAGTCCGCTTGCTCCCGCAAAGTCTGCGGCCTTGAGGTCGACGCGGATCATCTCGGCCGGATGCAGACGGACCATCTTCGTCCGCTTGATGATGCGGCGCTCCTCGGAAGCCGAACCGGGCGTCCGGACGACGATCGAACGGTCGCGCCAGGGCGCTCCGACGCGGAGCGAAATCGTACAGTCGCGCGCCCCGGAAACCCTCTGGGGCAGCGTGTAGCGCACGCCGTCGCCCGGTTTCACCGGAATTCCGGCTTCCGGAGCGCTTCCGGCGGCGTATGCGGCCGCGAAGGCTCCCGCCTGCGCCGCCTCGACCGAAACCCAGTCAACGAGATCGTGGACGTGCAACACGTTGCCGCACGCGAACACGCCCGGAACCGACGTCATGAACGTATCGTCGACGACCGCTCCGCTCGTCACGGGGTCGATCTCCACCCCGCACATCCGCGAGAGTTCGTTCTCCGGAATCAGGCCGACCGAAAGCAGCAGCGTGTCGCACGGAACGTACCGCTCCGTCTCGGGAACCGGACTCCGGTCCGCGCCGACCTGGGCGACCGAAACGCCTTCGAGGCGTCCCCGGCCGTGAATCTTCGTGACGGTCGTCGAGAGGAAGAGCGGGATGTTGTAGTCGTTCAGGCACTGCTGGATGTTGCGCGGCAGGCCGCTCGAATACGGCAGGATCTCGAAGACCGACTCCACGGACGCGCCCTCGAGCGTCATCCGGCGCGCCATGATCAGGCCGATGTCGCCCGACCCCAGAATGCAGACGCGCTTGCCTATCTGAATATTCTCCAAGTTTACCAGATTCTGGGCCGCTCCTGCCGTGTATACGCCGGACGGACGGTCGCCCGGGATCGAGATGGCGCCCCGGGGGCGTTCGCGGCACCCCATCGCGAGGATGACCGCGTTCGCGTCGATCGCGACGAGTCCGGCACGGGAACTCGCGAGAATCTCGAGTCCTCCTTCGGACGCCGGAGCGAGCGACAGGACGATGGTGTCTTCGAGGGAGCGGATGTTCCGCTCGCGGAACATGGAGATATAGCGCCCCGCGTATTCGGGGCCCGACAATGCTTCGCCGAACGTGTGCAGGCCGAAGCCGTCGTGGATGCACTGGTTCAGGATGCCGCCGAGAATGCGGTCGCGCTCGATGAGCAACACGTCCCCGCACCCCGCGTTGCGCGCCGCCACCGCAGCCGCGAGCCCGGCCGGACCGCCGCCGATGACCGCCACGCACGCCTTGAGACGTCTGATCGCGAGCGTCATCTCACGTCGCCTCCCTTGTCCTCCCGGACGTGTCCCGCGTAGAGCGGGGACCGGACGCTGCGCAGCAGGAAGTTCTCGGGCTTCCAGCCGAATTCGTCGCGGAGGATGCGCGTGATCCGGGGCAGGCAGAAGCCGCCCTGGCAGCGCCCCATCGTGGCCCGCGCGCGATACTTGATGCTGATCAGGGTCTTCGCGCCGAGCGGGTTTTTGATCGCGTCGATGATCTCCTGCTTCGTGATCTGTTCGCAGCGGCAGATGATCTCGCCGTAGTTCGGATTCTCGGCGATCATGTCGGCGCGGACGTCGGGCGGCAGCTCGGAGAAGAAGAACGGGGACCGTCCGGACCGCGGATTGAAGTCGTCCCGCTCCGCGAGCGGAATGTGCGCCGCGACCATGTCGCGCACCATCTCGGCGATCGCGGGCGCGCTCGTGAGGCCCGGGCTTTCGATGCCCACGAGGTTCACGAACCCGGGGACATCCTTTCGGTCTTCGATCACGAAATCGAGGTTTCCGCCGACCTCCGGGGGCGTCTGCTTGGCGCGGATTCCCGCGAAGTTGCGGATGAAGTCGGACATGCGGAGCGAGGGAAGGAGGTCGTGCCCTTCCTTGCGGAGTGCGGCCATCACGTCCGCCGTGCAGGCGTGGTCCTCGCGCCCGTCGATGTACTCGGCGCTCGGGCCGATGATGATGTTGCCGTCGACTGTGGGGGTGAGGTGGATTCCGAGGCCCGGGGCGTTCGGCTTGGGCGCCTGGTAGACGAGCGTCGAAAGCGAGCCGTCGAGGCGCTTGTCGAGAACGTAATACTCCCCGCGGCAGGGATAGATGCGATAGTCGGTGATCCCGGCCATGCGGCAGACCGCGTCGGAGAAGAGCCCCGCCGAGTTGACGACGACCTTCGCGCGGAACGTCTCCTTTCGTCCGTCCTCCGCCGAGACCGTTGTGACCTCGAAGGACTCGCCAGGCGCCGCGGGACGCCGGATTTCCGTCACTTCCCGCCCGAGGCGGATGGTCGCGCCGTTGGCGGCCGCGTTTTCCGCGAGGGCGATCGTGAGCGCGTAGGGCGAGATGATCGCGCTCGAGGGCGAATGGAGCGCCATGAGCCCTTCGACGCCCTTCTGGAGCTTTTGCATCGTTTGCGGCGGAATGATTTCGAGCCCCGGGACGCCGTTCGCGTCTCCCTGTTCCTTCAGCCTGTTCAGCGTCGGGACGTCCGCCTCGTCGAGCGCCACCGTGAGCTTCCCGATCCGCTTGATCTTCAGCCCGAGATCCCGGCACAAATCGTCCATCAGCGCGTTTCCGCGGACGTCGACCTTCGCGCGCAGACTTCCCGGCTTGTAGTTGAACCCGGCGTGCATAACGCCGCTGTTTCTGCTGCTCGTTCCGAAACCGACATCGAGTTCCTTTTCGACCAATGCAACCCGAACGCGATAGCGGGAAAGCTCCCGCGCGATCGCGCACCCTACGACGCCTCCTCCGATGATGAGAACATCCGTATACGTATCATTCACCGGCAAAGGGCATCACCTCCCGGTATTCCGAATATGCGGCCCGTGAAACGGCATCACTTGCTTGTTGCGAAATTCACAACCTGTGTTCTATAATTAACCACGTGGTTGAACGTGGTTTACCAGCTTTATCTGAAAAGATTGTATCATCAATCGGTACAGGATCAAGGCGCCACGGCGCGTTTTTTTCCGGGATACTCCGTGTATATCGTATTCACGAACGGGAGACGACCTCGAAAGCAGGTGTGCGGCGTGAACCCGAAACGCAGGGAAGTTCTTGAAATACTGATGAATCTGATTCAGTCCGGCGAAATCGTACGTGACGGAAAACTGCTTCCCGAGCGGGAGATCGCGGCGCGTCTCGACATGTCGCGATCCGTGGTGCGGGAGGCGCTGATCGGCCTCGAAGCGCTCGGGGCGCTCGACGTCCGCGAGCGGCAGGGGGTCTTCGTGCAGAAGGCCGACCTTCAGGAGGTTTCGCTCGGGCTCGACCAGATGCGCCTCGCGCCGAGCCGGAGCCTGCCGCAGATCATGGAGATGCGCTACATCCTCGAGGTCCCCGCAACCGTCCTTGCGGCCCGAAGGCGCACCGACGACGACGTCGCGAATCTTCGGGATTGCCTCGAACGGCTCGAAGCGATCCGGAAGCGCCGCGGTCCCGAGGAAGGGCCGCAGGGGGCGTACTGGAACACAATCCTTCACGCGACGATCATCCAGGCGACCGGAAACCTGGTCTACTCGCGCCTGTTCGAAGGCCTCGTCTCCGTGATGGAGAAGGCGATCACGTCGCTGCGGATGCGGTACATGTCCTTTCCCGAAGAGGCGCGCGGCGACCGAATCCTCGACCAGCACCGCCGCCTCGTCGCGGCCATCATCGACCGGAACGAGGCGGCCGCGCGCGATACGGTCGTCGAACACCTGACGCTGACCGCGAACAACTTCATGGAGCAGGGCGAGATGGAGTCCATGCCGTCCGTGTTCGACGGGAAGGAACGGCCGCCGTTCTAGGGGAGGCGGCCGCAAGGTGACCGCCCCGGACGAACCCTTCATCGGGATGCTATGATGTCTCAGGATGCGACTGCTTCTGTTGCACGACGACCTGGAGGTGGTCCCCCGTGACGAAGTCCGGGGCTTTCGGAGCCGCACTGGGTTTTGGCCTGCTGTACGCGTGGATGGAAACGCTCGCCGTTCGTCTTGCCGCCGTTTCGGGGCGCGGGCCTTCACCCGGCGCGCCGCTCTTTCTCGCCTGCCTCGCGATCACGCTTTTCGCGGCGGGGACGTCATCGCTCCAGCCGTTCATCGAACGCCTCCGGAGGGAGCTTTCCTTAGCGGGATGCGTCCTCATGTCATCGACGCCGGTCGCGCTTGCGGCGGCCGGTTTTCTGCCCCCCGCGCCGTCTTCGCTCCTTTCGTCGGCAGCCGTCGCGTCCGGCGGCGTCGGAACGGCCCTTTTGCTTTGCCGGTGGGGGATTCTGCTGAGCACGCTCGAACCCGACGATATCGCTGTCGCCTTCGGCGTCTCCCCGTTCGTTCCGGTCATCGCCGCGGCAGTCGCGGGCGGTGGAACGGCCGCGACCGGGCTTCTTCTCGTCGCGCCGCCCGTCGCGCTGCGCCTGCTCGCGAAGGTTTCGGCGGCCGGGGAAGACGCATCGCCCCTCCCCCGGGACTTTCCCCTTTTCGATCTCGCGCTTCTTCTGTTCTGCCTCCACCTTGCGATCGGCGCACTGTCGCCCGCTGCTGCGGGCGACGCAGGATGGAGCGTCTGGATCCATCCGCTCGCGACGGCGTTCGCGGCTCTCGTCTTCCTCGTTCACCGGGGCGCGGACCTTCAGGGGTTCTACCGGACCGCCCTTCCGTTCGTCGGAACGGCGCTCTTTCTTTCGGGGTTCTTCCCCGGCGGTCGGTTCACGGTCGTTCTCGCCGGGGTCGGGACGGCCCTTCTCGAACTCTACGCGTGGCTGCTGCTGATGCATGTCGCGTCCGCTTCCGTAGCACAACGGGGCGTCGTTGTCGCGCGCGGCCTGTTCGTCATCGTCTGCGCGACGGTCGCCGCGTCGATGCCCGCGGGCGGAGCCGACGGACGACTCGCGGCGTTCGCGTTCCCGCTCGCGATCCTCGTCGCGCTCCTCACCGTATGGAAGCGCTGCGGGAGGACCCTTCTCCGGCCGGTGGACGCCTCCATCCCGCCGCGGAACGAACCTGTCCCGGAGAACATCCCCGCCGCCGATCCGCCCGGGACCCCGGAGGCGCAGGAAGTCGCGGACGCCTCCGTCGCGACGGACGACCGGGAAAAGCTCACGCATTTCGGCCTCACGTCCCGGGAGACCGACGTCGCGCTTCTGCTGCTGCGCGGCTTTCGGGACGCCTCGATCTGCGCCTCGCTCTTCATCTCGAGAAACACCCTCAAATATCACCTCAGGAACATCTACCGGAAGACCGAGACGGGCAACCGCCGCGAACTTCGGGACGTCGTCGGCTGACGCTACGCCTCCATATCCGCGTTCATGCTTTCCCGGGGGGTGGCGAAAACCACCCCCCGCAGGCGTCCTGCGGGGTGGGGCCGCGCCGTTTCGTTTGCGGTACGATGCGTCCGGAGGATGGCCGGGGGTGTCGGGAACGGATGAGGCGGCGAACGCGAAAGGAGGCGTCCCGTATGCAGAAAAGGACCGCGAACGGCCGGAGTTTCGCGCCGGAGACGTCGGCGGCGGAGGCGGAGATCCGCATCCGGCTCCAGCTCGAACCCTTCCGCCTGACGAGGCGGGAGGCGGAGATCACGCTGTTGCTGCTCGGCGGGCTGCAACGAAAGGATATTCTCGAGACGTGCGGCATCACGAATAACACACTCAAGAGCCATATCCGCCGGATCTACCGGAAGCTCGGGGCGGCCCGCCGGGATGATCTCGCCGGATGCGTGAACGCGGCGGGAAGAGCGAAATGCGCGACGAGTCGATCGAGTGCTTCAATATGATGCGGACAAAGGGCGGCGTATGCGGTAGACTTTCGGTGGAAGCGCGATTGACTCGGAAGGGAGATGATGGTGCGTGGCGTGTCGTCGACCTGCTTTGGTCGTTTGTGTTCTGTGGCTGTTTCTCGTTGTGATTCCCGCGTCAGCTTTCGGGGCGGACGCCGCCTCCGCGGCGCCGAAAAACGAGATCTCGCGCGCGGAGTTCTTTCTCAAGAAGCTCGAGGACAGGCTTGCGCGTTTCCGGGGGCAGTCATTCCGGCTCGGGTACGAGGACCAGGAGGCCCTGAACCGGATCCGGGCGCTCAAGGAGACGTATCCCGGCGATCCGGCCGTCGAAGCGCTTTTCCGGCGGGGACGCGCCGCCCTCATGAAGAGCAAGGGGGACTTCATCGACATCACCCCCGCGATGCTCGCGTACCGGGAGAACGAGCAGAAGCTCAAGTCCATCTTCGGCCGTCTCGCCGACGAGGAGTGGACGCGCTTCGCGGAGAGCGTCCTTTCCGGCCCGACGACGATCGCGAAGCCCTTTCCCGCGCCGGACAGGGAGCAAGTCTCCATCGACGGGATCCTGGGCAGGTATGTGATTCTCGACGATTTCCAATACCCCGCGAACCAGTTCATCGACATCGGGCGCGGGTTCGTCTTCGCCGGGTCGGGAGCGCTCGGATGGTATTTCGTCGAGATCTCCGGCAGGAGCTGGCTCGGCCCCTACGAGGCGCTCAAGCGCTACCGGAGGCTCGTGAACCGGGATTTTCCCGATGGCGGGAAGTGGACGCTTCTCGGCAGGATTTCCGGAATCGAGCTCGCCATCCCGCAGGCGGAGAAGGTCAAGACGATCGCCCCGCGCTGGGGGTGGGTCGTCGAGCCGGTCGCGATCTATATCCCCGGGATTGCGTTCGCGGTGTGCGACGAGACGTCCGGGACGGGAGGCGTCTTCGCCGGGGAGGAACGCATGGAGGAGATCAAGGGCCCGCTCTATACGGTTCGTTCGGTCCCGGCCGACGTGACGCCGGAACGGCTCGTCGAGATCCTTGCGACGGCCGTGAAGGAGAAGAACTTCGACCTCTTCCTCGACTGCATCGCTCCGGAACGGAAGCGAACGCCGAAGGAGCTGTCGCTTGTCCGGTATCACTGGGATCTCCACCTCGAACGCTTCGCGACGCTCTACGTCCATGTCACGACGGACGAGGCGACGGTCGAAACGATCAAGGGCTTCGACTCCGGCGACGCGCTCGAGGATTTCTTTCTCGACGACGCGCAGAAGGAGAAGGTCCGCGAAATCTCCGGAACGCGCGTCGAACGGGCGACGGTCGTCACCAGGGCGTGGGACGAGCGCGGACGCCAGTACGGATCTCCGAAGCCGCACGTGCTCGTCCGGCGGGACGGGGGACGCTGGCATGTCGCGAACTTCGAGCAGCCGTTCTAGGGAAGGGAGGGCTCCGGAATGAACGGACACACCCCGCGATTGCTTGCGGCGACGGCGCTTGTCGCCTTCCTGTTCCTCTGCGCCGGAGGGGCGGAGGCCGCGAAACCGCAGACGGTCCAGGGGATCATGTCCTCGTGCGAAGCGGACATGAAAACCGGACTCGAAGCGGTGGAGCTTCTCCTGAAATCGACGAAGAGGGAAAAGAGCGAGACGGTCGCCGTCTGGGAGGAGATCAACGAAAAGAACTTCCTGAAGTTCCGGAGTTCGACGATCGTCGAGTTTTCGGCGCTTCTGAAGGGGAAGACGGACCCCGCATCGGAGCGGGCTCTGGCGTGGGCCGCCGCGATGGAATCGTTCGTCGTCGATCTCCAGTCCGTCGGCGAGGTCGTCGAGCAGCTCCGGAAGATGAATGTTCTCAGGGATCAGATCGAATTCGAGACGGAATACCTCTTCGTCCGGATGGCCGAATTCCAGGAGGAGCTCAAGAAGATCGGGCAGATTCTGGCCGCGGTGAACCGCGATGTTTCGGCAGGGAAACTGTCGTCCGCGTCGAGCCGTGAGACGCTTCTCGAGAAGTCGGACGAGCTGACGCGGGCGCGGAACATGACGGAGACCGTCGTCGAGGCGGTCGACGCGGCGCTTGCGGCCATGAAGGACGGACTCGCCCCGCCGCAGGAGATCGACAAGCGGATCGCGGCCATTCTCGATGGGTGGACCGACATCAAGGCGAAGCACCCGGACGTGAAGGGCGATCTGACGGACATTCCGCCGCGGTGGGTTCCGCTCGTGAAGAACCAGTGGAACAACCTTCTCGCGGCGAGGAAGAAATTCGACGAGGAAGCGTCGCCGTTCTTCTCGGGCGGACTGGTGCGCGACCTCCCGTTCTTCGGGGCCGCCGGGGTTTCGGGAAGCTCCTATAAGGATGTGGTTCGTCCGGTCCTGGAACTCGAGTTTAGGGTCAAAGGGATGATCGAGAAGGCGAAAGAAGCGGAGGAAAAACGCCGGACGGATCTGGCGAAGGACGAGGAACTCACGCGCGGCGAACTCGCCCGGATCCGGGAACTCGAACGCCTCTACGGCCCCGTCAGGGAACGGGAGGTCGTCGTCGGTCTCGATCGCGCGGCGGGAGGAGTTGCGCGGAAGGCGGAACTCCAGCGGCGCATCGACGCGCTCGGCTCCGGGTTCGGGGCGAAGGAGCGTGAGGAACTCCGGCTTCTGAACGAGTGGAAACACCCGGACCAGATCCCCGCGCGGGACGCCTATGTCGCGTTTTACGAGGGGCGCGCGAAGGCGAACGAGGAAATCGCAGGAATCCTGAAAGCGCACGCGGAGCGCCGGAGGAAGCTCGGCCTCCGTCCGGTCCTCGACGTCGGCGCGTGGAGCAGCTTTCCCGCGGCGAAGAGAAAGCTCTGAACAGCAGGACGCGGGCGGTTCCGGACCTCCGGCCGTCGACTACAGATCCGTAGGGAGTGATGATCATGAGAAGGCTCTCGTTTTTCCTCGCAATCGCCGTTGTGACGGTCGCGTTCCCGTTCGCCGCCCCGGCCGAAGAGCGCATCCTCCGGTTCGACGCCGCCGCGGAAATCCGGAGCGACGCCTCGCTCGTCGTGACGGAGTCGATCCGCTTCGTCTCCGAGGGGAAGGACATCAAACGCGGACTTATCCGGACCATCCCTACCGACTTCACCGACGCGCAGGGAAAACGGCGACGCGCGGGGTTCGAGGTGCTTTCGGCCGAGATCGACGGATCGCCGACGGACCTTCGCGTCGAGCGGAGCGGGGGCGACCTCGATATCCGCATCGGGCGCGAAAAGACCGTTCTCGCTCCGGGCGAACACGTCATTGCCCTTGCCTATCGCACCACGGGGCAGCTCGGCTTCTTCGCCGGCCACGACGAGCTCTACTGGAACGTGACGGGCAACGACTGGGTATTCACGATCGAACGGGTGACGTTCCGTCTGAAACTTCCCGGGAAGGATTTCGGCGAGGGGTTCCGGAACGTCGAGGTCTATACCGGGAAGAAGGGAGAGAAGCGCGCCGACGCGCGGACGCTTCCCGACGGTTCCGTGGAGTCGACGAAACCCTTCCCGGCAGGCGAAGGCCTCACGGTCGTCTATACGTGGCCCAAGGGGATCGTCGCGCCGCCGGCGAGTCCCGCTCCCGTGCTCGAACGCTGGACGCGGTCGCCGTGGAGGGTGCTGCACCTCGCGATGCCGGTCGTCCTGCTCGGGGTTATGTTGTTTCTCTGGCGCAAGTGGGGTAGGGATCCGGCCGCACAGACCGTGATCCCCCGCTTTGCGCCTCCGGAGGGAGTCGAGGCGGGCTTCGCACGCTACGTCCGTCGCATGCGCATGGACGACACCGTGTTCGCCGCGACGGTTCTGGGGCTTGCGGTCAAGAAGTGCATCACTGTGGAGGATCGGTCGTTCGCGGCGCGACAGAAGGCGCAGATCGCATCGGGCGGCGCGGCGGGCGCGGCGCTGAAGCTGTTCTCGAAGCTGGCGGGACAATCATACGGACTTCGGCTGAACCGGGATCGCCTGTCGGATGCGTCCCTCACGGTCGATGAACGCGTCCTGATCGATACGCTCTTCGGTGCGACGAGAAACGACGTCCACCTGTCGAGCGCCGATCGCCCGGTGATTCGCGAAGCCTTCGGTCAACTGACGAGCCGCTTTATGGCTCGCGCCAGGCCGCTCTTCTCGTCGAACCTCGGCGTATGGTTTCTCGGAGTCGCCTTCTTCGAGACGTATGCGGCCGCCATGTTCCTCCTCATGATGCTGGGAACCGGGAGCGGACCCGAGCCGCGCTTCGAGCCGATTCTGGCGGCGATAGCAGGTCCCTTCCTGCTGCTGCCCCTTGCGATTCCGCTTCCGACGGGCAAGGGAAGCGTCGTGTCGCGCTTTTTCGTCAGGATCTTCTTCCCGGCCGTATTCCTGTTCGTGACGACCGGCGCCGTGATCGCGGGAGGGGCGAGCGGGCTCGACGTGGATCCCCTGTCCGTCGTCGGTCCCATTGCGTGCGTCGTCGTACTGGTTGTTTTCAAGCCCCTCATGCGGACGCGGTCCGTCGAGGGGGCCCGGCTGGCGGAACAGATCGAGGGGCTTCGGATGTTCATGACGACGGCGGAGAAGAACCGCCTCGAAATGATGAATCCGCCCGACGAGACGCCGCAGCTCTTCGAGACCCTGTTGCCCTACGCCTACGCGCTCGACGCCTCGGAGACGTGGGCGAACCGCTTCGAGAAGGTTCTTGCGGCCGCGCACTATACGCCCTCGTGGTACCGCGGGGATATGTCCACGTTCACGACGGCGGCCGGGATCGCGGCGTTCACCTCCGGAATGTCGAGCGCCGTGAGCACGGGAACCCGTTCGTCGGGAAGCGGCGGGAGCGGCTCTTCCGGAGGCGGCGGCGGGGGCGGCGGCGGACGCGGGTGGTGAGAGGCGCACTTCGTGTCGAAGATGCCCCCGATTCGGGGGCACCTTTTTTTCAATGTGCGCACGCACGGATTTTTCGCCGGACGGGCGCTTTGCGGTATCATATTCTCAGAAGCCGGAACCGTGTCCGGCCGGGTGTCGAACCCATCCGGACGATTGAACGGCTTCCGAGAGGAGGACTTTCATTGGACAACACTGCTGCGATGGACGCGATCCGGCGTCCGGAGACGATCCTCGGCGTCCTCGGCGGGCTCGGACCGGCCGCGAGCGCCGATTTCCTGCGGCTGCTCGCGCGGCTCGCGCCGGCGGAGCGCGACCAGGACCACCCGGTCGTCTACATGTATTCCAACCCGCAGATCTCCGACCGGAGCGCCGCGATCCTCGGCGACGGGCCAAGTCCCGAAGGCGACCTGAAGAAGGGGCTTCTCGAACTCTGCCGCTGGGGGGCGGGGTTGCTCGCGGTCCCGTGCAACACGGCGCATTTCTTCATCGATCGTTTCCGCAGCGAGCTTCCCGTTCCGCTCGTCCACATCGTCGACGCGACGGTGACGCGCGCGATGCGCGCGAGCCCCGGCGGCGCGTGGCTCATCGCGACGGGGGGGACGATGGCGAGCGGGCTCTATCCGAAGAAGGCCGCGGAACTGGGGTACCGCTTTCTCGAACCCGGCGACGACGTGAAGGCGCTCGTCACGGACGCGATCCGGCTCGTGAAGGCCGGACGCCTGCCCGAGAGCGGCGACGTGATGAAGACGATCGTCGCGCGGCTGCGAGACGAAGCGGACCTCCCGGTCGTGGGGGCCTGCACGGAGCTGCCGCTCGCGTACGACGCCTCGGGGCTGCCCCCCGAGGGGATGGTTTCGAGCCTCGACAGCCTCGCCCGGGAGTGCGTCGGGCGACTCTACGGAAGGGAGATATAGGGAATGCGGGATTTCGTCTTCTACAATCCGACGCGGATCATCTTCGGGAGAAAGGCGGCGGATAAAATCGGAGAAGCGGTCGCCGCCGCGGACATCCGCAGCGCGCTGCTGATCTACGGCAAGGGGTCGGTCAAGACGACCGGCCTGTACGATCGCGTCCGCGCCTCGCTGGCGCAGGCGGGCGTCGAGGTCGAGGATCTTTCGGGCGTTCAGCCGAACCCGGTCGTCTCGAAGGTCCGCGAGGGCATCGCGCTCTGCCGGGAGCGAAACCTCGAAGCCGTGATCCCGGTCGGCGGCGGGAGCGTCTACGACACGGCCAAGGCCGTCGCCGCGGGCGTCCGCTACGAGGGCGACATCTGGGATCTGTACGGCGACCGGATCCCCGTGAAGGGCGCGCTGCCGATATTCGGGATTCTCACGACCTCGGCCACGGGCAGCGAGATGAACCGAGGCTCGATCATCACGAACGAGGCGACGCGGCAGAAGTGGGGGCTCCATTCCGACTTCATCTACCCGACCGTCTCGATCATCGACCCGGAGCTTCAGGCGACGCTGCCGCGCAACCAGACGGTCTGGGGCGGGATCGACACGATCGTCCACGTCCTCGAGGTCTACTTCGACGGCGTCCGGAACGTGGACGTCATGAGCGAATACTCCGAGGGCATCATCCGGACGGTCATGAAGCACCTGCCGCGCGTCATGGACGACGCCTCGGACTACGACTCGCGCGCGGAACTCGCGTGGGCGGCGACGCTGGCCCTCAACGAATCGACCAAGTGCTGCCGGACGGGCGGCGACTGGTCGACCCACACGATCGAGCACTCCCTGAGCGCGATCTACGACATCGTCCACGCCGCCGGGCTCGCGGTGATCATGCCCGCGTGGATGGAGCACGTCCGGGGTGAATATCCGGAGATCTTCGCGCGCTTCGCCGAAAAGATCTTCGGCATCGTGGCGGGAAGCTCGCCGAAGGGGCAGGAGCAGGCGGGACTCGCGGGAATCGCGCAGCTCCGCGCGTACTTCACGTCCCTCGGCGCGCCGGTGACGCTTCGCGACCTCGATATTCCGGAGGCTGACCTCGATCGCATCGCCGACAACGTCATGGAGACGAAGGGCGGCGCCCCGATCGGGATGATGAAGAAGCTCGTCCGCGAGGATGTTTTGAGCATCCTCCGCCGGGCGTTCTGACGCGGGAGGGGACCAGGTGACGACCCGAATCCTGCTTCTCGGGCACGGCGTCGTGGGAAAGGGGCTCTGTTCGCTGCTCGCGGACAAGCGCGGACGTCTCGCGGAGGTGTGCGGCGGGGATCTGTCGCTTGTCGGCGTCGCGACCGGAAGACGCGGATGCGCCTATTCGCCCCTCGGGCTCGATCCTCTCGACCCGCTCGCTCGCGTGTCGCCGGACTGGACGACCGAACGGCTCGTCCGCGAGGCGGAGTACGATGTCCTCGCCGAATGCACGGTCACGGATCCGTGGAGCGGCGAACCGGCGATGTCGTTCATCCGGGGGGCGCTCACGCGCGGCAAGTCCGTGACGACGTCGAACAAGGGCCCGATCGCGCTCGACTTCCACGGCCTGCGGCGGCTCGCGGCGACGAACGGCGCGCGGCTCCTCTTCGAGGGGACCGTCATGGCTGCGACGCCGCTCTTCTCGGCGCTCGGGCCCGGATTGCTCGGCGCGGAGGTCCTCGGCTTCGAGGGCGTCCTCAATGGGACGTGCAACTTCGTCATCGAGGGGATGAAGTCCGGAAAGAGCTTCGCGGAGGCGCTCGCGGAAGCGCAGGCCTCGGGGCTCGCGGAGGCCGACCCGACGCTCGACGTCGAGGGATGGGACGCGACGCTCAAGGCCATCATTCTCGCGCAGGCCGTGATGGACTTCCCGGCCATCCGGCCCCAGGACGTCGACCGGAAAGGGATTTCGCACCTGACGCCGGACGATCTCCGGGACGCAGCGGAGCGCGGCGGCGCGATCCGGCACGTCGCGGTCGCGGAGCGGAAGGACGGCAAGCCGGTCCTCACTGTGGGGCCGAGGTTCGTCTCCGCGTCGAGTCCGCTCTGTTCGATCCCCGCGAGCGCGAAGGCGGTGCTCTTCCATACGGACTGCGCGGGAGAGATGTGCATCACGGGCGTCGGTTCCGGAGGCGCGAGGACGGCGTTCGCGCTGCTCCGGGACATCGTCGACATCGCGATGTCGCGGTAGAAAACGTCGCCCGGACGTATCCGCCGATCCTTGTAAAGAATGCGAGAGCCCGGCCGTCGATTTCCGGCCGGGCTCTCGCGTTTTTGGCGCGCGGCGTTCCGCGTGATTCGCTACAGCGACGGAAGCGCCCGCTCCATGCGGTCGAACGCCTTCGCGAGTCCCTCCATCGGAAGCGTGCAGGCGATGCGGACATGACCTTCGCCGCTCTTGCCGAAGGACGTCCCCGGGACGACCGCGACGTGCGCGGCCTCCAGGAGCCTCCAGGCGAACTCCTCGCTCGTCTTCCCCGTGCCGGTGATGTCCGGGAAGAGGTAGAACGATCCGTTCGGTTCGTCGCACCGGACGCCCTTCATCGCGTTGAGCCGCGAGGCGGCGTACTTCATGCGCTCCCCGAAGACGGCCGTGCGTTCGCGGACGCGGTCGTCCTGCGTCTTCAGGGCGTAGAGCGCCGCGCGCTGCGCGAGCGCATTGACGCCGAACGTCCGGACGACGGAGAGCGTGATCATCGTCCGCAGGAGGTCCGGCCGCCCGATGACGTACCCGATGCGCCAGCCGGTCATGCAGTGGCTCTTCGAGAAGCCGCCGAGCGTTATGGTGCGCTCCTTCATGCCCGGAAGCGTCGCTACGGACGTGTGGACGCCCCGGAAGACGAACGATTCGTAGATTTCGTCGGAGAGCACGAACAGGTTGCGCCTTTTCGCGACCGCAGCCACGCCTTCAAGACATTCGCGGCTCAGAACGGCTCCGGTCGGGTTGTTCGGCGTGTTGATAACGAGGACGCGTGTTTTCGCGGTCACGGCGCGTTCGATCGCGTCGGGCGCAGGCTGGAAGCCGTCTTCCGCGCGCGTGGGCACGGGGACGACTGCGCCGCCCGCGTACTCGATCTGTTGGGCGTAGGCCGTGAAGTAGGGCTCGACGACGAGCGCCTCGTCGCCGGGGTCGAGCATCGCCTCGAAGAAGAGCGACGATCCCTGGATGCCGCCCACCGTGACGAAGACCTCGTCGGGCGTCGCGTCGAGACCGTGGCGCCGCTTCCACCACGAGCAGATCTCCGCGCGGAGGTCTGCGTAGCCGGGGAGCGGCGGGTAGTGCGTGCACCCTGCGCGTCCGGCCGCCGCGGCCGCGTCGACGATGTCGATGTCCGTGTCGAAGTCCGGCTCGCCGATGCTCAGGTTGCTCAGGTCGTCGATCGTCGCCGCGGCGTTGAAGATCTTCAGCATCGACGACGGCTGGAGCGATCCCCAGCG
>ERZ1645187.1600-NODE-1600-length-20655-cov-10.355971_pt1 | contig 20655 bp, 36 predicted proteins | sample MGYA00575352_ERZ1645187 | MGnify/ENA primary metagenome ERZ1645187 (study PRJEB40837, sample SAMN11349314) | freshwater sediment metagenome | isolation source: river sediment | host: Sediment | place: India: Wazaribad , New Delhi | collected 2017-02-21 ... | reverse complement strand
TATCTATATCCTTAACCCCGTTCCCGAACATAGTGAATTATACGCCAGCCGTCACCCCGGGGCACGCATTTTTTAAAGGTATTTTCAATGATTACGTTTAAACAATTTTTAGATGAAGCCCTGGAACATCAAGCTGGATCTGAAACTACTCAGGTAGCTACCACCACCGGCACTTACCAAAAAACAGCTGAGAAAATCAAAGGGTTAATGCCTACTGGCGGAGCTGTTTTGGATTACGGGGCCGGTTTAGGCGAAGGTACACGGGCTATGGCAGAAATTCTCAAAGATCGGGCAGTGGTGCACGGATATGAACCTTCGCCTGGGAGAGCTAAACAAAAACCCAATTTTACTGACCCGGAAGATATCAAGGGCCAATATGATGCGGTGGTGTCCCACAATGTTTTAAATGTCCTGGAGCCGGAATTGAGGCATCAAGTCACCAAGCATATTTTGGGCTTGATTAAACCTGAAGGTCATGCTATAATTGGTACCCGTAAATGGACAGGTGATGTTAATGCTGCTAAAAACGCCGAGCCCGCGGATGAGGAGAAGGCTATTTGGATTACCAAGAAAACTAAGTCTGGTCCTCAAAAGGTTTATCAAAAAGGCTTTGATAAGAGCGAGCTGCAGGATTATATTAAAGGTTTAGCCGGAGAAGATTTTGAAGTCAAAAGACTCCCGGGAATTGCTGCTAACGCCGTGCAGGTTAAGAGACTCAAGTGAAATCTTTTACCGAATATTTGATTGAGGTGCGAATTCCGGGCAAAAAAATGGGCCATGATTTATATGTGCATAAGGATTACACTGAAGAAGCGGGGATTCCCCAAGAAGAACTGAAACAAGCACAATCCAAGCTACCATCTGACTTTGAACATACAGCTGTCAAATACAATAAGAAAGATCAATCTTTTTCTTTTATCCATTCCCCCGACTTTAATACAGCTGATGAGCCTACTGTGGGGAAATCTATCAAAGTCTTCCCTTCAGGGGAAACCAAAACAACTAATCCACCTAAGGATCCATTGATCTGGCATCATAAATGGCAATGGGTTGGCGATAACTACAAAGGATTTGATGTGGAAGCCAGTAAAGAAAGATCCAAGCAGTGGCGGGCTGTGGTTGGGGTTAATAAAGAAGTGTCTTCGCGAATTGGCCGCAAATCTTACTGGGAAAAAGAAATTATTCCACAGTTACAGAGTAAACAAGAATGATTAGCTTCAAACAATTCCTTAACGAATATCTGACCGACGAACAGCGTGATCGTTACGCTGGTGTTAAAATGACGACCAAAGCCCGATCCGATACGGATCATTTCTTTGGAGCTGGTAACGATCTGATTAAGGAGCCAATTAAAGGTTTCGGCGAAGACAAATCTGAAGTGCACAAAGCCATTGAACGGCATATTGGACAGGAATTTACTCCCGAAGAATACAGATCAGGTATGATCCAACGGGAAGGAAAGAAGGTTTTAATTCCTCAGCTACTTAAAGATAACAAACAACTTAAACATCAGTTTGATCAGGATAACACCCGTACAGGTAAAGGGAGAGGAGCAACTCATTATGTTACGGTGGTTCGGGGTACGGAAGTGGCGGGTCAAACTAATAGTACACCAGACGCTAATCATCCCAGAGGTCATTCTTGGGGGGATGCTAGCTGTAAAAATGTAGATAATGGAAGTAACCGTCATTACTTGGCCGGAGAGATTAAGCAGGGCACCGTGGTAGTTAGAGTTCATGATCCAGCGGGGCAAGAAATCTACCGGGCCACGCTACACCCGCATCAAAATGATCAAAAACATGTAGCATATGCCGTGGACTCTGAGTATGGCCTGAAACATCCCCTATTCAAAGCCCATGCCCAAGATGTGGCTCAAAGATTATCCGGTGAGCATAAAGGTGGTAGTATTCTTTACAGAAAGAAAAGCGGCGTGTATAACGACAGCGGAGAAACTAATTTAGTACATCCAAGTGCAACCAGTGATCAATTGGATGGCCTTCTTAAAGATAGTCGGGTAGCTGTGAGGACTGCAGCAGTTAATCATCCCAGCATTACAACTGATCAACTAGATATTGCCCTTGGTGACGAAGAATCAGCCGTACGCAAAAAAGCTGCCATGAGTTCTAAAGCCACGTCAGAACAAATAAGTCGAGCACAAGATGATAAAAGTGATACAGTAAGGCTGGGAGCAGTTCTTAATCCCAACGCCACCAAAGATCATCTGGATAAAGCTTTGCAAGACAAAAACTACATGGTGAAAAGAGCTGTAATTGCCCATCCAAATGTCACCAAAGAGCATCTGGACCAGGCACAAATGTCAAGCGAGTGGCAGGTACGTTCTGCCGTAGCTCGGAGCCCCAATGCCACTCAAATACACCTGCAACGAGCTCTTAATGACCCTAGCGGCTTGGTTAGATCTTCTGTGTCAGTGAACCCCAATGTCACTCAAGAACATCTGGATAAGATTATAAGAGATGAAGACCCCAATGTAAGGATGTCGGTTTTATATAGTCCCAAAGCAACCCCTGAGCATTTGGATCAAGCGCTTGATGATGAAAACCATTTGGTGAGACTTGAGGCCATTAGCAATCTAAATGCATCTAAAGATCATTTGATCAAGGCCTCTAAAGATAGCCACCCTTTCGTCCGGGAAAAGGCTTTAGAACGTCTTAAAGAATTTAACTAATTTGTCGGATAACAAAAATGATTAGCTTCAAACAATTCCTTAACGAATACCTGACTGATGAGCAACGAAATCGTTATGCCAACGTAGAAATGAATAGCCAGTCACGAAAGGCAACTGATCCTTTTTTTGGCCCCGGCAATGACCAGATTAAAGAACCTATTAAGGGTTATGAAGGAGATAAGTCCGAGGTACATAAAAATATTGAAAAACATGTAGGTCGTGAGTTTAGTGTTGATGAATATAAAGCCGGCATGATCCGCGATGAATCTGGTAAAAAGGTTACTATTCCTAGTCTGATTAAAGACAAGCAACTCAAGCATCAGTTTAACCAAGACAATACCCGGACTGGTAAGGGAATGGGTCAGACCCATTATATGACTGTGGTTCGGGGCACAGAAGTAGCCGGCCAAACCAACTCAGAGCCTGATCCTCAGCACCCCAAAGGACATTCCTGGGGTGACGCCAGCTGCAAAAACGTTGATACAGGAATTAATCGTCATTTCCTCGAAAAGGAAATTCGGTCGGGTACTGTGGTGGTGAGGGCTCATGATCCCAACGGCCAGGAAATTTATCGTGCCACATTACAGCCTCACCTTGATGACCACGCCAACTATGCTTATGCCCTGGATTCGGAATATGGTCTTAAGCACCCCATGTTCACCAAGCATGCTCATGACGTGGCTGCCCGATTATCCGGAGAATATAAACCCGGCCTTTTTGACAAACATCCCGATGTATATAATGATAGCGGTGTGAGGCATATCTACCACCCCAACACGCCCAGCCACGCAATTGATCAACATTTTAGCGAGCAATTGCATGGGGTGGCTGAGTGGGATGATCAGTCAGATGATCATATTGAGGCCATGGTGTCTCACCCCAATACATCCAGTGAAACAATTACTCACCTTATCAATCACCCCCGACTTAATCACCGCAGTATGCGGCCGGATTTATATGTTCTGGGCGAGCATCCCAACCTCACCCCAGAACACATCAATCATTTAATCGGCAAAGGTGCCGACGCTAATATGACGGAGCATCTTCTTGAGCACCCGCGAGTCAATGAATCCAATATTACTGCGGCCATGAATCACCCCAGTCCATCAGTCAGACTGGCGGCTATTCAACATCCAGCAGCCACAGGGCAGCATGCTTTGATGGGCATGCAGGATACAAGTTGGGAGAATGGAAGTGTAAGAGCCGCGGCTGTTAAACATCCAGCTATTAAAAGTCATATGTTGTATAATGCTTTGAGTGACGATAGTGCGTACGTAAGGCGTAACGCTTTATCTAACCCCAACATTGAGATGTGGCACTTGGATAAGGCTATCCAAGACCCCGACATTATTGAGCAAACCATTGCCCACCCCAAAATAAGACCCCATCATATCCAGCATGTTATTGATAATCAACATGATTATTCCATAACAGCGGTTTCATCTGCCTACAGGCATCCCAACGCCACGCCAGAACAGATTCAACATGGACTGGATCATCAAAATCCCTATTTCCGGGAAGCTGCGGCTGAGAATCCCAATGCCCAGGAACATCATCTCAAGCAGGCCATGCAATCCTCTTGGGATGGCGTTCGCGTAAGAGCAGCAAAGCATAAAAATATGACAGTACCTATGCTGCGAGATGCACTCAACGACCCAAACGATCGGGTGGCGGAGATCGCGGGAGATCGACTCAGAGAAATGGGACATAAAGTTCCTTCAAGATGGTAGACTTCGGATCAAAAATATGTTAAAATTTAGTCAGTTCCTCAACGAATACTTAACCGATGAACAACGTCAACGTTATGAGAATGTGGAAATGAAAGATAAGGCTCGTGAAGATACTGACCATTTTTTTGGTGCCGGCAATGATTTGATTCGAGAACCCATCAAAGGCTTTGAACCTGATAAATCCGAGGTGCATCGAGCTATTGAAAGACATCTGGGACAGACATTCTCGATTGATGATTATAAGAATGGTATGATCCGGGACCAGGAAGGACGGAAAGTTACTATTCCCAGTCTGATCAAAGACAAGCAACTCAAGCACCAGTTCAATCAAGATAATACCAGGACTAATCGAGGCCGGGGTCATACTCATTACGTGACTGTGGTCCGGGGAACGGAAGTAGCTGGCCAAACCAATTCTGCCCCCGACGCTAACCACCCCAAAGGATATCACTGGGGCAATGCCAGCTGCAAAAATGTGGATAACGGGACCAATAGGCATTATCTGAGTAAAGAAATTGAGAATGGGACAGTGGTGGTCAGAGTTCATGACCACGACGACAAAGAAATCTACCGTGCCACATTACAGCCCCACCATAACAAGGAGGGGGATACTGCTTATGCCGTGGACTCTGAGTATGGTCTGAAACACCCGTTGTTCACCAGACATGCTCACGATGTGGTGGCGCGTATGTCAAAAGATTATAAGCCAGGACTGTTTACTAAAAACGCTGCAGTTTATAATGATAATAATTTTAAGCATATCCTGCATCCTCTTACTACTTCAGAACAGCTGGATCAATTGGTTGAAGACGGTAATGATAAGGTAAGAGACGCTGTAGCCGCTCACCAAAACACTTCAGCCAAGGCTCTGCACAAAATCTTAGATGCAGATAATGAATTTTTGCATATGTCAGTTATTGACAGCCCCAACATTGATGCTGATCATCTACATAAAATACTGACCAACGCAGACCATTTTGATCAGTTTACTCAGGTGCAGGCTCTTTTGCATCCCAAAATTACCGGTGAACATATCAGCACAGTCCTGAATAAGAATACTGACCCTTATGTTAGGCAACGGGCTTTGATGCATACTCGAGCACATACTGGCCATATTGAACAAGCTCTTAAGGATCCGTCTTCTGCTGTTAGAGCCCAGGCGGTGGCTCATCCTGCCGTTACCAAAAATCAATTACAACAGGTTATTGCCAATGACTCTGATCCTGCAGTTGTAAACGCTGCACAAAAGAAACTTGATAAGATGTCTTGATGTGATGTAAAATTATCTCCTTTTAAGGAGTTTTTGTTATGGCTTTGTGGCTTGACCAAAAGTATGCTAATTTATTGTCTCCATATGTAAGAAATTTCAAAAGGAAAAATGATTCCTTGTGGAATTTTAGTTGTCCGGAATGTGGAGATTCATCCAAAAATAAAATCAAAGCCCGGGGATATATCTATAAAAAAGCCTCGGCTTTGTTTTATATGTGTCACAACTGTGGCTTCAGCACTAATCTGGGTAACCTGATCAAGTCTTTGGATCCGAGTCTTTATCAAGAATATGTTATGGAAAATTATCGGGAATCTGGGGCGCCACGATCATCCCACAAAAATAAAGAAGTTGCTATTCCTGATATTTTCCGAGCAGAGCCGAAATTGCCGGTACTGGAAGATGATGTGTTGAGTGAAGTTACACGGCTGGATATCTTGTCGGAACATCATCCGGCCCGCCTTTATATTCAAAAACGCAAGATACCTCCACAATTCTATAAGTCTTTATATTTCACCACTAAGTTTAAGGCTTATATTAATAAAATCATCCCAGATAAATTTCCTGATTTGCAGAATGATCACCCTAGACTGATCATCCCGTATATGAATAAATACGGCAAGTGTTTTGCTCTACAAGGGAGGGCATTTGGTCCTGAAATACCCAAATACTACACCATTAAAATTGATGAGAATGCTGAAAGAATCTATGGCCTGGATAGGGTTGATTTTAGTCAACGTATATTGGTAGTTGAAGGTCCTATTGATAGTTTGTTTTTGCCTAATGCTCTGGCAGTCTCTGGTTCCTCTTTTGAATCTTTAACCATGCAGCAAATTAAAACCAACGCTGTGTTGGTGTGGGATAATGAACCCCGTTCACCGCAAATTATAAAATTGATTCAAAAAGCTATTAACCACGATTATAAGGTGTGTATGTGGCCAAACACTTTTACTTTTAAGGATATTAATGAGGCTGTATGTGGTGGCCTGGAACCTGAGGAAATTGTGTCCATCATTGATCAAAATACATATCACGGTCCTGCAGCTCAGTTAAAATTAACAGAATATCGGCGCTGTAAATAGAAACACTCAAATTTATTCCGAGGAACTTTTATGTTTGTAAGAAAGAAATTTCCCCAGTCTTTACCGGTCGAAGCCTATCAAATTGGTCAAGAATCTTTTCCTGACGTGTCCGATATCTTGCAGGGTAAACAAACCCTGACAGTTTATGAATCAATTGACGGCAAGATCTCCAGCCACACGGCCAAAGCTGATTTAGCTGAGCTTGGATTACGGGGATACTGGCTGGTGATTGAGCGAGCCCCAACCTTTAAAATGTGGTTAATCAATGACGCTGGATTTAATCAAATATTTGCCCCCTGGTCACCTCCCGTGGAGCCAACGACAGAAGAAGTTCCAGATACAATTATTCCAGAATCAGTTCCAGAATCAGTTCCGGAATCTGAGATACTTGAGGTCCCACCTGAGGAAATTCAAGTTAAAAAACCACGAGCCCGTCGCACCAAAACCGTTGATTCTAGTGAAATTTCCGAATAATTAATTGAGGAAACATGATGAAAGTGAAGTTAATTAGCTACAGCCAGCCTGCTCCTGAATTCGTGGACCAGGGTATTGACACCATCCAAGATTTGATTGTTTACTGCGCTCGGGTTAGTAATCCATCTAACCAATTTAATACTATGACTACGGATAAGCTGATTAGCTACCTGGTTAAAAATGCCCATTGGTCACCTTTCTCTATGGCCACTATTTGCTTGGAGCTGGAAACAACCCGGGACATTTCTCGTCAATTTCTGCGACACTGGAGCCTGGCTCAGGGAGCTCAGGAATATTCCCAACGCTATGCTAACCCCCTAGTTGATTTGGATTTTGTTCTTAGAGAAGCCCGACTCCAGGACCCAACCAATCGGCAAAACTCCATTGATTTGGACATGAACGATGATAGTCATCGCAAATTAGCCTATCAATGGGAAAATTACCAGAAATTAGTGATAGAAGCGGCCAAAAACGCTTATAATTGGGCTATTGATCACGGAATTGCCAAGGAGCAGGCCCGAGCAGTTTTGCCGGAGGGAAATACCGTTACTCGCTTTATTATTAACGGCTATGTGAGAAATTGGATTACCTATTTGATGGTGAGAACCCAAGACGGGGTTCAAAAAGAGCATCGAGAACTTGCCAGAGAAATTGCAAAGGCCATTCATAAAATGTTCCCCGCTATTGATCAGTTTACTTAATCACTAAATTAATTCTAACAAACAGTGTAAGGATTTCGTCTGAAATCCTTTTATTTTCTTTTAACAAAAGGTGGATGTGTATGGAACTATCTCAGCAAATTTTAAGTGATCTTGTTACGTTTAATAAGTACGCCCGTTTTATACCCGAAATTAATCGAAGAGAAACGTGGGAGGAAATTTGCCAGCGAAATGCCGCCATGCATATCCGAAAGTATCCACAACTGCGAGAAGAAATTAAGCAGGTATATAAAGACTTTGTTATTCCCAAAAAAGTCTTGCCATCTATGAGATCCATGCAATTTGCTGGGGCGCCGATTGAGATTTCCAACGTAAGAATTTTTAATTGCTCATATAATCCAATTGATCATCCGTTTGCTTTTGCTGAAATTATGCACCTTTTACTTTCTGGTTGTTTTAAAGCTGGTACCATGGTAAAAACCAAATCTGGTGACAAACCCATTGAAGAAGTCACTACAGACGATGAAGTGTTAACATACAATGAGAACACTCAACAGTTTGAATGGGTACACCCATCATGGAGTGGTGAAACCTTGACTAGCGACAAGCAAAAAGTTAAAATTACTACAGATGATGGAACAGAGATATTTGCCACTGCTGATCATAAGTTTCTAACCAAAAATCGTGGATGGGTAGAATGTCAAAATCTTACTCCTGATGATGAAATTATTTCGTTTGATTAACTAAGCATTCTTTTCCTTCTGTGAAAGTTGTTATATTATAAAACTTGGACATCGTTAGTTAAAAGAACCAATGGAAAATATTTTTTTCCTGATTTTGAATTTAAAAACTGTTTTGTGGAAATATATGGAGATTTTTGGCACGGAAATCCAAAACTTTTTGGACCAGAAGCGCTTATTGGATATGGACAACCAGCTAAAGAAAAATGGCAACAAGATGCAGATAGAATAGCAGAAATTGAACAAATAACAAATAAACCAGTCGTTGTGATTTGGGAATCAGATTTAAACAACATTGATCATATAAAAGAGGTCATTAATGAGATTACATCGTATTAGCAGGGTAGAATATATTCAAGATGAATCAAATTATTATGATTTGAGCATTGAAGACACTCATAATTTTTGTTTGAGTAATGGAATGGTTGTTCACAACACTGGGGTTGGGTTTTCTGTTCGTAAAAAACATGTTGATAATCTACCAGTTATTAAAGGACCCACCCAAAAAAATCGACGATTTCTTATCAGTGATTCCATTGAGGGTTGGGCGGACGCTGTTAAAGTTTTAATTAAGGCATACACAGCTGGTAAATCTGACCCGGTTTTTGATTTTCGAGATATTCGACCTAAAGGTGCCATGCTAGTAACTGCTGGCGGCAAGGCCCCCGGCCCCGATCCATTACGAATTTGTTTGGATCAGCTCCGGTCTATTCTTAACAGCTCAATTGGCCGAAAATTAACTTCTATAGAATGTTATGATATGTGTTGTCATATTTCTGACGCCGTGCTAGCCGGCGGCATTAGGCGTTGCTGTTTTGAAGAAAGCCAAGTAGTTTTAGAAGATGGATCGACGAAAAAACTTTTTGAAGTTACTCCCGGAGACATAATTGAAGATGGCTTGGGCGGCACAGTAAAAGTAACCGCTGTGTTTGATAACGGAATTCAGCCCGTACAAAAAGTGCATCTTGAAGATGGAACATTTTTTGAGTGTACGTCTAACCACTACTGGTATGTTTATAATCATGACACCGACCAAGTAGAATGGGTGCGGGCGGACCAATTAACCAATGGAAATTTTTCAATGATTGATAGAACGTCCGCTGGTACATCACATATCAGGATTGTAAATGTGGAAAACACTCAAGAAGAAAAACATGTTTATGACATAGAAGTTGATAGTGAAAAGCACGCATTTAAGATTATATCTCCAAACGGGGCTATTGGAATTTCCCATAATAGTGCATGCATTGCGGGTTTTGACCCTGACGACGAAGAAATGCTGTCTTGCAAAACCGGAGCGTGGTGGGAGTTAAACCCTCAGCGTGGGCGAACTAATAACAGCGTAGTATTGCATCGAAACACAACAACAAAGGAAGATTTCTTTAGAATATGGGAGAGAGTTCAATATAGTGGAGCAGGTGAGCCTGGATTTTATTGGACAAATAGTGAAGATGGTTTTACAAATCCTTGTGTAGAAACTTTTCTTGAACCTCACACATTTTGTAATCTAACAGAAATTAGTGCCAATGGCATCGATACTCAGGAAGAGTTTAATAACCGTGCAAAAGCCGGTGCATTTTTAGGTACCCTGCAGGCTGGATATACAGATTTTCACTATTTGCGTTCTCAGTGGAAAGAAAATACCGAACGAGACGCACTAATTGGCGTGGGCATCACCGGTATTGCTAATGAAAATTTTCTTATGCTTGATGACGATTTGGCTGCTCGAATTGTAGTAGAGGAGAATGAGCGGGTTGCTAATTTAATAGGTATTAACAAAGCAGCCCGCTGCACTGTTGTAAAGCCTAGTGGTACTGCTAGTTGCGTTGTAGGTACATCCAGCGGTATTCATGCATGGCATCATGACTACTACATTCGCCGGGTGCGGGTCGGAAAAAACGAAGAACTTTATCAGTACTTAATGAAGACAAACCCAGACCTTATTGAGGATTGTGTTTTTAAACCCCATATAGAAGCTGTTGTTTCACTTCCTCAAAAAGCCCCTGATGGGGCAATTTTACGAACAGAAAGTGCGTTAGATTTATTAGAAAGGGTAAAAAGATTTAATCAAAATTGGGTTCATAGAGGTCATCGAACCGGAGATAATCACCATAACGTTTCTTGTACTATCTCTATTAAAGATGACGAATGGGATATAGTTGGTGAGTGGATGTGGGAAAATCGTAAGTATTATACCGGTATTGCTGTGCTTCCCTATTCTAATCATACATATAAGCAAGCCCCGTTTGAAAATATAACCAAGGAACAATACGATGACATGATGCCTTTACTACATTCTATTGATCTTACACAAGTACATGAATATGAAGATACAACTAATCTGGCTGGTGAGGCAGCGTGCGCCGGCGGCTCCTGCGAAGTTACACAACTGTGAGAGAAGCTAAATCATGACTAATAAACGCAAACCAAGAAATCCTATCAGCGTCATAAGAACTGGTAACGGCGACTCAGGATCTACGTTTTTCAAAAACCAACTTTATTGGAAAACAGATCCTCAGGTTCAGTTTGTGGGTGACCTTGATGAGGCCTGTGCTTTTTTGGGCCAAGTTCAATCGCTGGATTTTGACGCCCCGGGTTTTACTAAGATGTTGAATCGCAGCCAGGAAGTCTTGTTTGAAATTGGGGCTATGACTCATTCCGAAGAAGCCCTATCAAACCACCTTCGAAACCTGGAAAACTATGTGGCTAGCTTATCTAGCTTTATGAATAATTTCCTGGCCGAGGTTGATTTGCCGGAATTGCATGGCTTCATTATTCCGACTCCTCAAAATAGCACGGCTATGATTGCCCGGGCGGTTATTCGGCGGGCGGAAAGAAGCGCGGTGAAAGCTAACTGCATGTGGGCTGTGCCCGCTTTGAACATTATGAGTGATTTCCTGTTCCTGGTATCCTGGTATCAAGATGCGTCTAAACAATGGGCTGGATTTAACAAAAGTGATTTTTCCGCGTGAGGTAACTTTCGTAAGAGTGAAGGACATCAACTTGGATGATGCCGAATATGACGATGAGGTTACTCATTTGATTGAAAACGTGCAGGATTGGAATTATACTTGTTATTACTTGGGTATTCGGGGCTATGTGGTGAAAAATGACGAAGAACAAAATCAGCTTAAATAGGCAAGATATCATCGAGATTCTAAATACCCTGAGCAAATTTCCGGAAGTCAACGACTTTTGCCTGGAAATTGAAAACACCGGCCTGGGCAATGCTATTGAACTGGAATTTGATCTGGAAGTGGCTGGAGTACGAGGTATTTTTAATGTCGAAGTAACGGGAGTAAGAAATTGGTGATGACGATCGGGATTTTGACGCTGCTGGTTGTTATAATGGCTTTGAGTTCAGGCGAGTTGTCCTGGACCCTCTGGTACTTTATCAACAACTTACGTGAGAAATATCATGGGTGATCTGTTTTCTGGTGTTGTAAAAGTTGTGGTGGTGTGGGTTGTGGGCTTGTTTGTCGGCACCATCATGCTAAAACTTTTTGGGGCTTTTGCCGTGGCCACCGGATTGGCACACACAGAAGCCTTCGGCACCATTTCCTTCTGGTTTCAGTCTCTTTCAATTGGTATATTAGTCTGGCTTTTGATGGGCTGGTCAAGGTGACATTAGAGGAATTTGATCAGCAGCTGCAGGGGCTGGTTGACGTCTTTGGCACTAAAATCAAAGATTTGCTGGTTCACTATCCCCTGCAGTTCAGATACTATTGGAATTTGTATCACTTTTACCTCAGCAAAGACACAACTAAGGAGTTAACAAAAAGTGAGCGACGAGAATACCCGGAATCGGAGACCCAAGAGGTTCAAGAACGATCAGAGGGCAATCAACAAGCAACTTAAAATTGCAAAGAATTTTAGTATAGAAGTTGAAGAAGAAGACAAACATCGGCTGGCTAAACTTAAATTGCTTAATTGTGGGGATCCGGATTGCTGGCTGTGTGCTAATCCCCGCAAAATAAATAAAGGAAAAAATATCAACGCTTTAACCTATCAAGAACGTCGACACCTGGATACTGCGATCTGGGAGGACGATTGAAAAACAGAGGAATTTTTCATGACAGTAGTTAGACAATTTGAATGCCCCCGATGTAATGCTGAGGGCAAAATTACATTGAAAGGAGGTGATTATACCTACGAAGACATTGCCACCTGCCCCGTGTGTGGTGCAATGATCACTGACGAGGATGACGATTGCCCGGAGCCCGATGAAGATTGATTGGCTGTATCAAGGACAGCCTCTTGATACCCCGCCAGCCAATGCCCTGTCTTTTGTTTATCAAATAACTAATCTGGCATCAGGCAAAGCCTATATTGGTTTCAAATTATTTTACTTTACCAAAACAAAAATACTGAAAGGGAAAAGAAAAAAAATTCTTGAGGAGAGTGATTGGCGAACTTATTGGTCCAGTTCTGATGAATTGCGTGCTGATGTCTTGCAGCACGGCATGGAGAATTTTCAACGGGAAATCCTATATATTTGCCCCAATAAAGCTATTGGTAAGTATCTGGAAGCCCAAGTGCAGATGGATCGGCGCGTTCTAGAAAATCCTGATAAATTTTATAATGGAATCATCAACCTAAGAGTGTCCCGGAACCATATCAAGCAATTACTAGACCTCCCAAATCAACGGTTGAATGTAACAACATGATCTCGTATAATGAACTCCTTGAATCAATTGAGGCAAACAAAATGAAAGAAGAAATCTTAGCTGGTCTGCGTCAGGGCACTGTGGAAGTGACCTTTGAAAAGAAGGATGGAACGGAAAGGGTCATGAGGTGCACCCTGGTGATGGATAATATCCCCGAGGAAAAGCACCCCAAGGGTACGGGTAATCCTTCTACGTCAGAAGTGCAGAAGGTATTTGATCTGGAAAAGCAGGAGTGGCGTTCTTTCCGTTGGGATTCTGTTAAATCTTTTAACATTGTTGAGGCATGAGATGGACAAGAGACTGGTTGATTTTGCTAAGCAGGCGGGGTTTCCGGTGAATGAAACCGGGGGCGCTTACACCTTTTCAGTTATGGAAAAGACGGGAATTTTTGGCTGCAATGAACTAGAGCTAGACTCCAAGATTCAAAAGCTGGCCGATCTGCTGTTTGAAGATTTTGTTAGTCAGTGGTGGGTGAAGCGTCATGGAGCTCAAATTGAAAAGCCATGATTCCCGGAATTAGCTATAATAAGCTACTGGAAGACTGTCAGCTGTTAAGGCAGCAGCTCAAAAGCTGGGTAATGACAGATCCCGAATCCTTTACAGTGACAGACTTGTTTAATTTGGTCATGGCCACACATGATGTGTTGGACCAAACAAAAATTTATGATGAGGTGAATGATAATGCTAAGCAATCCTGAAGATCGCAAGAAGCTGATGAATGGCATCAAGGAGATTTCTAATTCCTTTACTCGAATTGAAGGAGAAAGAGAGTTAATTAAGGAAATTATTGCGGATCTGTCTGAGAAATTTGATCTGACCAAGCCCGTTCTGCGCAAGATTGTCCGGACTTATCATAAGCAAAACTACAACGAGGAAACTGCTCAGTTCGAAGAGTTCGCTGAGCTGTACGAGCAAGTAGTTAACGGTCCATCCTCGAATAATAACTAAACCTGCCATTCAGCAACATGTCTAATCATCTTGCGGAGCTCAAAAAACTTTCTTCTTTGGAAGAAAAGCTAAATTATGTTGGACATCAAGTGGGAGTGGAATTCCCGGACATGGATCAAATTCTTGCTGCTTATCTGGGTGTTCGTGAGCAAAACAAAGAATTTCAAAAGTTGGAAAACGAGCATTGGAATGAGACGGCAAAAAGAGCAAGAGATCACTTCCTTGCAACCCAAGGGGATTATTTCGTATCATACGAAGATCTATCTAGAATGACTTTGCAAGAAATTTGCGAAAAGCTCAATTGACGTAAATAAGTTCCAATTTTAGGGTAAGTTCAGCAACCAATTGCAACAGACTGCTAATCTGCCACGCAAAATTACCCTGTCCTCATTAATCATTAGGTAGTACACCAGGAGAAGTAAATGTTTGGATTAGTTGGTATTTTTATGCTGGCTGTTGTTGCCGGCGTTTTTGTCGTTGAATCGCCCAGCTCACAACCACACCCAGAAGAGCCACAGAGCCAAGAAGTGGCCAAATAGTTGTCTGGCGGCTACTTTTGTAATATAATTAAGCCTGGTTTTGCAGGAGATCAATCATGTCTGACGTCCAAGCCAAACGTGAAAAAGTAGCCGCCAGACTTACGGGCATCAGCAAGCACGAACCTACGGTGTCTCAAGGTAATTATCGTGAAGATATTGCTGTGGCACTCAACTATTATAATGTTTCGAGGGATGAGAAGCAGTTGAGGCTTTACGCCCAGTCCTTCGTGTCTCAATACTATCCCCAACACAAGAATATCCTGAGTCGAGCCAGTGACCTGGAAATTCGTCCCGTAGCTATGTTAGGTCGCCTCATCATGCGGGGACAATATGTATCTCCTGAACATACACTATTGATTGCTAATCGGCTTGAGGAAATCAGTCGTAAAAAGCCATCCAAGGTATCTGAGCCTGAAACGTCTGCGGCTCCCACAGCCAAGCCAACCGCACAGGACAAGATCAAAGAAGCCGTTGACAAATACGCAGCTAATGTAGATGAAGCCTTAGACGGTTTTATTCAAAACAAGAAATCTGATTTTAGCATGAAACAGTTCCTCATGACTAATGAAGTGTCTGGGGCTGTGGCTAAAAAGATTGCCGACTTGTATCAGCCACTGTTAGCGGAAATTTCTTCAACGGATCCCGATATCCAGGAAGGTTATTCAAATTTTACTAAGCTGCAGATGAAGAGATATGTAGCTTTCGTGAAAGGTATTATTGACGATTGTGCCCAGCATGGGGTCTCCGCTGTAGCCCGCAAGCCTCGAGTTAAAAAGGTTAAGCCAGCCGCATCTGTTGTGTCCAAAATTCAATATCTCAAGGAATTCCCTGACCTTAATTTGAAATCAATTGACACCACCAAATTAGTGGGAGCCAAAGAGGTTTGGTTGTTTAATACTGTGTATCGGAAATTAACCGTTTTGAAGGGCACAGATGGTGGTGTTCTGGATATTCGCGGCACCAGTCTCTACAATTATGATCTCGAACTGTCAGGTACGAAAACCATAAGAGATCCAGCCAAATTTTTCACTGATACGGGTCTAAATAAAAGAAGTTTAACTGCCGCATTTAAGGCCATTAAGACCAAAGCCTCCACAGCTAAGGGGCGAATTAGCGAGCAGGTTATCATACTAGCAGCTTTTTAAGAGGACTGGTTGTGTGTGAGGAAAAATTTGCTTTGTTGTGGTTCTTGGGAGTTGTTCTTATTTGTGCCGCAGGGGCTGCAGGGCTCGCCTGGATTGAGATGGATAAGAACTCTAAATGTGTGGAACTAGTGAACAATCCGTCTCTGGATGTTCAAAAACACGCAGTAATTATTGAAAAGTTTTGTCGTTAGGAGAGAAAATGTTTGATCCAATAACTGTATTGACAGCCTTAGCGTGGCTGGTCATCATTTTAAATGTTGCTGACGCTGTAACCACTTATATGGCTTTGCAGCAAAAAGGCACGGCTGAAGGCAACCCAATCATGAAATTCTTCATGGACAGATTGGGCTTGATTGGTACCTTAATCCTTACTAAGGGCGTTGTAATTTGCGCCTTGACTTGGCTTACCCTTAACAACATGCTGATTCCAATTTGGATAATTGGCCCCTTAGCTGCATTTTACACCTGGGTTGTCGTTAATAACTCACGGATTATTTGGAAAAACCGAGCGTGAAAACTATTGTGGCTGGCAGCCGAAACATAACTGATTATAGGTTGATTGAAGAAGCCATAGATGAATCAGGCTTTAATATTGATCATGTTGTGTGCGGACAGGCTCGCGGCGTGGATATGTTGGGGGCTGAGTGGGGCACCAAGAACAACAAAGGCATCATGTACTTTCCCGCTGATTGGAAAAACAACGGCCGAGCTGCTGGGTTTATCCGCAACGCCGAAATGGCTAATGTCGCTGACGCTCTAGTTGCCATCTGGGACGGGAAATCTCACGGCACCAAGCATATGATTGACACAGCTACTAAAAAAGGATTACATGTTTATGTCAAGATAGTTCCTTGACTTTACTCAACTCCGTTGGTATAATATTTCTTTTTGAACTCCAGGAGTTAACATGATTCTAACTGACTTCAATCAGGTTGCCATTGCTAATATTATGCAATTTTCCGGTGACTTGAAGAAAAACCAAGACAACAAAAGCATTACCAACATTGCCCGCCACGCTATTCTTTCCAGCCTCAAATTTTATAAAACCAAGTTCCAAAAAGAATTCGGTTCTGAAATGGTTATTGCCTGTGACAGCAATAACTACTGGCGTAAGGATATTTTTCCTTATTATAAGGCTTCACGGTCTAAGCAGCGTGCCAAATCAGATCTGGATTGGCGAGCTATTTTTGATGCTTTGGACTTGGTGCGGGAAGAACTTAAGGAAACCTTCCCCTATCACGTGCTGCGCATTCCTCGCGTTGAGGCTGATGATATTATTGCGGTCTTAACTCAATGGGCTTACACCAATAAGGTAAAATCAACGCCTTTGTTTGACGAGCCCGAACCCATTCTGATCATCTCTAGTGATAAAGACCATAATCAGCTGCACACTTACTCAAACGTTCGTCAATGGTGTCCCAATAAGAAAAGATATCTTCAGGCTGATTTGAATATTCTCAATGAGCATATTGCTCGAGGCGATTCTTCGGACGGTATCTGCAATGTATTAAGTGATGACGATACTTTGGTTACTGAAGGAAAGCGGCAGAATCGTATGACAGCGAAAAGGCTAGAGGAATTTCGAGAGAAAGGCCGAGAAGCCTGCCAGAATGATTATGAAAGACGCAACTGGGATCGTAACAATCACCTGATTAATTATAATATGATTCCCGACAACATTGCAGAAAGTGTCGTTAAAGCTTATCAGGACAGTCATCCTGAACGGGACTTAAATAGTATTATGCAGTTTTTGATGTATCATAATTGTGCACAATTGCTAGACAGTATCGAAGATTTTTAATTAGTGAGGTTTAATATGGCTGGAAAATTTGTCCATGAAGTTCTTTCTGAAATCAACAAGGACCCCGGACTACTGGATACTATCTATAAGCCAGTGGGAGCTGGGAGTCCTCTGGAGATCATTTTTAAGCACGCCTTCGACCCGAAGTTTAAATTCCTATTACCAGACACAGCACCCCCTTTTACCAAGGATGTTGCCCCGCTAGGAATGAATCCTTCACGAGTGCAATCGGAGTTACGTCGTTTTGGGGTGTTTTGTGATCCTAAGATTTCCAATAACCGCCGGGAGATCGTTTTCATTCAAATTCTAGAAAGCGTGCACCCGGATGAGGCCGATGTGATGCTAGCCATCAAAGACCAAGATCTGGGTAGATTGTATCCTAACATTACACGCAGGCTACTGGAGGACGCAGGTTATTTGTACCCTTTGTCCGATGGTGGCAGTTCTGGAAAAAGCCCACCCCGAACCCGGAAAACCCGTCCCTCCACCAACACGGGTTCTTAAACTGGTTGATCAATAAAATCATTGAGTTATTCTCTTGAACATTTTCTTTACCAGTGACACTCACTTCTTTCATTCCGCCATCATTAAATACTGCCCGGACTCCCGCAGCCAATTTAATGATGCTGAGGAAATGAATGAATTTTTGGTGAATCAATGGAATGATAAAGTCAATCCCAATGATACTGTTTATCATCTGGGAGACGTGGGTTTTGCCCGACCGGAAATTTTATCCGGTGTGTTGCGGAGACTAAATGGCCAGATTATTTTGGTCCCGGGTAATCATGATCATAAACTGATTAAAAAGCATGATTTTGTTTATTGCTTTGAGAACATAATCTGTTCCAGCTACTTTGAGCTAAAAATTGGTGATGATTTCGTTACGTTGTGTCACTACCCCATTGCTCACTGGAACCGAATGTACTATAATCAAATTCACTTGTATGGTCATTGTCATGGTTCCTATGCCTATCATGTGAATGCCCTGGATGTGGGCGTAGATGTGAAACCTAATCATGATATGGCCCCCTGGGAGTGGCAAGAAATTAAAGACTACGTAGCTAATCGTGACCCAGCTAACCTATTAACCCGCAACGTCGATGTAGACTCAATGCTAAAACCGGAGATGTAAATGTCAGAACTACCACAAACACCCAAGCAAAATCCTTATTATACTAATATGGTGGTTAAGAATTTTTATCAGCCTCTTTATGATGTCATTAATGCCCAGTCTAAGTGGGTTGACATGGCCAGCCAATGGTTCACCCAGTCCAATGATCTGATGGTTAAGAACATGCGCGAGGCTTTTAACATCAAGTGAGTCTCAAACCGCGTGAAGTAAACCTCTATATGGACGTGGCGGAAAGGATGTCCCAGATGTCCTACGCCACGCGCCTCAAGGTAGGGGCCGTGATTGTTAAGGATTCCAACATCATCAGCTACGGTTGGAATGGCACAGTACCAGGTAGAGATAATTGCTGTGAATATAATGATATGTCTCTTAACAATGGCATCCTGCATGTGGTAACTCGAACCAAGCCCGACGTCATTCATGCTGAAGAAAACAGTCTCCTGAAGCTAGCCCGGCAGGGAATTAGCGGCGCCGGAGCGTCTATGTTTTGTACCCATAGCCCCTGTATTGTCTGTGCCCGCATGATGGTTACCGTGGGAATCCGGGAACTTTATTATCGGGACGTTTATAGAGATGATGGTGGGCTGGATTTCCTCAAAGAAACCCCCGGATTTAATGTTTATCATGTTCCAATTGAATCAAACGTCTGAATCACAACCAGTTGCTCCTAAAGTCACCACCCTGATTAATCGGGGTCAGGTTTCCCCACGCAAAATGCCACGAATCGTATTAAACAGCTCTGAAAAGGGTTGGATTGTGGACCTAGACTGTGGCGACTATACTTCTAACTGGGTTTCCAACAGCCAAGATCTCAATCAGGTTCTTATGCAAGTTCTGGCAGTAGCCGGCGTGGAAGTAACAGTGGTGGATAAGTCCAATTTGCTGCTACCTTGAGTTGCCTCGTCCAGCCAGTTCTGATATAATGGTCTTGTTGGTTAACGTCACCGGAGAAAACCATGGCTCGTCAATCCAAGATCACCCCTCGCGAAGCTATCCAAAACGCCCTGATGCGGTCTGGTTGGACCGTAGATCGGTGGGGCAATTTTAACAAGGTTGATGATTCGGGCCGCAAACTTCGTTGTAAGTTCCAGGACATTTCCATGAGGTTCGAACAGAAGAACGAACAATATAAGATGTGGGTAAATCTTCGCTCTGACTACTACAAGAATATCGTGGTTGAAGAAAACACGGTTCTCGTTGGTGGCAAACCCCTTCCTTAATATTCTTAGGCCCAGGGAAGGGCCTTTGATCTTTCGTGAGAGAAAATATGTACCGATATCATAAAGATGGGTCTCAGCCGGAGCGGGATGAGATGTTTGTTTTTGGCAGCAATACGGCGGGTATGCACGGTGCGGGTGCTGCCAAACAAGCCCGAAGATACGGAGCTAAGCCCGGCCGTGGCATCGGTCTTGTTGGAGGTAGAACTTACGCCATCCCCACCAAAGATGATGACCTGGATGTTTTGCCTTTGGAAACTATCGCAGCTTATGTGGATAGATTCCGGAAATTCACTCGGGAATATCCAAAAATTAAATTCTTTGTCACCCGAATTGGTTGCGGACTCTCTCGCTATAGAGATGCTGACATTGCGCCCTTGTTTAAGGGCTGCGGAGATAATTGTTCCTTTGCCCACGAATGGCGGCCTTATTTGGAGAATTGATCATGATTGATAGAAATGTTTTCCGGAGAACCTTAGCTGAATTGCTCCAGTGTCGGCAAAAAGGCCAGGAATGGCTGGACGAGGTGCCGGCGTCTATTAAGGAGGCTTTTTACGACAACGAATAC
>ERZ1645187.1599-NODE-1599-length-20658-cov-23.742416_pt1 | contig 20658 bp, 19 predicted proteins | sample MGYA00575352_ERZ1645187 | MGnify/ENA primary metagenome ERZ1645187 (study PRJEB40837, sample SAMN11349314) | freshwater sediment metagenome | isolation source: river sediment | host: Sediment | place: India: Wazaribad , New Delhi | collected 2017-02-21 ... | reverse complement strand
TCGCCTCCGGCCGCTTCGCCATGATCGACGACGGCCTCGGCTTCCAGCTCGTGCCGTGGTCGCCCTCTCTCGAAAAGCAGATCGGCCGTCACGTCTCCGGCATCGCGCGCGACGACGGCGGCGTCGACTGGGATTTCGGGCGCAAGCGCGGGCTCGGCCTCTAGGCACAATCAGAAAGGAGCTTCGCCCATGTCCGCGACCAAAATCCTCTGGGGACAGATCCTGATCGTGTTCCTCATCGTCCTTACCACCACCTGGGGCGCGACACAGTATGTCGCGTGGAGCCTCGGCTATCAGGCGCAGCTCGGTGAGCCGTGGTTCACGCTGTTCGGTATGCCGATCTACTTTCCGGCCGCCGTCATGTGGTGGTGGTATTTCTACGACGCCTACGCGCCCGGCATCTTCGCGACGGGCGGGATGATCGCCGCGTCGGGCGGCTTCATCGCCATTGCAGTCGCCATCGGCATGTCCGTCTGGCGGGCGCGTGAAGCCAAGCATGTCGCGACCTATGGTTCCGCCCGCTGGGCGGAGAAGACCGAGATCAAATCCGCGGGCCTGCTCGATCCCGACGGTGTGGTGCTCGGCCGTTGCGAGCACGAGTATCTGCGCCATGACGGGCCGGAGCATGTGCTGTGCTTTGCACCGACACGCTCGGGCAAGGGTGTCGGGTTGGTCGTGCCCTCGCTTCTGACCTGGCCGGGATCGGCCATCGTGCATGATATCAAAGGCGAGAACTGGCAGCTCACCTCCGGCTTCCGATCACACCATGGCCGCGTGCTGTTGTTCGACCCCACCAATCCGAAATCCTCGGCCTACAATCCGCTGATCGAGGTCCGCCGCGGCGAATGGGAAGTCCGCGACGTCCAGAACATCGCCGATATCCTCGTCGATCCCGAGGGGAGTTTGGACAAAAGGAATCACTGGGAAAAGACCAGCCATTCGCTTCTCGTCGGTGCGATCCTGCATGTCCTCTATGCCGAGCCGGAAAAGACGCTGGCCGGCGTCGCCAACTTCCTCTCCGATCCGAAGCGCCCGGTGGAGTCGACGCTCCGCGCCATGATGAAGACGGCACATCTTGGAGAGGCCGGACCGCATCCCGTCGTCGCGAGTGCTGCGCGCGAGCTTCTCAACAAATCCGACAACGAGCGCTCGGGCGTGCTCTCCACCGCCATGTCGTTCCTCGGCCTCTACCGCGATCCTGTCATCGCCGAGGTGACGCGGCGCTGCGACTGGCGGATCAGCGATATTGTCGGCGGCGAACGCCCGACCACGCTCTATCTCGTGGTGCCGCCCAGCGACATCAATCGCACCAAGCCGCTGATCCGTCTCCTGCTGAACCAGATCGGCCGGCGCCTGACCGAGGATCTGCAATCGGGAGGCGGCCGGCATCGCCTGCTCTTGATGCTCGACGAGTTTCCCGCCTTGGGAAGGCTCGATTTCTTCGAGAGCGCCTTGGCTTTCATGGCGGGATACGGTCTCAAGTCATTCTTGATTGCTCAGAGCCTCAACCAGATCGAAAAGGCATATGGGCCAAACAACTCCATCCTCGACAACTGCCATGTCCGCGTGAGCTTTGCGACCAATGACGAAAGGACGGCGAAGAGGGTTAGCGACGCCCTTGGCACCGCCACCGAGATGAAGGCCATGAAAAACTATGCCGGGCACCGGCTGTCGCCTTGGCTCGGCCACCTGATGGTATCGCGCTCGGAGACCGCCCGCCAACTTCTCACGCCCGGCGAAATCATGCAGCTTCCGCCGACCGACGAGATCGTCATGGTTGCCGGCATTCCGCCGATCCGGGCGAAGAAGGCGCGCTATTATGAGGATGCCCGTTTCCGTGAGCGCCTGCTGTTGCCGCCCGTCCTGAAGCGCCCGGATCAGGTTCGCCCCGATGACTGGAGCAGCCTGCCGATCCCGGCGCGGCCCAAAGCGCTCGACGCGCAGCCGGCAGGTCGATCCGACGACGAAGACCCGACCGAATCCGAACGGCGGCTGCAACCCGAACTCAGCCGGGCGAAGCCGGTGGAGAAAAAGGCGCCTATCGAGAACGAATTCGAGATCGAGACGCCCGACGACATCGACGAGGACGCCATTCGCAACCGACGCATGATTCGCCAGATGCAGGGCGTGGCACGGCAGGTCTCCCTCGATCCGAATGACGGCATGGAGTTGTAGGCGCCATGACCACTCGTCAGAAGAAGATAAAGACCACGGTCTATCTGGACCCCGATGTCGAGAAGACACTGGCGGATTTCGCCGCCCGCCGCGATCAGTCGCAGTCCATGATCGCGGAGGCCGCCATCGCGTCGTTCCTCTCGCCGGACGATGCCGAACGCCGCGAGGCGATCGTCGCCAGACGCCTCGACCAGCTCGACCGCCGCATGACGCGCCTGGAACGGGACGTCGGCATCGCTGTCGAGACCCTTGCAGTATTCATCCGCTTCTGGATCACCACGACGCCCGCGCTGCCGGAACCGGCCGCTCAGGCAGCGCGTGCCAAGGCTAGCGAGCGTTACGAGGCATTCATCACGGCCCTCGGCCGGCGCCTCGCGCAGGGGCCGAAGCTCCGTCAGGAGATTTCGGAGGATATGGCTGGTTCGGATGCCCCTGAATGATTTCTTCGTGTGTTTTCCAACGAACGGATCCGAACCGAATATCGCTCAAATCAGGTTTGAGCCATATCCGGGGGAGGGATGCTGGACGCATGGGCCGTGCCTTTCGGCGGCTTTCGACCTCAGTGTCGCCGTTTGCAGGGCTTCTGGCACTGCCCAGAACTTGCCAGTCATTCGGGACACGACGGATGGCAGAACAGGGGCCGGATGCCGACTGTCCGGTGTCAGGCAAAGGGTGGTGGTAAGCGGACATCGGTCATCCGCGTCTGATCCGCAGCGACTTGGCCTTGCCCCAGATGATCAAGGAGCGTCCGTTGCTATCCCTGAGCGGGGCCGACCAAAAAATCGTATTACCGATGTTATGCACCACCAGATAACTCGCCAGCCGGCAAAGAGCGAATACGCGAATCGTGTATACTGGCCCCTCTCTTGGGGGACGGCATGGGCAAGAACATCGTTATCTATTCCGATGGAACTGGGCAGCGCAGTGGCCTCTTCCTCGATGAGAACCGTAGCAACATCTACAAACTGTACCGGGCGACGCGATGCGGCCCTGACAATGACGTCAATCCAGCCGAGCAACTGACGTTCTATGATCCAGGTATCGGCACCAGCCCGATTGGCGAGAATTTCCTTCTCCGATTGTACCGCCGTGTCTACAACGTTGTCAGTCAGGCCACTGGTCTCGGCCTCACAAGCAATGTCATCGATTGTTATGCGGCGATCATCCGCATGTGGGAGCCGGGCGATCGGATCTTCCTCTTTGGGTTTAGCCGCGGTGCCTATACCGTTCGGTGCCTAGGTGGCGTACTGGCCTTTTGCGGCGTTCCGACGCAAATGCCTAATGGCAGACCAGTCCGCCGTGATCAGAAAACCTCAAAGGCGATCGCCAAGGAAGCCGTGATGAACGTCTATCAGCACACGGCGTCGGTCCATCCTGACAAGGCTAGCCCGCGCGAAAAGGAGTTGCTTGAGCAGCGCAAGCTGCTGGCTTCGCGCTTCCGCAAGAAATATGGAAGCGGCGACGAGAATGAACCAACCGAGGCGCCATATTTCGTTGGGGTATTCGACACCGTGGCGTCACTTGCCAATCCCATCGTTGTCGTTGCGCTCGGGATTATTGGGCTCCTTCTGATCGCCGGCTTGGCATACCTGCTATCGATCTGGTTTCTGTCGTGGCTATCATGGATGGGCATTCTTGCAGGCGCCGCCTTCCTGTTTTTCGGCGGCTGGTATGCGCGGACGCACTTCAAGATGCCCGGCACTCTTCCAGGTCATCCGTGGTGGAAGACCTTCACTCACACGGAAATGCTGATGAATTTTTACGACAACAGGCTTAGCCCCCGCGTGAAATACGCCCGTCACGCCATCTCCATCGATGAGGATCGCAAGACCTTCCAGCGCGTCGGCTGGGGGACCAAAGGTGTTCCCAATGTGCCTGACGAGAATGGCATCTACTGGTTCGAGCAGTACTGGTTCGCCGGGAACCATTCTGATATTGGCGGCAGCTACCCGGAAAATGACGCGCGGCTATCCGATATTGCGCTGCAATGGATGCTTGACGCTGCGGTCAGCGCCGGACTGAAGTACGACCCGCGCTACATGCATCTTTATCCCGATCCTGCCGGGCCGCAGCACGACGAACGGCGTTCTTTGGTGTTCCGTTATGCGGGCGTGAAGGCTAGGGACATCGTACCCAATGCAACATTACACGAATCGGTGTTGAAGCGCTTCGAGGCTCCCGCGGTCCTTCATTACGATATCATGAAACCGTATCGGCCGATCTCATTGCACGAGCACGAGAAGGTCCGGCACTGGTACGCCTAGGTTAAACGCCAAATCACACCAGTCACCCTTTGGGGCCGAATGCGGCCTTAGCTTTTGATGCCGGCGACTGGAAAGCAGTCAGCGGAACCATCTGGTCTTTGCCGACTAAATGCGGATGACCAATCGCTTTCGTTGCTGAGGCTGATATTTTGGCCGTGTACAGCGCCGGTCCCGACCTTGACTGCCAGCATCATTGTTTCACTATATGTTCTCACTCAATCCGACAGAATCGGGGACGTGCCAGTGACGAATGCTGCTTCTGTAACCGCAAATTCTAGTGCGGCTTCGGATGCTGTCCGAGAGAGCATCTTCATCAGTCATGCAACACCGGAGGACAACGCATTTACGCTCTGGCTAGGCAATCGGCTTGACGCCATGGGTTATGATGTTTGGGCGGATATCTTCCGCCTAAAAGGCGGAGACAACTGGGAGATGATCCTTGAAGACGCGATCCGCCACCGAGCACGCAAGGTTCTAGTTGTTTCGAACCCGGTCAGTTTAGCCAAGCAAGGCGTACGGAACGAAATCAGTCTTGCTCTGATGACTGGCAAGGGTATCAAAGATGATAGCTTCGTCATTCCTTTGCGAACCGCCGAATACGAGTCCTCGTTCCAGATGGTCCATGCCCAGCGCGTCGACTTCATGGGAGGCTGGGCCCAAGGCTTGCGTGACCTGATCGAAGCCTTGGAAGGCGCGGGCATACCCTGTCGAGGCGCTTCAGAGCGCTCCCGGATCTGGCGCGAGATCTCCCTGCGGGACGGACGGAGCGTGGTGGAAACGAGCGAAAAGCTTGTATCGAATTGGCTGCGTGTGAAAGCCTTGCCGCGGGACCTGCGCATCTATGACTTTGCCGGCGGGATATCGATCGGTGCGAAGGATAGCGCCATAAAGAGCTGCCCACTGCCGGTGGTGCCCTTGGGGCGCGGATTTCTTACCTTCGCCTCTCCACCGGCATTGCATGAACACTTCGGCGACAATTTCCCGATGAGCGTCACCGGGATAGTCGAAACGGAAGAGTTTCTTACGAGAGGTGCTCCCGGCTATCGTATCGACGCTAATGATGCGCGACGCCATGTCGTCGATCTCATGAGACAGGGTTTCGACCGCCGGTTGGGACAGACCGGATTGCAGGCCACGGAAATGGCGAGTGGCCGATACATGTGGTGGCCTGACAAGAATACAGCCGGCCTGGAGCAGAGAGCTTTCTCCTGGAAAGACGGCCCATCTGGGCGCCGGCAGCTCGTCGGGCAATCCAAGGCGCGCAACGTGTTCTGGCATTATGGGGTCAGCGTATGGCCAGCTACCGCCCCGTTCCGTCACTTTCGCCTCTCCGGCCACGTGATCTTTACGGTGGATGGTTGTTCTACCGTCGGCGACGCCAAGCGAATGCACACGATGCGGCGAACCATGTGCAAGTCTTGGCGCAATGATCGGTGGCGGGACCTGATGCTCGCTTACCTGGGATGGCTCGCCGGTGACGCGACCGAGCTGTCCATCGACATGGGCGGTGATGCTTTCATGACACTCGAAGTACCTCCGGTCCAGTTCGATGTGCCTTTCGGGCTGGAGGCCGAGACCATCGCTGCCGAGGAGCAAGACGACGAAGAAACAGGCGACATTCTCACAAGTTCAGACGACGAAGCCGGTTTTGACGACGAGAATGACTTCGATATGCCCGAAGATGAGGAGTGACGGGGTGAGAGCCATTCATGTTCCCGAGCCGTTGCTCGAGTTTCGCTATGGCCAGCGCATGGTCTATCCGCGGGACGGACTATTTCTTTTCGGCCCTGGCGATGGAGGGCGAGCACCCATAGATTTCGGCGTGATCGGCACTCCTGCGGGAGTCGCCCGCTTCCGGAGGTGGATGGGCTCGGTCGGCAATATAATAGACGCCGCCAATGGCGACCCGCAGCATGTGCCGTTTCTGGGTTATGGCGCCGCTTTCGCCAGTGCCTGGCCCGACAAGCCGCGGCACATCATCGATAGCATTGACCCCGCGGCCGTCTCGCGGGCTCTTCGCCTAGAGAACAGGAACGAGGCGATCAAAACAACTGTGGATCTTTACGTCGATCCACTGGTGGCGGCGGCCGATCGCTTGGAGGCGCCTCCGAATTTCTGGTTTGTGGTCATTCCCGAGGAAATCTACAAGCTCGGGCGGCCCCAATCGAGCGTCCCCAAGGCGGACCGCGTCCGCGGCTCGGTGAAACTGTCCAAGTCCGCTGCCAGGGACTTGATGCTGGAGCCGACCTTTTTTCCCGAAGATCTGGAAGCGGCAGAGATTTATCAGTATGCCACCCATTTCAGGCGCCAGTTGAAGGCCCGCCTGCTCAAGGATCGTATCGTCACCCAGATCGTCAGGGAAACCACGTTAGCACCCAACGACTTCCTGAATAAAATCGGTAAACCGCTGCGACGGTTGGAGGACCCCGCCACGATCGCCTGGAAAATATTAACCGGCGCCTATTACAAGGATGGCGGACGACCATGGCAGTTGGCCGACGTCAGGCCCGGCGTTTGCTATGTTGGCCTCGCCTATAAGCGACAGGACAACAGTACCGATGATCGCTTCGCCTGTTGCGCCGCCCAGATGTTTCTTTCGAGCGGTGAAGGCGTAGTATTTCGTGGTGCGCTCGGCCCATGGTTTCATTCCGAATCCAAGCAGTTTCATCTGAGCGAGGACGCGGCACGCAGTTTGGTCGAGATGGTCATCGGCGAATATCGACAAATGCACGATGGACAGCCGCCCGCTGAGCTGTTCATTCATGCCAAGTCCTCGTTCGCGGATCCGGAATGGAAAGGCTTCGAGACCGCTGCTCCGGGGACCAATGTCGTGGGGGTGCAGATTTCCGATGCGAAAGACCGCATGAAGTTATATCGGCCTGGTCGATATCCGGTCATCCGCGGAACGGCCCTGATTTTGCATGAGCGACGCGCGTTCCTTTGGACGTCGGGATTCGCTCCACGACTTGACACCTACCAAGGGCCTGAGACACCTAATCCGATAGAAATCCGCATTCAGCGCGGAGATTGCGAACTCGAGACGGTTCTCGGAGACGTGATGGGCCTGACCAAGATCAATTTCAATTCTTGCCTGCACAACGATCGAATGCCGGTGACGATACGTTTTGCCGACGCAGTGGGCGACGTAATCCTTGCGGCACCGCAGTCAGGCGAGCCCAAGCTGCCGTTCAAGTATTACATATGAGGCATTGAGTCAGCTTCACGCACTGACGCTCAGCAGCGGACCGCTCGAAATGCTACGCATCGTCGAAGTGAGCGTTTTCGCCTCTTCGTCGAAATAAAAACCTTCCGAACCTCGATACCGGCTGGAGCAAACTCGTCTAGCTTTGGCCGAGCTTTTCCCTTAGCTGGCGATAGAACAATCTCCGCCCGCTTTTGCGGGACACCTCCTCGTTTAGGTGCCGCTTATTGTTGACGTACGTCTCATGCGCTTGCTTGGACACCTTCGCATAGACATCCAATTCCTGCTCGCTTTGTAGATAAGGCCACTTTTTTAGATACTCGGGAAGCGATGTCTTGTCGCCGGCATACGTGGCAATCGGATAATCCTTCTCGGTCGCAACTCCAATTTCCCAAGGCACCCACCAAGATCCTTTCGTTGCGTATGATACGACCGCCAATAGTTGGTCACATTTGCCAAGTTCGTCACGAATGTGGTCACCGAGTTGATCACCCTTCTTGGAAGACTCGGGGTCGATAACGTCGAGATAGGAATTGATCGTGTGATATAACCACAGGCGCTTCGCGATCGAGGCAGCGAGAGCGGTATCGGCTTGCTGATGGGAGATGAAAATCTTCACGAGATGGACCCTTCCCTGTGAATCTTAGCTTTAAACGGATCCAACCAAACAATTTGCCGGCCACGACTACGGGCATAAGAGACAATGTCGGCCGTTCCCCCAAGTCCCTCCGCGGGTTTGCCGTCCCATACCGCTATTAACATCTGACATTCATCGACGATAAATTTGCCCGCTTCGAAGAATGCTCGTTCCGGGGGGAAGTGCAGATCAAGGTTCGTTCGCCGCGCCTGGCCAAGCAGCCGCCGATAGTTCATCAAAACGTGTTCATCGTGGAAGAATGCCTCGTAGGTACCGAATGGCACAACGGCCCGCACAGGGACTTTAAGTTCTATCGCGACCTCCGCGAAAAGCTGATCGCTACCCTCCGCGAGAGCGCTCAAGGCTTCCGTGGCTCCAAAAGTCACGAGCGCACCACGCAAGCTTCTGCGTACCCAGGACCAATCCATACCTTCACGGTCCTGGTGGCCCGTTATGCCGACGCGCGTCAAATCAGTCCCTCAACTACTAGCCGCCAATAGAACTGACCCAGCGCCGTTAGAGCCACCGAACCAGACCGCTCTGCAGTCCAGTACAGGTCGGAGCCATCTTGTGGCATCAGTAGACCTGCGAGTTGCAGGGTTTTGAACTTCTTGAAGGTCTCAACATGTGCAGCGATCGCTGCTCCATTAGTTTCCTCGTAGCTCATATCGAGTTGATATGCGGCATCCGCGACATTGAAGAAATGAGGAAGCTCGCGAAGGAGCTTGTCGGTTACTTTGGGTAAGCACAGCCTGACGGGATCGAGTCTTGCGGCATGAGACTTATAAAGCGGCCGCTGCGCCCATGAACCAAAAGCAGATTCCACGTAGCCGTAGATGCCGGCCGCGGAGACACGGCCTCTGACGTCGGCGGCCCCACCACGCAGCGCACCCAGCACCAGGTCGGTGAACAGGCCATGTCCATCGATTTCGCCAGCGGTTTCGGTTGGCCGGGATGCTGCAAGGATCGTAACCCCTTCCCGCAACGTGGCTTGATAAAGGCCTGGGGTTTGCAAGCTGGGCGAATTGCCGGCAGCGCCGCTGAAGCAGCAGTCTAGGACAATCAGTACGGAGCGAGTCGGTGAGTCATTGGCCAATTGAACGATCTCATTCATGGGAAGTCCGAGGTCATCGTCTTCGCCATCCTGAGTAACGAGGAACCCGCCCGACTCGCTAGGACCGCCATGGCCTGCGAAGTAAAAGACGGCGTCACCTGTGAAGGAACCGAACAACTCCTTCCACCGTGCCCGTAAGAAGGGCCGGGTAATACGATCAGCTCCTGCACTCGTGAAGATTCGGCAGTCGAAGTTCTTGGAGCCATCTTCATGACGTGCGAGCACAGGCAGGATCGCGTCCGCGTCCGCCACGCAACCTGACAGCGGGGAGAAATTGTCGTACTGGTCGATTCCGACGATCAGCGCCCGCCGATCCATACTACAGGCTCGCAATGAACGAACTGATGTTGGCCCAAGTCCAGTCGACAACCCGCACATGTCGGAATTCGGCAGGCAGGGAATACGGCCGGTTGTCTTGGGTAGCGTAGACGCCCAAGAGCGGCACGCCCTCTTGAAGCGCAGCCCGCACTTCCCACAGTTGACCGTCTGCATTGGCGGTGTTGTTCGTGATCATCGCGATCATGCCGTCGCACCCTTTGATACGGATGCGGCACTGAGTTTTCCAAGCTTCATCCCAAGGGCGCTTGACGGACATGTCAAGGAATTCGAATGGCGTTCGCTCGTTCCTGGCTTGTCCTACCATTCGCGTACGAGCCCATTCATCTTCGATGGCGAAGGAAATAAATATCCGATGATTTCTGGCCAATTCAATTTTTCCAACGATCAGCGGCTGAAAGCTCCAATTGCCCATTCATAAATCTTTACTGTGATTCTACATTGGAGTCTGTCGGCATTTACAACAAACCGTAATTTAGGAGCTGTCTCGGCTTCTCGCTGCGAATGACATCAGCCTCGACGACCGGAATTGACGCCCCCGCCATAACAACCATGACTTACGTATGCTCGAGCTTGCAATAGGCGGAACAAGACTAAGTCCGAACCCTCACGCGCTGACGCAAGCGCTCGTACAATGCGATCTCCGCTTCGTGGGATATCTCGACGGTTACAGCAAAATTCTGTTGGCCTGTGTCACCCGACCAGCCCCCCGCACACCGCACGACTAAAAAGTAATTGTCACCGTATGCACTAATGTCCCGTGAAAAAGTAACGGTCGCCGTCTGGAGGCTCGATTTCTCACGGATCCCTGGTCCCGGCTGCAGCTTGCAATTGAACCGGTTCTCCATGTCCGGCACCGGGCCCTCGGCCTGCGCGCGCTGGCGGTAATGCTCGAAAACCTTGTCGGCATCACAGCCGCGGATGAGCCTGAACCCTATAGACAAGCCATTATAGTCAAGGCGGCTGTGCTTGACGGGCGGATCATAGGCGAGGCTGACCCTAATCGTACGCCGTCCACGTTCTGTCTGGAACGGCTCGGGTATCGGAATCTGGTAGACTGCGAAATGGTCGATCGCGAGTTCGTCCTCAGCATAGAGAACAACCCGAGCATCGTCGGAAAATGCCGCACGTTCGGAATCGACGCGGCCGTGCCCGCATAGCGCAATTTCAGCCGGATTTCCCAATGGCGCGAGCCGGAGTGAGGCTTCCCCCGGGATGCTGGCGCTGCCTGCGAGGAGCGCGCGCACGAGATTCGCGGACGAGTCAGGAAAGTGAGCGAGAATCTGGCTGGCCTTAAAAGCGACCAGCGGAGCGGCATGCGAGGTACCCGACCGAGCGGCGAACAGGCGATCGACCGGTCGATAGTGCAGCGACATGACCCCGGCTTCCGGGCGAACCTCGCCACCATGCAACGCCGCAGTTGGACCGTCATAAATCAACGTGCCGCCAATATCGGTGAAATCGGGTTTAATCGCCCCACGCACACCTGGCCCCGCCCTCGAAAAAGGCGAGGGTTCGAATGCATTCGTGATTGCGCGCACGCCGACGTTGTCGGTAGCACGCGTACTCAGACCATTGCCATGCGCGATCGCGCCTACTGTTACTATGTTCATGCCGCCCGCTGGCTCGCAGAGGCGGTTGGTATCCTCCATCAGATAGGCTGGATACTGGGTGACTGCCTCCTCAACACGCATTCCGCGTCGCGGCTGCCGATTGCCGGCAGCGACGATGATGAGCACGTCCAGTTCGCGCACCAGTTCATCTAACGTTTGCGCCCATGGCCCCACCTTGCCACCCTCGACAACCTTGGTGCGGTCCCCCAGCGCAATCACGAAGATGCGGCATCCGAATTCATCGTTCAATCGCGTGATCGCTTCGCGCATCAGGCGCGGTGTCAGTCGGCTGTTGGAGAAATTGCCGGTATTATCGATGACCTTTGCCGAACACAGCCGTGCCTGACGGACCAGCCTGTCGGTACCGAGTTGGGCGCGTAAATCGCCAAAGGTCGCCACCCCTCCGACGAAGGTGCCATGGCCATGATCATCCGCAGTGCCCAGCGTGTCAGGCACCGCAATCGCGCCGACAATGATGTCTTCGATAAGCGGGTGGTCGTTGATGCCGCTGTCGATGATGCCGATGAGCGGCGCGTCGTCGCCGACCGGTTCAATCTCTGGCAGGTCCTCAATAGCAAGATCGATTCGCTCCGCTGTGACCAGATCGGGCTCGGGCGGGAAGTCGAGTTCGGCAATCTCTTCGATGGCCAAGAGTGTACGCACCAGAGCGCCATCGCAGCGTATACGCACCAGCGTCAGATTGGGGCCGATGTGGCGATCGAGTTCTTCAGCCTCGCGGGCTTCGGCATAGCGCACGATATCGTCGATCTTGCGTTCGCGCAGATCGCGCCGCCCCAGATCCCACAATTCGATGTCGATGACGTAGCTTGTGCCAGGCTGGAAATCATCGACCTCTCCGAATCCGGCCTCCCGTGCACGCATGCCGATACGATCGCGTGGCGCAACCTCGGTGATCGCTTCGATGTTGGCAATGAAGCTTGCGAACGACGGATTAATCTGTCCAGCGGGAACTCCGGCGCCAAATGCTGCGATCTTACGGCGAAACTCGGTTAGTTCGTCGGACGAGGAAAACAGCACGAGCGAGCGATCTTCGTCGCTGGATAGAAGCGTGAGTCCGACCCTGTTCCACTCTTCCTCGAGCAAGGGGCCGCTCATCTGCACCCGCAGAATCAGCGCAGGGTCGATCGCATCGGCGCGCCGCCGACGCTGCTGCACCGAAACGGCGGCATCTAGCTCCTGGCTCAACCGCTGGCTATGACCACCGGGGTTGCGCGCAGGAGGGGGGCCGCCACCGCCGGTCTTGCGGCGTGGCAGGCGCTCGGGTAGGCGGACGAGCTGAAGATGGTCGTAGCGCGCCATAGGGGATCGACGTTCAGGGCGTGGCTATGCGCAAGGTGCGGCGTCTTCTCCGGCGTTCGTCTGCGATGGCTTTCACGAAATCCCCCTCCCGAACAGTCTTTCTCTTGTCGATGATTGCCGCCTTGATTGCTTGGATGCACAGCCGCTCCAATTCCGCATAGGCATAGCCTTCGAGCGCCGCTAGGTGCGCCTGTGGATCGAAAGCTATGGCGACATTCTTGAAACGCATCTTGAGGAAACGAGCGATCATCCGTTGATCCGGGCGATCGAACCATACTACCTCGTCGAAACGGCGCCAGATGGCAGGATCGAGCGACTGGTCGAGATTGGTCGCCGCGACAACAAAGCCTTTGGGCTGGATGCGGTCGATAAAGATCAGTAGGCTGTTGACCACCCGCCGCAGCTCATTATGTTCGCCATCCTGGTCGCGAGCGCGAGCCAGCGCATCGAATTCATCGAAGAAGAGGACGCAAGGCTGAGTGCGGGCGAACTCGAAGAGCTTGCGCACATTGGTGGCCGTCTCACCGAGATATGATGAAATGAGGCGATCAAGCTTCACGATGTAGAGCGGCAGGCCTAGTTCGCTCGCGAATACTTCGGCGCACAACGTCTTGCCGCAGCCAGGCGGCCCACAGAACAGGAGCTTGGAACGAACCGAAAGGCCGCGTCGACGGATGCTCTCCGCACTCTGGAATTCCCGCAGCAGCCCGAGGAATATTCGCACATTCTCCGCGGAGAGAATGATGTCCTGACGATTATGGCTCGGCTCGATCCGCTCGATAAAATCGCCCGCAGCTTCCGGGAAGGGAATGAGCGGCGCCAGCGCCTTGGGGCGCGCAGGCCGTGCTGCCGACGTTTCGAGAGACCGACGCAAGGACCGCGCCAGAACGCGGTTATTCTTCTTCTCCTCTTCGTCGATGATCTGCTCGGCCACCGCCCGGAACTCTTCGTCCCGTTCGCGGCTCGCAAACAGCTTCTTCATCAACTCACCGCGCGCCATTGATCCCATTCATCCAGATGCTTCGCTTCCTAGCATAGCGTCTTTGGCGAATTCCGCCATATGCTGCGCGGCGTATCCCGCAGCTTAATTATGATCCGAGGGGACGCGAAACGGACGCCTCCAATGTCCGCAGTCCTCGTTTCGACTCCTTGGAACTGGCTGTCGGCAAAGTCCCATTGCGGGTCGTCCAGATCGGCCGGTCGGCGACAGATAAACGAAGGGCAGGTTTCAGGACCGTCGACTATGCCGCTGAACGGCGACTTTGAAGGCGCAAAGCGGTAATCATTTCCGCAATGGGGCCGGGAGCCGTCTGTCTGGTTTGTATCCTGCACGGCGGGAAAGCGGACGTGCGGCGACTTTGACATCGGCGGCAAGTAGCAGCAATGACTGAAACGGATCGGCCTCCTCAATGCGGACATTCAGAGTGGCACGGGACGCGTGGAGATTATAGAGAACCAAACTCGATACGTAAGCGTCTGCCTGACCGCTAAGGTCATTCGGCACCTTATCGTGACGTGAATTCCAGGGGTATGTTTCCGGGTTCGATCGATGTTCCATGGAGGGAATACGTGGCATCCGAGAAGCTCGCTACCGCCAAACAAACGGCGGTAACAAGCCGAACCTGGGAGGCTGCGCGCCAGGGTCCCCAGAAGACGTGACCTCCGGCAAGCTCGATTTCGGCCGGGCGGCACTCCCCTCTTTCAGAGTCCGGTCGAGACATGGGAAAACTATGTTGATTATCGGCCGCAAACGCGTCCGGGCCGATAGGAAACAGTTGATTTTACTTCTGATCATCGCCAAATATTCAAGCAACAAAAAGTTGTTTTCGCCGCTATTTTCTTACGAATTTCGAGACAAACTCCCGAGGGTGACACGCCATGGATGGAAATACGCTTGTTGTTGGCGTCAAACCATTTCTTCATCGTTTCGCAATCGAACGGACTGGTGAGATGGAAATTGAAGGCTTCTATTCCGAGAGTGACGACATGTGGGTAGTAGCGACCCCAAGCGGCAGCAGACCGCTGATCGACCTTGCTGGATCACAAGTTGAAGTCCTGACGAAAACTATGACCCAGCAAGAAGCTGACGACGAAAAGCGGCTTTCCATGCTCGAACTGGCGACCAAGAGTGACGGCGTGCAGGAATCCGATGATCGCGCCGCCTCTCCGGCGATGACCCTCGAGCTCGCCACAAAGACCCACGCGCAGCTGGAAAGCGACGACACGAGAGCCTCTGAGAAACTCCTGGTCTAGGCTCGATGACGTTTCTCATTGTAACGAACCGGCGCGACCTCACGACTGACTACATCGTCCGCGAGCTCAAGCGCCGCGAGTTGCCGTATCTGCGTCTCAATACCGAGACTATTGCCGAAGCCCGCGTTACCATAAACCCTCTCGACGGCTCTTTCACGCTTCGAATTGCGGAACGGACACAGCGGCTCGAGAATGTCCTCGCGGCTTATTTCCGGCGACCGGAAGAACCATCCAAACCACGCGCGGACGTCACACAGCATGACTGGGAATATGCGGCGGGAGAGTGGAACGGCCTTTTGAAGTCCATCTATATCTTCGTCGGAAAGAGGTGGTTTTCGCATCCAGCCGATATCATGCTCGCCGAGGACAAACCTCGTCAGCTTATTGCGGCGGTCAGGATCGGCTTCAGGATACCCGAGGGGGTTATCACCAATGATTTCGTAGAGGTCGATCGCCTCATGAAATCCGGGCCAGTGGTCGGCAAACCCTTGAAGACCTCGATTGTTTCCGAGGAAGGTCCAGGCAGCATAGTCTTCACTTCCGCTTTAGCGGAAGTTCTGCCCGAAGACGCGTCGGCGATTTCCCTATGTCCCGCCATCTATCAACGCGAGATAATCAAAGACGCCGATATACGTGTCACCGTGGTGGGAAGCCATGTCTTCGCGGTCGCGATCCACTCGCAGGCGACAGAGGTCTCGCGCGTCGATTGGCGGCGTGGTTCCAATCCTGAACTGTTGCACGAAGCCATCACACTACCCGCGCCGATAAAGGATAAATGCGTCGCGCTGGTCGACGAGCTGAACCTTCGGTTCGGTGCTATTGATCTGATCCGCGATGTCAACGGCGAATACTGGTTCCTCGAGTGCAACCCGAACGGCCAATGGGCGTGGATCGAAAACCGAACCGGCCTTCCGATATCGGCAGCTATCGTCGATGAACTCGAAGGGATCGCCAAAAAATGACGGATTTCGCCGATCTCCTATGGCCGCGTGTACAGCGGCTCACTGCGGCGCAGATCGAGGCGCGGAACAAGGAAGACGACCAAGACGTCGCCGTCATACGCTCCGCGGACTGGAGCCAGAATACCGAGCTCGCACTTGAAGAAGCACGAGGCTTGGCAGCCGCTGAAAAGGAGCGTCGGGCAGGGGCCGAAAGCAAGGCCTCTATCTATCTTGCCGCCGTCGCGGCAGTTGTGCCTATCGCGCTACCGATCTGCACGGCCTTCTACGGTGAGACGTTCGTCAAACTCCCGCTTCCACTTCAGTTCGTGACGCTCTTGCTGTTCTTCGCCACCACCGCCTATCTCATCGGCGCAGCGTGGTGGGCGTTCAGGACCTTTCGTGTTTCGGTGCATCACAGGATAGACGCAGTCGAGTACGCGAGAATTTGGTCCGGAAAGGGCCTGAGTGCGCGGTTGGTAGCCGAGCTCCTTATCGTTACGAGACTAAACCGGCATATGGTCAACTGGAAGACGACATGTGTCCGCCAGGCACACGAGTTTCTGCTTCGCGTCCTGATTTCCTTCACGACCCTCGTCGTGCTGGTGGTTTCGTGGCAACCGGTGCTGACCTTGTGGAAATTCTCGAAGAATTACGTGGCGCGGCTTCTGGACGCTTGCTGACGCCCGTCACAAGACCACGGCAGTATGGACCTGAACGTGGGAAAGCGGAGAAACGTCTTCGCTTTCGAAATTGCCTATTTCCTGAACAGCCATTCCAGAAGTTGGCTATACCGTAACATCGAGAACGCGATCGCGAAATAGAAGCTCGCCGCGAAAATATAGGCTTCCTTCGAGAAACCCAGCCAGGTGGAATCACCCAGCGTGGACTTCACGGTCGTGAAGGAATCGAAGATACTGATGGCTAGGAGTAAGCGTCTGGCCGAACCGGCTGTGGCGCGCAAGAGACATAACACTGCCGGGTAGCAGTCCGCTTTCAGGCGCGCGCGTTGACGACCTCTACGACCGCAATGACGGCGCGTTACCGTCGAAGTGCGGCTGCCACCTAAATGGCGGCTTCTCGCGCCGTTCCGGATCACAAGCTACGAACCATCGGCCATCGCTCTCAAGCCAGTCGCTCAATCAGATTTCGATCATTCCAAGGAATGCCAGGGAGCGAAACTGAGAGCCAGGCACCGTTTCAGCACCAGTTCGGAACGACGATGTCGAATGAATCAGGCGGACAGACCTGTGCGAAATACAGGCTTTCAACCTCGCCCCAGATAGAATGCCAGCTATCGAGGAAGTCTTCCGAATCGCGCTCCCGTTGCGCTGCGCGATCATGTCGGATTTGACTGGGCACGCTGACGAGTACAGTCAGGTCGACGAGATTCCTCAAGTGGGGCGAAGTGGAATATGCTCCTTCGATGAGGATGAGTGGGGCGGGATCGACTTTCGTGACCTCATCCCCGATGTCGTAAGTCCCTCTGTCGTTCAGACCCTTGACGAAATCGAACGCCTGCCATTCTCCCGGTTTGCCGGAACGAAGGGGTTCGAGGGCCGTGCTCCGGACACGGTCCCAGTCGAAGACGCCGTTCAAACGCTCCTCGACCGTCTTGTGGGGCCAATCGGCTTCCGGAATGCAGGTCTGGTAGAAATCATCAAGCGTGATCAGGGCCATATTCGCTCTGCTCATGAGCTTTGCCGCCAGTGTCGTCTTTCCGGCTCCGCTTCCTCCGTCGATCGCCACAACGACAGGTCTATCCAACGTCGTACGAAGATCGTTCGCCCTTTTCAGGATCTGGCCTTCTGGAAGAACCACCGAACTTCGGTCCATTCAAAACCTCCTTTGATCAGTTTGAAGCGGAATGGCCGCTCAGCCTCATGATAGCCAGAGGCAGACCGACAGCAAACCACTCCCCTTCTTGCCATTGGACGGATCGCCGAATCGCCACAGGTATTTTCCTGCGCAATTGTCACACAATCGCAGCGGACGATCCGTCAAGATGAGGCTCTCGCCGCCGTTCTCCTGTATTTGCACGCCATGCTACTACTACGACCGAAACTTGTTGAATCGGCCTGATTCCGGGCTCTTTTAATCATCCCCGATCCGGGGATCATCTGTTGCGTCCCCACGAGCCAGCGTGGCGCGCGCATGCTGCGCACCGCGCTCGGCAGCGCCATCGCGCGGTTTCTGCAAGACCCGGCCGTGGTCGAGGTGATGCTGAACCCCGATGGGCGCATCTGGGTGGATCGGCTTTCAGAAGGTCTGGCCGACACCGGCGAGACGATGACGGCCGCCGACGGCGAGCGCATCGTGCGTCTGGTCGCGCACCATGTCGGCGCCGAGGTTCATGCCCGCTCCCCGCGCGTCTCGGCCGAGTTGCCGGAAACGGGCGAGCGTTTTGAGGGCCTGCTTCCGCCAGTCGTAGCGTCGCCCGCTTTCGCTATCCGCAAGCCGGCCGTCGCGGTCTTCACGCTCGACGATTATGTGGCCGCCAGCATCATGACGGCCGACCAGGCGGTGAAGCTGCGCGCGGCGGTTCAATCCCGCGCCAACATCCTCGTCGCCGGCGGCACGTCGACTGGCAAGACAACGCTCACGAACGCGCTTCTCGCCGAAGTGGCGAAGACAGCGGATCGCGTCGTCATCATCGAGGATACCCGCGAGCTGCAATGTGCAGCGCCCAACCTTGTCGCCATGCGGACCAAGGATGGCGTCGCCACGCTCTCCGATCTTGTGCGCTCGTCGCTGCGTCTGCGCCCCGACCGCATTCCCATCGGCGAGGTCCGAGGTGCCGAGGCGCTAGACCTGCTCAAAGCCTGGGGCACAGGCCATCCGGGCGGCATCGGCACCATCCACGCCGGCTCCGGCATCGGCGCGCTGCGCCGCCTCGAGCAACTCATCCAGGAAGCCGTCGTCACCGTCCCGCGCGCGCTGATCGCCGAAACCATCGACCTTGTTGCCGTCCTTTCTGGCCGTGGTTCCGCGCGCCGGCTGGCCGAACTCGCGCGTGTCGACGGCATCGACCCCGCCACCGGCGACTACCGCATCACCCCCGCAACCATCTCGAATGGAGAAGCTGAATGAAATCGCCCGTCATTCCGAATGTGACCAACCCCATACTGTCGACGATGCCCGCCGATCTGGAACTGCCGGCTAGCTCAATCATGCGTGGCAGCTACAAGCGTCTCGCCAGTTCGACCGCGCTTTTCACCATCATGTTGCTGGCGGCGACGCCGCCGGCCCATGCCTCAGGCTCCTCCATGCCGTGGGAGCAACCGCTTCAGCAGATCCTCCAGTCGATCGAAGGGCCGGTGGCCAAGATCGTGGCGGTCATCATCATCATCGCCACCGGTCTGGCGCTGGCCTTCGGTGACACCAGTGGCGGCTTCCGTCGCCTGATCCAGATCGTGTTCGGTCTGTCGATCGCCTTCGCCGCCAGCTCGTTCTTCCTGAGCTTCTTCAGCTTCGGTGGCGGGGCGCTCATCTGATGGCGGCCGTCCTCGAACAACTCGACGCGGTGCCGGGCTTTTCGGTGCCGGTCCATCGCGCCTTGACCGAGCACATCCTCCTCGGCGGTGCGCCGCGTTCCATCGCGATCATGAACGGCACGCTGGCCGGGGCTGTGGGTCTCGGCCTGCGCCTCTGGCTCGTCGGCCTCGCCATCTGGGCGATCGGTCATTTCGTGGCCGTCTGGGCGGCCCGTCGCGATCCGCTCTTCGTCGAGGTCGGGCGCAGGCATCTGCGCATTCCGGCTTTCCTCGCGGTGTGAGGAGGCGGGCCATGATGAATCTTTCCGAATATCGCCGCACCGCCGCTCGCCTTGCCGACTATCTGCCTTGGGTCGCCCTGGTCGCGCCCGGTATCGTGCTGAACAAGGATGGCTCGTTCCAGCGCACAGCCCGCTTTCGGGGTCCCGATCTCGATTCCGCGGTCGCGGCCGAGCTGGTTGCCGTTGCAAGCCGCATCAACAACGCTTTCCGCCGCCTCGGCCTGGGCTGGAGCATCTTTGTCGAAGCACAGCGGCACGGGGCCGCCACCTATCCGGACAGCATCTTTCCCGATCCGGCTTCAGGTCTGGTCGATGCCGAGCGCAAGGCCGATTTCGAAGAAGCCGGCGCGCATTTCGTATCGAGCTATTTTCTCACCTTCCTGTTCCTTCCGCCGGCCGAGGAAGCCGCGCGCACCGAGTCCTGGCTTTACGAAGGGCGCGAGCGCTCGGGCGTCGACCCGCACGAGGTTCTTCGCGCCTTCACCGACCGCACCGATCGCGTGCTGGCGCTGCTCGACGGCTTCATGCCGTCCTGCGGCTGGCTCGATGACAGCGAGACGCTGACCTATCTGCATTCCTGCGTCTCGACGAAGCGCCATCGCGTCCGCGTGCCCGAAACGCCGATCTATCTCGACGCATTGCTCACCGACCAGCCGCTCACCGGCGGTCTGGAGCCGCGTCTTGGCGACCAGAACCTTCGTGTGCTGACCATTATCGGCTTTCCGACCGCGACGACGCCGGGCCTGCTCGACGATCTGAACCGGCTGGCCTTCCCCTATCGCTGGTCGACGCGCGCGATCCTGCTCGACAAGACCGACGCGACGAAGCTGCTGACTAAAATCAGGCGGCAGTGGTTCGCCAAGCGGAAGTCGATTGCCGCGATCCTCAAGGAGGTGATGACCAACGAGCAATCCGTGCTCGTGGACACCGACGCAGCGAACAAGGCGGCCGACGCGGACATGGCCTTGCAGGAACTTGGCGCCGACGTCGCCGGCATGGCCTATGTCACCGCCACGATCACGGTCTGGGAC
>ERZ1645187.1598-NODE-1598-length-20661-cov-12.293798_pt1 | contig 20661 bp, 8 predicted proteins | sample MGYA00575352_ERZ1645187 | MGnify/ENA primary metagenome ERZ1645187 (study PRJEB40837, sample SAMN11349314) | freshwater sediment metagenome | isolation source: river sediment | host: Sediment | place: India: Wazaribad , New Delhi | collected 2017-02-21 ... | reverse complement strand
GGATGTTCTTGACGACCTGCGCCTCGCCGGCGTCGGCCATCTCCTTGTAGGCGTCGCGGACCTCGCCATAGAGGCGCTGCGCCTCTGGCGGGAGCGCCTTGAATTCGGCCTGCATCGCCGTCCACGCCTTGCGGCGCTCGGCGTCCTCCGCCTTGCGGGCCGCGAGCGCGTCCCACTGGTCGTCGCCGCGCTTCGTGCGGTCGAGCGCCGCCTGATCGTCGCTCGTCCAGAACGCCTCGAACGGCTTCGAGGGATCGACCTGCTCCAGCGTCGAGCGGTGCATCATGTCCATGAGGGCCTTGTTGGCATCACGGTTCTTGCGCGCGAAGTCATACCACGGCTTGAGAACCTTATGGGTCTCGTCGTGCCAGTGATTGCGGAGCGCGTCCATGGTCTGCTTCGTCGCCATGTAGGAGGACGCCGCCGCCATGCCCTTCGCCAACTCCGTGAAGAGCGGCCGCGTCGGGATGAAAGCGAGCCCGGAGTATTTGCCGACAGAATCCGACGAGCCCTTGGTGCCGACCATGACTCCGGTCAGGAAATCGGACGCCTCCTGCTTGGCGCGCTCGAACAGCCGGCCGCCACCCTTCGGACCGTCCGGCGGGGTCGTCTCGTCCGCGAGGGAATAGCGCACGCCGTTGGCCGTTTTCGTCGGCAACGCGCCCTGATAGGAGCGCAACGCCGCCTGCGCGAGCGAACGCATCTGCTCGGGCGTGACCGCGCCCACCTGCTTGTGGAACCGGCGCAGCATCCACGCCTGCACCGCGCCGATCAGCCGCCGCGCCATTTCCGCGATGCCGGCCGGCGCGCTCTCGGCCGCCTCGACCGCGTAAGCGGCGATCTCTTCGGCGCGGTGCGCCTCCGGCGCGGCCGCGGCGCGTTTCAGAGCCTCGCGCCAGAACGGCGAGCCGTCGCCGCGCTCGGCGGCGCGCTCGGCCGCCGTCGCGACGCGACCCAGCGTCTCACGCCAGACGCGCTCTCCGACCAGCGCCTCGCCGCCGGAATGGAAGACCTCGTGCAGTAGCACCGCGCGAGCCTTAGCCGGGCTGATCGCCGAGGCGACGAGATGAATCTTGCCATCGTGACCGACCATGCCCGCGACATTCGCGGGGTGGTCGCTGCCGGGCAGCGTGGCGGCGGTCTCGTGCAGCGTCACCGCGCCGGTGCCGATGAGACGCTGGATCGTCGCGCCGTCGGGGCCGTCCGCCAGCGCCGCCTTGACCTCGCCGACCGATGCGCCGGTCTTCCCATCGCCAATCGACAGGCGCTCGGAATCCGACGTGCCTTTCAGGGCTTCGTTGACTTCCAACTGCCGTGCGCGCTTCGCCGCCAATTCGTCCGCGAGCGGCCACGGTTTTTCGACTTCCTTTTCGAGGCCGGGAATTTCCTTGGTCGCCGTCGCTGCGTCCCGCTCGACGGAGCGCGCCTGCTGCTCGAACCGCGCCGGCTCCATGTGCTCGACCAGCTTTTCGATGCCGGCGCGCGCGCCTGCGAGGCTCAGGCCGGGCGTGATCGTGCGATAGCCCGCCATCTGCTTGCCGGCGGCGTTCAGGGCGGAATAGGTGATCTCCTTCTCGCCGGAGCGGGCGAGGCGGAACGGCGCAACGTCGATCTCGACCGGCGCGCCGTTGATCGTGATTCCGTCCAGCGTGAACGTGTCGCCCTTGCCGAGCGCCTGCGCCATAATGGCGTTGGCGGCCTCGTTGGTGCTGATGACGGTCTTGCCGCCGATGGTCGCCTCGAAGTTGGGCGTGCCGAACGCCGAGCGGATGGCCTTGTCAATCGCGTCCATGGACGTGACCTTCTGGCCAGCGACTTCAATCGAGAAGCGCGCCTTGTCATCGCCGCCGCGGACTTCCGCGATCTTCGCCTCGGCCGCCATCTGCGCGTCTTCGGGCGTGACGTAGGACTTGCCCTCGACGGTCAGGCCACGCGCATCGGAGCGCGTGGAGACGCCTTCGGCGGCGCTGGACAGGGTGGCTGCGAACTCGCGAAGCTCCGCAGCCTTGGCCGGAGCGCTCGCGACGGATCGCCGCGCCGCTGCCAAACGGTCCCGCATCGCGTTGCGTCGCCGCGTGAAGGACCGCTCCTGCATCTGGAGCTTGTTGATGTCGCCGTTCAGGGTGACGCGCTCGACCATGAGCGGGTTGCCGGTGGCGAGCGCCGCCATCTCCGCCATGGAGGCGGATTCTTGATCCTCGAACTCCATGTTGAAGGAGCCGTCGTATTTGCGGACGCCGTTGATCGCTTTCAGCTTGGTCGCGTTGAGCGCCCACATCTTGGCGTCAACCGTCATCTCGGTCGCATAGGCGATCACGTCCACGGCGAAGTCTGGACCATACTTCTCAAGGAGGGTGTTTCCCTGCCGCACGATCCGACCCTCGCGCTGCTCGATGTCCGACGGCTTCCACGTCACGTCGCCATGGTGCAATGCGACCAGACGATCTTGGACGTTGGTGCCCGCGCCCATGCGCGGCGTCGAACCGATCAGCACGCGAACGTCGCCATCGCTGACCCGCTTGAAGAGCGCCGCCTTCTGGGAGTCGTTCGTGGCCTCCTGAACGAAGCGGATTTCCTCGGCCGGGATGCCGCGCGCGACGAGTTGATTCTTGATCTCGTCATAGGCGTTCCAGCCGCCCGCGAGCGCGCTGCGAAGCTCAGCGATCTCGTTGGCGTCGTATTTCTCAAGCTCGGCGATGACCGCGGACTCGCGCTTCTCGTCGCCGTCGTCGATGGCCTTTTGCAGGTCTTCACGCAGCCTGTCGTAGGCAGCGACTATCTTCTCGTCACCCTTGGATTTCGGCACCGAACGGTCGAGGAAGACAAGCTGGGTGCCGCGGTCGTCCGCCGTCTTCTCCCAGATGCGGGCGACGTTGTTGACGATGGCCCCGATCTTGCCGCCCTCGCTCTTCACGGCGACGGTCGGATCGACCGCGCGCGGATCGAGCGAGATTTTGCGCGCTCGATCCATGAGGCGCAGGCGTTCGGCGTTCCGTTCTTTCACGTCCATGGACGGCAGCAGATTGAAGCCCGTGACGATCTCGGCGAGCACGGCGCGCTGCTCGGGCGTCGGCTTCACGGCGACCATCTCGCGGTCGCCCTTTCCGGCCACAGCGGAGCGCACGTCCGGCACCGGGAATTTCTCCCCGTTGTTGTCTTCGGCGTAGGACTTCTTGATGTCGTCGATGGTCACGGCGTCAGAGACGGAATAGTAGAGGTCCATGAGTGACTTCATGTTCATCCACTCGCGGCCGAGACGCGAAACCTCCTTGATGCCGCCGGCCTCCGTCGGCTCGTAAGCCGACGCATAGCTGACATACATCGAGCGCCACGCATCGAAGTTGTCGATGCCCATCTCCTTCATCTCGTTCGGAACGAGATTTCTGAGGATCAGATACATCTCCGCGACCGAATTGCTGATCGGCGTGCCGGTGAGGAACGCCATCGACGTGCCCTGCCGGTCGTGCAGGGAACGCAGCTTCATGTGAAGGTCCATGGCCTTCTGCGAGCCCGCCTTGTTCCCCATGCCTGCGATGCCGGACAAGCGGGAGTTGTAGGCGAGGTTCTTGAACTCGTGTGCCTCGTCGATGGTCAGGTCGTCAACGCCCATTTCCTCGAACGTCAGCAAGCGGTCGCGCTTGCCGTCGCGGAGCCGGGCCAGACGCGCCTCCAGCTTGGTGACGAGACGTTCTGCCTCCTTGACGCCGAGAGGCTTGCCCCAGCCGGAATAGCCCTGCTTCTCCGCCTCTTCCTCGGAGTCGGAGACCGCGGCGCGCGCGGCGTCCAACTCTTCCATCAGGTAGCGATCTTCGGTCGCGCGGTCCAAGTCGATGAAGCCGAAAGACGAATGCCCGAGGATCACCATGTCGTGGTCGCCAGCCGCGATCTTGGCGAACAGGCGGCGGCGGTTTGCCTTCTCGAAATCGGCCTTGCCGGCGGCCAGCGCCTGCGCGCCCGGATAGAGCGCGGCCACATCGTTCGCCCATTGCTCGACGAGATGGTTGGGCACGACGACCATCGCCTTGCGAGACAGGCCCATCCGCCGGCGCTCCATGATGCGCGAGATGGCGGTGAAGGTCTTGCCCGCGCCGACGACGTGATCGTAGAGCACGGCGCGGTCGGTGATGCCGCGCCAGATGCCGTTCATCTGGTGGCGACGCATTTTGATCAGGCTGTCGGGCACCTTGCCCGGCAGCGCGAGATGCGAGCCGTCGCGCTGGCGCACGACGCGGGTGTTGAACTTGTCGTTGAAGATGCGAACAAGCTGCTCGCGCCGGGCGTCATCCTGATAGGCCCAATCGAGGAATTCGTTGAAAAGCTCGTTGCCCTTCTGCTGGCTCTCGGCGGTGGCTTCCTCGTCCACCACCATCCGGCCTTCGCTGTCCTTGAACTGGACCTTGATCGGCTGCGAATTCAGAAGGCGCGAGACGATCTCGCCCGGAGACAGGGCGCGGTCGCTGGTGGCCCATTGCGCCGCCGGCTTGCCGTCGAAGCCGACCGTGAACGAGTTGGTGACGGCGGAATACGAAACGGCGCTGCGGCCGTAGCCAAGAGACTTCAGGAAGTCGGCATAGACGGACGACGGAATCCAAGCGGACCCGATGTTCGGGACGATCTGCGACGAGTCCCAATCGGCGGGGATCACGCTTTCGAGCGCCTTGATGTTCTGTTCCAGACCGGCCTCGCGCGCCGCGGTCAGCTTCTTGCGGACCAGACCCGAGAGATAGAGGTCGGCCGGCTCCCAGCGGTTCGCTTCGGGATCGAAGAAGGCGCGCGGGTGCTCGCCCTCGGACAGAGCCTTGATCGCGCCGGCTTCGTCGGTGCCCAGTAGCGCAGCGATGCGCGCAGGCTCGATACGGCCGGATTCCGACAGCGCTACGGCGATGGCGTCGTTGACGTTCTTGGCGGACGTGATCTTCTTCGGCGGCTCGGTCACGCGCCGCGACATGATCGCGGACTTGCTCACGCGGCCTTCCTTATCGACCGTCTCCGCGGACATGATGAGACCGCCGTCCGGCATGGTCAGCGCGATCTTGTCGTTGGCCCGGTCGTGAAGGTTGCCGTGTTCCAGCACGAAGCGATCGTAGGCGGCGTTCAGGCGCTCGCGATTGTCGTCGAGCATCTTGGGGCTGGCGTCCTGCGATTCGAGGACTATCTGGCGCTTCATCAGGTTTCGGATCGGCAGCATCCCGCGAACGCGCGCGATGCGTTCAGCGCCCCAGCGGTCCTTCTCGGGAATGTCGCTCTCGCTCTCGAAGACCGTGGTCTGCTTGGCGTTGAGCCGCGTCGGTTTGCCCTCGGCGTCGAGAGCCTTCACAGGCTTCCCGTCAGCGTCCTTGACATCGCTGGTGCGCTGCCATTTCCCGTCGAGCCGGTAGGTGTAATCGGCGCTGAACGGCGTCGTCTCGCTCAGCACGATTTCGTGCATCATCGACTTCGCCGCTTCGCCGGCGTCGATGTCCACAACGGTCTTGAGCGCACCGTCGGCGGTGGCGCGAACCTGACCGGGTTCGGCGCGGGCGACGGCCAGCTTCATGCCGGAGACCATCTTGTCGAAATGTCGCAGCGAGTTTTCGGCGACATCCTCCGCCGGCGCGGCGCGCGGCAGGCGCTCGATGGCCTTGTTGAGGCGATCGTCGAACTCGGCAGGGTTCTCCAGCCGGACGTTGAGGTCTGGACGACCGTTCATCTTGCCGCTGGCGTCGATCTTGCCGACAACCATGTCAGGGTTGTGCAGGAAATACTCATTGACGTTGATCGTCTCGCCGGAGCCGGCAGGGTCGTTGATGGTGTCGGAGCCGGTCCAGCGGCCGATCTCCTTCTTGATCGACGCGAAGCGAGGGTCGGCGCGATCCTCGTCCTTGGTCTTGCGGCCGAACATGTCGTCGATCGCCGCCTGCGCGACCGCGCGCTCGGAAACGGAACGCTTGCGAAAGAACATGATGTCGGTGACGACATCCGTGCGCGCGTTCTCGCGGAACGCGGTGTCGGGCAAACGGATCGCGCCGACGAACTCGGCGCGCTGCGCCATCTCCATTCGCGCGCTGGAGTCGAGCGCGTCCATGAGGTTGTGCGAGACGACCATCGACATCAGCCCACCGGGCCGCACCGCGTCGAGCGACGCCATGAAGAACTGGTTGTGGATCGACTTGCCGTTCACCGCGGGGTTGAAACGGAAATGCAGCTTGTCCTTCCCGAACGGGGGGTTGCCAATGGCGAGCGCGAACTGGTCACGGGGCAGCGGCACGCTCTGGAACCCCGAATGAACGATGTCCATGTTCGGATAGAGTTGCTTCGCGATCCGCGCCGTCAGGCTGTCGTATTCGACCGCGAAGACGTTCGACTTGCCGCGCGCGGACTCCGGCATCATGCCGAGGAAGTTGCCGGTGCCGACCGACGGCTCCAGCACAGCGCCCCCGACGAAGCCAAGGCGATCGACGGCGCGCCACATGGCGTTCACAACGGCGGGGCTGGTGTAATGCGCGGCGACCGTCGAGTTGCGCGCCGCCTTCAATTCGTCGGGCGTCAGAAGCTCTTCCAACTCGGAAACGCGCTTCTCCCAGCCCTTCGCAACGCCTTCGCCGTCGGCCGATCCGGCCACGCGGAAGGCGTTCTTGAGGCCGCCCCAGCCGACGTAGCGCGCGAGCAAAGCCTGCTCGTCAGGCGTGGCGCGGCGGCCATCCCGCTCGATCTGTTTGAGCGCGCGGATCGCCGCGAGGTTGTCGCCGAACTTCTTGGCCTCGCCGCCCTTGCCGATCTCATGCTCGGGCTTGATGACGAAATCGACGGCCGGCGCGTTGATCGGCGCGGACTCGCGAATCTCTGCCTCTGGGGACTGCTCGAACTGGCCGGGCTCATCCTTGGCGCGGGCGGCGACCTCTTCGCCACGGCTCTTCGCCTTCGGCTCGGCTGCCTGCTTTACTCGACGCCCGGCTCGGGCTTGAGAAGGATCAGGTCGGGCAGGACCATTTCCTCGGCCTCGTGCTTCTGCATCCCCGCGCGCATCAGTCGCGCGACCTGATCCGCCGCGCCCCGGCTCGCCCGTTGCACTTCCTCGTTCAGCGTCCCGTCCTTCCGCATCTCGCGGACCATCTTCGGCCGCCACCGTTTCCAGTGCTTGAGGGCCAGACTGGTGTATTGAAGGCCGGTCATCTCGGGGCTCCGTTTCGGTTTTCTGCTCGGCCTTCGGTTCCTCGGGCTTCGCCGCGTCGTCAAGCAGGCTCGTCACGTCGAACGCACGGACAGCGCGCTCGTCATCCATGCGCGCAAACGTCTCGTCGTCAACGTGCATCTTCAACTGGTTGTAGATGCCCTTAATGTAGGGCGCGGCCTTCACCGGGTCGTGCTCGACGCCGTTGCGGCGGAGTGCGTCATAGATCGCCTTGGCGAACTGTCCGAACTTCACGACGCCCTTGGCGACGTAGAGCGTGCCGAGCTTGACGCCGGCGGCGACCAACTCGGGCGGGAAGCCGCTGTTCAGTTGCCCGACCATGGACTTGAAGATCGCGGCCAACTCGTCTTCGGCTTCGGCGATCTTGGAGTCGATGGCCTCGGCGGCCTTGTCGAGCTTGCTCTTCGGCTCTTCCGCCGGCGCGGCGGGCTTCTTACTCGCCTCTAGCGCCGCCAAGTCGGCGTCTGCCTTGGCGCGGTCATCCGCGACAACCGCGGCGATCCGCTCCTGCGCGGAGTCGGAGAGATTCTTCCACACAACGTCGCGAACGCCGGGCGACACCTTCGCGCGTTTGAGGATGTCTTCCTTGTTGCGCAGGCTCTTCCAGCCCGGATCGGGAATGGTCTTGAGGGGAGCCTTCGCCTCCGGCTCGACGAAGTGCTTGTCTTTCGGGCCGCCATCGCTGCCGAAGAGATAATCGTTCACCATGTCATGGTCGGAACGCGACATCTTCTTGGGGTCGAGATTGCCGAGAATCGTCGCCATGTGGCGGTCGCCGCGGGCGTCGGCTTCGTTGATGGCCTCGCTCGCGAGCCAAGCGTTCTGACGGTTAAGAGACGCGCGCCGCGTCGCGCCCGACGTGTCGGTCCATTTCGGCGCGCGCGCGAGAGCGCGCCCGGTCTCGCTGTAAAGCTGTGCGCCGGATGCGATGGCGTAGCGACCAGCGTCGTCGTTCAGCGGCGTGATGGTGGCGCGCTCGGTCGGCGCGGCGGGCTTCTTCGGAGGCGCTGGCGCAGGCGTGGCCGCGGGGACCGGCGCGGGCGCGGCGATCGGCGTGCTCGATTTTGGCTTGATCTCGAACCGGGCCTTGCCTGTCTTGATGACCTCATGCGTGTCGGCGGCGTTCTCGTCGCGCAGCCGCTTCTCCGCTTTTTCCTGCGATCCAAACCACCGTCCGTCGAACTGTCCCTTCGCCTCCGGCGCGGGCTTCGCCTCCGGAGGCGTCTCGACGGGCTTTTCCGCGACCGTCGCAGGTGTGGCCTCCGCCGGTGCGGCCGCGGAGTCGCGCTGCCGCAACGCGATCTCGTGCTCGACCTTCTGTCGCTCCTGAATCAGCCTCTTGGTCCAGCCATTCGCTTTGGACTGGCTGGCAAGATATTTCAGGCGATCGCGAAGCTCTGGCTCGCTCATCTCGGCGATTCCGCGCTCGGGCGCGGGCGTGGTGGGATGAATGGTCTCCGTCGCGCGGTCGGAAATGGTCTTACCGCCTTCGACGTTGGCGGCCGGCGTCTCCGCCGAAGGGAAGCCCTTGACGGCGGCCAGCGCCTCGGCGGCCGGCGCGTCGAGGACAATCGCCTTGACCGGCTCGTCCTTCTCCATGGCCGCCATCGCCTGATGGTGGCCGTCGATGATGTGCCCGTCGTTGGAGACGATGATCGCGCGGTCGCCATCGGCGACCTTTGCTTTCTCAACCTTGGCCGGGTCGAACTCGGCCTGCGTCGGCTTGAGCGTGCCGGGATCGACCGTCGTCGTCTCGTGCGCGATGCCCTTGGCGTTCAGGTGATTGACCAGCGCGCCGTGATGCTCGCTCTTGACTTGCGGCATTTCCTCGCGCGGCACGCCGAGCGTGCCAGTCTCGGGCGCGAAAGGCTGCGGGCCTTCGGGCTTCGGCGCGGCTTCCGGCGTCTGTGCGATTTCTGGTTGCGCCGGTCCGGCGGTGTCCATGGCCTCGGCCGACGTGATCTTGACGCGGCCGCTGCTGATGTCTTCGGGCGAATAGAGGATGTCCTGTCCGTCCGACGTGCGGATCGTCACGCCGTCGCCGTCCTGCGCGATGACGTGCCCGGTCGTCGAGACGGGATCAAGCTCGCGGCCGTCGGGAGCCGTGATGCCGCCCTCCGTCACCGTCACCGCGCCGCCGGCGGGCTTGGCCGCCTCTGACATGTGCGGCGCGCCGGCGGCGAGAGCCTTCCCGAGCGGGCCGGGCGGCGGGGACGGAATAGTGGGGCTGGGGGTGGGCGGCGCGGGCGCGGGAGGCTGCGCAGAGTTAGCCTCGGGACTAACAGGCTGTGACGGCGCGGCGGCCGGATGTTCGGTGTCGCGCGTCGCGCGGTGGAACGCGCCGCCCATGCCCGCGCCCATGATGCCGCCGGCGACCGCGCCGCCGAGGCCCTGATTGATCACGTCGTCCATCAACGACTTGTTCGGGTCGGCGTGGCGGACGGCTTCGTTCTGCGCGACCTGCTGGAGCACGGACTGCGGAAGCTCTTCGGCCAGACCTTCGCCCAGCGCCGCGCCGCCGAGGCGCTTCGCCGTGTCCTTCCAGCCGCCGCCCGCGGCGCGCCCGAGGAACGACTTCGCGATGATGCGGTCGCCCATGCCGCCGAAGATGCCGGTCGCGATGCCGCCCGTGACGAAAGCGCGAACGCCCATGTCGCGCGCGAGCGCGTGGCGCGCCGCGTCCTCGCTCATGCCCTGCGCGACCATCGTCTTGAAGGCGTCGGACTGGCGCAGCGTCGCGATGGGCAGCTTCTCGATCTCTTCCTTGACCTCGCGCTCGGACTGCGCGCCGCCCAGCGCGCCTTCCGTCACCGCGCCGGCGACGGTGGCGACGGTCGCCGCGCGCGCGGCCGCAACGGCCGGCGTCGCGCCGCGGGCGATGTTGAGCGCATACGCGCCCTTGGCGAGTTTCAGCGCCGGTCCTGACGTGGCGATCGATTCCGGCAGCGATTGCAGCACCGCGCCGGCGTAGGCGCGCCAGTCGGAGAAGGCGTCGCCGAACTCGCCCTTGTCCTGATTCCACCACTTCTTGGCGAGCGACTCGCGCATCTTCGGCGAGTATTCTTTCTGGAGCCGTTCCTCGTTCGCCTTGGCGGCCTCCGCGCCGGTCTTGCCGCCGGTCATCCAGCGGTCGGCGGCGTCGATGGCGCTCATCACGCGCTCGGGCAGCACCTTGCGCGCCACGCCGTCGATGTCCTGCACCATCATGTTGAAGCCCTGATCGAGGGCCACACGCATGTCGTTCAGGGTGCCGATGACGCCCGGCGCGGCGGCGGCCGGCTTAGCGTCGCCATCGGGGATGTTGTGGGCGGCCGGATCGACCGGAGCTTCGTCGGGGTAGAGCGTGTCGGCGAGACGCTTGGCGCGCGCCTGAACGTCGGTGAGATAGTCCTGCGTCTGCGGCCCCCACGCCGCGCGATCCGGCCCGGAAACGTGCGCACGGATCGCGTCGTCAATCGACATGCCGGAGTCGAGATAGCCTTTGATCTTCTGAGCGGCGACGCTGATGGCCTGCGGGGCGTCGTAGGGGTTGACGCCGTGCCGCGCCATTTCGGCGTCGGACACGTTGATGATGCCGCGCGTCTTCGCGCCGGGTCCGCGAGACCGGGACAGATGATCGAAATTGGAGTCCTTCTCGGCAATGGCGAGAAGCGCATCGACCGGAACGCCATACTGATTGGCGGCCGACTCAAAAGAGCGCACCAGATCGGGAGAGAGCGCGGACGGAGCAGTCGAGGCGGTCGCGCCAGTGGGGGCGACCGGCTTCGCGACTTCTTGGAGGCGGGCGGTGCTGTCGGCCAGCAGTTGCTCGGTCGGATTGAGCGCAAGCCCGTCGGACATCGGAGACCCCAAGTCGGAAAGTCGGAAAGCATCCGACTCCTAACCCGATGCTTCCGATTTGGCCAGCCTATTCGTCGTCGGCGCCCGCCGCGGCGGGCGCGACGGGCGCTGCCGGCGTCGCCGCGGCCGGAGCGCCGGGACGCGACATCAAGGCCGGACGACGCATCGGAGCGGGAGCCACCGACGACGGCGTGCCGGCGCGCGCCAGAAGCTCGCGATATTTCGCATCCGCCAGCGCCATCTGCTCGTCGAGAGACATCTCAACCGGCTTGCCATCCGCGCCTTTCTTGCGGAAGGCGCGCGCGTCGCGAAGCTTCTGGTGCATGTCCACGACGCCCTTGGCGTATTGCTCGCGCGACACGCCGAGACCGCCGCCTTTCGCCCGGTCCTCGGCGATCTTGAGCGCCGACTCGACGCGCTTCTGGTCGATCTGGCCTTCCTGCTTGGCGCGCTCCAGCGTGATCTGATTGGCCGTCTTGTTGTTCTCTTCGGCCATCTTCGCCTCGGCCGCGCGCTTGGATTCGAGCTGCTGCTTGTTCCATTCGAAGACGGACGCGGGATTGACCATCCCCATCAATTCGGTGTGCAGCGCGCCGAGGTCTTTGTATTCCTTCGTCGTCGTCTCGCCGGTCGCCTTGTTCGTATAGACGCCCTTGAGTCCAACCGTCTGGCCAGAGGCGTTCTTGATCGGCGAGGTCGCCACTTCATGGCCGTCCATCGCCATGTAGTCCTTGTTCTGCGTCAGCGTGTTGAAGTGCTGGTTCACCGCGTCCCAATCGCCGGAGCGGAACGCCATTTCGAGACGGCCGGCGGTGTCGATGCCCTTGCGCACGCGGGCATCCTCGTTCCACTTCCGCCACGCCTCAGCGCCCTGAATGTCGCCCGCCTGCGCCTTCATGCGCTCGATCTGCGGAACGACGGTGCGGTGATAGTTGTCCATCGCCGTGCCGTGGCGCTGCTCGAAAGCGGCCGTCGCCTCCTGCTCGGTCGCGAACGCCTTCCCGTCCATAGAGAAGGTCTTCTTGCCATCGGCGTCGGTGTCGGCCTTGATCGACGCCGCCTTCTTGTCGGCATAGGCTTTGTCGGCCTCCGCGCCGGCGGTGCGGAGCTTCGTGCGCTGCTCGTCGGCGTCGGCGAATCCCGTCAGCACGCTCTTGCGCTGGGCGGCCTTCACGGGCGCGTCGGCCGCGCGCTCGCCCTCGATGTAGGTCTGATCCGACTTGGCGCGCGACAGGTTGAATTCGTCCATCTTCGCGGCGCGCGAATCCTGGCCCTGCCGAATCCCGAAGTCCTTCGTCCGCATGTCCTGATCGAAGGTCTGCTGGTTCGCGGCGCGGTCGTCCTGCTTGACGGAGAGGTCGAGGCGTTTCTGCGCCATGTCCTGATCGAACTTGTCGCGGTCCATCTGGCGACGGACGTTCGCGCCCTTCACCAGACCATCCATGAAGGAGCCGATTCCGAGGCCATAGTTGGACATCACGCGCTCCTTAGATCGTCGGGATGACGGCCGGCATCACGGTGCGCGGCGTCGGATAGAGGTCAGCCATGACGCCGAGCGCGCCGGATGGGCGGGCGGCCGGCGGCGATGCCGCTGCGATGCTGCGCGGCGCGGGCGCGGTGGCGGGCGCGGTCGCACCGCCAGCGCCGTAGCGCGACAGACTGTCGTTATAGGTGGCGATGTGACGGCCCTGATTTCCGGTGAACGCCTGCCACGTCGGAGACAGCGCCTTCATGATTCCGGCGTTGAGGCCGCCGCTGCGAAGGTCGGAGTCGAGGTCGCGGCCTGCGACTGCCTTGTATCGCTGCTGGGCGAGCGCCCACGCGCGCCGATCCTGATTGGCGGGCGAAAAGTCGCCTCCGCCCATGGCGTCCCACGTCGATTTCGTGAACTGATAGCGACCGGCGGCGCTCGACTTTTGCCCGTCGGCCGTCGGAACGAAAATGCCGGGATGTCGGGACAGATCGGAGATGGTCGAGCCAGCGCCTCCGTCGTAGCGAATGTCGTAGCGCCCGCCCGACTCACCGCCGGCGATGGCGTTGAGGAAGGCGCGCTGATGCGGCGCAAGGTCGGTCGCGACAGGATCGGTCGTCTTGAACGGCTTTCCGGGCGTCACCGCGCCGCCCGCCGCCACGGCCGGACTGCGCGCGCCTCCAGCGGTCGGCTGCGATGCCGCCGCTCCGCCGGCGGTCGCCGCCGACTGATCCATGACGGCCGAAAGATCGCGCTGTTGCTGAACGCGCTGGCGTTCGGTCTCAAGCTCGATCAGCTTCTCGCGCGCTTTGGCGTCGGAGGCGGTTTTCGCGCCGCCCGCGAAGCCTTCCATGAGCGCGCCCAGCGGGCTCGAATTGCTCACGCCGCCATCTCCATGATGCTGCGGGATTGCGGCTTGCGCCCGGCGGCGCGGCGCGGCTGGGTCTTCTGGGCCGAGCGCTCGGCGCGCTCTTCGCGCGGATTGTCGTTACGGCCTTCGATGGCCTCTTCGAGCCCCTCGACCTTCTCGGCAAGCTCCTTCACCGCCCCCATGGTGACGCCGATGGCGTCCACGGCGTTGATGGTCTTGCCGTCGCCGAGGCCGGTCGCCTCCTTGAAGTCCTGCGCATAGGTGCCGACGTGCTGCGCGCCGCCGTCATTGGCGGGCGAATCGCCCTTGTAGCGCCACGACTCCACAGGCATTTCCTTGAGCGCGTCGAGAACGCCGCGGACGGGACGCTTGTCCTCTTTCTCGTTCTCGTCCGACATCATCGGCCCGAGGAACATGCCGGCGAGCGATCCGAGGCCGGACATGAGGCCGGACGATTGCTGCTGCTGCGCGTTGTAGGACTGCATCTGAGCGTTGAACATCTGGCCATAGGTGTTCGCTGCGCCCGCGTAGCCCTGCATCGCGCCGCCGAAGCCCTGACCCATGACGCCGAGCGCCTGCATCCGCGGCTGCTGCGCGCCGACGGTCGTTCCCATCGCTGCCGACCCGGCGTTGACGCCCAGCCCCAGCGCGCTCGACGCCTGCGAAGGCAGGCCGGAGCCCATGTTGATCGCTTCTCCTTGCAGCGCCATCGCCTGCTTGCGGAGCGTGCTGCGGGCATTGTTCTGCGCACCCGCGCCGGCGAGCGCCGCCTCGGCGTCGGACGCGCGCTCGACGCCGGCGAAGCGGCCGCTGTTCGGGTTTACGCCCTGCGCCGCCATGGCGCGCGTGCGCATGGCGTCCTGCGTCGCGAAGTTGTTGGCGACATCCGCCTTCGCCTCGGCGGCGGCGTTGGCCTGCGCGCCGGCGCTGTCCCAATTTTTCGCCTTGTCGATGAACTGGTCTTGGAGCGGCTGGATCACACTCTTCCAGCGCGCGCGGTCTTCGCGCGCCCACGTCGAGGCGTCGCGCTGCGCGTCGATCTGGCCGCGCGTGACCTGTTCGGCGAGCGTGTCGATGCCGCGCTGGCGCTGCATGGATTCGCCATAGGCTCCACGCGCGAAGTCGAGCCATTGCTGGCCGGTCTCGGCCTGCATCCGGGCGGCTACGCCCATCTGCGGATCGGGAGCCGGCGCGTCGCCACCCTTCTTACCCATGGCGTTCTGCCTCCTCGATCCAGCGACACTCTTCGCGCCGCATCCCCATGATGATTTCGTCGTGCCCATCGACCGCGCAGCGCAGGCGACCCTCGAACGAGAACCCTAGCTTGAGCGCGAGAATCTGGGCGGCGATGTTGTCGGCGCGAACGGGGAGCGTGATGCGTTTCAGGCCGCCTTGGATGAACGGATAGGCGAAGAAGGCGTAGAGCACGCCGCGCGTCGCCCAGCGCCGACCTTCGTCGGAAACGATGTGCGCCATGCAGCCTTCGCGAGACCAATGGTTGTAGAGGGCGACCGCGCGAAGCTCGCCGCCATAGCGAACGGAAATCCCGGTCGTCGCCGGCTCGAAGTCGCACTCAAGCTGCCTCTCCGCCCACGCGATCTCGGGGGGCGTCGAAGGAGAGATGCGAAGATGGTCGGTCGTCTCGTCCATAATCCGACTTCATATCCGATTTTTATCCGATCTGGAATGGTTATCCGAGCGCGCCGACCACAGCCAAGAGCGCGCCGCGGAGGCTGTTCAGATCGGCGACGACCTTGGCGAACTCCGCGGCGGTCGGAGCCGCGCCCGCCGCCCCGGTGGCGGTGACGGCCGGCACTCCGACCGCGTGGGCGTTGGCGATCTTCGTCTTGATCGCAGCCACGTCGGTCTTGAGCTTTCCAATCTCGGTCTCGGCGGCCGTAACGCGCGTTTGCAGGGCGTCGATGTCGGTCGCGTTCTGATCGACCAGATTTCCGATCTGGGCCAGCGTGTCGGCGATGGACTTGTTGGTCTTGTTCAACTGCGTCGAGATGGAGCCGGCCTTCTTGTTGGCGCCGGCGAGGGCGTTGTTGAGGCCGGTCAGGTCTTTGACGCGCACCGCGCGGTCGAGCCCGCTGCCGCGCTCGCCCGTCAGGACTTCGAGCTTCTCGCGGATCGCATCGGCCATCCGGTCGCCGCTGGAGCGCAACGCGGTCACGGCACGCCTCCTTGACCCATCATCGCCATTTCCGACGGGCTCCACGCGAGCACGGCGGAACTTATCTGCAATCCGCCGCGGAATTCGATCTCCCAGACGCGCGCCTGAAAGCCGCCGGGCAGGCGCTCGACAACATTCGGTCGAATGATGGTCCGCACCGCACGCCCGTCGGCATAGACAGTCGCCTCGAACCCGGCCTGCGACGTGAAGCCGCCGGCCGCGCCGGAATCGGTCGTCGGGAAGGTCGCGTTGACGACCGAAGCGTCGGAAATGTCGATCTTCGCCGCGGCGTTCGGATCACCGAGATTGCTCACGTCCTCGGCCTCGACCAAGAGCGCGCCGTAGTTGACATGGCCCGGATGCACGAACTGCTTGGAGCGCCACGTCAGCGACATGAAAGGGCGGCTCAGCGCGTCGAATTCGGTGACGACGCCGCCCTTGAGCATGAACAGCTTTCCCTCGCCGATTTCGTAGAACATGTAGTCGGCGTGATCGTTGAGGCGCGAGATGAAGGGCTGCTCACCAGTCAGGTCGATGATCAGCGTTCCGACCTGCGGCGCGCCCATCCGGTCGGTGAAGGAATAGGCCGCCATGTAGCGGCCCTCGTATTGCGACGCGACGAAGCTGGCCGGGTCCATGGTGAGCCAGTCGTCGCGCGAGATGAGCTTGCGAGAGACGAGTTGCGCGCCGGCGGCGCTAATCGTCACCAGACCGTCGGGCGCGGGATAGGCGACCGAATAGCCAAGATCGACGATGCCGCGCTTGGTGAGGCAGGGAAAGTTGACCTCCAGCCGCTCCATGACCATCGCGTCGGGCGCAACGCCGGTGACGACGTAAGGGTTGCCGGTCGTCATCACGGCGATGGACTGCCCGAACGCGCCGAGGCCAACGATGTCGAAGTTGGTCGTCAGCACATACTTCTCCGGCCATGCATGGGGCTTCCACGGCTCCGAGAAGTAGAGCTTCTTTCCGGCGAAGGCGGCCATCATGCCGTTCGGAAGCGCGATGATTCCTTGAAGGTCGTCCGGCGGAGGGTTGAAATAGAGCGACGGGATCGGCTCTTGGATCGGCGACGCCTCCGGGTTGTCGATGTAGGTCGTCGGCGTCGGAAGCGGCAATTCCGCGATGAAATAAAGCTCAGTCGTGCCGCTGGCGCTCGTCTGCGAACGATAGATGCGAATGCGGTTGATCGCGCGATTGGTCGGCGGCGCGACGAAGTTGGTGATGCTGATGTTCATGCCCGGCGAGCGCAGGATTTCGTCGGACAGCGGCGCTGGCTCGGATTCCTCGTCGTAGGAAGTGACGTAGGTGTAGGTGTAGAGGACGGTCGCCTGCGTCGCGGCGTCTGGCGTCCCGCTGGTGGTGAGCAGGAGCTTGGCCGCAGGTCTGGGCACGGCGAGAGGCAGGATGGTCAGGGAATCGACAACGATTTTCGGCGCGCCGTCTCCGGTCACATAGAGCCGGTTCGCCGCAATGGGCGCGGGCGCGACATCGACGACCTTCGACCACTCGAACCACGTCGTTCCACGCTTGAAGAACATGACGTTGCCGGGCGCGATCACGCGAAAATCTGCGGGCTGGCGATACGGCATGATGCCGCCGTTCACCAGCTTGCAGTTGCGCGCGATCTGGCCGAACCCGTCCGGCAAGAGCCTCGGCAGGAGCTTCGGAATTTCGCCGGCGAACGCCGTCAGGCTGATCATCACGCACCCGCAAGGTCGGAGAAGTGCTTGTGCATCGCCGCGCACCCCATCGCGTATTCGGCGTTGGCCCAATAGCGGTGATAGGTGAACGTCGGGGCCGGGCCGCCATTCAGGTGGTCGAGAATCGCGGGCCACATCGGATCGTTCTTCATAAACGACCGGATGCTGATGAAGGTGCTCGACGAGTTGATCGGATCGCCATTGGGCATGGAGCCCGTGAACGTCGGCGGGATGTAGATCGGATCGTCGTAGCGATTATAGTCGCCGCGCTGCTCAGCCTTGGTGATGCCGATGGGGCCTTTGTAGAGCTTCCAGATTCGGTCCAGAAGCTCGCGCGCGAGCAGATAGGCGTCCTCCGGCTTTTTCGTGGGATAGGGCGGCAGAGCCGTCGTGAACTTCGACATGTTGCGCTTGGCCTGCGCATACATGATGAGCGTCAGGGCGAGCGAGGACGCCACGCCGAGGTCAGAGCCCGTCGAGACGACGGTGAAGTCGAGATTGGGGTTCGGCACGGTGTCCTGACGCCAGAAGTCGGCATAGGAGCCGGTCCCGTCCCAATTCAGCGACGGCAGATATTCAAAGACGCCTTCGAGGTTCGGCGTGGTCGTCGTCTTCCCGGCGATGGCGGTCGGGCTCGTCCAGTTGAGCGTGTCGGGCAGCGTGAAGGAGCCGTCCGCCCCCAGCGTGACGTTGTTGACCACCCAGCCGACCCAGCGATCCAGCATGATTTCGACGTTCGGACGAACCTGCGCGGCGAGCGTGGTGGTCTTGTCGGAGACCTCAAGGAACAGGTCGGCGACGCGCTGCATCGACCACGCCTGAAAGCCGAACCAGTTGTTCGACGGCGGATCGTGCCAGACCGGCGCGTAGGTGTAATACATGCCGTAGAACTTCGCCGTCTGCCGCCCGTCGGTGGGCGTCTCGTAACGGCCATGCCACGAATTCGAGACGCCGCCCGCCAACGGGCCTTTCTCCGTCTGGAGCCAGCGCATCATCTCGATCTGGCGATACATCGCGCCGAGCCAGTTGTCGCCGGCGCTCGGCGAAAGCGGTGCATAGCCGCCGCCGCCCGTCGCCATGCGATAGGCGATGTTGGGCGTCTGATAGCCTTGGTGCGACTCCGAAGAGCCGATGCGGAAGGACCAAGAGCCGGTCATGCCCTCGGCCGGAACCTCGCCGCCCCACGAGACATACCACGAAGTCAGGTAGTGGCAGGACTTGTAGGGAGCGGTCCAAGTCGCGCCGACCGTGTAGTTGCCGATTTCGCGGAAATACTTGTCGAAGAGGGCGTAGCGCAGATAGTCGCCCATCTTCTTCGCCTTCGCCGCACCCGAGGCAGTCGCGGTCGAAGGCGCGTTCTTGTCGGCGTAGAAGGCCCATTGCAGAGCGCGGCCTTCGGCATCGGGCGCGCAGGTGTAGCGCCATTGCTTAGCATATGGATAGGCCGCCTCCGTGTAGAGGTCGGAGCCTTTGGCGAAGATCGGAAGATAGCCGAACTGACCGCCGCCGTTCTGCCAGTTTTCCCAGCACACGAAGGTCACTGTCTCGAACGTCGACTCCTGCAAACCGCGCTGGAAGTTGTTGACGAAGACGCCCTGCGTCGCGCCGTCGCCGTTCTTGAAGCCGAACACGCCATCGACATCGACCAGCCAGTGCATGAGATACATGCTCTTGGTCGAATATGTCGTGACCAACTCCTGATAGAGCGGATCGACGCCGACCGGCGCGAGCGGGTCGGGGTTGGTCGGGTATGCCTGCGGCGTGTCGCCCTCGGGCAGATAATCGGCGGGATGCGCGTTGGTGTAGGTGCCGATGGGCTGGTTCGCCGCGCTCGGGACGAAGCTCGTCTCGATAGTGCTCCACGCGGCCTGATAGCCGGTCCAGTCGTTGTGCAGCATCCCCTGCCACGCTTCGAGGCCGACCATGAACGAGGCCGTCTCGGAGACGGACTCGTGGCCATGATCGGGAGCCTCGGCGATGAGCCCTTCGGGGCAATGATAGGGGATGCTGCGAGACTTCGTGCCCGAGGGTGGCCCGTAATAGCCGTTCGTCGGAGCCTTGAGCGCCGCATACATGATGTCGAAGCGCGACAGATAGCCCGGCAGCGTGTCGGGCGGAGCGGCAGCGCCGATGGTCGCCTGACCGAAGGCCGCCGCCAAGTCGCAATTGACGTTGTTCGAGAGCGACAGCTTGAAGGTCTTCGCGCCCGTGCTCGTCTCGCCGAGGAAGACATCCACGGTCTTCGTCGTCTGACCGGGCGCGAAGGTGAGCTTGCCGGAGACGGGCGCGAAATCGACGCCCGCGACAGCCGTTTCCGCCTGCGTCGCGTAGCTGACTTCGACATGCTTTGCGCTCGCCTTGTTGAGCGTGATTTCAAAGGTCGCCTTGCGCGTCGTCGAAATGGCCATCAGGGCACCACAGGGTTGGAAATGGAGACGGTGACGGGGCCGGACACAGCCGGATCGCCGGGGATCACGCACAGGCCGGAGCCGTCGTTGATCGTGGCGTTAACGGGCGTCGTAAGCTCGACGGTGAACGCTTCGTCGAGCGAGCCGACGAGAGTGTCGCGGATCGGGACGTTGATCTGCTTGCTCGTCTGACCGGGCTGGAACATGAGCGAGCCCGAGACCGCGGTGTAATCGCTGCCGGCGGTCGCCGTGCCGTCCTTGGTCGCGTAAGCGATGGCGACGGGGCGCGTCGAAACCTTCGACAGGGTGACGGTGAAAACTGCGGTGCGGTTCACAGTGCGCTCCTATCAGGTCAGCGGACCGGCAAGCGCGAGCGCCATGAAGGTGCCCTTCTGCATCGCGCAATACTGGTAGAGGACGTTGGTGGCGAAGCGCAGCTTGAGCGTGCCGGAGCCCGTGCAAAACACCGTGCCCTTGAACGTGAGGACGTTGTTGTCGCCGCCAGTCTTGTTGCTCGCGAACGTCATCGATTGCGACAAAGCGTTCACGGCCTTGCCGGCCATAGCGCCGGAGGAATCCGCGAGAAAGCCATTGCCGGCGAAGTGCTGCAAGCCAGCCGTGCCGCCGAAGCCGATCACGAAGCCGGAGCCCGTCGAAGTGCCTCGCAGCATGGCGACGATGGTCATGTCATAGACGTTGCCCGCGACCAGATCGAGCGAGAGCACGTCGGCAAGGGCGGTATCGGTGACGCCCACGTCGGCGGCGAGGACGGCGTAGGTTGCGCCTCCGCCTCCGCCCCCGCCGGTTCCGGCCGCGCCCTGCGGACCACGGATGTTTCCGACTGCGCTGCCCCACGCGCCAGCGGCCTTCTTGTAAACGTCTCCGTTGGTCGTGTTCAGATAATAGTCGCCGTTGACGCCCGTCCCGACGGCTGGCGCGCCAGCGCCGGAGAACCAGACGGAGCCGGGCGTTCCGGCCGCGCCGGGCGCGCCCGTTGCGCCAGCAGCGCCCGTCGCGCCCG
>ERZ1645187.1597-NODE-1597-length-20685-cov-144.139942_pt1 | contig 20685 bp, 15 predicted proteins | sample MGYA00575352_ERZ1645187 | MGnify/ENA primary metagenome ERZ1645187 (study PRJEB40837, sample SAMN11349314) | freshwater sediment metagenome | isolation source: river sediment | host: Sediment | place: India: Wazaribad , New Delhi | collected 2017-02-21 ... | reverse complement strand
CGGGCATCGGGCTCTGGTCGCCTCGACCAACCCGATCGAACGGCGGAACGGCGAGGTGAAGCGTCGATCCGACGTCGTCGGCATGTCGGCTTCGCCGGCCTTCGGCACCCCAACGACGAGGCCGTCGTCCGGTTGGTCGGGGCGCCGATGCGCGAACAGGCCGACGAGTGGGCGGTGAGCCGCCGTTACATGGCGCTGGAAGGATCGAAGCCGGTGAGCGAAGTTCCGCGCACCGAGCTGCCCGCCGTGGCCGCCCGAGCCCACTTCGGCCGGGACCGGAGATCGGCGCTCCTACACCACGCTCGGGGAGGTCACCCTCTGCCCCCCCGGAGTGGGGGATCAAGGCCCTCCTGTCGGGGCATGGTCTCGGATCGGGCACCCCTGGTGTCGAGCTGAGGGCTTTCATCTCCTCGGCGACCGAGAAAGACAAAGCCGCAGCACTTGCCATCGGCCGTCGAAAACTCGTTTCACTTCCCGGTCATGCAATCAACTGCAAAACGGCCCGCGAGTGATTTTGGTCTCGTCACGGTGTTGAGGGCGACGAATGCCCCCGCGCACGAAGCTCCTCCCAGAGCTGTCCCGGCCCCAGAAGCGCGTCACGGATGCCCTGCCGAACATGCTCGGACCCCAGTGCCTGCTTGCTCATGCTGGAGTGAGCGGCGAAGGCGTCCATGATGGCGTCCATGATCTCTTGCGCCAAGTCCGGGGAGTTGCCGAACTGCTCCTTCGAGTTGTTCATCGCCTGCTCGACGAGCATCTCGGATTGCAACAGCTTCCCTTTGATGACGCCGTTCACGTAGATGAGTTTGTCTTCGTCGGTGATCTCGCCGGCGAAGAGGTCGTTGACCCTCGCAATGATCTCGTCGAGGAGTGCCCGGGCCTTGTCCTGAACGGCCCCAGCCCCGGCTTCGGTGAGGGGCATGAGCTTCTCGGCCTCGCCCTGCGGAAGAGGAAGCGTTCGCTTCCCCTGGTCGTGCAGGACGTGATGCGTCAGCTTGACCCGGCTGAGGTCGACGCCATCGCGCTCACGACCGAAGTCGAGGAGCGGCAGCAGTCGGCGGAAGAAGATGGCGCGCTTCTCGACGGCGGTGGAGCCGTAGTCGAGGATCTGCGACAGGAAGGCGTAGACCCGAAGATAGGTCGCCATGTCCGCCTTGAAGAGGACCAGGGCATCCGTCTCGTCCTTCGCCACCTTCTCGGTCTTCGCGTCTTCGGCACTCCGTGCCGCGTCGATCTGTTCGTGAAGTGCCCGGAAGCGCTTCAGGAGACGATCGGCGACCGGGTAGAGCGCCGCGTCGAGCTGGGCCTGCGACGCGGCGAGATCGAGTTCGACGCGGACGACCCGCTCGACCTCGTTCTCGTCGTAGAACCCCATGTCGTCGAGCTTCGCCTTCAGGTTCAGGACCAGATTGGGGTCCGTCACCGCCGACAGCTCGGCCGTCTCGTAATAGGTCTTGAAGGCCTTCAGAACCTCGACCGGGTCGTTGACGAAGTCGAGGACATAGGTCGTGTCTTTGCCGGGATGGGCGCGATTGAGGCGCGACAGTGTCTGCACTGCCTGGATGCCGGCGAGCCGCTTGTCGACGTACATCCCGCACAGCAGCGGTTGATCGAAGCCCGTCTGGAACTTGTTCGCCACCAGCAGGATCTGGAACTCGTCGGTCGCGAAGGCCTCGCGGATGTCGCGGCCGTTCAACGTCGGGTTCAGGATCCGGCTGTTTTCGGTGAACGGGTCCGGTCCACTCTCCAGGTCCAGCACCTCGCCTGAGAAAGCGACGAGCGTCCGCATCCGGTATCCCCGCGCCTTGATGTAGGCATCGATCGCGAGTTGCCAGCGCACGGCCTCCTTCCGGCTGGCGACGACCACCATCGCCTTCGCCTGTCCGGCCAGGAGGGGAGCGACCGTTGCGCGGAAGTGCTCGACGACGATCTGGACCTTCTGCGAGATGTTGTAGGGGTGCAGCCGCACCCACTGCATCAGTCCCTTGACGGCGGCGCTGCGCTCGACGTCCTGCTCGCTGAGTTCCACACCGTCGTTCGCCAGTTTGAAGGCGAGCTTGTAGGGCGTGTAGTTCTGGAGCACGTCGAGGATGAAGCCCTCTTCGATCGCCTGTCGCATCGAATAGACGTGGAAGGGTTCGGGCAGATTGCCCTCGCCCTTCGGCAGTTCGGGGTGGGGCAAGCGTCCGAAGAGTTCGAGCGTCTTGCCTTTCGGGGTCGCCGTGAAGGCGACGAAGGTGATGCCCTTGGCGTCGGCGCGCGCCGCCATCTGGGCAGCGAGGATGTCTTCGGTGCCGACCTCGCCTCCGTCCGCCAGTTCCGCCTGCTCCTCGGCCGACAGCACCTGCTTCAGCTTGGAGGCCGCCTCGCCGGTCTGCGACGAGTGCGCTTCGTCGGCGATCACCGCGAACCGCTTGCCCTCGGTGGCCGCCAACTCCTGCACGGCCTGGAGCGCGAAGGGAAAGGTCTGGATCGTGCACACGACGATCTTCTTCGAGCCGTCGAGCGCCGCCGCGAGTTCGGCGCTCTTCGAGCCTTGCGCCCCCTTGATGGTCGCGACCACGCCCGCGGTTCGCTCGAAGGCGAAGATCGCTTCCTGGAGTTGGGCATCGAGCACGGTGCGATCGCTGACGACCAGCACGGTGTCGAAGAGCTTGTGGTTCGCCCCGTCGTGGAGGTCGGCGAGGAAGTGCGCCGTCCAGGCGATCGAGTTGGTCTTGCCCGATCCGGCCGAGTGCTGGATCAGGTACTTCTGCCCCGGCCCTTCGGCGAGCACGGCGGCGACCAGCTTCCGCGTCGCGGCGAGCTGATGGTAGCGCGGGAAGATCAGCTTCTTGACCTGCCTCTTCGCATCGCGTTCGGCGACGACGTACCGACCCAGAATCTCGAGCCAACTGTCCCGCGCCCAGACCTCCTCCCATAGGTAGGCGGTGGGGGCGCCGTTCGGGTTCGGCGGATTGCCCGCCGCCGTGCCGTTGCCCTTGTCGAAGGGCAGGAAGAACGTGTCCTTGCCCTGAAGCCGCGTCGTCATCCGCACCGCCGAGTTCGACACGGCGAAATGGACGAGCGCGCCGTTCGGAAACGACAGCAGCTTCTCGGGCGCCTTACCCCTCGGCGCGGGATCGCGGTCGAAGCGATACTGATCGACGGCGTCCTCGACACGCTGGGTGTAGTCGCTCTTCAACTCGACGGTCGCAACCGGCACACCGTTGAGGAACAGCACCAGATCGAGCGCGTTCTCGTTCGCGAGCGAGTACCGCACCTGCCGGACGACACGCAGACGATTGGCGGCGTAACGGGCTTGGAGGTCCGGGTTCATCGCGAGCGCCGGCTTGAACTGCGCCATCGCGATCGGATGCCGCAGGCCGACGACCTCGAACCCGTGCCGCAGGACGTCGAGCGTCCCGCGCTGGTCGATCTGTTGACGGAGCCGGTCGAGCAACACGCGCTCGGCATTGGCGCCGTTGCTCTTCACCAGGGTGGCCCAGGCTTGGGGCTGCGCCGCCTGCACCCAGGCCGAGACGTCGGGGGGAAACAACGCGCGCTCGCGGTCGTAGGCCGAGGCGTCTCCTTCGGCATGGAGCCAGCCGCCCCGCGCCAGGGCCTCGCAGATCCCGATCTCGAAGACGACTTCCTTGTGCAGGCTCATCGAGACCTCCCACCCCACCTCCGATACGTGTAGGACGACATGGTTTCGCCTTTGTTGACCGCGACGCGAACCCGCGCCACGACGCGGAGGCGGAGGCCGACGTTCTCGTCGCGAATGTCCCTTCCTCGTCCCGCTCCGGCAACCGGCCATCAAGAGGAATGCGCTTCGCGTCTCCTTGATTTCTCTGCGTTCTTCGAAACTCTCATGGGCACCCCAGCCCCTCCGATCAAATGGCCGTCAAATGGAGATGCGCGCCCGTTTGTTTATTGGATTTCCGAAAAATCCATACACGAACGACGTCGTGTATGGCGGCCGGTACACGTCCGCTGCCGTCCCATGACGTCCCTTTGAGTATCGTTCTTCCGTATTTTCGGTACACGAGACCCGTCTCGTATGGCCGACGATACTCGTGTCACAGGACGCGGCGGCCTTCGGCGGAATTGAGCAACTCCTTGAACGCCAGGATGGCGGATCGCCGACCGCTCTGCTCGCGCAGCGGATGCAGGATGCCCGCCTCGCGCATCTTGCGCAGGAACGGTAGGGCCGTCTGCTTGGGGATCCCGGTCCGGGCGATGAAGTCGCTCGACTGGAACACCGGCCGATCGAACAGCGCGTCGAGGATGCGGATCGTGTACTGCGACCGCGTCAGCGCCTCGAGCCGATGCTTCATGTCCTCATAGAGCGACAGGATGTGCTGAACCCGATCGATGTTGTCGTGAGCCTGCCGGATGATCGCCTCCAGAAAGAACTCGATCCACGCCGTCCAATCTCCCTCGGCACTGATCCCTTTCAGGCGCGCGTAATAGAGATCTCGATGGGCCTCGAGATATTCGGAGAGGTAGAACATCGGACCGCCGAGGGCGTTCTTCTGAAAGAGAAACAGCGGGATGAGCAGCCGCCCGATGCGCCCGTTGCCGTCCTTGAACGGATGGACCAACTCGAACTGCGCATGGACCACCGCCACCTGTACCAAGACGTCGATGTCGTCCGATGCGATATAGGCCTCGAACGCTTCCAGATGGTCACGCAGCCGCAACGGTCCGGGCGGCACGAAGGTCGCCTGCTCGATGGTGCAACCCGGCGCCCCGATCCAGTTCTGATCCTGTCGAAATTCGCCCGGCGTCTTGTCGTGCCCGCGCACGGAGTTCATCAGGACGCGGTGCATCTGGCGGATCAGCCCGAGGGTGATCGGCCGATCGGCCAGCACCTCTCGCGCCTCCATCAGCGCCTGACGGTAGTTCACGATCTCCTGGATGTCGGCGACCTTCTCGCCGGAGAAGTCGATGCCGGCCTCGTATTCGAGCACCTCGTCGACCGTCGCCTGGGTGCCCTCGATCTTCGACGACAGCACGGCTTCGCGATTGGTCAGCGGCGACAGCATGACCGAGGGGTTGATGACGCTCTTCAGCAGCCCGTCGTAACGCGCCAGCGCGGCATTGGCCGGGCCGATCTTGCGCACGAGACGGCCGAGATCGAGCCCGGCGAGCGGCAGGCCGTTCGGTTCATAGGGTGTCATGCCGCCTCCTCGACGAACCCACGCACGTCGATCTTGCCGGTGACGGCGGCCGAGATCAACGCGGCGCGGCGCTCCTTCAGGAGGGCGACGGCGCGCTCGGCTTCGGTCGTGAGGGCGTCGAACTTGGTGGTAATCGCATCGAGATAAGTAGAGATGGCGTGCTGCTCGTCGGCAGGTGGCATCGGCACCATTAGAGCGCGAATTTCTTCCACATTCACCCGTTTGAACGTGGACCCGATCATCACGCAAGCCAGTTGGTCGATGGTGCTCGCCGCCTTCAGTACGTGTCGAAGATAGGCACTCGAAAACTCGGGAGCCGATTTGCGCAACAGGCAGACGTCCTGCCCCATCGCGAAGGGTGGATGCCAATCGGCGACCTCGGCCACCTCACCAACGGTCGCGTTCCGGCTGAAGAGCAGATCGCCGACTTCGGGTCGCCGCCCCTCGCCGATCAACAGCTCGTAGAAAGCCTCCGTCGTCATTTTCGCCGTACCGAGATCGACATAGCGGCTTTGAACTTCACGGATACTGGCGACAGGGATCCCCTCGTCGACGAACTCCGCCGTGACGTGCTTACAGTCCAAGACCGACCAGAACCGTTTGAGAGCGCAAGCATTCCAATGTGCAGGCACCTCGCCGAAACAGTCGATCCCGCTGTCCTTCATAGGGACGTGTCGGTCGAGGCTCTTGGTGACGGCGTGAGAGACGACGGCACGGCGCTTCTCGGCGAGAAGCTCGATCAACCGCTCCTGCTCGCGCACCAACCCATCGATCTTCGCCGTCTCCCGATCGAGGAACGCGGCGATGGCGGCTTGTTCCTGTTCGGAGGGAACCGCGATCTTCAGCGTCTTGAACTCGTCCCAGTAGAGGCGAAGGCGGAAGTCGGTCACGCCCTTGGACAACCGTCGCATCTCCTCCACCGCCGCCGAAGTCCGCAGAAGCTGCTCCACGAAGCTCGTGGCGAGGCCCGTCGTCGGCCGGGCGATCACATAGGCGGGACTGACCATGCCGGAAACCGCGACCGTTCCGAAGCCGCCCTGCCAGGCGCGCATCATGTTGTAGACGAGATCACCCGGCTCGACGCGACGATACTTGGTGACGTCGTCGCTCCTGGAGACCTTGCGGTCCATCTCCTCTTCGGCCAGTTCGCGATCGGATACCCCATCGTGGATGGAGACACTGAGGATGGGCAGTCCCTCGCACCCCTCCTCGACCGCCTCCCGAAAGAGCGCCCCCAACCGGACCGTGGTCCAATGCGCCGGCACCTCGCCCAGCCATTCGACGCCGCTGTCGCGATAGGCGGGATAGCGCGGCAGGGTCATTCCTCGCCCCCTTGCGGCGCATGGGCAGCGATCTGCGCCTGTTGCCAGTCGGCGTAGGTCTGTTTCGTACCGACGACCAACCAAGCTGTGCGGCCGTTGCTCGAGTGACCGAAGATCACCGAGGAGGCCTGGCTAGGGCTGTTGAAGGCCACGTCTCGGGTCAGCAAGTAGACTTGTGGGTTCGTCGGGTGACGTTTTAGCACACCGGAGGCGAGGAAGTCGGTACGCATCTGGCGAAGCGTCGAGGACAGTGATCCGCCTTCCTTGACCCGAACCGTAGACCCTGCCTCGACAACGATCTCGCCATCGATCTCAATGGCCCGCGCTACAATGCCGGCCTTCAGATCGCGGGTTTCGAACTGCGGACTGGTGACACCGACGGTGCTCGGTCGGAACCGCCCTGCGGCCCCGCCCGCTTCCGTTGGATTTCGGACTGCCACATCACGTGCTGAACCCACCACGGGCTCCGCAGCGATCTCCGTCGCCGTTGCCGCGGAGGTGGCGCCACTCGCTCGCACCGGACCGCCCGCCCTCAGAAAGCTCAGACCCAGAACGGGAAAGACGGTTCTGATCTGTTCGACGAAGAACTCCATGTCCGCGAGGTCGGCCTCCGGCAGGCGGCCGAAATCGGGAGCAGTGCCGTTGATAGTCTTCGACAATTCCGCCTTCAGCGCGATGTCGATCAACCGGCTCTCCAGGTAGCGCACATGCGCTTTGGTGAGGTTCTGGTCTTTGCTGGTCACCACGCAGAAGCGGTCGAAGAAGTCCTTGCTCTCGTCCTTGTTGTGCTGGACGAGCCGTTTGCCGACATTGTCCGTCTCCCCGATGTAGACGAGCGGCTTCAGCGACGTCTCCGGGTTGTCGCCGACAAGGCAGTAGACCCCCGTGCGCCCCGCCTCCTGTCGCTGGACGAAGTCGGCGAGCCGCGACCGCGGCGCGACGATGACATGGCCTGTCCAGTTCATGATCTCGGCGGTGATGATGCCGGTCGGGGTGCCGTCGACGAGGAACAACCGGATGGAGCGACCTTGGGTCATCAGAGCACCTCACCGAGCATCGTCTGGATCCGCCCGATCACATCGCGGAGGTCCGCGTCGATCTCGGCGAGCGGGCGGGGCGGTTCGAAGACGTAGAAGTGGCGGTTGAACGGGATCTCGTAGCCGATCTTCGTCTTGTCGTGATCGATCCAGGCGTCCGCGACGTGCGGCTTCACCTCGCGGGCGAAGTAGGCCTCGACGTCCTCTTTCAACGGCACGTTCTCGGTGTCGCGCAGCGAGGTGTCGGGCTGGGGCTTGCCCTTCTGCTTGCCCTTGAGGCCGACGACGATCTTGCCCTTCTCGTCGCGGAGCGGGCGCTCGACCGTGAGGGTGCGATAGCCGAAGTCGGCGTTGTCGAAGATGCGGCTGATCGGCCGCCCGTCCTTCTCGGCTTCCGTGAAGTCGCCGAAGAGCCGGGTGATCTCCTCGATGTGCGCCTCCGACAGCTCCTTGCGCTTGGCGCCGAGCGACTTCCGCATCTTCTGCCACATGGCCGAGGCGTCGATCAGCTGCACCTTGCCCTTGCGGTGTGCCGGCTTGCGGTTCGAGACGATCCAGACGTAGGTCGAGATGCCGGTGTTGTAGAACATATCGGTCGGCAGGCCGACGATGGCCTCGAGCAGGTCGTTCTCCAGGATGTGGCGGCGGATCTCGCTCTCGCCCGACCCCGCCCCGCCGGTGAACAGCGGCGAGCCGTTCAGCACGATGCCGAAGCGCGAGCCGCCCTGCGCCGGAGCCCGCATCTTCGAGACGAGGTGCAAGAGGAACAGCATCGAGCCGTCCGAGACACGCGGCAGTCCCGGCCCGAAGCGGCCGTTGAAGCCGTCGCGTTCATACTCGCGCCGCACCTCCTTCTCGACCTTCTTCCACTCCACCCCGAACGGTGGGTTCGACAGCATGTAGTCGAACTTCTCGTAAGGGTGGCCGTCGTCGGAGAGCGTGTTGCCGAAGGCGATCGCCTCGACGTCCTGCCCCTTGATCAGCATGTCGGCCTTGCAGATCGCGTAGGACGACGGGTTCAGCTCCTGGCCGGCGACGGAGAGGCGGGCCTTCGGATTGTGCTCGGCGAGATATTCGCCGGCGATGGACAACATGCCGCCGGTGCCGGCCGTCGGGTCGTAGATCGACCGCACCACGCCCGGCTTCGACAGCACCTCGTCGTCCTCGACGAAGAGCAGGTCGACCATCAGCCGGATGACCTCGCGCGGGGTGAAGTGCTCACCGGCCGTCTCGTTGGAGAGTTCGGCGAAGCGCCGGATCAATTCCTCGAAGACGAGACCCATCTGGTGGTTGTCGACGACGTCGGGATGAAGGTCGACCTTGGCGAACTTCTCGGTGACGAGGTACAGGAGCCCAGCCTTCGCCAGGGTCTCGATCTGAACGGCGAACTCGAACCGCTCGAAGATGTCGCGCACCGATGCCGAGAAGCCGGCGATGTAGCCGAAGAGGTTGTCGCGGACGTGGTCGGCGTCGCCGACGATCTTGGGCAGGTCGAGCGGCGAGGTGTTGAAGAAGCTCTGACCGGCCTTGCGCAGCAGGAAGGGCTCGGCGTTGACGTCGAGTGCCTGCTTCGCCGCCAGTTCGGCCAGCACGGCGTCCTTGGTCGGCGCGAGCACGCAGTCCAGGCGACGCAGGACGGTGAAGGGCAGGATGACCTTGCCGTAATCGGACTGCTTGTAGTCCCCGCGCAGGAGATCGGCGACCGACCAGATGAACGCCGAAAGAGCTTGCTGGTTCATGGAGTTCCGGGATCCTCATGGGCCGCGCGGGCAGCGAGCGGACGACGCAGGTCGCCACTCGCGAACAGCTCACGGACACTATGAGGTCGCCTTCTCCGCGACAAGCCGAGAGGCCACACTCGCGACGACGAGCGCGAGCAAGATCTCAGAGCAACGCCCCGGACGTGTTCCCGACGGACATCTCCCCGTCGCGGGCGTAACGGCTGAGCATGGCGGCGGACGCGTGGCCGGTCTGAGTGCGGATCTTGAACGTCGAGCCCCCGGCTTGGGCGGTGCTGGTGGCGAAGCCGGCGCGGAGCGGGTGCCCAGAATACCCGGCCGGATCGATGCCGGCGGCGGCGACGCGATCTCGAACGACGATGCTCACCGCTTCTCCGGAAAGCCGCCCCGCACCGACGTTGCCGTGCCGATCGACAGGTCGGAACACGGGACCGTCGGTGATGTCGGCCAAGTCTCGCCGGTTGTCGACTGCTGCAACTGGACACCACCGAGTTCGACCGAGCGGATTGCCGACCTTTCGGCCGCCCCCTTCCTGGTCCGTTTTCGATCGTCTGATCGTCACGACGAGCCCCTGTCGAACCAACTCCAAATTCGGCACGTCCAGCCCGACGAGTTCGGATCGGCGAAAGCCGCCGGCAAAGCCGAGGAGGAGCAACGCTCTGTTTCTCGCATCATCGAGGCTCGATCCGGTTGCGTCAGGGGCAGCGAAGAGGTCGTCCCGCAGGAGCGGTCTCGCCTGTTTCTCGCCATGATCGGCTGCACCAACCAGCAAATTCGAGCCGTCACCGGCCACAAGAGCGACGCGGCGCTTGCTCCCTACCTGCGCGGGGTGGAACAAATGCGACTCGCGCAACAGGCCTTCCGGGCGATGGCCGAGGACGAAGCGGAAACAAAAGTTGCCGACCCGGAACGCCGGTCAGCAACAACCAAGGCCCAAGCCCTTGAAACACCAAGGGGGAGGGGAGGAGATGGCGCGCCGTGGCGAGTGAAGATGAGAACTGGGTGACGGTCGGATGGTGCCGACCCGAGGCTGATGCCGGGAAGGTCGTCTTCCGCTCGTGCTGATGTCTACATCATCGAAATCCGTCTCTCGGACGCGTGTCATGCCTCGGCGGAGGTCTCGCGGGCGACGACAGCGCATGAACCGAAGGCGGGCAGACGAAGGTGCCGCCATCGGGACCGTGACGGTCGCCAGCGTGGCGTCGTGTCCTCGGCATCTGCCGATCCCGGCATCGCTCGCATCGGCCGATCGAGGGGAAACGGCGCGCTGTCCGAAGTACGCGGTCGGCGTTCCGGCGACGTCGCCCCCTCACCGGGAAGCGGGCGACACCACCTTCACCTCGCCGCCTCGTCCCAGGCCGCGACCAGACGACGGGCGGCATAGGACACCTCGGCCGGCGTCTCGCCGGGCCGGTAGAGGCTGCTGCCGATGCCGAAACCGGTGATGCCGACGGCGCGCCAAGCGGCGAAATCGCCCCCGTCCACCCCGCCCACGGCATAGCAGGCGGTGCCGCGCGGCAGCACCGCCGCCAGTGCCGCGAAGCCGTCGACGCCGAGTTTGAAGGCGGGGAAGAACTTGAGCCCGTCGGCACCGGCGCGCAGCGCGGTGAAGATCTCGGTGGCGGTGAACACGCCCGGATACGAGAGCATACCCGCCGCCTTGGTCGCGGCGATCACCGCCGGGTCGGTTCCGGGCGAGATCACCATCCGAGCACCGATCGCCGCCAATCGGGTCACCTCCTCGGGCGCGAGTACCGTGCCGGCGCCGATCGACGCCCGCTCACCGGCATGGGCCACCATCCGGGCGATGCTCTCGAAGGGGTCGGGCGAGTTCAGCGGCACTTCGATCCGGGTGATGCCGGCGTCGATGAGCGCGTCGGTGACGGCGAGGCAGTCGGCGGGCTCGATGCCGCGCAGGATGGCGATGATTTCGCGGGTCATGTCAGCGTGCTCCCAACTCGGTCCGAGCCGCGGCGAGGCCGGTGCGCACCACGCCTTCGCCACTGTGTCCGCGCACCGCGCAGCCGAGCCGGCCGAGAGCCGTTTCGTAAGAGGCGGCCACCGCGCCGTCGCCCAGCACGACGACCGCGCGGTCCCGCCAGAAGGGCCGCGCTGCGGCGAGTTCGGTGCCGATCAGGAGGCCGGAAAGTCGCGCTCGCGCCGTGTCCGGCCCGAGCCCGTGGAGCAGCGCCGCGGCGCGCAGGGTGAAGAGCCCGGCGGTCAGTGCCTCCGGCCGCGTCACGGCCTCGTCGATCGCCGTCGCGAAGGCGTCGTCGTTCCAGCCCGTCGCCCCGACCGAGTGGCGCAGCACCGATCGCCCCGCGATCAGCGCGAAGAGCTCGCCGGTCATGAAGGTGCGAAATCCGAGTACCCGGCCGCCCGAGACCTCGACCCACTTGTTGTGCGTCCCCGGCAGGCAGAGCGTACCGGCGAAATCCGGGCTCGTTGCGAGGAATCCGGCGATCTGGGTTTCCTCGCCGCGCATCACGTCGGGGGGCTCGTCCTGGGCGAGCCCGGGCAGGATGTGCACGTCGAAGCGCCCGGAGGAGAAACGCACCGCCTCGGCGGCGGTGGGCGGGGCGCAGGGCACCGGCAGGTAGGGCGCCTCGACCCAACCCTGTCGTGCTCCGGCCATGCCGCAGACGACCACCGGCAGGCGCCCGGTATCCGGGAGGTCGGAGAGCAACGCCGTCAGCGTGGGCGCGAACTCGTCGGGTGCAAGCGTGCTCATGCCCCGGTCGCTGTCGCGCCGGGTGCCGAGTGGAGCATCGCCCCGCATCGGCCAAGCGCGCAGATGCGTGGTGCCCCAGTCGACCGCCACCCAGTCCGGAGTGCGCCGCTCGGTCACGGCAGCCTCCCGAGGTGGCGCGCCCAGCGGTCGGCGAGCGAAAGCCCGAAGTCGCTCGGTGCGACGAAAGGAGCGCGGTCGTGTACCGTGAGGCCGGCTTGGGCCGCGAACATGCGCTTGCCGTAGGTGATCAGGTGTTCGAGCGATTGCATGGCGAAGGTGATCGCCGGCACCGCCCGGGCATAGAGCGCCTCGGCCGCGGCCTCGTCGCCCGCTCGCCAGAGGTCGAAGATCCGCGCCGCCACCGGGGCGATGTCGGGCGCGAGCACGAAGCCCTCGCAGCCCGAGCGCAGGCCGTCGGTCATCTCCAGTCCGCCTCGCCCGCCGAGCACGTGGAAGTCGGAACCGGCGAGTTCGACGATACGGCGCACACCCAGCGCCGCCTCCTCGCTCTTGACCGCGACGACGTTGGCGGCGCGGGCGCCGAGCCGGGCGATGTCCTCGCCCGAGAGCGATCGGCCGAGATATTGCGGCGCGTTCTGCAGCGCCACCGGCAGCGTGGTCGCCGCCGCGACGCGGGCGAAGAAGTCGAGATAGACGTCGGCGCCATAGGCCCCGACGGTCGGCGGCTGGAGGATCAGCCAATCCGCCCCCGCCGCTTCGGCGGCACGCACCACCTCGATCTGCTCGGCGACCGAATTGCCGGCGGTGGTGACCGAGAACGGCAACCGCCCGCCGTTGGCGCGCGCCACGCGCTCGATCAGCCAGATCTTCTCGGCCAGCGACAGCTTGGGGCCCTCGGTGGCGAGGCCGAGCACGGTGATGCCGTGCACGCCCTGCTCCCGGCACCACGCCACCTCGGCGTCCATCGCGCCCGGATCGAGGGTTTCGTCGTTCCGGAACAGCGCGTAGAGCACGGCATGGACGCCGGCGAAGATGTCGCGGTCGGGCATCGCCCGGTCCTCCCCCTGCCGGCTCACCACTCGGCGATCGAACCGTCGGTGTGGCGCCAGACCGGGGCGCGCCACTTGTGGCCCGTCCTCGCTCGCTCGATCACCATCGCCTCGTCGACCTCGATCCCGAGCCCCGGACCCTGCGGGATGTCGAGCATGCCGCCGTTCACGGTGAAGCCACCGGCTTCGGTCACGTAGTCGGTGAGATCGCCACCGGTGTTGTAGTGGATGCCCAGGCTCTGCTCCTGGATGAAGGCGTTGTAGCAGATCGCGTCGATCTGCAGGCTCGCCGCCAGGGCGATCGGCCCCAGCGGACAATGCGGCGCCAGCGCCACGTCGTAGGCCTCGGCCATGGCGCCGATGCGCACCATCTCCGAGATGCCGCCGACATGGGCGGTGTCGGGGTTGATCACATCGGCCGCCCGGGTCTCGAACACCCTCTTGAAATCGTAACGCGAATGCAGGCGCTCGCCGATCACCAGCGGGATCGAGGTGGTCTTTGCGAGATCGGCCATGGCGTCGACCTGGGCCGAGACCACCGCGTCTTCGACGAAGATCGGCCTGAGCGGCTCGAGCTCTTTCAGGAGCACCCTCGCCATCGGCGCATGCACCCGACCATGGAAGTCGAAGGCGAGGTCCATCTCGGTGCCGACCGCGTCGCGCAGCTCGCCGAGCCGACGTACGATGGCGTCGATCTGGGCGTAACTGTCGACGATCTGCAACTCGCTGCAGATGTTGAACTTGCAGGCGTCGTATCCCTTGGCCATCAGCTCGCGCGCACCCGCGACCAGATCGGTCGGCCGATCGCCGCCGATCCAGCAATAACTGCGCACCTTCCGGCGCACCGGCCCACCGAAGAGCGCGTGGATCGGAGCGCCGTAATACTTGCCCTTGATGTCCCACAGTGCCATGTCGATGCCCGACATGGCACTCATCAGCACCGGGCCACCGCGATAGCAACCGTTGCGGTAGATCGATTGCCAGATGTCTTCGATGTGCCGCGGGTCGCGCCCGACGAGCATTTCGGTGAGCTCGGCGATCTTGGCCGCCAGCGTTTCGGCGTGGCCTTCCAGCACCGGTTCGCCCCAACCGATGAGACCCTCGTCGGTCTCGACCTTCAGGAACAGCCAGCGCGGCGCAACGACGTAGGTGGTGAGATTGGTGATCTTCACGATTCTGTCCTCGGTCTCTGGTCAACGGCCGGTGAGGCCCGGGAAGGCGAGCAGCATTCCGACCGCGAACACCTGGATCGCGATGAACGGGGTGAGCGAGCGGAAGATCTCGCCGAGGGTGATGTCCTTGGGCGCGACGCTCTTGAGATAGAAGGCGGCGGGGCCGAACGGCGGGGTCAGGAAGCTGACCTGCATGTTCATGGCGAAGACGACGCCGAACCATACCGGGTCGTAGCCGAGCGAGACGATGATCGGCACGAAGATCGGCATGGTCAAAAGCGCGATTCCGACCCAGTCGAGGAACATGCCGAGCACGAAGAGGATCAGCATCATCACCAGGACGACGACCATCGGTGTGTCGGAGATGCCGGTCAGCAGGCCCTTCACGAAGTCGATGCCGCCCATCAGGTTGAACACGCCGACTAGAGCGCTCGCGCCGATGCCGATCCAGACGATCATGCCGGTGGTGCGCATGGTCTGCATCGCCGCACCCATCAGCATCTTCCACGAGAACTCGCCGCGCAGCACCGTCGACAGGATCACCCCGAGGGCGCCGATCGCCGAGGCTTCGGTGATCGAAGCGATGCCGCCGTAGATCGAGCCGAGCACGAAGGCGACCACCACGATCGGCAGTATCAGTCCGCGCAGCTTGGCGAGCTTTTCGGACAGCGGCACCGTATCGTGCTCGACCGGTGGGGCGACGTCGCCGAAGTACGAGAGGACCAGTACGTAGACCACGTAGAAGCCGGCGAGCATGAAGCCGGGCACGAAGGCCGCGGTGAAGAGGTCGCCCACCGAGATGTTGGCGGTGAGGCCGTAGATGATCAGCACGATCGAGGGCGGCACCATGGTGCCCAGTGCGCCGCCGGCGCAGACCACGCCGATGGCGAGCCGCCGATCGTAGCCCTGGCGCAGCATCTGCGGCAGCGCCAGAAGGCCGAGCAGTACGATCTCGCCGCCGATGATGCCGCTCATCGCCGCCAGCACGACGGCCACGAAGATGGTCTGCACCGCCACGCCGCCGCGGATACGGTTGGAGGCGAACTTCATCGCGTCGAACAGGTCGCGAGCGATGCCGGAGCGGTCGAGCACCGCCGCCATCAGCACGAACATCGGCACCGAGACGAAGACGAAGCTCGAGACGAAGGTGAACACCCGGCTGGTGATCAACGGCACCGCCACGGGACCGAACCAGCCGAGAGTGAAGATCAGCGCCACCAGCAGGGTGACGAAGGCGAGCGGCATACCGGTGATGAGCAGCGCCAACATCGTGGCGAACATGACGAGGGTGCCATATTCGATACCGAGCGCACTGAGATCGAACATGATCAACGACCCCGCAGGCGTTGGACGGCAAAGATCGCGAACTGGAGCGTCGTCGCGATCAGGGTGACGAACAGGAAGGCTCGCAGCAGCGACGGATAGGGCGGGTTCCAGGCCGAGCCGGAGGTGACGACGCGAAAGGCGCCGGAGGGAGACCAGAAGGATTTGACCACCGTCGGCCAGAGCGCATAGCTGAAGATGCCGGTGGCCAGGCTGCAGGCGACGTAGATGCCGACGTCGAGGCACCGCCGCGTCCGCTCACTCACCCAGTCGTAGAGCAGCACGACCCGGATATGGCCGTTGCGGGACACCGAGTGCAGTCCACCGAAGACGAAGCCGACGGCGCAGAGGAACACGGTGGTCTCGTGCACCCAGATGGTCGGCGCGTTGAAGACGTAACGCATCACCACTTCGTAGATCAGGATCACCATCGAGATCACGAACAGCCCGGCGAACCCTTTTCCCAGCAGCAGCACTGCCCGCGACAGCGGTTCGGTGCCGCGCTCCTCGATCTCCGCAGGTGCCTGCGGCTGCACATCGAGCCTGTCTTCGGCCATTTCTCGGTCCTCCGACTTCCTTCCCCGTCTGCGCGGGGTGAAACGGCGCCGGCGAGACCCCGGCGCCGTCGTTTCGGTCTACTTCAAGAGACCCTGGGAGGTGAGATAGCCGGTCAGGCTGTCATAGGCCTTCTTCGCGTTCGGGCCGCGCGCGGCGATGTCGGCCCAACGCTTCTGAGCGATCGCGCGGAAGCGGGCGCGTTCTTCCTGCGACCAGTCGTGGATCTCGATCCCGGCGGCGCGAGCCTCGGCGACCTTGGCGAGATCCTGCATGAACATCTGCGAGGTCATGTCGAGCGCGAGGTCGTTCACCGACATCGTGATCAGTGCCTTCAGGTCGGCCGGAAGCGCGTCCCACTTCGCCTTGTTCATCGAGATCTCGATCAGCGGCAGCGAGTGGAAGCCGGGGTAGACCGGATGGCGGGCGACCGTGTTCAACCCGGCGGCCTGGTTGGCCGAGAACACCGAGTAGTCGGCGGCGTCGATCACGCCCTTGTCGAGCGAGGTGAACACTTCCGAACTCGGCAGGTTCACCGGTGCGGAGCCGGCGGCCGCGAAGACCTCCTGCACCAGCCCTTCGGGCGCGCGCAGCTTCAGCCCCTTGAGGTCGTCGACGCCCTTCAGCGGGACTTTCGAGACGAAGGCTTCGAGCCCGTTCGAGGTGGCGCCGATGAACTGGAGGCCATAGGGATTCAGCAGTTCGTTCATCAACCGCTTGCCGCCGCCGTAGTTGATGTAGCGCAGCATCTCGTAAGGCGAACCCCAGGCGCCGACGGTGTTGCCCAGCAGCGCGAAGGCGGGGTCCTTGCCGGCGATGTAACTGGTCGCGGTGATGTGTCCGTCGAGAATGCCGGCGGCGACCGCGTCATGGGTCTCGTTGTACTGCACCACGGCGTCGACCGGCAGCATCTTGACGGCGATCCGCCCGCCCGAAGCGGCGGCGAGCCGCTCGGCCCATTGCTGCTCGAGCGCGTAGGTCGGGTTGCCGGCCGGGTCGCTCGACTGGAACTTGAAGGTGTGGTCCACCGCGAACACCGGCAGCGTCGCCATGCAGAGCACGGCAGCGGCCATCAGGCCGGAACGGAACATGGTCATCGGGTCTCCTCCACTGGATTCCGGTTTTTCGGGTGGGGTCTTAGCATTAGTCATATGATTATGTCAATAGTAGTACTATATATCGTTTTGTAGTCTGATTGTGCCTCTGCGCCCGCTGCGCTAGGATGGAAGGGCTCAGAATGCGGAAGGACGCCGTGCTCGAAAGACGGACAATGCCGAAAGCGACGGACAGAAAAGCACGAACCGCGAGCAAGGCGCGTCTGCACGACAGGATCGTCGAGACGCTGGGGCGGCGGATCGTCTGCGGCGAGATCGAGCCGGGGGCGTCGCTCGGGAACGAGACGACCACCGGCGAAACGCTCAACGCCTCGCGCACGGCGACCCGCGAGGCGCTGAAGATTCTCGGCTCGAAAGGGCTGATCGAGAGCCGCCCGCGGGTGGGCACCATCGTGCGCGAGCGCGAAGCGTGGAGCCTGCTCGACCCGAAAGTGCTCGAATGGAGTCTTCAGGACCCGAGCCAATCGAGCCGTACGATGGCGGAAATCTACGTCTTCCGCATGGCCTTCGAGCCCTTCGCCGCGGCACTGGCGGCGGCCAACCGCACCGAGGCCGACCTGAAGAACATCCGCCGGGCGCTGCGCGGCATGGCCACCTATGTGGACAGCTCCGACCGCGCCGAGTTCGACCTCGCCTTCCACAAGGCGATCCTGCGCGCCACCGGCAACAAGCTCTTCTTCGCCGTCGACGAGCTCATCTCGGTGGCGCTCAGGCACATTTTCCGGACCGGGTTCGAGGCGACGCCGGAGGAAGACGAACGCTGGCTGCACCGCCACCGCGCCGTGGCCGACGCGATCGAGAACGGTGACGCCGAGGGGGCCAGGGATCTGATGCTCGGGCTCTTGAACGAGGCGCAGGACAACGAGGCCGAGCGCCGGCGCCGGGCGCGGGACGAGAGCCGCCGCCAGCGCGAGGCGCGGGATGATGCCGGCCGTTCGGGGTGACGTCGGGCTCTCCATCACCGCAAGACGACGGTCGCGCCGACGACCGACGGCAGGGCGACGTCTTTTCGACACGCGACCGGGTCGGTCCGTGTCGCGCCCGTTGCGTGCCGCGCGTTCATCCGCGAGATCCGTGACGACTTCGGCGCGCACCGGAAGCACGACTCGACGAAGATCGCTTCCCGCCTCGTCGACGAGTCGATGCTGCGCGTCGCCGATGGGCGCTGTGGGCACTGCCGTGTGTCGTGGATCCTGAACACCGGCAAGGGCGGGCGAGACCGCTACAACCCCTGTTACCGCGATCCGAACGAAGCGCCCTCGCCTGCGACGACTTTCTCATGGCGATGGATCGGCTCGACGACATCGTCGTCGGCGAGGTGGTGCGCAATGTCCTCGCTTCCGGACACCTCATACTGGGCGGATGAAATTCGGACGAGTCCGCATTTCATCCGCCCAGTATCACACACCCGGCCAGACCACTGTTCGATCCGACCCGACCACGCACAGGTGCGTCGTCTCGTGGCTCACGTCCAGCCCGACGTAACGTTCCACCGCTGCTCTCCTTCGGTCTTCGACGAACCAACGACGGATGGTCCCATCCGCCTCAGGGGAGCAGCAACCTCATGTATCGGACGTATCAGTGATCCGCCGATCGGCGGCTCACCGACTCCACTCGGCGCGAGGACGAGGTTCGTCGGCGGCTCCGGGACCGCGAGCAGGCCCACGCCGAGACGATCGCCGGCATCGCTCGGCTCCTCGATCTCGTCGAAGAGGGCCGATGGAGGCAGAGGATCGAGACGTTGGTCGGGCTGAAGTCCCGTCGCGACGAACTCGCCCGTGAGGTGGCGGATCTGTCTCGGCGGATCGTGTCGGACGATCCGGCGATCACGCCGGACAAGGTCGAGCGCCTCGGGCTGCTCCTGCGCGACGAGTTGCAGCACGGCCGGGCCGAGCTACGGCAGGCCTATGCGCGGCTGGTGATCGGCGAAGTGACGGCGAGCGAGCGAGACATCCGGATCAGCGGGTCGAAGGCGGTGCTCGCCCGATGCGCAGCCGAGCCGCCGGGCGAAGCTCCGCCCGCAGTTCTCTCTTTTGTTCAGGAGTGGCGCACCCGACAGGATTGCCGATCTTGCTTCGAAATCAACGGCTTAGGTGGTAAGAGAGTCCAAAGCTCTGCCTTTGAACAACTTGGAAGAACTCTTCCAATGTCAAACAAGGATTACCACCATGACGCACCATATGCCACCAAAGAACCTCCGTCCCGAGGCGCTGGACCTGATCGGATGGGACGACGGCCCCCCTGAAAAGGAGAACGCCGCCCCGGCTGGTAACCGGGACGGCGGTAAGCAGGATGCGATAGGTGACAACGAAGTTTCTAGCAAGAAACGCGCTGCACGGCAAGCCCGTATCGAAGAGATCCTAGGCTTTTCTCTGCCTTCCGATTCGCCGCTTGACGTCGTCGTGAAGATGACTGAGTTTCGAGACGTCTATGGATACGAGGCGGAACCGCTCGCCCTATCGATGCGAGACCTCGACGACGAGATCGTGCATTGGAGGGCGTCGGAGAAGGAGTCACTTCCTCTGATCATGGGCGGCGAGATTGGAGACGAACTCTCTTCGGGGGGCTCGCTTCGTCATCAGGGGAACCGGAAGAACGTCACGGCGATCGTGGTCGACTATGACGACGAGCGGATTCCCTTCGCCGAGGCGGAGCGGCGCGTCGAGGAGGCGGGCGTCGCAGCCTTCCTCTACACGACGCCGAGACACACCGAAGGTGCGCCGCGCTGGCGTGTCGTCTTCCCCCTGTCCGGGCCTCTGCCGACGTGGGAACTCGCTAGACTCACCGACCGGGCGAACGGCCTCTTCGAAGGCGCTCTTGCCGGGGAGTCGTGGTCGCCGGTGCAACCCTTCTATGCCGGACAGGTTCGCGGGCGTCCGCCCATGAAGCGCGCCTTGGTCGACGGCCGGTTCATCGACCTCGCCGACGACTTGCCGGGGGTCCCTTCGAAGCACGGCTCGACGACGCGCCACCGGGACAAGGCCGAAGATCCGCGCGAAAAGCGGGGCGTGGTCGGCGCGTGGTGCCGGGTCTATGACGTGGTCGACGTGATCAAGGACCAACTGTCCGACGTCTACGCCCCCGCCGGCCGCGACCGCTACCGCTTGAAGGCGGGCTCGTCGAAGGTCGGCGGGGTGGCGATCTATGATGAGGGGCGCTTTGCCTATTCGAACCACGACAGCGATCCCGCGCGCGGCCTGAACAACAGCTTCGACCTCATGATGAAGCATCGGTTCGGACACCTCGACGAAGGGCTCGCCCCCGACATGCCGATGACCGATCGGCCCTCCTACCGGGCGATGTGCGAGCACGCCCGGCGCGATCCGGCCGTCGCCGAGGAACTGGCGCGCGAGGAGTCGGACCTGATCGACGAGTTCGACGATGTGTCCGAGCCGGGGAAGCCTTCCGGGCTCACCTTCCTCACGCCGAGAGAGTGCGAGGCCGCGCCGTCGCGGGGGTATGTCATCAAGAAGCTGATCGCCCCGCGTGACGTGGGGTGCATCTTCGGTGCGCCGG
>ERZ1645187.1596-NODE-1596-length-20699-cov-4.494623_pt1 | contig 20699 bp, 18 predicted proteins | sample MGYA00575352_ERZ1645187 | MGnify/ENA primary metagenome ERZ1645187 (study PRJEB40837, sample SAMN11349314) | freshwater sediment metagenome | isolation source: river sediment | host: Sediment | place: India: Wazaribad , New Delhi | collected 2017-02-21 ... | reverse complement strand
CCCCCCCCCCCCCCCCCCGCCCGCCCCCCCCCCCCCCCCCCCCCCCCCCCCCCCGCCCCCCCCCGATGGGGGCAGTTTGCAGAGCAGGTCGAGGATGACATCGGATTTGGTGGGGCCGGCGGCACGGGCAATTGGCGGCGAGCGTTCCCTGGCGCGCGCGGCATCTTTTCGCAGCGCCATCGACAGCTTCATCGTCATGGACGTTATGAACCGGGCCGCAGCACGCGAGGCGGCGGGCCACCGCGTCATCCATATGGAGGTTGGCCAGCCAGCGAGCCCGGCGCCTCTGCTGGCGCGCGAGGCGGCGAAGCGTGCGATCGATACCGGCGCGCTGGGCTATACGCTGGCGTTGGGAACGAGGCCGCTACGCGAGCGGATCGCGCGGCACTATCGCGACACGTATGGCGTCGAGGTCGCACCAGAGCGCGTCGTGGTGACGACCGGGTCATCGGCGGGCTTCGTGCTGGCATTCCTCGCCCTGTTCGATGCCGGCGCGCGCGTGGCGCTGCCCGAGCCCGGCTATCCCTGTTACCGGCACATCCTTTCGGCGCTGGGCCAGGTGCCGGTTGCGCTGGAAACGAATGCTGCAACGCGCTGGATGCCAACCGCGCAATCGATTGCGGCACTTGCCGATGCCGCCGGCGGACTCGATGGTGTGCTGATCGCCAGTCCCGCCAATCCGACCGGAACCATGCTGGAGCCGGAACGGCTGGCGGAAATATGCCGTCTTTGCGAGCGCCGCGGCATCTGGTTCATCTCCGACGAAATCTATCACGGCCTTACCTACACGGCTGCGGCCGAGACGGCGCTCGCCCATTCCCACGAGGCGATCGTCATCAACTCCTTCTCGAAGTACTTTTCGATGACCGGCTGGCGCGTCGGCTGGATGATCGTCCCGGAACGGCTGGTGCGACCTATCGAGCGGCTGGCGCAAAATCTCTATATCGCGCCACCCTCGATCTCGCAGGTCGCAGCACTTGCGGCATTCGATGCGCACGACGAGCTTGAGGCCAATGTCGCCGTCTACGCGCGCAATCGCGAAATGCTGCTCGATGGCCTGCCGAAGGTCGGGTTCGCCAACATCGTGCCGGCGGACGGCGCCTTCTATCTTTATTGCGATGTCGGCCATCTGACCGACGACAGTCTGGCATTCGCCAACGAGATGCTGGAGACGACGGGCGTCGCAGCAACGCCGGGCATCGACTTCGATCCCCGGCGCGGCCGCCATTTCATCCGTTTCTCCTACGCCGGATCGAGCGAGGACATGGGGCAAGCTCTGCGCAGGCTCGCTGCCTGGGATCGCCTTGAAGTTGGTCGAGCTTAGAACATGTAGATGTCGCGCAAACTCGCAGCGCACTCTTGCGAGATGAGTATGTCCAGAACAACGGCCTGAGAACGGTTCGCCATGAACTGGAGCGATGAAGGCATCATTCTATCGGTCAGGCCGCATGGCGAAACCGCGGCCGTGGTCGAGCTGTTCACACGCGCGCACGGCCGCCACACGGGGCTCGTGCATGGCGGGCGCTCGCGCAAGAGCCGTCCGGTCCTGCAGACAGGCAATCATGTCGATGCAAGCTGGAAGGGACGCCTGGCCGAGCACCTGGGCCACATGACCATGGAGCTGCGCACCGGATACGCCGCCGCCGCCATGGACGACGCTGCCGCCCTTGTCGGCTTGACCTCACTTGCCGCGCTGGCGCGGCTCCTGCCCGAGCGCGATCCCCACCCCAATCTCTATGAGATAACGCTGTTCGTTCTGGGTTTTCTCGACGATCCGACGGTCTGGCCCGCGCTGATGGTGCGCTGGGAACTGGCGCTGCTCGCCGAACTGGGCTTCGGGCTCGATCTTGAAGAGTGCGCGGCCACCGGCTCCAACGACGCCCTGATCTATGTTTCGCCCAAGTCGGGCCGCGCGGTCTCCGCCTCTGCCGGCGAGCCTTATCGCGATCGCCTCTTGCCGCTCCCAGGCTTCCTGTTGAGCGGCCGCCGTTCGGGCGCCGGCGTGAGCGATAGCGACGTGATGAACGGCTTGAAGCTGTCGCGCTATTTCCTCGAGCAAAGGGTGCTGCGGCCGCGCGAGATGGAACTGCCAGAGCCGCGCCTGCGCCTGGAAGCCGTGCTGGGGCGGTCCTGATTTACGTCAGTGTACGTACCGCGAAAGAACACGGCATCAGGTGATTTAAACTAATCAGCAAACGGAAAATAAACAGTACAAACTTATCATGCCCCGCGAAACTCAATGAGTGAGGGGGAGTGTGTCAGATGAGTATTTCGCACCTGCTGTTTGGTTTTTCAGGCCGCGCGAGCCGGTTCAATTTCTGGATGGGGCAGGTGGCGGTCCTGGTCTTGATCGTTGTCATGGTTGTGATCGGCATCATGGCCGGCATGTCAATGAAAACGGCCAGTTCCCCGCAGCAAGTCGTCGGATCGGCGGGCGTTGTCCTGCTGACGATTATCGGATTCCTTGTCGTGATCACTTGGATGAGTTGGGCCGTCGCCATCAAGCGCCTGCATGACCGCAACAAGTCATGGGTCTGGATGCTGATCATGACCATTCCGTCGTTCCTGGTGATGTGGGTGGGGCTTACGAGCGGCTTGAAGGCAATGACGGCGTTTCAGTCGTCGCCGCTATTTGCAACGGTGTATCTTGCTGCCACAGCATGGTACTTGATCGATCTGGGCTTCATGAAGGGCACGCAGGGCGGCAACATGTATGGGCCGGCACCTGCCGGCACAGGCGTCTTCACTCCCCAATTCGACGGGCTCCTGTCGGGGGAGGCCTACGACCCCGCCACGGGGCTCGTTTCGGAGGCTGGAGCGATGGCCGCCATGCCCCGTACCGACGCCGTCAGGCCAGCAAACCGGCCTGCCCGGAGCGGCTCGGTCGTCCGGCAGCAGGGCTTCGGGCGTCGGACATACCACGCCTGAATTGGGGGACTACGACTCAATCAACGCCGAAAAAAGCGTTCTTTTTGATCTGTTCTGACGGTGGAATGTGGCGCTGTGGCACTTGAGACAGGTGCCCCGCCCGGGCTAATTCCTGGCCCATGAGCGACAAACCGATTCTGCCCGGCCAAGGCCCGATCGAACCCGTCAACCTGCGCGAGGCGCTGGAAGAGCGTTATCTCGCCTATGCATTGTCGACGATCATGGGCCGCGCACTGCCCGACGTGCGCGATGGCCTCAAGCCCGTGCATCGCCGCATTCTCTATGCGATGCGCGAACTCAACCTCAACCCGCAGGCCGGCTACAAGAAGTGCGCCAAGGTCGTCGGCGAGGTGATGGGTAACTATCACCCTCACGGCGACCAGGCGATCTATGACGCGATGGTGCGCCTCGCCCAGGATTTCTCGGTCCGCTATCCGATGGTCGATGGCCAGGGCAACTTCGGCAACGTCGATGGCGATAACGCGGCGGCCATGCGCTACACCGAAAGCCGCATGACCGAGGTCGCGCAGGACCTGCTCGACGGCATCGACGAGGACACTGTCGATTTCCGCAAGACCTACGACGAGACCAACGAGGAGCCGGTGGTTCTGCCGGCAGCCTTCCCCAACCTCTTGGCGAACGGCTCGTCGGGCATTGCGGTGGGCATGGCCACCAATATCCCGCCCCACAATGCCGATGAACTGTGCGCGGCGCTGTTGCATCTCATCAAGCATCCCAACGCGAGCGTGGAAAAGCTCGTCGATTTCGTGCCCGGTCCCGATTTCCCGACCGGCGGCGTCATCGTCGACAGCCGGGAGCAGATCGTCGAGGCCTACAAGAGCGGCCGCGGCTCGTTCCGCATCCGCGCCAAGTGGGAGAAGGAGGATCTGGGCCGCGGCGGCTACCAGATCATCATCACCGAGATTCCCTACCAGGTCGCCAAGTCCAAGCTGATCGAGAAGATCGCCGAGCTGCTCCAGGAGCGCAAGCTGCCACAGCTGGGCGATATCCGCGACGAGAGCGCGGAGGAAATACGCATTGTCCTGGAGCCCAAGACGCGCACCGTCGATCCGGTCATCCTGATGGAGCAGCTGTTCCGGCTGACCGATCTGGAGACCCGCTTCGGTCTCAACATGAACGTGCTGTCCGGCGGCCAGATCCCCAACGTGCTGTCGCTGCGAGAAGTGATGCAGCAGTGGCTGGAGCACCGCATCGAGGTGCTGGTCCGGCGCTCCAGTCATCGCCTGAAGAAGATCGAGCATCGCCTGGAAGTGCTCGATGGCTATTTGATCGCCTACCTCAACATCGACGAGGTGATCCGCATCGTCCGCTTCGAGGACGACCCCAAGGCCAAGCTGATCGCCAAGTTCAAGCTGTCGGAGGTGCAAGCCGAGGCGATCTTGAACCTGCGCCTGCGCAGCCTGTCGAAGCTCGAGGAAATCGAGATCAAGGCGGAGCACGACAAGCTCTCGGATGAGCGCCGGAAGCTGCAGCAGCTCCTCAAGTCCGACGATCTGCAGTGGCAGCGGATCGCCGACGAGATCAAGGCGACACGCGATCGCTATTCCAAGAAGACGGCACTCGGCAAACGCCGCACGTCGTTCGCGGATGCGCCAGAGATCGATGTCGATCTGGAGGCGGCCCTGATCGAGAAGGAGCCCGTCACCGTGATCCTGTCGGACAAGGGCTGGATCCGTGCCATGAAGGGCCACCAGGACGATCTCGCCAAGCTCGACTTCAAGCAGGGCGATGGCCTCAAGCGCGCATTGAAGGCGTTCACGACCGACAAGATCCTGCTGTTCGCCACCAACGGCAAATTCTATACGCTGGAAGCCAGTGCCCTGCCCGGGGGGCGCGGCCACGGCGAACCGATCCGCCTCATGGTCGACATCGAGCAGAACCACGACGTCATGGAAGCCTTCGTGCATCAGCCGGATCGCAAGCTGCTGGTCTGTTCCTCCGCAGGTAACGGCTTCGTGGTGCCCGAATCCGAGGTCGTGGCGGCGACCCGCAAGGGCAAGCAGGTGCTCAATGTGTCCGAGCCCGACGAAGCCCGTCTGGTGGTCCCCGTCGATGGTGATCACGTTGCCGTCGTTGGCGAGAATCGCAAGATGCTGGTTTTCCGCCTGTCTGAACTCAACGAGATGACGCGCGGCAAGGGCGTCATCCTGTTTCGCGCCAAGGATGGCGGCGTCTGCGACGTGCGCGTGTTCGCCAAGGCGGCGGGTCTCACTTGGCTCGATTCTGCGGGCCGCACGTTCACGCTGGAATGGCGCGACCTCAAGGAATGGGTGGGTTTGCGCGCCCAGGCCGGCCGTGTCGTGCCGCGCGGCTTCCCCAAGTCGAACCGCTTTGGACCAGCATTCGGATAGCGGGCAGTTCGCGTTCATTGTCTGGTCCGCGCGCTTGCGGGGAGTGCCGTGGGCCGCATTCTAGTGCCCTCGCGGCACGGTCGCGCACCCTATAGGAGAGGTGTTGCGATCTGCCGGCATCTGGGGCTTGCTTCGCTGGGGCGCTGGAGGCCTTCGGCGCACGGCGCGACAAGGAGCTGGGGCTACCCACGGAAGGACATCGACCAATGGGGCGCTGGATCGGGTGCACCCTTGCCGGAATGAGCGCCGTGCTGGCGCTGCTGTCGTCGCCAGCCGCGCTGGCGTGCAGCCGCGCCGAGTTCGAGGCCGTCGTCGATGAGGCCGCGGCCGCACTGCGCGACCTCAATTTGAAGAACCGTCCCGCCTTTCAGGAAAAGCTTCGCGAGCTGAAGGAGAAGCGCGGCTGGTCGCACGACCAGTTCCTGAAGGAGGCCATACCCTTCGTCAAAGACGAGAAGATCGAGGTCTTCGACCAATCGGGGGGCGAGTTGCTCGACCAGATTTCAAGCATGGGTCAGGAGGGCGCTGAAGCTCCCAAGCCGGACTGCGCACTGCTGGAGGACCTGCACGCCCGCATGAAGAAACTCGTCGAGATCCAGACCGCCAAGTGGGCCTACATGTTCATAAAGCTCGAAGCGGAGATCGGCAGATAGAGCGTGTTTAGGCGAAGTGCAGTGCGGTTCGGCGTGAAAAACACGCTACAGGCAAAAGAGCGTGTTTAGAGTCCCTGTTCCGGGATCCGTAAACCCCACGCTTTCAGGCGGCATGGGATCGTGGTGTTGCCTGACGTGGAGTGCGCGTTACGTGCAACGCCATCAAACAACCAGCCCGTGTCATCATCGGACGTGTTGCGATTATCCATTTCTCAGCGGATGCAAACGTCGGATGTGGCTTGGTCACGTGAAACGGCAGGTCTTGAATTAGCAGCGCGATGGATCCCGCGAATAAATCGGGATGACAGGTACAAACCGGGTTGATTGCTGACACTTTGGACCGGGCTGGTTATGGGGATGGCTTGGTTATGGCGGTCGCCCCCACTTTCCTTCTCCCCATGGGGGAGAAGGTGTCCACCCCGGCGCGCATGCGCCAATTCGACGAGGTGGCCGGATGAGGGCCTTGTGAAGAATGAATTCAGTGGCGTCGCGCCATTGTTGATGGACGTCGCGGCTCGCGTGGTATCAACCATGGCGCGACGCCATACGAGCCGGTGGTCGTTCAAATGCTGTGTACGTTGTATTCAAAATTTCTTAATGCCGTGCCCGGCAGTGTCTGGTCTGGCTGCATCGCATCCCAGCAGGGTAGCGTCTTCGTCTCCACGTGCATCCAAATGCTACTGCGGCATTGTTCTGGAGGTTGACCTACGTCAAGACGGCGCTGTGGCCGCCATGCCAAACCTCGTTAATGAATGAACTTTTCGCATTCGACCCTTGAACGGTGCACAGTTGTTGTTTAAGGGCGGTTAAGGCCGTCCTCAACTCCGCGTTCGGAAGGCCGTCCTGTGTTGTACGGTTCGATCCGTTCAGGAGCGACAATAGGCGCCCCCTATCGGACGGAAGAAGGCGTTGCCGATTGGGCATTCACATGCTGCAATAGGTAGACGTGCAGGGGAGTGAAAGACGTTGATGGACTACGCAAAGACGTTGCGCGGCGCGCTCGATAGCATCAGGGCGGAAGGCCGCTACCGGGTTTTTGCCGATTTGAAGCGGCAGCGGGGCGCTTTCCCGGCGGCCCAGCAGTTTACCGGCAAAGGCGATGTCCGCCCCATCACGGTCTGGTGCTCGAACGATTATCTGGGCATGGGCCAGCACCCTGAAGTGCTCGCCGCGATGCATGAGGCGATCGACACGGTCGGCGCTGGCTCGGGCGGAACGCGCAACATATCCGGCACCTGCCATTATCACGTCGAACTCGAGCGTGAGATCGCCGACCTGCACGGCAAGGAGGCGGCTCTTCTCTTCACCTCGGCCTACGTCGCCAACGATGCCACGCTCTCGACGCTGCAGAAGCTGATCCCCGGCCTCGTCATCTTCTCCGACGAGAAGAACCACGCCTCGATGATCGAGGGCATTCGCCGCGGTGGCACCGCAAAGGAAATCTGGCGCCACAACGATGTTGCCGATCTCGAATCCCGGCTGAAGAAATATCCGCTCGACACACCCAAGCTGATCGCCTTCGAGAGCGTCTATTCGATGGACGGCCACATTGCTCCCATCGGCAGGATCTGTGACCTAGCGAAGAAATACAACGCGCTGACCTACCTGGACGAGGTCCACGCCGTCGGCATGTATGGCGCGCGCGGCGGCGGCATCGCCGAGCGTGATGGCGTCATGGATCGCCTGGACATGATCAACGGCACACTGGCCAAGGGTTTTGGCGTCATGGGCGGCTACATCGCCGCCTCTGCCGACACCTGCGATGCGATCCGCTCGTTCGCCCCGGGCTTCATTTTCACGACGTCGCTGGCACCCGCCATCGCGGCAGGCGCGGCGGCCTCGATCCGTCACCTGAAGTCGAGCAAGGTGGAGCGCGAGCGCCATCAGGAGCGCGCCCGCACGCTCAAGGCGCGGTTGATCGAGGCCGGTCTGCCGGTGATCGAAGGACCAAGTCACATCGTTCCCGTCATGGTCGGCGATCCGGTGCACTGCAAGGCCGTCACCGACACGCTGCTCGACCGCTACGGCATCTACGTGCAGCCGATCAATTATCCAACGGTTCCCAAGGGCACCGAGCGCATTCGCTTGACGCCTGGCCCGATCCATACCGACGAGCAGATGGATTATCTCGTCAACGCGCTGACCGAGCTGTGGGAGCGCTGCCCGGTCGCCAAGGACAAGTACGTGCGCCTCGCGGCGGAGTGATCTTTTCACTCATTCACTGAACCGGCACGCATCGAATACGATTGAAACGCCCTCGGGAACCTCTCGGGGGCGTTTTCCTTTTGTCGAAGTGCTTTCCATCAGTGTCGCAGCGGCGTTCCCCCACCCCTCCCGGTCGCCGATGCCCCACCCCATCGGACAGGCATCGCGACGCCGTGTCTCTCCGCCTTGTTTCGCTGATTTAGACTATGGTAGGAAGGCTGACTTGAGCGGTGGCTACCTCGGTCAGCCGTCCGTCAATTCGCGCTTTCATCCGCAAAAAACGACAACCTGTCAGAACGAGGAAATCGTCCCATGTCGACAGCCAAGGCCGCATATCCCGCGCCCGCCCAGTCGAAGTTCTTCACCGCTCCGCTCTCTGCGACTGATCCGGAAATGGCGTCCGCCATCGCCAAGGAGCTTGGCCGTCAGCAGCACGAAATCGAGCTGATCGCATCGGAAAACATCGTCTCGCGCGCCGTCCTCGATGCCGCGGGCTCGGTGCTCACCAACAAGTATGCCGAGGGCTATCCTGGCCGGCGCTACTATGGTGGCTGCCAGTATGTCGATATCGCGGAAAACCTCGCCATCGACCGCGCCAAGAAGCTGTTCGGCTGCGGTTTCGCCAACGTCCAGCCCAACTCGGGCAGCCAGGCCAACCAGGGCGTTTTCAACGCGCTCCTGAAGCCGGGCGACACCATCATGGGCCTGTCGCTGGCCCACGGCGGCCACCTCACCCACGGTGCCCCCGTCAACCAGTCGGGCAAGTGGTTCAAGGCGACGCACTATGAAGTCCGCCCCGATACCCAGGTCGTCCACATGGACGATGTGCGCAAGGCCGCCAGGGAGCACAAGCCGCAGCTGATCATCGCCGGCGGCTCGGCCTACCCGCGTACCATCGACTTTGCCGAGTTCCGCAAGATCGCCGATGAGGTCGGTGCCATCTTCATGGTCGACATGGCCCACTTCGCCGGCCTCGTCGCTGCGGGCATGTATCCAAGCCCGTTCCCGCACTGCCACGTCGCCACGACGACGACGCACAAGACGTTGCGCGGCCCGCGCGGCGGCATGATCCTCACCAACGACGAGGATATCGCCAAGAAGATCAATTCGGCGATCTTCCCCGGCATCCAGGGTGGCCCGCTGATGCACGTCATCGCCGGCAAGGCCGTGGCCTTCGGCGAAGCCCTGCAGCCCGACTTCAAGATCTACATCAAGAACGTGATGGAGAACGCGAAGGCGATGGGCGAGGTCCTGGTCCAGAACGGCTTCGCGCTCGTCTCCGGCGGCACCGATAGCCACCTCATTCTCGTCGATCTGCGGCCCAAGAAGATTACCGGCAACATCGCCGAGAAGGCGCTCGGCCGCGCCAACATCACCGTCAACAAGAACGGCATCCCGTTCGACCCGGAAAAGCCGATGGTCACCTCGGGCATCCGTCTGGGCTCGCCCGCCGGCACCACGCGCGGCTTCGGCGTCGCCGAGTTCCAGGAGATCGGCCGCATGATCGCGGAAGTTCTCGATGGCCTCGCCAAGAACGGCGAGGACGGCAACGCGGCTGTCGAGGAGAAGGTCAAGAAGCAGGCGGTCGCCCTGTGCGAGCGCTTCCCGATCTACGCTTGATCGCGGCCTTCTGGTAGGGTCTAACAAGGCGCTGGTGGGGTGTAACCCTGCTGGCGCCTTTCCACATCCGGAGAACGAGCATGCGCTGCCCCTATTGCGCGGGTGAGAACACGCAGGTCAAGGACAGTCGGCCGACCGAGGAGAACGCCGCCATCCGCCGCCGCCGCGTGTGCCCCGACTGTGGCGGCCGTTTCACGACCTTCGAGCGCGTGCAGTTGCGCGAACTCGTCGTCGTCAAGCGCTCGGGGCGCAAGGTGCCCTTCGACCGCAACAAGCTCGCCACCTCGATCCAGATTGCCCTGAGGAAGCGCGCCATTGATTCGGAGCGCGTGGAGCGCATGATCTCCGGCATCGTGCGCCAGCTTGAAAGCCTGGGCGACGTCGAAGTTCAATCCGAACAGATCGGCGAACTCGTCATGGAGGCGCTGAAAGGGCTCGATCCCGTCGCCTATGTCCGTTTCGCTTCCGTCTATCGCGATTTTCGCGAAGCATCCGACTTCGCCCAGGTGCTGGGCGAGATTGCGCGCGCGCCTGGCGACTCTGCGGCGGCAGCAGGCACCATATCGCGCACACACCGTGGCGATGAGGGCGATTGGCCGATCGCACCCAAAAAGCACTGAGCCGCATGTCGCCCCCCGATTTACACCCCTCACGACAGGCTCCCGCCAGCCCCGCGCGTGGTGACTCCAGAACGCCCGAGCAGCGCGCCTTCGATCATCACATGATGGGTATCGCATTGCGCATGGCGCGGCGCGGCATCGGCACGACATCACCCAATCCCTCGGTCGGCGCGGTGATTGCCGACGAAGCTGCGCAGGAGGTGATCTCTCGCGCCGTTACTGCGCCGTCCGGCCGGCCTCATGCCGAGCCACTCGCCATCGCCGAAGCTGGGGAGCGGGCGCGCGGCAAGACCATGTATGTGACGCTGGAGCCCTGCAGCCATCACGGCAAGACGCCGCCATGCTCCGATGCGGTGATCAATGCGGGCCTCGCGCGCGTCGTCGTCGCCCTGAGCGATCCCGACCCTCGCGTCAGCGGTCGCGGCCTCGATCAGTTGCGCAAGGCGGGTATCGCGGTGACACGCGGCGTGCGGGCGCACGAAGCGCACTGGCTGACGCGAGGCCACATCGTCCGCGTGAGCGAGCGCCGCCCGTTCGTGCAATTGAAAATGGCGCTCAGCGCCGATGGGTGCGTGCCGCACGGCACCGGGCATGAGCCCGTATTCGTCACCGGCCCGCTGGCACGCGCCATGGGGCACCTGTTGCGCGCCGAGGCCGACGCGATTCTGATTGGCCATGGTACGCTCAAGGACGACGATCCCGATCTTACCTGCCGCCTTCCCGGGCTTGCCTCCCGTTCGCCTATCCGCGTTGTCCTTGCCGCCGATCCCGTGGGAATCGAAGGCAGCAGGCTTGTGCAAACGGCGTCCACCGTGCCTGTGCATCTTGTCACGACAGAATCGGGGATAGCGGCGAACGCCGAGGCGATCGGCCAAATGACTGCCAGCGGCGTCGTGATTCACACGGTCCGCGCCGTCGGTGGCCGCATCTGGCTGCCGTCGCTGCTGGAGCGCCTTGCCGAGATCGGCGTCACGCGCCTCCTGGTAGAGGGCGGGCCGTCCGTGTGGCGCGCTTTTGCCCGTCATGGCCTGTTCGACGAGGTGATACTCTTTCGGGCGCGGGGGGGCGGTGCTACCACATCACCCATCAGCATTGCCGCCGCGGCGGCGGAGTTGGAGTGCCAAGCAGGTCTGACCGGCCTTCTCCTGCACGCCCGTCGCCACCTCGCTGGCGACGACATGCTGGTCTTCCGCCGGCCGTCGGGCCACACCGGTTTCATTCCGCCCGCCGGACTCTCGTCCGGCGACACTTGAGGAAAGGGCATCATGTTCACAGGTCTCATCAGCGATGTCGGCGAGGTGATCGACCGGGCGGGCGGTGTCTTCACGATCGAATGCGGATATGCCCCGGAAAGCATCGCATTAGGCGCCTCGATCGCATGCGACGGTGTTTGCCTTACCGCAACCAGCGTGGCGCCGTCCGCGGTGGGTTCGGGCAGTCGTTTTACCGTCGATGTGTCGAACGAAACGCTGTCCAAGACCACGCTCGACACCTGGCGGCCGGGCCGGGCGGTCAACCTGGAGCGCCCCTTGAGGGCAGGCGAGGAACTTGGCGGGCATATCGTCACGGGCCATGTCGACGGGCGCGCCCGGGTCAGCGATGTGACCGAGGACGGAGAATGCCGCCGCTTCCTGTTCGAGGCGCCCGAGCACTTGGCCATGTACATCGCGCCGAAAGGCTCGGTGTCGCTCGATGGGACGTCGCTCACAGTCAACGAGGTCGCCGGCACGCGCTTCGGCGTCAACCTCATCCCTCACACCTTGACCGCGACGACCTGGGGGCGCAAAAAGCCGGGCGACGAGGTCAACCTCGAGGTCGATGTGTTCGCGCGCTATGTCGCGCGCCTGATGGAGTTCCGCCCGTGAGCGAAGTGCGGTCAAATCGCGTGGTCAAGAAGCCAGCGGCAGGCAAGCCGGGATCGAAAAAGGCGTCCGCTCCCGCGCGCGCTGAAGCGGCAACGCGGCGGACCGGCAAGGCTGATCTGGCCAGTACCACCGAGATCATCGAGGAATTGCGCAACGGCCGCATGGTGATCCTGGTCGATGCGGCTGATCGCGAGAACGAGGGCGACCTCATCATCCCCGCGCAGATGGCCACACCCGATGCGATCAACTTCATGGCCAAGCACGGCCGAGGCCTGATCTGCCTGGCCTTGACGCATCGGCGCGCCAACGAGTTGAAGCTCGAAGCGATGGTGCAGCACAACGCCTCGCGCAACCGCACGGCGTTCACCGTTTCGATCGAGGCCAGGGAAGGCATTTCAACGGGCATCTCCGCGCATGACCGCGCGCGCACCATCGCCACGGCCATCGATCCGGAGAAGAATGCCAACGACATTGCCTCCCCTGGCCATGTCTTTCCGCTCGTCGCCCGCGACGGTGGCGTGCTGATCCGCGCCGGGCACACCGAGGCGAGTGTCGATCTGGCCCGCATGGCGGGTCTGTCGCCCGCCGCCGTGATCTGCGAGGTAATGAACGACGACGGTACGATGGCGCGCATGCCCGATCTCATCCCGTTCGCCAGGAAGCACGGACTGAAGATAGGCTCGATCGAGGATCTGATCGCCTATCGGCTGCAGAACGATACGATCGTTCGCCGCATCGCCTGCAAGCCGGTGAAGTCCAATTACGGTGGCGACTTCGACATGTGCATCTACGAGACGACGGTGGAGCCCGGCGAGCACATGGTCCTGATCAAGGGTGATGTCGCCAATGGCGAGCCGGTGCTCGTGCGCGTCCATGCCGTCGATCCGCTGATGGACCTTGCCGGCATCGGCTTCGCGTCGGGTTCGGGCCTCATCGAAAAGGCGATGCGGGCAATCGACGAGGAAGGACGCGGTATCATCGTCGTGCTCCGCGACCTCGATCCCAAGCTCCTGTCGGAGCGCATGCACGACAATCCGCGGCGCGCCAAGACCCCGCGCGGCGATCGCCCGCAGGTGGAGATCGGCTTTGGTTCACAGATCCTGCGCGACCTGGGTGTCTCCAACATGATCCTGCTGACGAACTCGCCCGAGCACAAGTACGTGGGCCTGGAAGCATTCGGCCTGAAGATCGTTGGCACGCGCAAGATTGGGTGACCGCAACAATGGTGCAAGTTAGATCAAAGTCGGGCGTGGCCCGTTCAGGCGGCGACAACCGCTTCATAGGCAGCCGTATCCTCATCATCGAGGCACGCTTCTACGACGACATCGCCGATGAATTGGCTGCCGGCGCCATTGCCGAGATCGAGGCCCAAGGTGCGAGTTATGAGCGCGTTGTGGTGCCCGGGGCTCTGGAGATTGCGCAGGCGCTGGTGGCGGCGGTCGCGGCTGGCCGATTCGACGAGGGCATGGCGGATTTCGATGGCGTGGTGGCACTCGGCTGTGTCATTCGTGGCGAAACATCGCACTATGATATCGTCGTCAACAACGCCAATCACTGGCTGATGGATGTGGCGATCGGCCAGGCCATCCCGGTCGGCAATGCCATCCTGACGGTCGATACCCAGGCGCAGGCGTTGGCCCGCGCGCAAGGCGGGCGCGATGGCAAGGGCGGCGATGCGGCGCGCGCGTGCTTTGCACTGATCGATGCGGCACGCCGGTTCCAGGGCGAGGAACAATGAGTACGACGCGGGCAAAAGGCGGCGGGGCGGCTGGTCGTGGAGCGCGTTCGCTGGCGCGCATTGCGGCCGTGCAGGCGCTCTACCAGATGGATATGGCCGGCACGGATTTGAACCACGTCATCCGCGAGTTCGAGACGCTGCGCTTCACCGCGAACGATCAGGTGGCCGCAGTGGGCGAGACGGACGCGCAGTTCTTCGCCGACATCCTGCGCGGCGTGGTGCGCCGTCAGCGCGACATCGATCCGGCAATCGACGAGCAGCTGGCCACGGGCTGGCGGCTGGTGCGTGTCGATTCGATCCTGCGCGCGATCCTGCGCGGGGGAGTCTTCGAGCTGATGGAACGGCGCGACGTGCCCGCGCGTGTCGCCATCAACGAGTACATCGAGGTGGCCCACGCCTTTTTCGACGGTGACGAGCCCAAGGTCGTCAATGGCGTGCTCGACCGTCTGGCGCGGCGCCTGCGCCCCAAGGAGTTCGAGACGCGCCCGGTCGATGCTGCGGAAGGCTGAAACGGGTCGATCGATCGAAGGAGCGCGCCTGTGAACGCGAACGCCGATGACCGTCTCGAAGGCGAGGCCGCGATCATTGGGGAGTTCCTGGTGCCTTTGACGCAGGGCGATGAAGGTGCCGCCGGTCTCACCGACGATTGCGCGTCGCTGTCACCCCGGCCTGGTACCGATCTCGTCGTCACCACCGACAGCCTGATCGAAGGCGTGCACTTTTTTCCAGGAGATGTTCCTGCCTTCAAGGCGCTGGCCGTCAACGTCTCCGATCTGATCGCCAAGGGTGCGTTGCCCGAGCGCTATCTCCTGACGCTGGCGCTGCCAGAGCCTCCCACGCGCGCATTCATGTCGCGCCTTGTCGCTGGTTTGGCGCAAGCACAGCGTGAATTCGGCTGCCGTCTCATCGGTGGCGACACCGACCGGACGCCGGGACCGTTGACCCTGACGATTACCGCGATCGGCGCTCTCCCGTCGCGAACCATCGTGCGCCGGAGCACGGCGCGCCCAGGTGATATCATTGCCGTGACAGGCATGATCGGGGACGCAGGGCTGGGGCTCGCGCTGCGCCAGGATCGCGCATGCGCATTGGCTGCAGGTTTGAGCGAGCTGCAGGTTGGCGAATTGGTCGCCCGTTTCGATCGCCCCGTGCCGCGCCTCGCTTCGGCTTTGCTGGTGCGTGAGTTCGCCAGCGCGGCCATGGATGTATCCGATGGTCTGGCCAAGGATCTGACACGGCTCGTTGCAGCTTCAGGCGTTGGGGCGGATGTGTCGCTTGATGCCGTGCCGCTCTCGAACACCACCCGCGCCATGTGTGAGCGTGGCGTGGCCCGTCGTGAAGACCTGATCGCTTTGGGCGAAGACTATGAAGTGCTTTTCACTCTGCATTCTGACGAATGGGTTGGACTCGAGGCGGCGGCCAGGGAACAGAAAATTCCAGTGACGAGGCTGGGTCAGATCACGCGTGGCGCTGGCGTGACGTGGCGCAATGCGCAAGGCCGGCCGTTGCAACTTTCAGCCATCGGTTGGGACCACTTTTGATGCGTTCGTTCCCAAATCGCGTAGTAATTCGGCTGAATATTCCCATGAGTTGATGCCGCCGATTGCAACTGTCGTAGCGCAATTTGCACATGGATCGGGCGATCGCGCGTTGCGGGCAACAGCCATGCAGCTTCGCTGCAACATGCACAAGTATTTGAAGGGGTGTGGCTGTCGCCTGCAGGGAAGATGTGTCTTTCTTTGGCCATATCCGTTGGGCCTAAAGAGTTATCGCGATTGATGAATCGCAAATTTGCCAAAGGCATGGCAAACGAGGATGCAAGCGGGCTGACGACGGTTTGACGACGGGATGTGATACAAGTTGTCCGCGTGTTACTGAGGCGCCTGCGACCTTAGCGGCAGTTGTGCTGTGGGCAGGCGTATCGCACACGTGCCGCGCTAACAGCATCCAGGAAAGAGGGCGCGCCGAACGGCGGCTCAAATTCGACGTCGCGGATGCGGCACATCAAACAGTCTGATCAGGCGACAGGATTTTCAGGGATGGTGCGAATGCACGAAGGGTTGGGCCGTCTTTGCGGAGCGGGCTCGGTTGCAGCTGGCGTGACGATCTTCGCGGCGGGGTTGCTTGTCGCACTCGTCGCAACATCGCCGGCCGCTTCTGCGCAGGATTGGTGGGAACAGATCCCCGGATTTGGTTCGCCGTCCTATTCCGACAAGAAGGAACGCGCACGCGCAGCCGCACGCCGGACCGAGGAACAGCAGGCCGACAAATTCGAGGATTTGCGCTCCAATGCGACGCCGTGGCTCAGCGACGTGATGCTGACGGCACTCGACAACGCAATCGAGCGGTATGAACGCATCGTGCAGCGCGGTGGATGGAACGCGATCCCCAAGGGCCGCACCATTCGACCCGGCGATGACGATGATCGCATTCCCGCCATCAAGGCCCGCCTGCGCGCAACTGGTGATCTCGGCTCCTCGCAGTCGTATTTTGAAACTCTCAGTTTCGATGACCGCGTCGAGCGCGCGGTTCGCAGATACCAGGGCCGCAACGGTCTTCGCGTCACGGGCCGCGTCGATCGCGCCACGCTGGCTGCGCTCAATATCCCCGCCAAGGCCCGGCTGGATCAACTCATCCTCAACCGGCGCCGCATCGCCGATCTGTTGGGATCGCGTGTCGAGAACCGCTATGTTCTGGTCAACGTCCCCGCCTTCCAGCTCGAGGCCGTCGAGAACTACGAGGTCAAGCAGCGCCATCGCGTGATCGTCGGACGCGAGGGACGCGAGACGCCGGATCTGAAAGGGCAGATCAAGGCGCTCAACTTCTTCCCCTACTGGCGCGTGCCCACCAGCGTTGCAACGCTCGATTTGATACCGCGCCTGCAGCGCGAGCCGCAGTATCTGAACGAGGAAGGCATCCGCATCTATGACGGCAGCTACGACGGGCCCGAGATCCAGCAGTCGCAGATCAACTGGAGCACGATCGATACGACACGCATCCGCTTCAAGCAGGACCCCGGCGATCGCAACGCGCTAGGTCTGGTACGTCTCGACATGTCGAACGAGCATGGCGTCTACATGCACGACACGCCGATGAAGAATCTCTTCGGCCAGGCCGGTCGCGCATTCAGCGCCGGGTGCGTGCGCGTGCAGGGTGTATTCGATCTGGCAGAGTGGATCGCCCAGTACGAACCGGGTTGGGAGCAGCCAGGACGCGTGCGGGCAGTACTCGATGGCGGTCAGCCCCTCGATCTCAATCTGAGCCGGCCGGTGCCGGTGATCTTCGCCTACATCACAGCCTGGGCCGAGCCCGACGGCGAGGTGAACTTCCGCCACGACTTGTACAATCGAGATGGCTCGGCGACGCTTGCCGCGCGCGACATGTCCGAGCCGGATCCTGATCAGCCCCCGCCGCCGTCAGGCGGCATCACGCCTTGAGCCGCCGTCAGGCGGCATCACACCTTGAGCCGCCGCCAAGCGGCAACATGCCCTTGGATCGTCTCCGTGTTTCATGGATACGATCCAAGTTTTTGTTTTGAATATTTTTTTCACAGCTCGACCGCTGCATGCCTCAGCTGAACATCGGCTAAGCCGACGGCAATCAATCACAGCTTTTTGTGCGCCGCAGCATGGGGCTGTTCTTTGCATTATCCATCATGCGAGATGGCGTGTGTGCATCACACTGCGCATATTTTGTGTGCGCAGGAGAGTATTCACTGTGCCAGTTTGTCGTTATGCACATTGCAATATCCGCGTATTATGATTGACGAATGTGATCCGAGCTGGTGGACGATCGTCAGCGCAGGGTCGCGTGGTGCCTGCCAGTTTCGCGTTTCGTAGAGACACCCAGAAGGTCTCGTGGACACGTTGCAATAGCATCAGGGGGGCCACGCTATGACTGGGAGGTTCCAATGAGTAGTTCGCAGGCTACGCCGTTGCGTATTGCCGGCACGCGCGAAATCGATTCCATCGAACGTCTTGCCGTCGCTTTCGAGAGAAGTGCCCGGCGCTGGGAGATGGTGGCCTATCCCGCAATGGTGCTGTTCACGCTGCTCGCAGTCTTTGGTTTCTATAAGATCTATTCGGTCTCGGAGAACATGCGCATCATGGCGGAGCGTTTACAGCCGCAGATGGGTGTTCACATGGACAAGCTGACGTTGTCGATGGAGTCTTTGACCGCCAATATTGCGCAGATGTCGCGCAACATCGACGCCATGCAACAGCGCGTTGCCGCGATGTCGTCGGACACCAAGGAGATGTCCGAGCAGATGAAGGTTCTGGCGACCATGGACCAGAACATCGCCCACATGAATCAGTCGGTGACGGCCATGAGCGCCCACACCGACATGATGCGCTGGAACATGGCGACGATGAATCACTCCATTCAACGGCCCATGAACTTCATGAACAGTTTCATGCCCTGGTGAGGTTTCTTAGAGTACTTCGCGGCCCAAAATCGAACTTCAAACCAACGCCACCGCAAGCGTTCTTCGCAAGTCCCTTCGCTTTACCCACCAACCCGATGCACGCTCACTTCGCCGTTCTTCAGCGACAGTGCCAGTTCGCCGCGCTTCAAGGCCAGCGCGTCCTCGCCGAACAGCTGCCGCCGCCAGCCATGCAGCGCGGGAACGTCAGGCGCATCCTGACCGGCAAGACGTTCCAGGTCGGACGTATCGGCAATGAGCCGCGGCGCAACGCCATGGCGAGCAGCCGCTGACTTCAAAAGCACCTTCAAGAGTTCCACCGTCGCCGTCGCCTCGGCCGAAAGGGGCTCGCCCTGGCGCAGCGAAGGCACCTCGCTGATGTCGCGCTCGAGCCCGCGTTTGACGGCAGCCACGATCTCCTTGGCACGCGATGAACGCGAAAAGCCGTCCGACAGGCTACGCAAACGTGACAGCTGCTCGGGTGCCGTCGGCGACTGGTTGGCGATGTCGTAGAGCGCCTCGTCCTTCATGATGCGCGCGCGCGGCACGTCCTGGGTTTGCGCCAGTTGCTCGCGCCACGCGGCAAGCTCCATCAGCACCGATAGCGCCTTGCGGTTCTTGACCCTGAGCTTCAGCCGCTTCCATGCGTCTTCCGGGTGGGTCTGATAGGTGGATGGCGTGGTCAGAACCGTCATTTCCTCATCGAGCCACGCATGCCGCCCGGTCTCGTCGAGATGGCCTTTCAGGAAGGCATAGACATCGCGCAAATGCGTGACGTCGCCGAGTGCGTAGACGAGCTGCTTGTCCGACAACGGCCGCCGGCTCCAGTCGGTGAACCGCGAGGACTTGTCGATGTCGTGCCCTGTGATCTTCTTGACGAGGTTGCCGTAGCTCACCGAATCACCGAACCCACAGACCATTGCCGCCACCTGGGTGTCGAAAATCGGGTGCGGCAGCAGCCCCGCCATGGTCCAGACGATTTCCAGATCCTGGCGCGCGGCGTGGAAAACCTTGACCGTCGTCTCGTCTGCCATCAGCTGCCACAGCGGATCGAGTTCGAGCCCCTTCGCCATCGGGTCGACGATCGCCTCGACATCGGGGCCCGCCAGCTGCACGAGGCACAGCTTCGGCCAGAAGGTTTGTTCGCGCAAAAACTCCGTGTCCACCGTCACGTAGTCGTGGGCGGCCAACTTGTGACAGAGCGCGGCGAGGTCTTGGGTTGTGCTGATTACTTGCATGAGGGGACCGGATATAGCCTACCTGTGAGGCATTGTCGCGCCTTCCGGGGCACGACTTTTTCAGCTGTGGGCAGGGCTGCGCGGCTGGCCTTGACTTTCCGGGGTCGCCATGCGCTTTTCCGGCCCTTGAACCACGAATTTCTCAAGTTTTGAAGGACGAAGCGCCATGGCTAGCGCGAAGGCGGCGACAACGGCTGGAACGGCGAATGCAGGGCGTGCGGGGCTGCACCGCTATCGCTCGCACACCTGTGGGGGGCTCACCGCCGCCAATAACGGTGCGGTGGCGCGCCTGTCGGGCTGGGTGCATCGCGTGCGCGACCATGGCGGCTTGCTGTTCATCGACCTGCGCGACCACTATGGCATCACCCAGGTCGTGGCCGATCCCGACAGCCCCGCCTTCAAGGCCGCCGAGAAGGTACGCTCCGAGTGGGTCATCCGCGTCGATGGCAAGGTTCGCATGCGGCCCGAGGGCACCGCCAATCCCGAGTTGCCGACCGGCGAGATAGAGCTGTTCGCAACCGAGATCGAGGTCTTGTCGGAAGCCAAGGAGCTGCCCGTGCCGGTATTCGGCGAGCCCGACTACCCGGAAGACTTGCGCCTCACCTATCGTTTCCTCGACCTGCGCCGCGAGAGCCTGCACGCTATCATCATGAAGCGGCTGGAGATCACGCGCTTCATTCGTTCTGCCATGCACGAGGCAGGCTTCAACGAGTTCCCGACGCCGATCCTGACGGCGTCCTCGCCCGAAGGCGCGCGCGACTTCCTGGTTCCCTCGCGCATCCATGCCGGCAAGTTCTACGCGCTGCCGCAGGCACCACAGCAGTATAAGCAACTCCTGATGGTGTCGGGCTTCGACCGCTATTTCCAGATCGCGCCCTGCTTTCGCGACGAGGACCCGCGCGCCGACCGCCTGCCGGGAGAGTTCTACCAGCTCGACGTCGAGATGAGCTTCGTCGAGCAGGAGGACATCTTCGCGACGATGGAGCCCGTCCTCACCGAACTGTTCGAGACGTTCGCGGATGGAAAGTCCGTCACGA
>ERZ1645187.1595-NODE-1595-length-20700-cov-230.337467_pt1 | contig 20700 bp, 11 predicted proteins | sample MGYA00575352_ERZ1645187 | MGnify/ENA primary metagenome ERZ1645187 (study PRJEB40837, sample SAMN11349314) | freshwater sediment metagenome | isolation source: river sediment | host: Sediment | place: India: Wazaribad , New Delhi | collected 2017-02-21 ... | reverse complement strand
CTCCAGGACTTCACGTTCCCGTGGCGTCAAGGTCGCCAAGCGCTGCGCCAGCAGGTGCGGGTCACCGAATTGGTCACGCTGATGCTGGTCCGCGGCGAGGGCCTTGCGCACCGCCTCCAACAAGACCTGGTGGTTGACGGGCTTGGTCAGGAAGTCCACGGCCCCGAGTTGCATGGAGCGCACCACGGTGGGGATTTCGCCAAAGGCACTGAGCATGATCGCTGGGAAGGTGGCCAGCCGAGCCCGCAACGTTTGCAAGAGTTCCAATCCGTCCATCTCTGGCATACGTAGATCCACGATCAGGCAGGCTGGTCCCTCCGGCTCCCCGCGCGCCAGGAAGGCCTTGGCCGAGGCGAAGTCCTCAACCTTGAGACGCACCGATTCCAGCAGTTCGCGCAACATTAACCGCTGCAAATTATCGTCGTCGACTACAAACACCACAGGCTCCATGCTCATCCCCCCCTAAATCAAGCCGTTCTTAATGGATAGCTTTCATGAATGAGCATATCCCTTGCCACCAAAAAGGGGAAGCACCGCGGATGTACCGCTAGCTTTGTGGTTTCCGGCCGACTCCGGCGGTATCAGGAACAGGAAAATGGCTTAGGGCTGTAACTACGTAATTCTACTCGGGAGACCGGGGGAAGGTCCTCATTGGCGACTCAGGCCGGACTTTATAACCTGTGCCCCAGGCAACAAGGAGTCTGACATAAGTCGGCAGTGGCCCGCCCCCCGCCCACCCGGGGGCCCGGCCAGGGATCGGCCTTCTAAAGCCTTAAAAAAAACCAAAAAGCATGGAGAAGGGATGATGAATATGAGTGGCTTGTCCTTATTACCACCCGCGAAGCCGCACTCCTGGCGCGAGGCCCTTTGCATCGGCCTGTGCTCGGCGGGCGGAGATCAGATCAAGCTCCCATCGGGCGAAGTCAAAGACGAAGAGGAGAATCTGGGTCTGGCAGCCGACATCGATTACGACATCGACAACGGGGTGCTTAGCATCGCGGTCAGAGGTCCGCTGGATCTGCGGTGCACCACGCGCCTCCTGGCCATCTCCCGCGCGGCGGACGACAGTATCGCGAGCTGCCGTCTGATCCTGGATGGGGTCACCCGGGTCTTCGACTCCGGTATCGCCGCCTTGATTCTTCTCGCCAAGGTCCTGACCCACCGGGGTGTCGACAGGATTCGCATCGAAGGGCTGGACCTCAACCGCCCGAGCCTGTCCCCTTACCGCTCGGGTACCGTGGCGGCCTCCATGCGGCGGGTCTTCATCTGGTAGGCACCTTGCTTTCCCGGCGCATGCTACCCGAGTGATGCCGATCAGGGTTGCGGCGCCGGGAAGCGGGACAGTAGGTCCCGCCAGGGATCCAACCGATCGCCGCCGCCAAGCTTCTTGCCCGTCCCGACGGACTTAGCCAGCCACAGGCCGCTGCCGTTAAAACTGTAGACGGGTTGGAGATCCTTCCTCTCGCTGGCCAGCAGGATCTGGGGATTGAGGTTATCAAGGACCAAGGGGGTGGCATGTGGCGTGGCGTAATAGGTAAGCACCATGTGTGACTGGTTGATGTCCAGGGCCTTGACATAGGTCAGGCGCAACCGTTCCTCCACAACGCCGGTGGCCAGCAGGGTAAAGTATTTGGCGATGGAGAAATCCTCGCAATCGCCGCCATTCTTGGCCAGTAATTCCAAAGGCGTCGCCCAGTAATCTTCCTTCCCCCACAGGAGACTGTCTTCGAGAAACCGGAGCTGATTAAAAAACTGATTGACGCGCTCTAATTTTTCCCGCTCCTCGAATTCCCGGGCCGCGTCGATCAGGCGCTGCCAGGCCTCGATGCGGGCGACAGCGGCGGCACCCTCTTCCCGTTGGATGCGGGCAATCAATTCCGGACTGATCTCCAGCGCGCCGAAGGCGGAAAGGCCGATCATCATCAGCGTCGCCAGCCACGGCCACCACCGGCCCCGTCGGCTCCGTCCGCCCGGGCCAGGCCTGGCTTCCGGCCGCGGATCTTTCCCCGGGGGCGGCATCAGCGGCTGGCGCCCGCCAGGCCCAGTTCCTGGATGACCCTGAAGTCTGCCTCCTCACGGACTGCCTCCGCCAGGATGGCGATTTCGAGCAGATCGCCAGCCTCGTGCATGGTTTGCACCCACTGTCGCTTGTCGGGGTCCTGACTGATACCGGCCGTCAGGTCCCGTGCCAGGCGGACATAGTCCGGCCGCAAGGTCTTGAGGGTCTCGATGGGGATGAATTGGACGTCATAGCGCTTCAGGAGGGTCTTGGCCCCCAAGCGGCGGGTGAAACCGACGAAGTCCCGGAACCGGTCGATATCCTTCGCCACCCCATAGGCTGAGACACTAAAGATCAGGCGCCCGGCCAGCGCGGCATGCTGGTGCAGGAACTCCCCCAGCCAGGTATGAAAGTCGACGCTATTGAGGGTGAGCATGGAGAGATTGATCGCCACGCAGTGCGGCGAAGGGGTCTCCTGGAGCCGGGTGGCCACCTTGCGGATCACCCCCCGGTCGAGGTCGGCGATCCGTTCATACCTCTCCGCCATCGAGATGAAGGGGCCCACCGGGATGGGTTCACCCCCCTCGTCCCTGGCATGGATGAAGGCCTCTTCCATGAGGACCTCCCCATCGCGGCAGCTCAGCACCGGGCCGATATAGGCAATCTGAAAGTCTCCCGCCGCGATGAGCGACAGGACCCGCGCCCGCCATTGTTCCGGGGTCCGACCCCGCTCGGGGTGCTGATAAATGAAATAACTGTTGAAGCCAATGAGCCGCGCCTGTTCGTAAGCCTCCTGGGCGAGCGCCAGCATCCCCGCCGGCGTGTCGTGGGCATTGAAGGGGGCGATGCCGATATGTACCAGATCCGGCCGGCCATGCTGTTCACCCAACCCGGTCAGCCGCTGGTGCAAGGTCTGGGCGCAGTCCGTGATAGCCGCGGGCCCCAGCCCCGGGACCAGCAAGGCAAATTCAGCCCCATGGAAACGGTAGGCCCTGGCGGCGGTCGCCGCCTCTTCCTCACAGCGCTCGAGGATGGTGGCGAAGGCCTGGAGGAACTGGTCGGTCCGCGCCTCACCCCAGGCATTGGCGAGTTCGGCGAAGGCCTCGATCCGCAGGTAGACGATGCAACCCAGGTCGCCATCTTCAGCAAGATGTTCCAGATCGGCCGTAAAGCTGCCCTTGTGATAGAGGCCGGTCAGCTCGTCACGCAACAGCCGCTGGTTGAGACCCTCCAGCTTCTGGTTTATGGCGCGGATCACGCCCTCGATCTTGCCGGACATGAAATTCATGGATTCGGCGACCTGCCGCACTTCACGCGTCCAGGGCAAGGGATCGATGCGGGCGAACCGCCCCCCGGCGATATCGTGCGCCAGTTGGGCGATGTTGCTCAGTGGGCGCAGGGTGAGGCGTAGCACCACAAAGAGCAGCAGCAGCGCCAAGCCCAGCGTCACCAGCGAGTAGAACAGGGCGTGCCGCATCTGCTGATACAGCTTGAGATAGGCCCACCCCGGGTTGATGGTGACGGAGACGACCCCCGCCAGATTCCAGCCGGAGCTGATCTCGCTGGTGGCCGTGGCAGTTGCCATGGGCAGGAGCCGGATGAACCAGTCCGGGACCTGCGCGAAGACGCGGCTGTCAGCAAGCCGGACCAGGGTCCGGCCATCGATGTCGGTAAGCTTGATTTCCAGGTAGTAGCCCCGGTCATAGATGGCCCGGATCATGGTCTCCAGGATGGGATCCGTGGGATCGGTCAGATGGGGGCTCAGGGACAGGCCCAGGGAAGTCGCCGTATCCTGGGCGTGGACCTGGGATTCGACCAGCAGGTAGCCGCGCATCTGATGGACCCCAACCGCGAAGTTGCCGCCGAAGATCAGTAGGAACAGCAGAGAGATCAACAGCATCAATTGCCTGGACAGGTACATGCGCGGACCTCTCGGGGAAAGGATGGATGGAACTAAACAGTGCCCTAACGCCAGCTTTGCCAGCAAATCCCAGTTTGCTCAGGCGCCACCCGGGTCCTCCAGCCACGGGGCGCTGGCCAGGCGCAGGTCCTGGAGCTGACGGTCCACCTCGGTCAAGTCCGGTTCGAGATCGAGAGCGGACTTGTCGGCATCGACGGCCTCCTCCAGGCTACCGGCCGGGGCCATGATCGCCATGGCCCCCAGGGAACCGGAATTGCCCTTGAGTTTATGCAGCGCCATGGCGGCCTTCTCCCGGTGTCCCTGGGCCAGTGCCTCCCGGACCCGCCGGCCCAGACCGTCGTTATCAGCCAGGAAGAGCCCCAACAGGCGCAGGAACAGGGGCCGGTTACCGCACAGGATATCCGTCGCCTGCTCCCGGTCGATCCCCGGAATCGCGGGGAAGGCCTCGGCCTGGGGGCCGTCCTGACCCCTGGGTTCACCATAGCGAAGCATCATGGCCACCAGTGCCTCCAGCCGCACGGGCTTGGTCAGGACATCGTTCATCCCCGCCGCCAGGGCCGCCTCACGCTCGTGGGGCAGGGCGCCGGCGGTGAGGGCGATGAGGGGCAAATCGTTCAGCCCCAGCTCACAGCGGATGCGGCGCGCGGCGGTCAGGCCATCCATCACCGGCATCTGCACGTCCATCAGGACCAACCGGTAGGCCTGGGGATCGCGTCTCAGCCACTCCAGGGCTGCGGCGCCATCGTTCGCCAAGGTGACCGCGGCCCCTTCCAGGCGCAGGGCCTGCTCCACTACCTCCCGGTTCATTTCGCTGTCGTCCACCACCAGCAGATGCCAGCCCGCCAGGCGCTGGCTAGAGGTAAGGGCGCTGGGGGGCGCCTCGCCCAAGGATGCCCCGCCGAGAGCCGCCCCACCCGGGGCCAACACGCCCGGAGCCGTGACATCCGCAGCCTCCCCACCCCTGGCCAGTTCCTGGCGGACGAGGGTGAAGGGCAGCGCGAACCAGAAGGTACTGCCCCGCCCCGGCTGGCTCGTGGCGCCGATCTCCCCGCCCATCAGCTCGACCAGCCGCTTGCTGATTACCAGGCCCAGGCCGGTGCCGCCGAAGCGGCGGGTGATGCTGGCGTCGCCCTGGGTGAAGGGCTGGAAGAGGCCGGCCAGCACCTCGGGTTCGATGCCGATGCCGGTATCCGCCACCAGAAAGCGCAGCCGCAGGGCGTCGGGAGCGGTCGCTTCTACCTCGATGCGCAGGCTGACCTCCCCCGCGGGGGTGAACTTGATGGCATTGCCGATCAGATTGGTGAGGACTTGGCCCAGGCGCAGGGGGTCCCCCAGGAGGGCACCGCTGAGCGAGGGCGGACGGTCGATATGAAGGGACAGGCCTTTGGTCCGGGCCAGGCGGCCGTGAAAACTCTCGATACGGGCCAGGACATCCGTCAGGTCAAAGGCTTGGCGCTCGATGGCGAGCTTGCCGGACTCGATCTTGGAGAAGTCGAGGATGTCATTGATGATGGCGAGCAGGTTCTCACCAGCCTCCAGGATACGCGTCACCCGTGGCCGTTGGGTCTCATCCAGGGACCCACGCTCCATAAGCTGGGCGAGGCCGAGGATGGCATTCAGGGGGGTGCGAATCTCGTGGCTCATGTGGGCCAGGAACTCGCTCTTGGCGGCGCTGGCGGCGCGGGCCTCGGCGGTACGTTCCTCGACCTTCAGCTCCAGGCCCTCGTTGAGGGCGCGGAAGCGCCGCTCGCTCTCGCTCAGGCGTTCCGCCACCCGCCGCAGTTCCGTGATCTTGTCCTCCAGTTCCGCGGTACGTTCCGCCACCCGCTGTTCCAGGCGGGCATTCAAGGCATTGATTTCAATGTCATAGAGCTTGAGACGGGTGATGTCACGGCGGACGTTCACCAGGCCGATGGGGTGCCCCCGCGCGTCATGGACCAATTTGCCCGTGTCGATGAGCCAGCGATAGTCACCCTGTTTGACCCGCCAGCGGTATTGGACGCTCTCCGGTTCCTGGCCCTGGGCCAAGCGCCGGCGCTGGACCTCCACCCGCTCCTGGTCATCGGGATGGACGCGGGCGAAGATTTGCTCGGCGGTGAAATCCTTCAGCTCCTCGGCCGTGAAACCCGTCAAGGCCACCAGCGCCGGATTCATGAACCGATAGTCCTGGGTCTTGAGATCCAGGAAGCTGATGCCGTCGCTGGCATTGTCCAGGATGGCGCGGAATAGCTCCTCCTTCTCCCGCAGGCGCTCCTCCAGGATCTTGCTGGTGCTGATATCAGTCAACGCAAGCTGAATCAGGGGCTTGGTATCGGGGAGGGCGGTGGCGACGGCGATGGCGGTGATGCCCTCAGCCTGGACCCAGCGGCTTGGCTGATCGGGGGGGATGAGGACCAGCTCGCAGCGGGAGCCGCCCTCGCCCAGCAGGGCATGGGTCAGCAAATCGTTGAAGGCGGCCCGGGTTGGCTTGCTGATGAACAGGCCCAGACGCCGGCCGCGCAAGGCCGAGAGGGGCTGGCCGAGCAGATCCGCGGCGGTCTGGTTGGCCTCGTGAATGGTGCCATTGCCGCTCACGGTCAGCAGGGCAATGGGGGCGAAGCCATAGAGGGCGGCGTACCGTTTCAGGCTCTCCTCAAGCTGGAGGCGGGTGGCGCGCAGGCTCTGGTTCTGCAATTCCAGCTCGATCTGGTGGATGTGCAGATCCTCGATGAGACGGGCCTGATCGGTGGCCATCTCCGTCAACAGCTCCGCCTCCTGCCCTAGCCCCTTGCCCGTCCCCTGCCCCGTTCCCTTTCCCGCCCGGGGTCGGCCCTGGCCTTGCTCGCGGAAGACCGCCTCGGCCGCGCGGCGCAGGGCGGTGGCCCCTTCCGGGGTCAGCGGGTCCGGGAGGGGGGGTGAGGATGAAGGTTTAGGCTGGCTCATCGGCTCTCCTGGCGCGGTGCTTTTCGGTTTCGGTACCCGTATGAGTGATGGCTCGCTGGCCTCATGGGTCGCTGGTTGCCCGCGACGGCACCTCGGCCAGGCGGCCAAGCTCCGCCAGGGCCTGGCGCAATTCGTTCTCCAGCCGCTTGGACTTGGTCATGTCCACCAGGGTCACCACCACCCCATCGATGCGGTTGTCCAGGGTGCGGTAGGGCATGATGCGGGCGTTAAACCAGCGGCCATCCTGGGTGCCGATGAGCTTTTCGCTGAAGATCAGGCTGCGCAACACCTCGGCCACGTCCTGGGCCAGCTCCGGGTAGAGCACCTCCGAGGCAATGTGGGTGATGGGACGGCCGACATCGCCGGGGATCAGGTTGATGAGCTTGGCGGCCTGGGAGGTGAAACGGCGGATGCGCAGATCCTCCTCCAGGAACAGGGTGGCGATCTCGGTGCTGTCGAGCAGGTTCTTCATGTCGTCGTTGACCCGCGACAGGTTGTCCACCTTGGCCTGGAGTTCGGTGTTGACCGTCTGCAACTCCTCGTTCAGGGACTGCATCTCTTCCTTGGAGGTGGTCAGCTCCTCGTTGGTGGACTGCAACTCCTCGTTGGTGGACTGGAGCTCCTCGTTGGCGGATTTCAGTTCCTCCTGGGAGGTCTGCATCTCCTCGCGGGTGGTCTGGAGGGCCTCGCGCAATTGCTGGATCTCCAGTTCCTCCGGGAGCGGGGTCTGGGCTTCCATGCCCGCCCGGCGGCGACCGCGGCGCGGCGCGGGGGCCTCCGCCACCTCGGTGAAGACCAGCAGCAGCATGCCGCGCAGGGGCTCGGGGTCGCGTAGGTCGTGGATGCTGAGGTCCACGACCTGGAAACTGCCGTTGGTGCGGATGCGCAGGCCGCGCTGGATGGCGGGGACGCCACCGGCGTGTTGCTGGGCCTGCTGGCAGAGGCTGGGCAGGATGTCCCGCAGGCCCTCCCGCGCCATGGCGAAGAGGTTGAGGCTGGCCTGGCCGACGACCGGCTCCAGATACTTGCCGGTGCGCCCGGTGGTGAACAGGATCTCGCCCTTGGCGGTGGCGAGGATGGACACCGGCGTCACCCGCTCCAGCAGGACTTGGTCCAGCAGCGCCTTGAGATTGACCGGCGCCGGGCTGAGGGCGTTGTCAGGGGTGCCCTCGGCCAGCACCCGGGCGGCGGGAAAGGCGAAGTGCATGGGGGCCTCGCTGGTGCTGGGGGTTTCGCGGCGGAAGAAGCGCCACTTGCCGTCCAGGGTGGAAAACAGCTCGCTGGAGCCGCTGACCGTCTCGGCGGTGCCGAGAAAGAGGACGCCGCCGGGGTTGAGGCTGTAGTGGAACAGGGCCAGGAGCTGGCGTTGCAGCTCGGCGGTCAAGTAGATGAGCAGGTTGCGGCAGATGAGCAGGTCCATCTTGGTAAAGGGGGGGTCCTGGATGACGTTTTGCTCGGCGAAGATCACCATCTCCCGCACCTCCTTGCTGATGCGGTAGCCGCCATCCTCTTCCTTGACGAAGAAGCGCCGCAGCCGCTCCGGCGCCACGTCGGCGGTGATGTTCTGGGGATAGAAGCCGAGGCGGGCGGTGACGATGGCCTCCGGGTCCAGATCGGTGGCGAAGATTTGCAGGGAGTAGGGCTGGTCGGGGGCGCACTTCTCCAGGGCCTCGCGGAAGACGATGCCCAGGGAATAGGCCTCCTCGCCGGTGGAGCAGCCGGCGACCCAGGCCCGCAACTGCCCGCCCCCGGGCCGGCGGGCCAGGAGGGCGGGGAGCACCTCGTCGCGCAGGTGTTGCCAGGCGCTGGGGTCGCGGAAAAAGCTTGTCACCCCGATCAGCAGCTCCTTGAACAGCAGCTCCCGTTCCGGCGGATTGTCCTGGAGGTAACCCACGTACTGGGCGATCTTCTCCAGTTGATGCAGACGGATGCGCCGCTCGATGCGGCGGTAAAGGGTGCTCTTCTTATAGAGGGAGAAGTCGTGGCCGGTATGGTTGCGCAGCAGGATGATGACCTTGTCCAGGCCGCTGTGGTCCTCCGCCAGGAGGACCGGCTCCCCGGGCGGGGTCGGCACGGCCGGATGCAGAAAGGCCAGCAGGCGGGCGCAGAGCTCCCCGGCGGGGGCGACGATATCCGCCAGACCGGCGGCGATGGCGCTACGCGGCATGCCGTCGAACTTGGCCTCGGTGGGGTCCTGGACCAGGGTCAGGCCCGCCGCCTCCTTGATCGCCCGCAGCCCCAGGGTGCCGTCGCTGCCCATGCCGGAGAGGATGACGCCGATGCTGCGGTCCTTCTGGTCCGCCGCCAGGGAGCGGAAGAAGAAGTCGATGGGCAGGCGCAGGCCATGGGCCGGTGAGGGCTCGAAGAGGTGCAGCACCCCATGGAGGAACGACAGATCCCGGTTGGGCGGGATCAGATACACCTGGTTGGGGCGGACTTTGACCTGGTCGCGGACCTGCTCCACCTTCATGGCGGTGCTGCGCTGCAGGAGTTCCGGCATGGTGCCTTTGTGCAGGGGGTCCAGGTGGACGACGATGACGAAGGCCAGGCCGCAGTCGGCGGGGACATGGCTGAGGAACTGGTCCAGGGCCTCCAGCCCCCCGGCGGAGGCGCCGATGCCGACGATGGGGAAGGCTTCCCGCTGGACCGGTGTCGGGGACGGGGCAGAGGTTGGAGCGGAGGGTGGGGCCAGTGGCGGGGACGGGGCAGAGGTTGGAGCGGAGGGGGGGGCCAGTGGTGGGGACGGGGTCGGGGTCGGGGTCGGGGTCGGAGCAAGGATCTGGGCTGGAGCCGGTGGCGGAGCAGGTATTGGGGCCGGGACCGAATCTAGCACCGTGTCCGGAACCTCTGCCTGAGCCTTTTCCCTTGCCTCCGAAACTTCCGTCGGCAGGCCTGTTGATGGCCGGGATTCCGCTTCCGGGGGTTCAGGTACCATGCCAAGGGGTTCTGCTGCCACGATTGGGGGCTCCGCCGCTGCCTTCCGGGAATTCACGCTATCGCTCACGAGGTACTCACCACGCATTCGTTCGGATCGCTCGCGCCCCAGGAGGGCTTCGGCGATACAACCGTCTGATTCTCTTGCTCCCTCCCCCCTGGTGGGGGAGGGTTGGGGAGAGGGGGGGCTAAAATGAATACCTCACCCCCCAATGATGATAGACGCCGCGGGTGTCTTTTACGCCCAATCTGCCAGACACACCCGATCACGCCCTCCGGCCTTCGCGGCGTAGAGGGCGTCATCCACCCGCTTGAGCCAGTCGTCGAAGCTCTCCTCGGGGTGCAATTCGGCCACTCCGAAGCTGGCGGTGACCTGGCCAACGTCCGTGAAAGGTTCCGCGGCCACCAGGGCCCGCAATTTTTCGGCGAGTTGCCGGCCGCCGTCCACAGGACAATGGGGCGCCAGGACGGCGAACTCCTCCCCGCCCCAGCGTGCCAGGACATCCAGTGCCCGCAGGTTCGGGCTGAGCCGCCGGACCAGTTCCATGAGGACCTGATCGCCCACCAGGTGGCCAAAACGATCGTTGATGGCCTTGAAGTGATCGATGTCGAACAGGATGAGGGTCAAGGGCTTGCCGTAGCGCTGGACGCGCTCGATTTCGAGGGTCACTTGGTCCTCGAAATGCCGGCGATTCCAGGCGCCGGTGAGGCGATCCGTGGTGGCGAGCCGTCGCAGTTCGGCGTTGGCCGCCTCCAGGGCCTCCTCGGCGCGCTTGCGCTCGGTGATGTCGGTGCGGATCGAGATGAACTGGCTCAGGTGACCCCTGGCGTCCTTCAGGGGGATAATGGTGGAATAAACCCAGTAGTGCTCACCATTCTTACGGCAATTCTTGACCTCGCCCCGCCAGACCCGACCATCGGTGATAGTGGACCAGAGCTCGGTATAAAAGCTGATCGGGTGATGGTTTGATTTGATGATGCGATGGTTGGCGCCGAGCAATTCCTCCCGCGAAAAGCCGCTGATGGCGCAAAACAGGTCATTGGCATAGGTGATGTTGCCGTCCAGGTCGGTCATGCTGACGATGGCATGCTGATCCAGGGCGGCCTTCTGATTGACCAGATCCTGACACCAGGCCCACTGTTCCGCCTGCTCGCGGAGGTAATGCTCGACCAGCCCGGCCAGATGGCTGGTCAGGCTGGTAAGGGTCTGGTCAACCGGGGCCTCCATCCGCCAGGGGCGGTCATCGGAGGGCTCGGCCTGCCAAGGCCGTTCAGCCGGGGGCTCCGCCTGCCAGGGGCGTTCAGCCGGGTTCTCCGCCAGCCAGGGGCGGTCAGCCGGCAGGGTTGCGCTCAATCTGGCGATTATCCGCAGCAGAGCGGAAACGGCGGTCTGCCGCTCATGATCCATTATCCGCCCGTCACCCTGTTCACCCGCGCTGATCGCCATCGTGGTTATTGCACCCTTGATTGAAGTGGCAACTCAAACCTGAAAGCAGCCGATCACACCCCCCTACCGCCTGAACTGGCATGGTCTGCACCAGCAGTTAGCACAAGCCGATGATTCTCTTGCCCCCTCCCCCCTGGCGGGGGAGGGTTGGGGAGAGGGGGTCTAAACGGTCACATTCGAAGCCCTACCGGCCCTGATAGTTCTCGGCATTGTCCCGGGTGACGATGCCTATACCGGTATCAATGTCCATCGGCAGGGGCGCCCCCAGCTTGGCCTGCCAAAGGGTGATGATCGACCAATAGCCCTGGGTGTGGGGCTTGGTGGCATAGGTGGAGTCGACAACGCCCTCGCGGATGAGTTGGATGGTCTCCGGCAGGTCATCCAGGCCAACGTTGTAGACCTGGCCGGTGAGGTTGGCCTCCTTGAGCGCCTGGGCGATACCGATCACCCCGCCGGCGTCACAGGATACCCAGCCCCGCAACCGGGGATGCTCGGCCATGATGGCCTTGGCCTGCTCCCGGGCGGTATCGATATCGTCGTGGTCGATGCCCTTGGCCACCAGTTTGATGCCGGGGTGCTCCTGGAAGACCCGCTCATGGCACTCGGCACGAATCCGATGGTTCACGGCGGTGGGGACGCCCAACATGATGGCCACTTCGCCCTCGCCCCCCAACAGGGTCACCAGGCGCGAGGCCGCCAGCCGCGCCTGTTCGCAGAAGTCGTTACCAACGTAGGGCACTGCCATCCCGGCCGGCGGCTCGGAGTCGAAGAGGACCAGGGGGATGCCCTGCCGGCGAGCCAGGGCCAGGCTGGCCTGCTCGGCCTGGTCGTCGAGCAGATCCATGGCGATCCCATCGGGATTGGACGCGATCGCCTGCTCCAGGAGGCGCAACTGTTCGGCCACCTCCGCCTTCTGGGGGGGCTGATAGTCCAGGGTCACCGGCCAGCCGGTTTGTTGCTCGATCATCCGGGCCGCTTGTTTGGCACCATCGTGCACCAGGTCGAACCAGGGATGGACCACCTTGGGGATGATGACGAAGCGATAGGAGGCCGCTGGCTCAGTCGCTGGCCTGGCGGTGGATTCGGGTACTGCTTTGGCCGTGGGTCCTGCCGTCGTTCCGACCCTAGGTGCGGTCGTAGGTCCGGTCGACGTTCCAGCGGCGGGACCTGCCGCCGGTCCGGCTGCCGTTCCGGCCGCGGGTCCGGTTATGGGTCCGGCCGTTGTTCCGGCCATGAGTCCCGTCGTGGGTGCGCCCAACGCCAGGGCGGGGGACAGGGAACAGCAAGCCAACAGGGCGGACAGCAACGTACGCATGACATCTCTCCGTAACTTGGGCGGGGCAGCGTGAGGGACGGGGGAAGGCATCAACGAAAGTTTAGCGTTAATGCGAGACACGCGCGCCTCACCTTCGTTACCAGAAAGCGGTTACCAGACAGTGGGCGAGCGGCGTCCTCTCACCCGACGCCCGTCACCCCAGCCAGGCAAAACCCAGGTTTACCAGCAGGGCATTGGCGGTATCGGCGAAGAGGGCGGCGGCCAGGGTGATCGCCAGCATCGCCCTGGGTGCCGGACCATAGCGGTCAGTCATGCGCCTCATGACCCCCAGGCCCACGGGCATGGCCCCCATGGCGAAGCCGATGAAGCCGCCGGCGGCCACCGCGCCTTCGTAGCCCCGCCCCAGCAGGGGATAGACCAAGAGTAACGCCACCGCGCTGACGACGAGGATCTGGACGGCCAGGCTGGCCACCAGGGGGAGGATGAAGGCATCCAATTCCCAGAGCTTGAGCCCCATCATGCTGATGGCGAGGAAGAGGCGCAGGGCGACGGTGCCGGTCAGGTCCGCGACCGTCGTATCCACCGGGTGCCCGAGCAGGTCGGCCGCGTTCGTGAGGATCACCGCCACCAGCATCACCGCCAGGAAGCCGGGCACCACCAGCCCCTGCTGAGCCGCCCATTGCCGCAGCAGTTCGCCCAAGGCCAGGCACAGGGCAATCACCAGGGTGATCACCAGCCAGCGATCCGAGTTCAGGAGTTCAGCGCTGGTGAGGTGGGTGGGCGCCTGGCCTGAGGCGGTGGCGTGCTCCTGTGACGGCTGAGAAGCGGTTAGCCCACCCTGAAACTGCCGATGGATCAGCCGCGAGGCGATGGGGCCCGCGACCAGTCCCCCCGCGATCAGGCCCAGGGTGGCGGCGGCCATGCCCACCTCCAGGGCGCCGGTCAGGTCCTGGGCCGGTACAGCCTGGGCCCAGGCCGCGGCGGTCCCATGGCCACCGAGAAAGGGGATGCTGCCCATGAAGAGACCCAGGGCCGGGTTGAACCCAAAGCCGCTGGCGATCGCCACCCCCGCCAGATTTTGCAGGCTGATGGTGACCAGGATGGCCAGGCAGACCACCGCCACGCCCGCGCCACCGCGAAAGAGGGCCATGAACTTGGCCGAGAGCCCCACGCCGACGAAAAACACCAGCAACAGGGTCTGGCGGATACCGTCGGCGAACGCGAATTCGATCCCGTAGGCGCCGCGGACCAGGGTCACGAACAGCGCGAGCAGGAGGCCCCCGGTGATGGCGGGGGGGATATTCCACGCCCCCAGTCTCGGCAGCAGGCGATGGATCAGAATGCCGAGCCGAATGGCCAGCACGGCCAGGATCAGGGTCCAGATCTCGCTGATGGGGGCGGTCATGGGCTGTACTCAGAGTGGGTGAGGAAAAGGTGACCAACAGTGCACGTTGCGACGGGAGGGGGTGAAACCCTTCACCCTGCGCCCGGGGAGCATAATTCATGTCGCCCGGCAGATCCCGACTATCCTCATTGTATGCACCTTGCCAACCTCCCCCTTGCCGAGGCCCTGCAAAGCCTGGGTACCAGCGCCACCGGGCTGACGGCCGCCGAGGCGGCCCGCCGGCTGCGGGAATATGGCGAGAACCGCCTCGCTGCCATCGGCGTTGAGCCCCAGTGGCGCCGGTTCCTGCGCGAATTTACCCACTTCTTCGCCCTCATCCTCTGGGTGGCGGCCGCGCTGGCCTGGTTCGCCGAGTCCCGTGAGCCGGGCACCGGCATGTGGCAGCTCGGCGCCGCCATCCTGGCGGTCATCCTCATCAACGGCACCTTCTCCTTCTGGCAGGAGTACCGTGCCGAGCGCGCCATCGAGGCCCTGAGCAAACTGCTGCCGCCCACGGCCAAGGTGCTGCGCGATGGCCAGTTGACCAGCCTCCCCGCGGCCGGGCTGGTGCCCGGCGACATCATCCTGCTGGAGGCGGGCGATGACGTGCCCGCCGATTGCCGGCTGATCGAGAGCGCCGACATCCGCGTCAACGCCGCCACCCTCACCGGTGAGTCCCTGCCCAAGGCCAAGACCGCCACGGAGCACCCCGAACACCAGCCACCCCTGGAGATGCGCAACCTGCTGCTGGCGGGGACCTCCCTGGTCTCCGGCGAGGGCAAGGCCCTCGTCTTCGCCACCGGCATGCACACCGAGTTTGGCCAGATCGCCCACCTGACCCAGACCGCGGGCGGGACCCCCTCCCATCTGCAAGCGGAGATCGCCCGCCTCTCCCGGCTGGTGGCGATCTTCGCCACCAGCCTGGGGCTGCTGTTCTTTGGCGTGGGGCAGTGGCTGGGGCTGCCCTTCTGGACCAGCCTGATGTTCGCCATCGGCATCATTGTCGCCAACGTCCCCGAGGGCCTGTTGCCCACCGTGACCCTGTCCCTGGCCATGGCCACCCAGCGCATGGCCAAGCGCAACGCCCTGGTACGCCACCTGCCGGCGGTCGAGACCCTGGGGGCGACGACGGTGATCTGCAGCGACAAGACCGGTACCCTGACGGAAAACCGCATGAGCGTGCGGCGGGTCTGGTGGCGGGGACGCTTCTGGGAGGGTCCCCTGCCGTCCGTGGAGAGGGGGCCGGCGTCCGGCTCGGCCCCGGGTGGTACGGGCCGAGGCGACACGGGCCCGGACGGCAGGATGGGCGCCGCCGATCCCGGCCACCTGTCGCGCAACCTCGCCGTGTGCCATACCCTGAAACGGGGCCTCCGGGAGGGTCAGCCGGTCTGGCTGGGGGATCCCATGGAACTGGCCCTGACCGAGTATGGCCGTCAGTCCCAGACCTTCACCGACATGCGGCTCGTCGGGGAATTGCCCTTCGACCATGAGCGCCGACGGATGTCGGTGATCGTCGAGCGGGAGGGGGCGCGCTGGCTCTATTGCAAGGGCGCCCCCGAGGCGGTCTTGCCCCTGTGCGTGGCGATCGAGGGCGAGGACGGGGGCATCGAGGCCCTCCATCACGCCTCCCGCCAGGCCCAGGTGCAAGCCCAGCAGCGGATGGCCGATGCCGGTCTGCGCGTGCTGGCCTTTGCCTGGCGGCGAATGGATGCACCTACGGAGCCAATGGCGCCCGCCCCTGGCAAACCGCGGGAGGAAGGCCTGGTACTCTCCGGCCTGGTCGGCCTGTACGACCCGCCACGCCCCGAGGTCCCCGCGGCCATCGCCCGCTGCCACGGCGCGGGGATCAAGGTCATCATGGTCACGGGGGATCACCCCCACACGGCCCTGGCCATCGCCCGCGAGATCGGCCTGGTCCGGGGGGCTGATCCCAAGGTAATCCTCGGCGGCTCCCTGCGGCGCATGACCAAGGCCCAGCTCCAGACCGCCCTCGACAGCCCGGAGATCCTCTTCGCCCGGGTCAGTGCCGAGCAAAAGATGCTGGTGGTCAACGCCCTGAAGCGCAAGGGCGAGATTGTCGCCGTCACCGGCGACGGGGTGAACGACGCCCCGGCCCTCAAGTCCGCCCACATCGGCATCGCCATGGGGCTGACGGGCACGGATGTCGCCAAGTCGGCGGCGGACCTGATCCTCCTCGATGACAACTTCGCCAGCATCGTCAATGCCGTCGAGGAGGGCCGGGCGGTCTTCGCAAACATTCGCAAGTTCCTGACCTACATCCTGACCTCCAATGTGCCGGAGCTGGTGCCCTACCTGCTGTACGTGCTGCTGCGCATCCCCCTGCCCTTGACCATCATCCAGATCCTGGCGGTGGACCTGGGCACCGACATGCTGCCCGCCCTGGCCCTGGGGGCGGAGAAACCCGACCCCGAGGTGATGCGCCAGCCGCCACGCCCGGCCAAGGAGCGGCTGTTGTCCTGGCCCCTCCTGGCCCGGGCTTACCTCTGGCTGGGCCCCTTGCAGGCCCTGGTCTCCCTGACGGCCTTTTTCTGCATCCTGCACCTGGGGGGCTGGGCCTATGGCCAGCCCCTGCCCGTCCAGGATCCCCTCTACCTCCAGGCCACCACGGCCTGTCTGGCGGGGATCGTGATGGCCCAGGTCGTCAACGTCTTTCTCTGCCGTCACCCCCGGGTGTCCGCCTTGGCCTTCCCCCTCCTCGGCAGTCCGCTGCTGATGACCGGGGTAGCCCTGGAACTGGGACTGCTGCTGGCCATCGTCTACTCGATACCCGGCCAGGCGCTCTTTGGTACCCAGCCCTTTCCCACCGGCATCTGGGGGCTGATCCTGGCCCTGGCGCTGGTCTTTGGCGCCCTGGAAGAGGTGCGCAAGGCACTGGTACGGCGGTGGGCCCAGAGCGCACCCGGCTGATAGTGACCCTCACCTGGCCAGGTGCATGGGTGTATGCCGGCCATGCACCACTTCCCTGACTGCCTCTCACCTACTTCCCTGGGTCGACCACCCACCGCAATGCTTTGGCTACAATGGTGATGTGATCCAAGACACGACGAATTTGTTTTGCGGGAGACCCCCCATGTCCCAACCGGCACCCCGAATCGATTACTTCACCTATGGCGACTATTGCCGCTGGCCCGATGATGAACGCTGGGAGTTGATCGACGGTCAGGCCTACGCCATGTCGCCGGCGCCAACCCGAATGCATCAGGAATTCGTGGTGGAACTGGCACGGCAAATCGGCAATGCCCTGCAAGGGCATCCATGCAGGATCTACGTCGCCCCCTTTGACGTGCGACTGCCGCGGCGCAACGAAGCCGACGACCAGGTGGACACGGTCGTCCAGCCGGACGTGGCGGTCATCTGCGACCCCGGCAAACTGGATGACAAGGGCTGCCGGGGCGCGCCGGACTGGATCGTCGAGATCCTCTCCCCCAGCAGCGCTTCCCATGATCAGATCCGCAAGCGCGCCCTCTACGAGCGCCATGGGGTGCGGGAATACTGGTTGCTACACCCGGTGGACCGGGTCCTGATCATCTACCGTCTGGGCGAGGATGGCACCTATGGCGCGCCCGACATCCGCGCCCTGGAGGAGACCACCCCGGTCGCGATCATCCCCGGCCTGGAGATCCACTGGCCAGCGGGGGTGGGGGCTTTCGCCGGGGTGGCGGACCAACCCTCAGCCGTGAAAGGTCCGCCGCAGAAGGGGTAGCAAATCCTTGAGTGGGCGGCTGTTGAGCACGTCGCCCTTGGTCAGCCAGCCGCGACGGGCCTGGCTGACGCCATAGCGCAAAACATCGAGGTCCTGGATACTGTGGGCATCGGAGGCGATGCTGATCAGCACCCCCTCCTCCCGGGCCATCTGGCAGTGGACGTCGCTGAGGTCGAGGCGCTCGGGGTGGGCGTTGAGTTCCAGGTAGCAGCCCCGGTCCCTGGCCTGGCGGATAACGCGGGTCATGTCGATGTCGTAGGGCTCGCGCTCGGCGATCAGCCGCCCGGTGGGGTGGGAGAGGATGGTGAAGTAGGGGTGGTCCATGGCCTTGAGGACGCGCCGGGTCTGGTCGGCGCGGCTGAGGTGGAACTGGCTATGCACCCCGGCGACCACCAGGTCGAGCTGGCCGAGGACCGCGTCCGGCAGGTCCAGACTGCCATCCGGCAGGATGTCCACCTCGATACCCTTGAGCACCCGGAAGGCCACCCCTTCGCTGGCCGGACGCTCGCTGGCCAGGCGCTCGTTGAGGCGATCAATGGCTTCCATCTGCTCCAGGAGCCGCCGGCTATCCAGGCCATGGGCCATGGTCAGGCGCTTGGAGTGGTCGGTGATGGCCAGGTAGTCGCGGCCCCGTTGGCGGGCGGCGGCCACCATCTCCAGCAGGCTGGCATGGCCGTCGGTGGCGTTGGTGTGGCAGTGCAGGTCACCGCGCAGGTCGTCCAGGGTCACCAGCTCTGGTAGCAGGCCGCGACGGGCGGCCTCGATCTCCCCGCGATTCTCCCGCAGTTCGGGGGGGATGTAGGGCAGGCCCAGGGCGGCGTAGACCGACTCCTCGGTCTCCCCCGCCAGCCGCTGACGGCCGCGAAAGACCCCGTACTCGTTGATCTTGAGCCCCTGGGCGCGGGCCTGGGTGCGCAGGGCGATGTTGTGGGCCTTGCCGCCGGTGAAATAGTGCAGGGCGGCGCCGAAGCACTCCACCGCGACCGCCCGCAGGTCCACCTGCAGGCCGGCGCGCAGGAGGACGCTCGCCCGGGTTTCGCCTGCCTCCAGGACCTGGGCCACCTCCTCGTAATCCCGCAGGCGGGCGATGGCGGCGGCGGGCTGGGCGGCGGTGACCAGGATGTCGAGATCGCCGACCGTCTCCCGGCCGCGCCGGTAACTGCCGGCGACGACCACCCGATCGACGCCCGGGGTCTGCCGCAGCCAGGCTACCAGGGGCTCGGCGTAGCGGGCGGCGGTGGCCAGCTTGAAGCGGGGTTCGGAGGTGAAATGGGTCTCCAGGGCGGCGCGCAGGGCGGCCTCGGTCTTGGGGCCGAAGCCGGGCAGGTCGCGCAGGCGCCCGTCCTTGGCGGCGCGGTAGAGCTGCTCCGGGGTGTGGATGTCCAGGTCATAGTGCAGGGCGTGGACCCGCTTGGGCCCCAGGCCGGGCAAGCGCAGCAGTTCGGGCAGGTCGGCCGGCAGCTCCCGCTCCAGCTTCTTCAGGGCCTGGCAGGTGCCGGTGTGGACGACCTCGGCGATCTTGGCAGCCAGGGCCGTGCCGATGCCGGGCAGGTCGGTGAGGTCAGCCCCCGCTTCCAACAGTTGGGCGGCCTCCTGGCCAAGGCCCCGTAACTCCCGGGCCCCATTGCGGTAGGCGCGGACGCGAAAGGCATTTTCCCCCTGGATCTCCAGTAGATCAGCGATCTTGTCGAAGACCTGGGCGATATCCTCGTTGTGGATTGGCATCGACTTTGATCTCCATCAGCTCCGCTGGGAGGAGGCGCCGGGCTCCAAGCATCAACCCTTGATGCACACCAAAGGCTCCAGCCGCGCCACCAGTTTGGCCAGGCCGGCGCGATCGGTGGCGGTGACCACCTCGCTGACATCCTTGTAGGCGCCGGGGGCCTCCTCGGCCATGCCGCGCGGCGAGGGGCTGCGCACCAGGATGCCGCGGCTGGCCAGCTCGTTCTGCACCGCCCGCCCCTGCCAGCGGCGGGTGGCGGCGTGGCGGCTCATGGCGCGGCCGGCGCCGTGGCAGGCGGAGTTGAAGGCCAGTTCCTGGCTCTGGTTGGTCCCCGCCAGGACGTAGGAGGCGGTGCCCATGGTGCCGCCGATCAGCACCGGCTGGCCGGCGGCGCGCAACTCGGCGGGCAGGTCCGGGTGGCCGGGGCCGAAGGCGCGGGTGGCGCCCTTGCGGTGGACATAGAGCTGGCGCTTGTGGCCGTCGACGACATGCGTCTCCTGCTTGCAGGTGTTGTGGGAGACGTCGTAGAGCAAGCGCAGGTCCGCCCCCAGGACGTCGCGGAAGACCTGACGCGCCAGGTGGGTGATGATCTGGCGGTTGGCCAGGGCGCAGTTGATGCCGGCGCGCATGGCGCCGAGGTAGGCGCGGCCCAGGTCGGAGTTGAGGGGGGCGCAGGCCAGTTCCCGGTCCGGCAGGTGGATGCCGTGCTGGCTGGCGGCCAGGGCCATGCGCTTGAGGTAGTCGGTGCCGATCTGGTGACCCAGGCCGCGGGAGCCGCAGTGGATGCTCACCACCACCGCCCCTTGCTCCAGGCCGTAGGCGGCGGCGATGGCCTTGTCGTGGACCGCCGTCACCTCCTGGATCTCCAGGTAGTGGTTGCCCGAACCCAGGGTGCCCATCTCGTCACGCTGGCGACGCTTGGCCTGGTCGGAGACCTGCTTGGGATCGGCGCCCGCCATGCGCCCCTGCTCTTCGATGCGGCCCAGGTCCTCCGGCCGACCATAGCCGCGACCTACCGCCCAGCTCGCCCCCCCGGCGAGCATGGCGTCCATCTCCCGCTCGTCGAGGCGGATGGCGCCGGTGCTGCCCAGCCCTACGGGGACGCGATAGTAGAGGGCGTCAGCCAGTTCTTGCTGCACCGCCAGTATAGCGGCGCGGTCCAGGCCGGTATGCAGGGTGCGCACCCCGCAGGAGATGTCGAAGCCCACCCCGCCGCCGGAGACCACCCCACCTTCACCGGGATCGAAGGCCGCCACCCCGCCGATGGGGAAGCCGTAGCCCCAATGGGCATCGGGCATGGCATAGGCGGCCTGGACGATGCCCGGCAGGCTGGCGACGTTGACCACCTGCTCGTACACCTTGTCGTCCAT
>ERZ1645187.1594-NODE-1594-length-20708-cov-46.752820_pt1 | contig 20708 bp, 21 predicted proteins | sample MGYA00575352_ERZ1645187 | MGnify/ENA primary metagenome ERZ1645187 (study PRJEB40837, sample SAMN11349314) | freshwater sediment metagenome | isolation source: river sediment | host: Sediment | place: India: Wazaribad , New Delhi | collected 2017-02-21 ... | reverse complement strand
GCCGGCGACGATCCGCCCAATCGCCTGCAAGCCAGTGCCTGTATCCACAAGGCCTTGATTTGGCCAGAGCAGTTTTTAGATGGCCTCTTAATACAACACGGCCACCTCGGTGATTTCGCTGGCGCGCAGGGAGAGCATCGCGCTGCCGCCGGATTTGCGCACGGTGACGCGGATCATGCCTTCCATGACAGCGTCCAGTGTACCGCGATACGGCGTGCCGTTGGTGGTGCGCAGCTTCACGACCTTGCCGACATGCCGGCTCAGTTCGCCGACCGGAATGGGGTGATAGGTCTGGTAGATCTTCTCGGCTACGACGGGAGATGGAGACACGGTCGCCGGCGTTGTTTTCGGTTCTGGTTCCGGTTCCGGTTCCGGTTCCGATGCGAGGTTCAGCGCCTTGGTAATTTTGGCCGCGTCCCAGTCTACGGTGAGGTCAGTGACCTCGGCTTCGTTGACTTTCATCCGCAGCCCAAGCAGTTTGACGATATCGGCGGGCGCATATTCATGCAATTCGGCGGGATTGATCAGTGCGGGTGGGTTGGCGGTGATCATTACGGTTCCACCCTCGCCGAGATAACGCTGGTAAGCGGCGACCAACCCGGGGCTTAAGAGAACGCCATTGGCCCGCAGGCGCTCAGCGACCTGCTGGACATGATCAGCGAGATAATCGGGCAGAGGCTTGCCGGCTTTGGCGGCGCAGTAGGCGTTCCGGCGCTGGTTGAAACCATCATCGCGCAACACAAAGTTCAGCTTGGCGAGCTTGGGCGTGAACGAAACGGCGAACTCCGCCAGCGATTCCGGCGGTCTGGTTAGGCCCAGACCGATGTCCAGATGGAGTGCTGCCCAGTTCTGACTGCTGCTTTCCATGCGCAACTCCAGCATATTATTTTTAGGATCAATGCGGTAGCCGATTTCCATAGCGCCGACGAACTGAGTGTAGCCCATTTCCCGCCACTCAGCGGCGCCAAATGCGGTGACTGGCCCGCAGCCCAGCGCGTCCAGATGGTCGAACGGTGAGCGTGTCTTCTCGGCATTGGCGGTGGCAGCGCCGAGGATACCGCCGCTCAGCGACAGTTCAACATCCTGAAATGATAGCGACAGCGCTTCGGGTAACTGGTTTTGACTCAGTTGCCAGCGGGCATGGAGCAGAGCCAGAAAGTTCGGAAAGTTGAGCTGGATGGCGCCAATCATGATGGAGTCGTTGACAAATTTTGGCATGACTCGTAAGCGACGGACGCCCACGGAACCGCTGGGCGATATAGCGACGCTGCCATAGCTGATTTCGGCAAAGGGTTTGGCCATCGCCACGATCTGATCAACCTGCTGCTTGGCGCCATACCACAGGTAGCCGCCGGTGGCGACAGCGAGCAATGCCGCAGCAACGACGAGAAAGATTACGATACTCACCAACTTGCGCATGGATGGAGGCCTTGTAGGTTTGATTCTGCGAAGCATAGTACGCCGAGGTTGGACCTGCCGGCGGTGGTAAGCGGATCGCTGATTTTTTGTTAAGCTTGCGCTGACTTTTCCGTTGCGCCTATTCCCTCGGCGGCTTGTTCAGGATAACGAAGGATTGAAACAGACATGAATTTTGCTGGCATCGGTTTACAGCTTCCGTCGCTGCTCTTGCCCCGGCCGGGGGTGGACCTGACGAAATGGGCGGTGGTCGCCTGTGATCAATACACCTCGCAGCCGGATTACTGGGCGCGGGTAGATGCGCTGGTGGGCGATGCGCCTTCGACGTTGCGGCTGATCCTGCCGGAGGTTTATCTGGGCGCGGCGGATGAGGCGCAGCGTATCGCGGCCATTCAGGACGCCATGCGCCGTTATTTGGCCGAAGGCGTGCTGGCGCCGCAACCGCCCGGTCTGGTGCGGGTGGAGCGGGAGACGGCGCGGGGCCGAATCCGTAAGGGTTTGATCGTGGCGCTGGATTTGGAGCATTACGATTTCACCCCCGGCGCCAAAACCCTGATTCGGCCCACCGAGGGCACGATCATGGAGCGTTTGCCGCCGCGCATTCGGGTGCGCGAAGGGGCGCCGCTGGAATTGCCGCATGTCATGGTGTTGATTGATGATCCGGGGCGCACGGTGATCGAGCCACTGTTCGCCGAACCGCTGGAAACGCTGTATGACTTCCCGCTGATGATGAACGGCGGTCGGGTGCGCGGTGGACGGATCGAGCATCCCATGCTGATACAATGGGTGATCGAGCAGTTGGCGCGACTGGCGGACCCCGTGGCGTTCAACGTCCGTTATGGGGTCAGCGACGAGCCGGTTCTGCTGTACGCCATGGGCGACGGCAATCATTCCTTCGCCACTGCCAAGATCATCTGGGAAAATCTCAAGCGCGCCGCGCCCGATCCGGCGGCGATCATGAACCATCCAGCCCGGCACGCGCTGGTGGAACTGGTCAATCTGCACGATGAAGGTCTGGAATTCGAGGCGATCCACCGGGTCGCGTTCAACGTTGATCCCACCCGGCTGCTGGCGGCGTTGACCGAGTTTTTCACAGCCCAGGGTTCAACGCTGGCGGTACTGGACTACCCCTCCTGGGAAGCGGCGCGGCAGGCGTGGCGGGAGATGCAGCGGTCGCCCGGCCGCCATGTGATCGCCTTCGTCAGTCAGAACCGTTGCGGCGTGCTGACCATCGGTCAGCCGCGCCTGACCCTGCCGGTCGCCGGTCTGCAAGCGTTCCTGGACGAATTTCTGCCAGACCAGCCAAACGCAGGTCTCGACTACATTCATGGTGAGGATGCGCTGGCGCAAATCGGCGCGCAGCCTGGCAACATCGGCTTTTATCTGCCGGCGCTGGCCAAGGATGATTTCTTCCGCACCGTGATCCGCGACGGCGCGCTGCCCCGCAAGACCTTCTCGATGGGCGAGGCCGACGAGAAGCGGTTCTACCTGGAATGCCGCCGGATCAGTGAGTAAACCCATGGCCAAGGCCCCAGACCTGGCGCGCGTGCGCAACATCGGCGTCGCCGCCCACGTAGACGCTGGCAAAACTACCCTGACCGAGCGGATGCTGTACTACGCCGGCGCTTCCCACAAAATCGGCGAAGTGCATGAAGGCGCGGCGCACATGGATTACCAGGTCGAGGAGCAGATGCACGGCATCACCATCACCGCCGCCGTGACTCAACTGCCCTGGCGCGAGTATCGGATTCAACTGATTGATACGCCGGGCCACGTGGATTTCACCATCGAAGTCGAACGCTCGATGCGGGTGCTGGATGGCTGCGTGATCGTGCTGGACGGGGTGCGCGGGGTGGAGCCGCAGACCGAAACCGTCTGGCGGCAACGCACCCGATTCCGCTTGCCGGCGCTGTTTTTCATCAACAAGCTGGATCGGCCCGGCGCGGATTTTGACCGCGCCCTGGCGACGGTGCGCGACCGGCTGGCGGTAGAACCCGTGGCGGTCACCGTGCCCGCGCCGGATTACGACGGTTCGGTGATTCATCTGATTGATCAGACCCGACTGCGGTTTAGCGGCGAGAAAGGCGAGCAGATAGATGCAGCGCCTTGCGACGCGGCGAGTTGGGAGTGGGCGCGGCACTATCGGGAAAGCCTGTTGCTGGCGGCGGCGGAACTGGACGACGCTTTGGCTGAACAGGTGTTGGCGGAGGAGGAACCGGAAGCGGAAGCCGTTTGGGCGGCGCTGCGCCGAGCCACGCTGACCGGCAAGGTCTGTCCCTGTTTTGCCGGCAGCGCGCTGCGCAATCAGGGCGTACAACCGTTGCTGGACGGAGTCGTGCGGCTGTTGCCAGCCCCGACCGAACGGCCACCGAGCCTGGCGCATCAGCCCGGCGGTGGTGAGGAGGTCGTGGTGATGGATGCCAACGGGCCACTGGCGGCGCTGGCGTTCAAGGTGCAGATGTGGGAGGGCCGGCGTCACGTGTTCGCCCGCCTGTATCGGGGAACGCTGAAGCCGGGCGATGATGTTGCAATTCCCGGCCCGAACGGGACTCTGCGCCAGGAGCGGGTAGCGCGCCTGTTCGAGGTGGACGCCAACCACAAGACCCGGCTGGATGAAGCGACCGCCGGTCAGATCGTGTTGCTGGCCGGGCTGCGCTGGGCGACTACCGGCGATACGCTGTGCGCGCCGGGCCATCCGCTGTGGCTGGAGCGGATCGAGACCCGCGCGCCGGTACTGGGCCTGGCCATCGAGCCGCAGTCCAGCGCCGATGAGGAGAAGCTGCTGGAGGCGCTGGACAAGTTGCAGCAGGAAGACCCGACGCTGCGGGTCGAAGAGGATCCGGAAACCGGTCAGCGGGTGCTGCGTGGCATGGGTGAGCTGCATCTGCAAATCGCCGGGGAACGGTTGCGGCGGGAATTCAATGTCAACCTCCGGGTCGGCAATCCCGACGTAGTGACCCGCGAGACGATTGCCGGTTCCGCCGAGACCGACAGCCTGTTCCACCGCGTGATCGAACAGCCCGACGGCAAGAAACTGGAGATGAAAGCCGGAGCGCGGGTGGCGGTGGCGCCGTTGCCGCGCGGGGCGGGCGTCACCATTACCGCCACCCCACGGGTGCGACCGGAGGGCGTAGAGTTGAATCCCGTGCAACGGGAAGCAGTCGCGGGTGGGGCCGAAGATGCCCTGGTCAGCGGTCCTGCGACCGGCGCGGCGTTGCAGGACCTGGCGGTGCGGGTGCTGGAAGTGGAACTGTTCGGCGCGCTGTCCAGCCCGTCGGCGGTGCGGGTGGCGGTGGCGGACGCGACCCGCAAGGCGCTGGCTCAGGCCGGCGGTTTGGTGCTGCGGCCGATCATGAATACCGAGGTTGTGGCCCCGGAAAGCGATGTCGGCACAGTGCTGGGCGATTTGCAGTCGCGCCGCGCGGTGATCCGCGATACCACCACGCTGGGTGAAATGACGATCATTCACTGCGATTGCGCGCTGGACCGGCTGCTGGGCTATATCACCGATCTGCGCGGCATGACCCGGGGCCGGGGCCAGTTCACCATGACCTTCGACCGGTTTGATGTGGCCTGATTTGGTTGCAATGCACAAAAACGTTGTTTTTTAGAGTGTATTGACTAGTTTTTTTCAGTAGGATACCGCTTCAGTGGCGACCGGGTTTGAGCCTGGTCACCGCATCCCTTGATCGACGAACCGCAGAGGTGTCCCATGGCGCAGACGTATCCAGAATTCTTCGACCCGACCCCCTTGCTGGGCGACATTATTGACCTGACCAGTCAGGCGCAGGCGACCAGCATCGAGATCATGATGAACAACTGGGAGGGAGGGCTGGATTTCTTCGCCAGCCTGATCAAGCGGGCCGAAGAGATAACCACTCGCGCCATGTCTTGCTGAGGCGCAGGGTGGATTGAGGTTGTTGAGCTTAAAACGTGCGCACGGAAATGGAACTGTGGCTTTTAGCACCCATGGAAAGCGCGGCGGTTCAGGGCAGGAACAGCCGGGCCGCCGCTTCCGGGTTGCTGGCGAAGTACAAATGCAGATACGAGGCGGTGAGCCGCCCGACCCGATAGACCGCCTCTCCCGGCTGACCAGCGCGCTGACGCCGACCCAGCGTCAGGGGCGCCAGGGAAGTTTCCAGCCGGGAATGATGGAAAGTATGTCCGCGTAGTTCCCCCTCTGGCAGTATCACCGATTGCATTCCCAGTCCCACCAGTTTTGCTTGCAACGCCGCGTGGCCCGGCAGCAGGCCCAGCATCGGCGCGCGATGACCTTCTTTGTCCGCCAGCGATTCCAGCGTGTACAGCAGGCCACCGCATTCGGCGTAAAGGGGTTTGCCGGCCTGATGATGGCGGCGCAACGCCGCCCGCAGGGCGTGATTGCCTGCCAGCGCTTCCAGGTGCAGTTCGGGATAGCCGCCAGGCAGATAAACCGCATCCACCGCCGGCAGTTCGGTATCGGTCAACGGTGAAAAGAACGCCAGTTCCGCACCCAGCGCCCGCAAAGCGTCCAGGTTGGCTGGATACAGGAAGGTGAATGCGGTATCGCGGGCGATGCCGATGCGAACCCCTCGCAGCAACGGCGGCGGCGGTTCCACATTCAACGCCGGGAAAGACACCGGCGGTGGCAATTCAGCCAGCCCGGTCGTGGCGATCAGCGCCGCAGCGCGTTCCAGCCGCGTTTCCAGATCAGCGATTTCAGCAGCCTGCACCAGACCGAGGTGGCGGTCGGGCAGGGTGATTTCCCCGTCGCGCGGCAGCCAGCCGAAATAGCGCAGGTCCGGCGGCAGACTCTCAGCCAGCAATTCCGCATGGCCCGGCCCGGCGACCCGGTTGGCCAGCACCCCGGCGAAGGGTAGCCCCGGCCGATAATGCGCCAGCCCGTAAGCGACCGCGCCGAAGGTTTGCGCCATGGCATGAGCGTTGATCAGCGCCAGCACCGGCACGCCGAACCGGTTGGCCAGATCGGCGCTCGATGGCGTCCCGTCGAACAGGCCCATGACGCCTTCGATCAGAATCAGATCCGCTTCCCGCGCCGCCTGATACAGCAACGCCTTGCACTCACGTTCGCCGACCATCCACAGATCGAGTTGATAAACCGGCTGGCCGGACGCCTGCTCCAGAATCATTGGGTCGAGAAAGTCCGGCCCGGTTTTGAGCACGCGCACGGTGCGGCCCTGGTTACGGTGATAGCGCGCCAGACCGGCGACGACGGTGGTCTTGCCCTGACCGGAGGCCGGGGCGCTGAGCAGCAAAGCGGGGCAGGCGATGGACATCGCAATTTAGTCAGTTGATGTGTTGGCTGAGGAAATAATCGGCCAGTGCAAGCGCGCCGAAGGAGAAAGAGAATGCTGAGTGGATTGCCGGTCTGATTTGGGATTGAGGAGATCGTTGAAGTAGCGATACTGATTTTTTCCGCGCTGTTTGGCCTGGTACATGGCCAGGTCCGCGTAATGGATCAGATTTTCCGCATCGGTTCCATCGGTCGGCGCGATAGCGACGCCAATACTGGCGCTGATCGTAACCGTGTGCGCTTCGATTGAAAAAGTCTGGGCCAGGGCACTGAGTATCCGGTGCGCAATCTGGTCGGCATGGTGAGTATGAGACAGGTCGTTCAGTTCAATGGCGAATTCGTCGCCACCCAACCGGGCTGCCATATCCTGAGGGCGGATCGTTTGGTTCAGACGTTGGGAGACTTCACGCAACAATTGGTCGCCCGCCTCGTGGCCCAGGGTATCGTTGACCTGTTTGAAACCATCGAGATCAATAAAGAGCACAGCGAGCAGATGATCGGGACGACGCGCCAGATGGGCGAGGCTACGTTCCAGATATTGCTTGAACATCAAACGATTGGGCAGGCCAGTCAAATTGTCGTGATAAGCCAGAGTGGTGAGTTGCTGGTGAAAGCGTTCGAGGTTGAGCGCCATTTCCCGCAACGAACGGGCCAGATCGCCCAATTCGTCCGGGCTGGAAAGGGCGGGTGTCGCTGCAAAATTCTGGTCGCCAATCGCGCCCGCCGCCGCGCGCAATTGCTGGATCGGGCGCACCAGCAAATAATGCAACGCGATCAGGAGGAGCAGCGCGGCAAACAGGCCGCTGACCAGGGCGATGCCGATGACCGTACCCCCGAGCTGGCGCCGGATGGCGGCCAAGTCGCGTTCGGGGCGGCTGATCAGCAGGTACAGCTTGTCAGCCGCGGTATCCAGAAGCAGCAGGGTAGGCTCGCCACGATAGTTCAGCACAACCGCAGATTCTGGCGTGGCGGCGTTGCTTTGGCGCAACCGCGCCAACAAATCTTCAGGTACGGGTTCCTGACCGTGCGGAGAGTCTGCCGACGCCAGTAGCGCGCTACCCTGCGTGTCAGTGAGCATAACTCCGAGTTGGGAAGCGTTTTTAATACTGGTGATCTGTTGCCGCAGCGTTTCCAGTCGGCAGGTGATGATCAGGTAGCCCCGCAGGCGGGCGGGACCACTGGTTAGCGTCGCGTCGAGCTCCGACAACCAGACCGGTTTGGCGACGCGCATCACCATCTCGCTGGTGTCGGGCGAAAGGAGAAACGCAACATCCACTTTGTCCTGATGGGACGCCAGGCGCTGGAAATAGGGGGTGTCCCCTTCTTCCTCGGTCGCGTTGGGCGCATCGCCTAGAGTGGCGCGCGTATCCTCATAGCCATTCGGCAGCAGGAACAGAATTTCGTAATAATCCGGATAGACCGTCTGATAATTGGCGAACAGATTGAGCAGAGCCGGTTGCAACAGGGTATAGCGCTGGCGTTCATTTTCAGTGAGCGCATATTGTTGAACCAGAGTGGAATGGGACAGCAGTTCGACATTGGCGATAGCGGTTTGAACCGTGGCTTGCAATCCCAGGCGCAACTGCGCGGCTGCGGTGATCATTTCGCGGGTGCTGGCGGCGTAGGCGGCGTCGGCCAGCCACTGGTAGCAAATCCAGCCCAGCCCCAGCACCGGCAGGATCACCAGCGGCAAAACGAGCGAAATCAGCTTGGGACGCAGGCGCATGGTTGTTCAAGGGTGGTGAACCGGAACAGACTCAAACCGGATTCCGGATTATTGTTGCCCCCAAGGGCGGTTGATCGGCTCGCCAACGACGCGCCGGTACAGTTGATTGAGCTGTTTCAGGACGCGCGGCGGCAATTCCTGGGGGATTTCACTGCGGTTCAGCAGGTCCGGTTTGGGATAGATATCCGGGTCTTGATGGAACGCGGGCGGCAGCAGCGGCTCGGCGGCGCGATTGGCCGTGGGATAGTAGGCGAATTTCGCCAGTTGGGCGGCGCGGGCCGGTTCGTTCATGAAATTAATGAAGGCGTGCGCCAGTTCCTTTTGGAGCGATTTGGCGAGTACAGTGAAATAATCTACCGTGATCAGCGTACCCTCGCGTGGGGTTACAAAGCGGATGTGGGGATGAAACTCGCGCAGCTTCAGCGCGTCGCCGTTGTAGAGCAGGGCCATGGTGATCTGACCGGAGACCATTTCCGAATTGGGGCCGATATCCAGGGCGCCATATTGCTTGACGAAGGGCCGCTGATTTTTGAGCAGTTGTTCGGCGGCGGCCAGTTCGGTGGGATTGATGCTGTTGGCGGAATAGCCCAGTGCTTTCAGGGCGACCGCCAGGCTGTAACGAATGGTTTCCATCATCAACACATGGCCGCGTTGTTCGACCGGGGGCTGGAACAGCGGTTTCCAGGAAGCCTCCAGCGGGCCGCGCAGCAGGTCCTCGCGGTAGGCGATCCCCAGCGTCCCCCAGAGAAACGGCACGCCATAGGTATCCGCGCTGGGAAAGGCGTTTCGCCATCGGGGATCAATGTGTTGCAGATTGGGCAGCCTGTCGGTCTCCAAAGGCGCCAGCCAACCGTGCTGGCCGTAGCTTTGCAAGTTATGGCCGCCGATGAGCGCCACATCATAGCCTTTGCCATCCGAAGCAATGAGCATATCGGTGCGCTTGTCCTCGGTTTCAAAGTAGACTTGCCGCACCTTAATCTTGAAAGCCGTCTCGAACTCAGTGATCGCTACTGGATCAATGAAATTGTCCGCCCAGTTCAGGAACACCAACTCGCCAGGTTTGGCATAAAGCCCGAACGGTAACCCCAGCGCTGCTGCCAGAAGTAACCATTTCAGGCACTTGTTTATTAAATGCGCCATGATGAATGCTTCTCCCCGGCTTGGCGATCCGTTTAGATTAGCAAAATAAATGCCAACTATTTTCATCGCTATTAAAGTATCATAACAAAACTGCAACAAAACTCAAAAATCCAGCAATTATTGTAGGCGCCAAGACAGGCGATCTGGTTTTCTTCCTCAAGATGCGTCCCGAAACTTCTGAAATTCAACGCCCGCTACGGTATGGCTATACCACCGGCGCCTGCGCCACTGCGGCCAGTCTGGCGGCGGCGTGGCGGCTATTGGTCGGGGATGATCTGGATCAGGTGGAAATCACGCTGCCGCGCGGTCAGCAGCCCGTATTTCGGCTGGAATACTGCCGGCTGACAGCGATGGGGGCGGAGGCGGCGACGATCAAGGATGCCGGCGATGATCCTGACGTGACGCATGGGGCGTTGATTTCCGCCCAGGTAGCCTTGAGCACAGCGCCCGGCGTGCGTTTCCATGCCGGGCCAGGCGTGGGGACGGTAACGCGGCCCGGTTTACCTATTCCGCCGGGCGAACCGGCCATCAATCCCACGCCACGCCGGATGATCGCCGAACATTTATTCGGGTTGGCGACGGCCCATAGCTATTATCATGGTTTCGAGGTGACCATCGGCGTCGAAAATGGCGCGGAACTGGCGCAAAAGACCCTGAATGGGCGCTTGGGGGTCATGGGTGGCCTGTCCATTCTTGGCACCACCGGTATCGTCCGGCCATTTTCCTGTTCCGCCTACATCGCTTCCATTCAGCAGGCGATTGATGTGGCCCGCGCCAACGGCCTGATTCATATCGTCGCCTGTACCGGCGCGGCCACCGAGCAGACTCTGCGGGCTTATTACGAGTTGCCGGATATGGCGCTGATCGAGATGGGTGATTTCGCCGGGGCGGTGCTGAAGCACTTGCGGCGGGCGCCGATTCCCCGGCTTACGCTGGCCGGCGGCTTTGGCAAGATCAGCAAGCTGGCGGCAGGCCATCTGGATTTGCACAGCCGCCGTTCCAGCGTGGATCTGGCGCTGCTGGCGGTCGAAGCGGCGGCGCTCGGTGCGGACGCCAGCTTGCAGGACGCGATGCGCACCGCCAACACCAGCCAGCAGGCGCTGGCGCTGGCCCAGGCAACGGGGTTGCCGCTGGGCCACCGGATTTGCGCCATGGCGCGCGCTCAGGCCCGCGCCATCCTGCCGCCGGAGGTGGCGGTAGAAGTGTGGGCGACCGACCGTGAAGGCCAGCCGGTCGGCCACGCCGGATTCGCCTGAGCGCGCTCGCTGGCCTTGGCATTCCACCGGGGAACAGGCATGAATGATGGCCTCAAGATAACTTATACCTATGTTTTTCAGAGCGGCGCCGCCAGGAATTTCGATATTTTCCTGGACCCGACCACGCTGCGTCTCATCACCGAACCGCCCGTTCAGCCACCCTCCTGGACGCTCCTGAAGCAAAATCAGTGCGCGAACTGTTCGCTGAACGCGCAGGACCATCCGTTCTGTCCAGTGGCGTTGAACTTCGCAGAAATCGCGGAGCACTTCGCGCACGCGGTGTCCCATGAACAGGTGCGCATTGTAGTGACGACCGAGGAGCGGACCTATTCGAAAGAGACCGCACTTCAGCAAGGTCTAAGCTCGCTCCTGGGCATTATCATGGCCACCAGCGGCTGCCCGATTTTGGAGCCGTTCAAGCCTCTGGCGCGGTTTCACCTGCCCTTTGCGACCATCACCGAGACCGCTTTCAGGATGATTTCCATCGGTCTGGTCGCTCAGTATCTGCGCCATGGCGAGGGGAAACCTTTCACGTTTGGGCTTGAGGAACTGGCGAAGATTTATGCCGAGGTGGCCATCGTGAACCGGGATTTTGTTTGGCGCCTGCGCACCGCCTCGGTGGAAGATGCGAATCTCAATGCGTTGGTGAGCCTTGATTGCTTCGCCACCCTGGTTCCCCTCATCGCCGAGGATACGCTCAACGAAATCCGGCCGTATTTCCCGCCCTTTCCGGAACCCTGACGGGAAAATGCGCATCCTGATTCTGGGTGGCATCGGTGAAGCGGTCAGGCTGACGCAAAGGCTGGCTCCGGTTCACACCGTTACCTATAGCGTGGCCGGCAAGGGTCGAGCGCTGGATTTGCCCTGTCCGACGCGGATGGGCGGTTTCGGCGGTGCGGCAGGTCTGGCGGCGTTCCTGAGCGAGAACGGCATCGAACTGCTGATTGACGCTACGCATCCCTATGCTGCGCAAATCAGCCGGAATGCGGCGCAGGCGGCGCAGGCGACCAGCATTCCGCTCTGGGCCTGCCGGCGTCCGGCCTGGCGACCGCAACCCGGCGACGATTGGCGCGGCGTGGCTGACTGGGCGGGAATCGTGGCGGCGCTGCAAGAGTTTCGCCGACCGTTCTTCACCATGGGCCTGGAACCCCTGCGCCATGCGGCGGAAATCCCTCCAGAACAGCATTGGCTGGTGCGCTGTCTGGCGGCAAAACCGCTGGCTACGCCACGGTTGACCTTGTTGTGCGCGGCGGGTCCCTTTGCGCTGGAGCAGGAACTGGTGTTGCTGCGGGAAAGCCGGGTTGACGTTCTGGTGGCCAAGAACAGCGGCGGCGGTGCGGTCGCAGCCAAGCTGGCGGCGGCGCGGCAACTTCACGTGCCGGTCGTGATGCTGGAGCGGCCAACGTTGCCAAAGGCGGAGCGGGAGTTTGCCGAAATCGAGCGATTGGCCGTCGCAATAACGAATTATCAGTCTTTTTAGGCGATTTCCCTAAACGACCTTACCAGGCCGACCTTTGTAGGGACACGGCGCCGCCGTGTCCCTACTGGCCCCACAGGTATAATCTTTCCAGGAAATCACCTTATTCCCAAGCAGCACATCAAAGCACGAGGAGGATGAGAATGAACGTTCAGGCGCTATTTGATCAGCTTTTGCAATCAGGCCGCGAGTTAGCCAGCAAGGCTCAAACGGTGGTCGAGCAGAAACTCAATATTCCCAGCGAAGGACCGGAACGCGAAGCCGCGTTATCGAGCATGGGCAAGGGGGCAACCATTGCTGGCGTCGCGGCGCTGCTGCTGGGCACCAGCGCCGGGCGGGGTTTGACCGGCGTGGCGGTGAAGGTGGGCAGCCTGGGGGCGATTGGTGGGCTGGCCTACAAGGCTTTTCAGGATTGGCAGGCCAAGCAACAGGGAACTCCGGTCACTGATCCGGGGCCGGCGGCGAATACCCTGAGCGGGCCGCACCTGGAGCAACGCAGTCTGGTCTTGCTGAGGGCCATGCTCGCTGCCGCCAAGGCGGACGGGCATATTGACGAGCAAGAGCAGAGCAGGATTGATGCTTATCTGCAAAAACTCAATCTCGATCCCGAAGCATTACATTTCGTCAAGAATGAGTTAGCCAAACCGCTGAACATCAAGGAAGTCGCTGCAGGCGCGGATTCACCTGCGGCGGCGGCGGAGATCTATCTCACTTCGTTGCTGGCGATCAACATTGATAACGATCAGGAGCGCGCCTATCTGGAAGAACTGGCTGCACAATTGAAACTACCGCCGGAACTGGTTTCGGAACTGCTAGACCAGGCCAAGGCTTGAAGCTACGGGCGGTAAGGTCTTTCGCTTGAGCGCTTGCCGCCCGGCTAACCCGCGTTTGGATGTCGCCGATACGCTGCGGCGTGTTCGGCACTGTAGAGGTAGGAGGGGGGAAACCCGTCCGGTTGAATGACGCGCCCGACCAGAATCAGCGCGGTGCGGGTGAATCCCTTGGCTTCGACTTGGGCGGCAATGTCCGCCAGCGTGCCGACCACGCCGTCCTGGTCGGGCCACGATACCCGGTGCAAGACCGCTGCGGGACAATCTGCGCCGTAATACGGGGTCAGTTCCGCCACGATCTCCCGCAGCTTGTCCACGCTGAGATAAATTGCCAGGGTGGCCCGGTGGCGGGCCAGTTCCGGCAGACTTTCGCCCTCCGGCATCGGTGTTTTGCCCGCATGGCGGGTGAAAATGATCGTCTGGCTGATGCCCGGCAGGGTCAACTCCCGGCGTAGCAGCGCGGCTCCGGCAAAAGCGGCGGTGACGCCCGGCACGACCTGGTAGGGAATCCCCAGTCTTTCCAGTTCCCGCATCTGTTCGCCGATAGCACCGTACAACGCCGGATCGCCGGTATGCACCCGCGCCACGTCCAAACCGTGTTCATGCGCGGCGCGGATGCGGGCGATGATCTCTTCGAGGCTCAGATCGGCGGTGTTGACGATCTCCGCCTTCGGATTGGCGGCCAGCACGACTTCCTTCGGCACCAGTGAACCCGCATAGAGCACCAGCGGGCATTCGCGGATCAGGCGCTGACCCTTGACGGTGATCAGTTCGGGATCGCCGGGACCGGCGCCGATGAAGTAGACAGTCATTCAAATTTCCCGTGATCCAGGTTTTCCAGCAGTGCCGGCGTGACGTCGTCGAAACGGAGGATGCGCTTGCCCTGGTGATCCTTGCGAAACTCCTCGGCTTCAGCCTGAGTCTTGAGCGGCACGAGTTCATGGCCCATCGGTCCCAGCGTGTCGGAGCCAATCACGTACCAGGCGGCGCGGGCGTCCATCCGGGTCACGCCGTAATACTCGGTGACGCCGATGGTGGCGATGTCATCCCTGGAATGGCCGGGTGCGTACTTGGGCAGATTCAGCAGGTATTTGAACAGGTCCTTGGCCCCGTCGAAGTGGTGAGCATGGCCGTCTTTGTAGAGCGCCGTCGCCACCCAGTCGGGATAGAGGCTGACGAACATCCCACAGACCGGGCAAGTATCCTTGGGGCCGGGGTTAGGGAATGGCGAACTGTCCGCCGCGAGAAGAGGCCAACTCAGGGTCGTCGCGCCAGCGGCGCCCATCGCAGTGAGAAAACGCAGAAATTGACGGCGTTCGGTTTGGGGGAGATCGCTCATGGAGTCCATGGTCTGATGTAGGGTTGGGAGGGTCACAATTTTAGAGCGGGAACGCGCAAAAGGGCTTGACGATGCTCAAAGCAGGCTGGCTATGGCCCGCTCGAAGACCTGGGGCGTGGATTCGCCGACGATCCGGGCGCGAATAACGCCCTGCCGGTCCACGATGAACGTCATCGGCAGACCCATCACCCGATAGCTGCGCATGATCTCGCCTTGCTGATCCAGTAGCACATCGTAGGAGACGCCCAGTTCCTGGATGAACTTTCTGACTGTTTCCGGCGGTTGCATCACGTTGACCGCGAGAATGACCAGCCCCCGGTCGCGGTGCTGGCGATAGACCGGCTCCAGCGCCGTCATCTCGCTGCGGCAGAAGGGGCACCAGTCGGCCCAGAACCGGATGGCGACCACCTGGCCGCGATAGTCATCGGGAAAGCGGGCGCTGGGGCCGTCCAGCCGTTCCAGCGCAAAGGCGGGGGCGGGGGCGTTGAGCTTAATGGTGGGCAATTCCTGTTCGCAACCGGCCAGCAGGGCGAACAGGAGCAGAGCGAAAAAGAGTCGAAAGCAGTTCATGGTCAAGGGACAGTTTGATTAGGCAGGAATAATGAACGGTAACCCGGGTCTCAAACCCGATGATCTATCAGGTCATGCGCTGGTCTGCTTCGTAACCTTTGCACGCCAGCCTGACGATTTTCGGAATGGGCCGCGCGCCTGATGAATAGCGGCTCACGGTGTGATGAGTCAATCCAAGGATGGCGGCGGCGGTAGACAAAGAAAGACCGTTGCGTTCCATCCAGGCGTGAAAGGCCTCGCGCGGCATGGTTCGTCCGGACTGTTCATTGGCCAACAGTTCCAGCGTGGTTCCGGCAATGGACAGCGGCCCCTCCTGATCCCAGGTGAGGCTCCATCCCCATTCACCAACCATGACCTGAGCGAATCTCGCGCTATCCATGGCGAGCGGCGCCAGCACGGGATGGGTGTTGATGAAATCCGTCAGATCAATGCGCGTGGTCGTTCCATTGTCCCAGGCGACGTCAACGGTGAGCGTATCCGGCGCTGCGCGGGCGGCAAGGATTTTGAGCATAGCGTCTCTCATAACCTATCCTTTCGGAGGGTTCAGCCTATTCCACTCGATTTCGATACGAGCACGATTTTGCAAGGCCCACTCGATGGCTTTCGCCAGCATCTTGCGCGGTGCATTGCCACGCATCTCGGCCAGAGTAGCGATTTCAACCAGCGATTTTCCATCGGGGGTTTCGACATGAAAATGCGGCGGATTATGATCGGCGTAGATCGAAATTTTCAGGTTACCGTCGCGGTGAAGGGTAATCATGTGATCACGGCGCGGTTTCAGCCCAGTAAAATCAGATTCGACCGCAGCACCAGCCAGGTCGCCAGCACGTAAAACAGCCCGAAACCGATAAGGGCCAGACCCGTCAACCGCCGAACCTCGCCAGGAATCACCGCTTGCAGGCTGGCGACGCGACGGAACGGCGCGATGACTCCGGCGCTCAATCCCATGGCAGCGGCGGCGAACAGCGGCAGGTACAGCGCATAACCGACGTAGTCGTAGCCGACCTTGAGCAGACAGAACGGGCAGTGGTGGTTGGGGTTCTCATACACGTACAGCGATAGAAAAGCGATGATGGCGGCAACGGCGACGGCGAAGCCCAGCAGGCTGAACGTGGCGAACAGTGGTCCGATCCGTAGCCAGCGCAGGAACAGCAATCCCGCGATCAGAATCAACCCCGCCATCCCATAAAACAGCACCAGCGTCGGCCATGGCGGTAGCCCCGCCAGTTCCGCCGCTACGCCCTTGCTGTCTGAACTGAACAGCGAACCGCAGCAGGACGTAATCACCTCTGGCGTCAGGCCCAGGAAATAGGCGGTCTGCACCGCGCCTTCGGCCACAGTCAGCGGCGCGATGGCCAGCAGCAAGCCGTATTTCACCCGCACCAGCGGATAGTCGTAGCCCCGGTTGTCCACCCGGTTCAGCAGCAGCCACAGCGCCGCCAGAAAAAACACCGCGATTTTCAGCAGCAGGGTCGGGAAACCGAAACCATTGACGTTCAGCACCCCGGTAGCGCACATCGCGCCGACGAACTGGCTGGACAGGCTTTCGGCGGTGTGGACGAACAGCAGCAGCGATAACAACTCCGCGCCCAGCGCGAAGCCGAGCAGCGTGGAAATCAGATAGGTCTGGCGTTCCAGCCGCAGTTGTAATTCGCTGCCACTGTGGATGTCCCAGCGGTGCAGAATCCGCCAGGCGAAACCGCTGGCCAGCAGCACCGCGCCGGTGACGCTCAGAGCGATCCCTTGCAGGGCGACGATGGCGGGGGTGATCAGCATCGGCGGTCTCCGGCGATTTGGCCATCATGCACTTCGACGATCCGGTTGACGTGGGCGGCCTCGAACACCAGCGGGTCGTGGCTGCTGATGAACACCGTCCGGCCCTGCGCCGCCAGTTCGCCGAGCAGCGCCAGCACTTCCTGCGACAGGGCGCTGTCGAGATTGGCGGTCGGTTCGTCGGCGATCAGCACCGCCGGGTCGTTGATCAGGGCGCGGGCCAGCGCGGTGCGTTGCGCTTCGCCGCCGGACAGCCATTCGACTTTGCTGGTCGCCTTGGCCGCCAAGCCAAACCGGTCGAGCAGCACGTGGGCGGCATTCACCAGCGCGCGATGGGGCCGGCCCAGCGGATAGGCCGGCAGCATCACGTTTTCCAGCACGGTCAGGCCGCGAATCAGGTTGAACTGCTGGAACACGAACCCGAAGGTATGGCGCCGCACGTCGGTCAAGAACCGCTCCGGCAGGTTGGACAGCAACCGGCCGTCGAGCGCGATCCGCCCGGCGGTCGGCCGCGCCAGGCAGCCGACGAGGGTCAGCAGGGTGGTTTTCCCCGAACCGCTCGGTCCCTTGAACACCGTCACATCGCCACGCTCCAGCCGCAGGCTGACGCCGCGCAGCGCCCGGCACTCGTTGGGCTGGTTCTGATTGAAGGTCTTGCTGACGTCGTTGAGTTCGATCATCCGCGCATCACCGCATCGGGATCGGCGGTCGCCGTCCGCCAGATCGGAATCAGCGTGGCGACGATGTAGGGCACCACGCTGACCGCCAGCAGCACCAGGATCAGTTGCACGTCCACCGCCGGCGTCAACTGGAGTTCGGGATACAGCACCGCCCAGCCTTTCAGCACCGGGGCGAACAGCGCCGCGCCGGCGTGAAACACCTGATGCCAGGCCAGCGTGTAGCCGGCGAGAAACGCGGTCAGCGACAACAGCGCGCCTTCCCACAGCTTCATCCGCAGAATGTCGCCGGTTTCCCAGCCGATGGCCTTGAGAATGCCGATTTCGCGCTTTTCCTCGGCGCTGAGGCCAGCGGCCTTGTCCCAGGCCAGGATCATGAACGCCAGCAGCAGCGCGCTCAGGGTCAGAAACGCCAGGCCCTCGCGCCAGTTGAACACCGCGTCGTAGGTGCGGAGGATTTCCGCCCGCAGGATCGGCCGGCTGTCCGGCAGGGCGAGGGTGATTTTTTCCGCCACGGTGCGCGCCTCGCGGGGATTGCGCACGGTCAGCGCCACGTCGGTATAGACATCCGGTGGAATGGCGAACAGAGCACGGTAGCCGGCTTCGGACAGCAGCAGCAGATCCGCGCTCAGCAGTTCCGAAGCGGAATCCAGCAGGCCGGTGATTTTCAGCGGCAGCGGCTGGCCATTGGCGGCGCGCAGACCGAGATAGTCGCCGACGCCGATTTGCCGCACCCGCGCCAAGGCCGCGCCGATGACGATTTCATCTGCCGCCAGTCCCCGCTCCGGGGCTGCCATCAGGGTATAGTTGGCCTTGACCGCCGGATCGTAGTAATAGCCCCACAGCCGGCCCTGAACCGCGCTGACGCCCCGGATTTGCCGCAGACGGTCGAGCCAGGCTGCCGGCGCCAGGTCGTGCCGCCCGGCCACCAGCCGTTGCACGATCACCTCCGGCGCGTCTTGCAGCAGCGTCGCGGCTTCCCGCCGCAAGCCCTGACTGAGCAGCAGCACGGAACTGAACAGGAACACCAGCAGGGTGTAGATCAGCAGCAGGCCGAGGTTGCGGGTCTTGCGGCGCAGCAGGGCTGCGAGGGTGTAGTCAATCAGATATTTCTGCCGTTCGAGGAAGGCGCGCATGGTCGGTAGGGAAACAGAAACAGGGAACATGGACGACGAAACGGTAGCACAATAGCAGGCGTCCAAACCCTCTGGCATTGATCATTCTCAGGATTTCCGCACCATGAAAAAACTTGTACTGTCCGTGCTTTTGTTGCTTGGCGCTTGCGCCGTGGCCCCGCCCGAGGGCGTGACCCCGCTCACCGGGTTCGATCTGAACCGCTATCTGGGTCACTGGTACGAAATCGCCCGGCTGGATCATTCCTTCGAGCGCGGCCTGAGCAACGTCAGCGCGACCTATAGCCTGCGCGAGGATGGCGGCATCAAGGTGCTCAATCGCGGCTACGACGACCGCGCCGGGGCTTGGAAAGACGCTGAAGGCCGCGCCTATTTTACCGGCGAACCGACCGTCGGCTCGCTGAAAGTGTCGTTCTTCGGGCCGTTCTACGGCGGTTATCACATCGTCGCCCTGGACCGGGCGAATTATTCCTGGGTGATGGTGAGCGGCCCCAGCCGGGAGTATCTGTGGATTCTGGCCCGGACCCGCCAGTTGCCACCGGCTGTGCTGGACGAATTGCTAAAGCAGGCGAAAGCGCTGGGCTTCGCCACCGACCGGCTGATCTGGGTCAGGCAGGATCGAGAGGATGCTTGAGTGTCTCGCTATTTTCTTGAGGCGGGATGTATCGCCCAGATTTTTGGGTATGGCCCGCCCAATTTTGAAAAAGCTGGAATCCGCCTTCAAATGGGCGGCGTTTCCTGACTCGCCAGCCAGGCCCCAAGATCATCCGGCGTCCGAAAATCCAGCAGCGCCTCGATCAACGCTTCGGCCTGCTCCAGGGACAGGCGACGAATCTGTTGCTCGTGTGTGGATATCAGCGGTGCGCCGAACCGTCGCCGCAACAGTCTCAGCGCCAGTTGCACGCTTTCTTCCTGACGGCCCTCTTGGCGGCCCTCTTGGCGGCCCTCCTGGCGGCCCTCTTGGCGGCCCTCAGTAAAAACTTCCTGGTAAAAACGGGTCTGCTTGAGATCGGTGTTAATGAGTCCCAACATGGTCTGAATCTCCTTGCGGCTGAGCTTCGGTAATTTGTAGACCAGAATCGTCTCGACGAAATCCGCCAGTTGTGCGGGCGACCAATCTATCCAGGACGCCGTGTGCGCCTGCTGCAACAACTGGGTGGCCTGCGTCAGGCTGTTCTCCGGCTCGCTGACGATCAGTTGAATCAACCCCACGCCGGCGCCCGTCACCGGCCGGTCCCGGAAATCCTCCAGGTACACGCGCCGGACTTCCGGTAAGCCCACCAGCGACCCGTAATGCCGGGCGTTCAGCCGCTCTTCGGCGCGGGTCGGATAGATCACCACTGCCCGCCACGGATGCGGCGGCTGGTTCCGGTACAGATACAACAACAGTTCAGCGAAGAACCGTCCGTAAAACTCCGGGTCTGGCCACGCCTGCACTTCCACCAACACCACTGGCGCGTCCGGCTGCTCCGGGGGCGGAATCAGCAAGCCGTCCAGCCGAAAGGCGGTCTGCTTGATCTCCTCGGCGCGGAATTGATACGCCCCAACAGCGGGCGCTTCCAGCCCGGCCAACTCGAACACCAGCGCCGGCGCGCGCTGGAATAAGCGGTAAAACAGGCTATCGGTTTTCATCGCACTCTTATCGCGCCCAATCCACCGGCCTCTCAATCCTTCAGCGTTCCCAGGAATTCGATGATCCGGGCGCGTTCCCTGGCGTCCGTCACGCTGACCGCCTTGCTGGTGCCCGGCAGAAATTGGCCGGGGTTGGCCAGATACTCATCCAGGTCCTTCACGGTCCAGGTTCCGCCCGCTGTGGCGAGCGCCTGGGAATAACCGTAGCCTTTCGCGCCCGCCTTGGGGGCGCCGACGATGCCCCACAGCGTGGGCGCGACTCGCCAGGGCGCTCCTTTCTCGATGCTGTGGCAGACCACGCATTGCCCGGCTGGCCCGTCTGAACCCGCTGGCTTGGCGGCGTACTGGGGGTTTTCTTCGGCCAGGGCGGGCGCGGCCAGGTGGGCCTCCGCGATCAATAGGGCGATGGTGATAGCCGCAAGGGGCCGAATCCACGATTTCCACAT
>ERZ1645187.1593-NODE-1593-length-20711-cov-13.807175_pt1 | contig 20711 bp, 11 predicted proteins | sample MGYA00575352_ERZ1645187 | MGnify/ENA primary metagenome ERZ1645187 (study PRJEB40837, sample SAMN11349314) | freshwater sediment metagenome | isolation source: river sediment | host: Sediment | place: India: Wazaribad , New Delhi | collected 2017-02-21 ... | reverse complement strand
TGCTGCAGAAGATGTGGGTGCTGCGCAAGCTGTGCTACCCGATGGACGACCTCGAAGCGATGGAGTTCCTGCTCGACAAGGTCAAATCGACCAAGGGCAATGCCGAATTCTTCGACGCCATGCGCCGCGGTTGAGGCGAGCGCACCAGCATCCATCAAACAACTTGCAAGCCTGTGACTTTTTGAGCATAATCGCGGGCTTCCCAGATCGGCCACATCCGCCGGTCGCTCGTTTAAAGGACAAAAGATGAAAGCCGATATTCACCCGAAGTACAAAGAAGTGGCCGTGACCTGCTCCTGCGGTCACACCTTCACGACCAAGTCGACCATGGCCAAGGATGCCTTCCACGTTGAAGTCTGCTCCCTGTGCCACCCGTTCTACACCGGCAAGCAGAAGATCGTCGACACCGCCGGCCGCGTCGAGAAGTTCAACCAGAAGTTCGGCGCCATGCGCGGCAAGGCGACCGCCTGATCGGCTTGATTTTTGCCATCGCGAAAGGCAGCCCGAGGGCTGCCTTTTTCTTTTGCCGACGACATGCCTGACCTTCTCGCCCTGATCCGTCGCGGCATCCGCCTTCCCCCGTCGGGCTGGATGCTCGCTGCCATGCTGGCTTTCTACGTGCTGGCCGGCCTTTTCGGCCGCGACCCGTGGAAGGGCGAAGACGCTGTGCACATCGGCACCGCGTGGCACATGCTGCACTACGGCGACTGGCTGTCGCCCGACCTGGCCGGCCGCGCCTTTCACGAACCGCCGCTCTACTACTGGAGCGCCGCGCTGACCGGCAAGATCTTCGGCTGGCTGCTGCCCCTGCACGAAGCAATGCGCATCGCCAGCGGCATCTGGGTCACGCTGGCCCTGATGGGCCTCTATTACGCCAGCCGCGAGCTCTACGGCGACGATTCGGCGGCGGCCAGCCCGATGCTGCTCGCCGGCTGTGCCGGCCTGATCTTCCACGCCCACGATGCACAACCCATGCTCATCGCCCTGGCCGCCTACAGCGGGGGGCTCGGTGCGCTCGCTGCCATCGGCCGCAAGCCACGGCTGACCGGCATCTTCTACGGCCTGGCGCTGGCGGCCTGCCTGCTCGGCACCGGCATCGCCCCGACCCTGCCGCTCCTCGCCCTGGCGCCGGTCGCCTGGTGGCTGTCGCCTGATCGCACCAAAGCCCTGCACACCCTGCTCATCGGCCTGGGCATCGCGGCTGTGCTGATCCTGCCCTGGCCCATGCTGCTGCTCAGCCTGGAACCCGCCCGTTTCCACGGCTGGCTGGCGACCGAACTGGCGCCCTTGAATACGCCATTTTCGCTCAGCGGACTCGGCCGCTTCATCGGCATGATGCCGTGGTTCGCCTTCCCGGCCATGCCGCTCGCTGCCTGGACACTGTGGCTGCGCCGCAGGCAACTGACGGCGCCGCAGGTTTTGCTGCCGCTGGCCTTCCTCGGCATCACGCTACTCCTGCTGGCCTGGGCTTATCGGCCGCGCGAAATTCCGTCGCTGTTGCTGCTGCCGACGCTGGCCCTGCTCGCCACGCCAGGCGCCCTGGCCTTGCGGCGCGGCGCCGCCAGCGCCTTCGACTGGTTCGCCATGACCACCTTCAGCCTGTTCGCCCTCGTGGTGTGGATCGGCTGGTCAGCCGGCGTTCTCGGCTGGCCGGCCAAACTCGCCGAGCGCACGCAGATCCTGCGCCCCGGCTTCGTCGGCGAACTGAACATCGTTGCCGTCGCCCTTGCGCTGGCCGCCAGCGCCTGGTGGCTGTGGCTGATCGTCACCGCCCCGCGTTCGCCCTACCGCAGCCTGACGCACTGGACTTTCGGCTTCACGATGCTGTGGCTGCTGGCGACCAGCCTGGTGCTCCCCTGGTTCGACTACGGCAAGACCTATCGCCCTGTCGCCCAGGCCATTGCCCAGGCCCTGCCGGCCGATCATGGCTGCCTGGCCGAGCGCGGCCTGAGCGACACGCAACTGGCGTCGCTGTCCTACTTCGTCGAAATCGAACCGGTGGCCGAAGACTCCAAGGCCAGCCAGGCCTGCAACTGGTTGCTGGTCGTCGGCGATACCCGCCGCGAACTGGCGCCGCCCAGCAGCCGCTGGAACAAGGTCTGGGAGGGTAACCGCCCCGGCGACCGCAGGGAAAAATTCCGCCTCTACCGGCGCTGAAGCTTGCGATCACCAACCGGTAATCGCAAGCGGCCGGAGGGCGTTCAGCCCTTCAGGAAATGTTCCCGGTAATACTTGAGTTCGTCGATGGACTCGTAGATGTCGGCCAGCGCCGTGTGCTTGCTCTTCTTCTTGAAGCCCTTGTAGATCTCGGGCTGCCAGCGCTTGCACAGTTCCTTGAGGGTGCTGACGTCGAGGTTGCGGTAGTGGAAGAAGGCTTCCAGGGTCGGCATGTAGCGCGCCATGAAGCGGCGGTCCTGGCCGATGGAATTGCCGCACATCGGCGAATGGCCGGCCAGCGAGTACTTCTTCAGGAATTCCAGCGCTGCCGCCTCGACGGCTGCCTCGTCCGTGGTCGACGCCTTGACCTTGTCGATCAGCCCCGAACGCCCATGGGTTTTCTGGTTCCACTCATCCATGGCAGCCAGCGTGGCGTCGGACTGGTGCACCACCCAGGCCGGGGATTCGGCAACCATTTCCAGTTCCGAATTGGTGACCACCATGGCCATCTCGATGATGCGGTCGCCATCCGGGTTCAAGCCCGTCATTTCCATGTCCAGCCAGACGAGGTTGTTTGCATTGCCTGCCATATAATTGCCCGATTACTTGAAAACACCCATTTTCGCACAGCTTCCGCCGACCTTCGTGACGCAAAACTTCACCCTGCTCTTCCTGTTCTTCTTCGCACTGACCCTGGGCATCCGCCTGTGGCTCAAGCTGCGCCACATCCGCTTCGTCGCCGCCCATCGCGCCGCCGTGCCGCCCGAGTTTGCCGAGCGCGTGACGCTGGAAACCCACCAGAAGGCGGCCGACTACACCGTCGACCGCAGCAAGACCGCCGTGGCCGGCACCGTCATCGACGCCGCCCTGCTCCTCGCCTTCACGCTGGGCGGGGGCCTGGCCGGCCTGCACGACTTCTGGGCCGCGCGCCTCGATGGCCTGTTCTACGGCCTGGCGATGATCTTCAGCCTGATGCTGATTTCCGGCCTGGTCGACCTGCCGCTGTCGCTGTACAGCCAGTTCGTCATCGAGGCCCGCCACGGCTTCAACCGCATGACGCTCGGCCTGTTCATCGCCGACCTGGTCAAGCAGACGCTGCTCGGCTTGCTCATCGGCGCCCCGGTCATCCTCGCCGTGCTGTGGCTGATGGGGGCCATGGGCGACTTCTGGTGGCTCTACGTCTGGCTGTTCTGGTCGGGCTTCAACCTGCTGCTGATGTTCGTCTATCCGACCTGGATCGCGCCGCTGTTCAACAAATTCTCGCCGCTCGACGAGGGTGAGATGAAATCGCGCGTCGAAGCCCTGCTCGCCCGGTGCGGCTTCCGCTCCTCCGGCCTGTTCGTGATGGATGGCTCGAAGCGCTCCAGCCACGGCAACGCCTACTTCACCGGTTTCGGCGACAACAAGCGCATCGTCTTCTTCGACACCCTGCTCACCCGCCTCGACCCGCCCGAAGTCGAAGCCGTGCTCGCCCACGAACTCGGCCACTTCCGCCGCAAGCATGTCGCCAAGCGCATGGCCATGCTGTTCGCCGGCTCGCTGGCCTTCCTCTGGCTGCTCGGCCAGTTGATCGATGCGCCGTGGTTCTACGCCGGTCTCGGGGTCGATGCGCAAAATACCGCACTGGCGCTGATCCTCTTCTTCCTGGTCATGCCGGTGTTCACCTTCCCGCTCACCCCGCTGATGAGCCACCTCTCACGCCGCCATGAATTCGAAGCCGATGCCTACGCCGCCGAGCACGCCGCGGCCAGCGACCTGATCCAGGCCCTGGTCAAGCTGTATCGCGACAATGCCTCGACGCTGACGCCCGATCCGCTGCATTCGCTGTTCTACGACTCGCACCCGCCGGCCGCCCAGCGCATCGCCCACCTCCAGTTGCAGGGGGCAAGAGGCTGATGGAAGGCCGGGTCATCGCCGCCCACGGCCGGCAATACGTGGTCGAACTGGCCGACGGCACGCTGCTGCCCTGCTTCCCGCGCGGCAAGAAGAGCGAGATCGCCTGTGGCGACCGTGTGGACATCATGCGCACATCCGACGACCAGGGCGTCGTCGAAGCCATCCAGCCACGCGTCAGCCTGCTCTACCGCTCCAACGAAATACGCCAGAAACTGATCGCCGCCAACGTCGACCAGCTTGTCATCGTCGTCGCCACCGAGCCGGCCTTTTCCGACGAACTGGTCGCCCGCGCGCTGCTCGCTGCCGAAAGCGAGGAAATCGCCCCGCTGATCGTGCTCAACAAGTGCGACCTCGCCGACAAGCTGCCTGCCGCCCGCCAGCGCCTGGCCACCCTGGCCGGGCTCGGCTACCCCATTCTCGAACTCTCGGCCCTCAATCACGCCGAAGACCTCCGCCCCTGGCTGGCCGGCAAGACCAGCGTACTGGTCGGCCAGTCCGGCATGGGCAAATCGACCCTGGTCAATGCGCTGATTCCCGAAGCCAATGCGGCGACGCGGGAAATCTCGCAGGCTCTCGACTCCGGCAAGCACACGACGACCCACGCCACGCTCTACCATCTCGATGGCAACAGCGACCTGATCGACTCGCCCGGCCTGCAGGAGTTCGGCCTCGGCCACCTCGACCGCCAGGAGATCGAAATCGCCTTTCGCGAATTCCGCCCCTACCTCGGCCAGTGCCGCTTCCGCGACTGCCGGCACGACCGCGAGCCGGGCTGCGCGCTGCGTGCTGCCGTCGAGGCGGGAACGATCGACCCCGGGCGCTTCGCCAGCTATCACCGTATCGTCGGAAACCGGCGCGACGGCTGAGCCAAAGCCATGGGCATAACAAAAATGCAAAGTTGGCAATATTTGTTTGAGGCGGTGATAATTCCCGCAAAGTCGCCACCAACGGGCGATCTCACCTAGCCCATGGATGCCCGCCAACCGACCATCTTGATCGTCGACGACACACCGGAGAACCTCAGCGTTCTGGGCGAGTTACTGCAACCGACCTTCCGCGTGCGGGCAGCCAATTCCGGGCGGCGTGCCCTGCAGATCGCGCGGGCCGAGCCAACGCCCGACCTCATCCTGCTCGACGTGATGATGCCGGAGATGGATGGCTACCAGGTGCTGGCCGAGCTGAAAGCCGCCGACAGAACACGCCGGATTCCGGTCATCTTCGTTACCGCCATGGATGGCACTGACGATGAAGAGCGCGGCCTCGACATGGGAGCGGTCGATTACATCACCAAGCCGATCCGGCCGAGCATCGTGCTCGCCCGGGTGCGCACCCAGCTCGAACTGAAGGCGGCACGCGACATCCTCAGCGACCAGAATGCCTTCCTGGAAAGCGAAGTCGCCCGCCGGATGCATGAGAACCAGCTGATCCAGCAGGTCAGCATCCATGCCCTGGCCCGCCTGGCCGAAACGCGCGACCCGGAAACCGGCAAGCACCTGCACCGCACGCAGGAATACGTGCGCACCCTGGCCGAGGGGCTGCGCAGCCACCCGCGCTTTGCCCATTATCTCGACCAGAAGACCATCGATGCCCTGGTCCAGTCCGCGCCGCTGCACGACATCGGCAAGGTCGGCATTCCCGACCACGTCCTGCTCAAGCCGGGCAAGCTGACGCCGGACGAGTGGGAAATCATGAAAACCCATGCCGTCCTCGGTTGCAACGCCATCGCCCAGGCCGAAGCCGACGCCGCCAAGCCGGTCGGCTTTCTCGCCATCGCCAAGCTGATCGCCCGCTCGCACCATGAAAAATGGAATGGCAGCGGCTACCCGGACGGTCTGGCCGGCGACGACATCCCGATCGCCGCCCGCCTGATGGCCCTGGCCGACGTCTTCGATGCCCTGACCTGCAAGCGCATCTACAAACCCGCTTTCTCCTTCGACGAGGCCTCACGCATCATCGTCGAGGGCAAGGGCGCCCATTTCGATCCGGATGTCGTCGACGCCTTCATTCAGCGTTACGACCGCTTCACGGCCATCGCCCGCGAGCACGCTGAATAAGCCATGCGCCGCCTGCCACCCACCGGAACCTTCCACGGCTGAAGCCCGCCCAGCCCACCGCCCCGCCCATGCCCACCACCGCCCAATCCCCCCTTGGCAAGATCATGACCAGCGAGGTGCGCAGCCTGCCCCCGCGCGCCACGCTGCTCGACGCTGCCAAAATGATGGCCGACGAGCACATCTCCAGCCTCCTCGTGGTGGCCGATGGCAAACCGCTGGGCATCCTGACCGAAACCAACATCGTGCGCTCGCTGCATGCGCGCCATCCGGGCGACACGCCGGTCGAGGCGATCATGTCGTCGCCGCTGATCACCGCCCCCATGGACATGGACCTGAACAGCGCCCGCCACCTGGTCGAGGAAAAGGGCATCCGTCACCTGGTGGTCACCGATGCCGCCGGCCAGGTCGCCGGCATCGTCAGCGACACCGATTTCCGCATGCACCTGGGCAGCGCCGCCTTCCGTCACCTGCGCACGCTGGAGGGGATCATGGATCGCAAGATCCCCAACCTGCCGCCGGCCGCCCGGCTCGACGAGGCCATCGCCAGCATGCTCGAACATGCCGCCGATTACCTGATCGTCAGCCAGGATGAGCGGCCGGTCGGCATCCTCACCGAGCGCGACATTCCCCGCCTGCTCAACCGCTTCGCCGACCCCCACGCGGTTCCGCTCAGCGCGGCGATGACCTCGCCGCTGCGCAGCGTGCATATCGAGACATCGGTCACCGGCGCACTGGAGGCGATGAACCGCTTCCGCCTCCGCCATATGCTGGTCCTCGACGACGAGGGGCGCATCGCCGGCGTGATCAGCCAGCGCCGCCTGTTCGAACAACTGGCCCTGGAGCGCCTGGAAAACGCCCTGCACAGCGCGCAAACCGAACGCGACCGCCTGCGTCTGGAAACCCATCTCAAGCTGGCGCTCGACCTCGGCGGCGCCGGCAGCTGGGAATACCAGCACGACGAGGATAGCCATACCTGCAGCGACGGCGTGCTGCGCATCATCGGCTGCCCGCCGGACAAAACCCCGCGCGCGCTGGCCACCTGGATCGAGCGGGTACATCCCGACGACCGCCCGGTGCTGACCACCGCCATTGACCGCATCGAGCAGGAAGGCGTGCAATCGCAGGTCATCGAGTACCGGGTTCGCCACGAAGACGGCCACTGGCTGTGGGTTGAAGATCGCAGCTGCGTGACCGAACGCCATGCCGATGGCCGGCCGCGGATCACCGCCGGGGTGCTCAGCGACATCTCCGAACGCCAGAAGGACCGCCAGCAGATCAACCGCCAGAACCGCGCCCTGCGCATGATGAGCGGCGTTGCCCAGGCCCTGATCCGGCAGGGCGACGAACGGCGGATGCTCATGGACATCTGCTCGGTCATCGTCGATATCGGCGGCTACCACCGGGCCTGGATCGGCGAGGTACTGCCCGATGCCAACCAGCCGATCAGGCCCGTCGCGCATGCCGGCGGGGCCGACGCCTACCTCGCCGATCTCGACCTGAGCTGGGGCGAGCAGCCCTCGGGGCAGGCGCCGGCCGGCCATGCCGTGCGCTCCGGCCAGCCCTGCATCGTGCAGGACATCGACAGCGACCCGAGCTTCACCCCCTGGCGCGCCATCGCCGATGGCTACCGTTCGCTGATCGCGCTGCCCCTGCACGTGGGCGGCAAGGTGAGCGGCCTGCTCCAGGTCTATGGCAGCCGCCCCCACTGTTTCGACGAAGCCGAGGTGAGCCTGCTCGGCAACCTGGCCGGCGAGATCGCGCTGGGCATGGGCATGCTGCGTTCACGCCAGGCCCTGGCCCAGAACGAAGCCATGCTGCTCCAGGCCCAACGCCTGGCACGCATCGGGCATTTCACCTTCGACGCCGCCACCGACACGCTGACCGGCTCGCCGACACACAACGAGATTCTCGGTGTGCCGCCCGATGAAATCATGAATACGCAGAGCTGGCTGGCCGTGGTCCACCCCGAGGACCGGCAACGCACGGCCGCGTATTCGCGCGACCATGTGTTTCGCGGCCGCCAGCCCTTCGACAGCGAGTACCGCATCATCCGCCGCGACGATGGCGAGGAACGCTGGATACAGACCGCGGGGCAGATCGTCATCGGCCCGGACGGCCGGGTCAGCCGGCTGTTCGGCACCAGCCAGGACATCACCGAGCGCAAGCAGTTCGAGCAGCGCCTGCGGCAGAACGAAGCCGCCTTGCGGGAAGCCCAGGCCATCGCCCATCTCGGCAGCTGGCGGCTGGATATCCGCAGCGAGCAGCTGACCTGGAGCGAAGAGGTCTATCGCATCTTCGGCGTGGCCGGCAAAACTGCACTGACCCTCGACGACTTCGTTGCGCGCATTCATCCGGAGGACCGCGAGCGGGTGCTCGCCGAGTGGCAGGCCGCCTTGGCTGGCAAGCCCTACGACAACGAGCACCGCATCCAGGTCGGCAACGACATTCGCTGGGTGCGCGAGCGCGCCCACATCCGTTTCGACGACGCCGGCCAGCCGCTGTCGGCGGTCGGCACGGTGCAGGATGTCACTGAACGGCACCAGGCCGAAGAGCAGTTGCGCAAGCTGTCGCTGGCCATCGAGCAGAGCCCGCACAGCATCGTCATCACCAATACCGAACCGAAGATCGAGTACGTCAATTCCACCTTCGTGCGCAATACCGGCTACACGCCGGCGGAAGCATTCGGCCAGAATCCGCGCATCCTGAAATCCGGCAAGACACTCAGCGGCAATTACGACCAGCTGTGGCAAACCCTGGCCCGCGGCGAAATCTGGCAGGGCGAATTCGTCAACCAGCGCAAGGACGGCACGATCTTCGAGGAACTGGCCATCATTTCGCCGGTTCGCCAGCCGGATGGGCGGGTGACCCATTACCTCGGCATCAAGGAAGACATTACCGAGAAAAAACGGATCCAGTCGGAACTGGAAAGCTACCGCCAGCACCTCGAACAGCTGGTCGATGAACGCACGCGGGAACTGAGCCGCGCCAAGGACGAAGCCGAATCGGCCAACCGCGCCAAGAGCACCTTCCTGGCCAACATGAGCCATGAAATCCGCACGCCGATGAATGCCATCATCGGCCTCACCCACCTCGCCCAGCGCCACGCCGGCGACACCGAGCAATACCAGCGCCTGAGCAAGGTGGCCGATGCGGCCCATCACCTGCTGGCCATCATCAACGACATTCTCGACATCTCCAAGATCGAGGCCGACAAGCTGCTGCTCGAGGACACCGACTTTTCGCTGCACCAGCTCTGCCTCAATGCCTGCGAGCAGGTCGCCCAGCGCGCCGAGGCCAAGCAGTTGCCCGTCCGCTGCGAATTCGACCCGGCCATGCCGGAAGCGATGCGCGGCGATCCGATGCGCATCCAGCAGATCCTGCTCAACTTCCTGTCCAACGCCATCAAATTCACCGAGCGCGGCCAGATCGGCCTGCGCACCCAGGTGCTGAGCCAGCAAAACGGCTACATCACCATCCGCTGCACGATCACCGATACCGGCATCGGCATTCCGGCCGAAAACCTGTCCCGCCTGTTCCAGCCCTTCGAACAGGGCGACACCTCGACCACCCGCCGCTACGGCGGCACCGGCCTTGGCCTGGCGATCAGCCAGCGGCTGGCACGGGCCATGCACGGTGAAGTCGGCGTCGAAAGCACGCCGGGCATCGGCAGCAGCTTCTGGTTCACCGCCCAGCTCAAGCCGGGCCATGCGCTGCCGGCAAGCACCCCGCCCCGGCTGCCGCCGGCCCACCACCGGCGGGGCGCCCAGGTCTTGCTGGCGGAAGACAATGCCATCAATGCCGAAGTCGCCTGCGATCTGCTGCACGGCGCCGGCCTCAAGGTCGACCGCGCACACGACGGCGCCGAAGCCCTGGCGCTCGCCCGCCGCCAGCCGTACGACCTGGTGCTGATGGACATGCAGATGCCGGTCATGGACGGGCTGGAAGCCACCCGGCAGATCCGCACCCTGCCCGGCTGGAGCAAGGTGCCGATCCTGGCCATGACGGCCAACGCCTTCGACGACGACCGCGACGCCTGCATGGCCGCCGGCATGAACGATCACATCGCCAAGCCCGTCGCCCCCGACGTGCTCTACGCCACCCTCGCCCGCTGGCTGCCGCTGCGCCGGACACCCGCGCCATCGGAAGGCGACCAGAAAAATGCCGAACTGCTCAAGCGCATTGTCGGCCTGGACAGCAGCTTCGGCGTGCAGGCAGTACGTGGCCGGATGGAAACCTATCTTCGCCTGCTCGCCAAATTCACCGAAACCCACAGCGCCGATTTCACCAACCTGCGCCGCATGCTGAACGAGGAAAATCGCGAAGAAGCCCGCCGCATCGCCCACTCGCTCAAGGGCGTATCGGCCACCCTGGGCGCCGTGCATATCAACCAGGCATCCATCGCCCTCGAACAGGCCATCCGCGACGGCGCAGAGAACGCTACCCTGCTGCCGCTGATCGACCATGTCGAAGAGGCCTACCACGCCCTGCACAGCCAGCTGGCCACCCTTCAGGAAAACACCAGTCCACCGGCCGCCAGTATTGATGCGGCAGCCGCCCAGACCCTGCTGCAGGAAATCCGGCGTGAACTGGAACATGGCGACATGAGCGTTCAGGAGCGGGTGCGCTTCCATGCCGAAACGCTGAAGCAGTTGCTCGGTCCGCGCTTCGGCGAATTCGACAACCTGGTCTCCTCCTTCGAGTTCGAGAACGCCCTGGCCTTCCTCAACCAGGCTGCCTGACCGCCCGGCGGGATGTGGAAATCCTTCACACAAGCCGACAAATAAACCCCGGATCGCCGTTAAGGCAATGGGCGGCCTGCGCACTTCCTGATACCCTTCGCGCCGCTATGACAAAGAGGAATGTGCCGGCGATCGCGCCGGTCGTCTTCGCTTGAACAAGGGGAGCACGGTGGACAGGAACAAGCTGCGATTTCAGATACTGACGGTTTTCATCGTCTGGATCTGTCTGGTTGCCTGGATCGCCTATGACCTGCACCTCTCCCGGCAACGTGAACTGGCTGCCGCGGAACGCACCGCCAGCACGCTGATCAAGGTTCTCGACGCCCATTTGCACGCCTCGGTCGAAAAAGTCAGTTTCCGCCTGCAGCAGTTCGTCGATCGCTTCCAGCCCGCGGTCGTTTCCCGCCAGCCGAGAGAGATCATCGAGCGGGAACTGCGCTCCGGGCTGGCCCTCTTTCCCGAAGCCAGCAGCTTCCGGGTGGCCGATGCGGCGGGTAACTACATCTATGATGCAACCGGCGAACTGTCCGCCGCCAATATTGCCGACCGCGACTATTTCCGCCGCCATCAGGCCCAGCGCGACAGCGGCCTGGTGGTTTCCGAGCCGATCAAGTCCCGAGTTTCCGGGCGCTGGGTCATCGTGTTGAGCCGCCGGCTCGAAGACGGGCAGGGAAATTTCGCGGGAATCGTGCTCGCGGCCCTCGACGCCAGCTACTTCCAGAAATTTTATGCCTCGCTCGGGATCGGCGAAAAAGGCCTGCTCGCCCTGTGGAGTCAGGATTTCCGACTGATCGCCCGGTGGCCGCACCGCGACGAGTGGCTGGGCAGGACGCTGCCGGACGCCACGCTCAGCAACGCCATAGAAGCCGGCAAGCATTCCGGCACCCTGGCCATCAAGGCCACGCTGGACGACATCGAGCGCCTCATCACCTTCAAGGTTGCCGACCGCCTGCCGCTGGTGCTGGCCGTCGGCCAGGCAGAATCGGAAATCCTCGCCGAGTGGCATCACCGGGCCCTGACCTACGCCGTGCTCTGCGTGCAACTGGGTGCCGCGCTGATCGCCCTCGCCTTCATCTGGACACGCAGTTACCGGCGGGCCGAGACGATGGCCCGGCACATGACCGCTGCCTTCGAGGAAAAGTCACGCGAGTCGCGCGCCTTGCTCGATTCGATCCCCTTCCCGGCCTGGCTGCTCGACAACGACGGACATTTCCGGGCCGTCAACGAGGCCTTCTGCCGCTATGTGGGCCACGACATGGTCCACATACTGGGCAAGACCATATTCGAACTGTTCCCCGAAGAAGAAGCCAGCCACCTGCGCGAAGGCCAGTTGGCGGCTTACCGGAGCAAGCAGGCGATACGCCAGCAAATCTGGCTCAGCGTGGCGGGTGCCAAGCGCCCCTTCGAATTCCTCCGCGTCCCGCTCATCGCTGCCGATGGCCAGCCTACCGGGCTGACCGGGGTGGCCTGGGATTTGTCGGACCGCTACGAAGCCGAAGAACGCCGCCGCCTGATTACCCATGTTTTCGATCACAGCAGCGAAGCGATCGTCATTCTTGACGATCAGCATCGCGTCGTGGACTTCAACAAGGCCGTCACCACCATCACCGGCTATACGCTGAGTGATGTGAAAGGCCTCAAGGGCCGTTCCCTGGCGCGGGGCGGCGAATCGGATTCACTGTTCGACACCATCGAGAACCAGATGACCCGGGATGGCGGATGGCACGGCGAACTCACCATCCTGCGCAAGGAAGGCCCGCCCTGCCCGGTCTATTGCAATGTGACCCCGATCCGCGATGAGGCCGGCAAGATCATCAATTGGGGGATCTTCGTTACCGACCTGTCGGAGCGCAAGGCCAGCGAGGCCCGTCTCGAATCGCTGGCCAATATCGACCAGCTGACCAGGCTCCCCAACCGCCCAGGCTTCGCCAAACTGCTCGGCGACTGGCTGGCCGCCGGCAAGACGTGCGCCGTCATCTTTGTCGATGTCGACCAACTGGCACGGGTCAATGACGCCTTCGGTCACCAGGCCGGCGATCTCCTGCTCACCACGATCGCCGGGCGCCTGCGCCGCTTGCTCGGCGGCAAGGACATCCTCGGCCACCTCGGCGGCGGCTTGTTCGCGGTCATCGTCGAGGATGGCCACAACCTGGCCGGCCTGGAAACCCTGACCCGCAAGCTGATCGACTCGGTGTCCTATCCCTTCCGTTTCGAGAATGCGGACATCATTCCCACCGCTTGCGCCGGCATCACCCTCTCCCCGCAGGATGGCGACAACGCCGCCAAACTGCTGCGTAACGCCGACCTCGCGATGCACAGCGCCAAGGAACACGGGCTGAGCAGCTTCCGTTTCTTCGACAGCCAGATCACCGAACAGCGCACCCAGCGCCTGCACATGGAAAACGATCTGCGCTGGGTCTTGCTGCGCCGGGAACTGACCCTCCACTACCAGCCGCAGGTAGACATCGCCAGCGGCGCCATCATCGGTTTCGAAAGCCTGCTGCGCTGGGACCACCCCGAACTCGGGCGCATTCCGCCGGATCGTTTCATCCCGCTGGCGGAAGAAAGCGGGCTGATCCTGCCAATCGGCAACTGGGTGCTGTGGGAGACCTGCCGCCAGGCCAAGGCCTGGCAGGATGATGGCCACCGGCCGGGCCTCGTGGCAGTCAATATTTCCGCCATCCAGTTGCAGGACAGCGGTTTTGTCGCCGCCGTGCGCGAGATCCTCGAAAGCACCCGCCTCGACCCGCAATGGCTGGAACTGGAAATTACCGAAAGCGCCATCATGGAGAATCCCGAGCAGGTCGTCGGCATTCTCGAAGAACTTAAGGCGCTCGGCCTGCGCCTGTCGATCGACGATTTCGGCACCGGCTACTCCAGCCTCGCCTACCTGCGGCGCTTCCCGGTGGACAAGATCAAGATCGACCGCTCCTTCATCCACGATATCCCCGCCGATGTCGGCAATGCAGCCATTGCACGCATGGTGATCAGCATTGCCCGCGAGCTGGAGCACGAGGTCATCGCCGAGGGTGTCGAGACCGCCGAGCAACTGGCCTTCCTGCGCGACAACGGCTGTGACGCCTATCAGGGCTACTACTGCAGCCCGCCCGTGCCGGCCGCCGCCATTCCCGAGCTGCTCAGGCGTAACCAGGAAGCAGCCACGACCGCTTAGCCGCAGCGCGGCAAGTCAGGGCGGACTGGCGAAACCCAGCCAGCGACGCACGCCGGCAGCGGCCACCCGGCCGCTGGCCAGGCAGGCAGTGAGCAGGTAGCCGCCGGTTGGCGCTTCCCAATCCACCATCTCGCCGGCACAGAAAACACCGGGTTTGCCGTGCAGCATCAGGGCCTCATCCAGGGCGGCGAAGCTGACCCCGCCGGCCGTGCTGATGGCCTCGTCGATGGGGCGCGTCGCCCCTACCGGCACCGCCAGCGCCTTGATCGCGGCGGCCAGCAAGGCAGGCGCGGCAAGGGTTTCCGGCGGGCACAATTCACGCAGCAGGGCGGCCTTGACGCCTTCGATACCAGCCCGTCGGCGCAGGTGGTTGGCCAGCGAATCGCGGCCGCGCGGCCGGGCCAGGTCGGCAGCCAGGCGCTCGATACTGCGCCCCGGCGCCAGGTCGAGGGTCAGCGCGGCATGGCCGTCGCGCGCCAGGACATCGCGCAGGGGTGCCGACAAGGCGTAGACCAGGCCGCCCTCGATGCCGGTGGCGGTAATGTTGAATTCGCCCTGCCGGGTCTGGCCGGCACAGCTGGCAACCACCGGCTTCACTGGCTGGCCGGCGAAACGCTCGCTGAAATACGGCGACCAGGCGACATCGAAGCCGCAGTTGGCCGGCTTGAGCGGCGCCACGTCGATGCCGGAATCGCGCAGCACCGGCACCCAGGCACCGTCTGAGCCGAGCCTGGCCCAACTGCCGCCGCCCAGGGCGAGGATGACGGCAGCGGCCTGAACGACGATCTCGCCGTCGGGCGTGGCGAAGCGCAAGCCGGCGCCGGACCAGCCCAGCCAGCGGTGGCGGACATGGAAATGCACCCCCTGGCTGCGCAGGCGATGCAGCCAGGCACGCAGTAGCGGCGCGGCCTTCATCTCGGTGGGGAAAACCCGGCCCGAGGTGCCGACGAAGGTGTCGATGCCCAGGCCGTGTATCCAGTCGCGCAGCGCCGTTGGGCTGAATGCCGCCAGCCAGGGTGCAAGCTGCCCGGCCCGCGCCCCGTAGCGGCCGACGAAATCGGGCAGCGGCTCGGAATGCGTGATGTTCATGCCGCCCTTGCCAGCCATCAGGAACTTGCGGCCGACCGAGGGCATGGCGTCATAGACATCGACCGCCAGGCCGGGAAGCGCCGACAGCACCTCGGCCGCCATCAGCCCGGCCGGGCCGCCGCCGACGATGACAACGCGTGGCAGGCTCACCCGCCCCCCTTCCGTGCCTCGATGGCAGCCGAGAGTTCGTCCGGCAGCTCTTCCTCGTCGATCGGGAAGACGGTGACCGCCACCTCGGGTTCGGCCCCGCCCCCGCCGAGGATGATGCCGCGCAGCGGGGAGATGTCGGAAAAGTCGCGGCCGAAGGAAAGCGTGATGTGCTCGGTGTCGGGCAGCAGGTTGTTGGTCGGATCGAAATCGACCCAGCCACAGGTGCTGCCCGGCACATAGACCGACACCCAGGCGTGCGAGGCGTCGGCGCCGATCAGGCGGGGCTTGCCGGGGGGTGGCCGGGTCAGCAGGTAGCCGCTGACGTAGCGGGCAGCCAGGCCCAGGGCGCGCAGGCAGGCGATCATCAGGTGGGCGAAATCCTGGCAGACGCCGCGCTTGTTTTCGAGCACTTCGAGGACCGGGGTGGATACCGTGGTCGCCTCCGGGTCGAAGGTGAATTCCGTGAAAATCTTCGCCATCAAGGCCTGGACGCCGAGCAGCAGCGGCTGGCCGGGCGGGAAGCAGTCGGCCGCGTAGTCGACCAGTTCGTGCTTGATGCGGACGTGCGGGCTCTCGAACAGGAAGCGGGTGGCGTCGAGGTCTTCCGCCTGCGGATCGGTCGAATCGTAGGCCAGGCGGTCACGCACCGCCTCCCAGGGCGGGGAATCGTCGAGCTCACCCGGCAGGTGGGGCTCGACGGCGATGGTCATGACCGAGCGGATGAGCAGGCTGTCGTGCGGCGCATGGAAGGCCACCCAGCTCACCGGGTTGCCGAAGGCATCGAGGCCGTCGCGCCGCCAGCTGGGTGTCGGTTCGATTCCGACGCATTGTTCCTCGACCTGCTGCCAGGCCAGGACGCGCGGCGACAGGTGGAGTTGCTGCTGCGACAGCGACACCGGGCTGCCGTAGTCGTAGCGGGTTTCGTGCAGTACGTGGTAGCGGATGGCGGCCATGACTACAAAGCCATCGTCTGCCGGCTGACATCGCCGACGTGGGTGAAATAACGCCTGGCCAGCCAGTCGGAGAGCTCGCTGGCGGCACTGTCGAGGTCGCGCAGCAGGTCGGCCAGTTCGATGCAGGGCGCGCAGTTGTAGCTGCGGTTGAACGGCAGGTGCTCCAGTTTTTCCAGATCGAAGGCACGCAGGCGCTCGATGGCGCCGGCCAGGTCGCCGTCGCTGGCGGCGCCCAGTTCGCGCGCCATGCGCTCCAGGTAGCGGGTCAGCACGCTGGCCTGGAACAGCACGCCGTGCGGGTTGCTGTCGTCGAACACCAGCAGGTCGATGACCGGCAGCAGTTCGGGCGAGCGGGAATAGCGCGACCGGTAGGTGATGATCGAATCCATCAGGTCGAGCAGCCATTCGAGCGACTCCGGCCCGCTGGCCGACGCCATGGTCAGGAAATGGGCGATGGATTGCGCCAGGAAGGACAGGCGCTCCAGGCGGCGGCCGATGATCAGGAAGCGCCAGCCGTCGTCGCGCGTCATGTTGTCCATGGCGAAGCCGGTCAGCGATGACGACACGCCGAGCACGCGGTCGAGGAAGGCGATGGCTTCGGTCAGCGTCGGATGCTTTTTCAATGCCGCCTGCTGGTCGCGCTGCAGGCGGTTGAGCGAATGCCAGTGGTCGAGCGACAGCCGTTCGCGCACATGCGTCGCCGCCCACATCAGGCTGCGGATATTGCCGGCCAGGCTGCCCGGCTGCTCCGGGTTGTAGATGGCTTCGAGCAGCACGTGCTCGCTGCCCTCCTTGACCGGATCGTCCTCGTCCGGCTCGGGCAGAACCCCGACATGGCGGGCCAAAGCCATGGCCGCGATGACCGCCGGCGTCTTGCCGCCCCCGGCCACCACGACACGGCCCAAGGCAACGCGCAACATGCGTGCGCTGTCGTCGAAGCGCTCGGAATAGCGGCCGAGCCAGAACAGGTTTTCGACCACCCGCGACGACAGGTTGGCCCCGGCGCGCACCAGGTCGCGCACGCCGACCGAGGGCTTGAGCAGCGAGAAATCGCTGACCGGGCCGTTGGTGAGCACCCAGGTATCCTTCGAGGCGCCGCCGCGCTGCATCGAGATGATGCGCGTGTTGCCGGCCGTGCCAACCCGGGCCAGGCCGCCGGGCATCACCGAATAGCCGTCCGGCGTGGTCACCGCATAGGCGCGCAGGCCGACCGGCCGGGCGAGCAGGCGGCGTTCGTGGGCGCGGCTCCAGGTCGGCGCCTGCGACAGGTGCACCATTTCCTGGGCCACATAGGCATGCGGCCGGGCCTCGATGCGGCGCAGAATTTCCGCCCGCTCCTCGCCTTTCACCTCATGGCCGAATACCGGCTCCATGTGCTGGGTCGGATAGGCCGGCTTGATGACCAGGTCGTCGAAATGCTTTTTGACATACGCCAGCGCCGGCTTCTCGCCGCACCACCAGGTCGCCACCGAGGGCATCAGCAGTTTCTCGCCGAGCAGGCGCTCGCAGATGGCAGGCAGGAAGCCCATCAGGGCGCCGGAACCGAGCAGGCCGCTGCCCAGTGCGTTGGCGATGACCACCCGGCCGGCGCGCGCCACGTTGAGCAGGCCGGGCACGCCGAGCGCCGATTCGCCGCGCAGTTCGAGCGGGTCGCAATAGCTGTCGTCCTGGCGGCGCAGGATGACGTGCACCCGCTTCAGGCCGCGCAGGGTTTTCAGGTACACCGTGTCGCCGCGCACCGTCAGATCCTGCCCTTCGACCAGCGGGTAGCCGAGGTAGCGCGCCAGGTAGGCATGCTCGAAATAGGTTTCGTTGTACGGCCCCGGCGTCAGCAGCACGATATGCGGCGCCTCGTCGCCCTCGACCGGGGCGAGCGCGGCCAGGCCCTCCTGCTGGTCGCGGAAGAAATCGGCGACATGCTGGACGCGCAGGTCGCGGAACATTTCCGGGAAGACGCGCGACACGATGAGGCGGTTTTCCAGCGCATAGCCGGCGCCCGAGGGGGCCTGCGTGCGGTCGGCGATCACCCACCAGTGGCCGTCGGGCGACCGGGCCAGATCGACGGCGTAGTTGTGCAGCCAGATATCGCCCGGCGGCTTGATGCCGTGGCAGGGCCACAGGTAGCCGTGCTGGCCATAGACCAGCGCCGGCGGCAGCAGGCCCTCGGCGAGCAGGGTCTGCGCGCCGTAGAGGTCGGCCAGCATGGCGTTGAGCATGGCGGCGCGCTGGGCGACCGCCACCGACACCTCGGCCCACTCCTCCGGCGGGATGATCAGCGGCACCGGGTCCAGGGCCCACGGCCGGTCGGCCCCATCGGGCGCGGCATAGACGTTGTAGGTGACGCCGTTTTCCAGGATGCGCCGGTCGACGAATTCCAGGCGCTCGCGCATTTCGTCCGGCGCCACCGCGTCGAGATGGTCGAAGAACTGTTGCCAGTGCGGACGCACGCCGCCATCCGCCGACAACATTTCGTCGTAGCGGTGGGGGCTGTGGGGATAGATGGCGAGGAGGGTGCGGGCCATGGAGCCTTAAGCGGCGCACTCGGGCCGCAGAGCAATCACCCGCGGCCTGAATGTGCGCCTGGCGCGATTATTCTGGGTCAAAAACGGCGCAAGTCTAGCGTAAACGGGTGCTCGGCGCTGAGCTCCACCGGCTTGACGCCGACCTTGCCCGGTGTATGCCCGAAGCGGAAGAAGCGCGCCAGGCGGCGGCTTTCAGCCTCGTAGGCATTGACCGGCAGAACGTCGAAATTACGCCCGCCCGGATGCGCCACGTGGTACTGGCAGCCGCCCAGCGAACGCTGCATCCAGGTATCGACGATGTCGAAAACCAGCGGGGCATGGACGCCGATGGTCGGATGCAGGCAGGAGGCCGGCTGCCAGGCGCGGTAGCGCACACCGGCAACGAACTCGCCATTGCGCCCGGTATCGGTCAGCGGCACCGGCCGGCCGTTGCAGGTGAGCACGTAGCGGTCCGGCGCCATGCCCGACACCTTGACCTGCACGCGCTCGACCGAGGAATCGACATAGCGCACCGTGCCGCCGACCGCGCCCTCCTCGCCCATGACGTGCCAGGGTTCCAGGGCGTGGCGCAGTTCGAAGGCGATGCCCTTGACGGCGAAATCGCCATATTTCGGGAAGCGGAATTCGAAGTGTGGGGCAAACCATTCCGCCTTGAAGGCGAAGCCGGCCTGCTGCATTTCCTCGATCACGTCGGCGAAATCCTGCTCGACGAAATGCGGCAGCATGAAGCGGTCGTGCAACTCGGTGCCCCAGCGAGCCAGGCGCGGCGGGGCATAGGGCTCGGCCCAGAAGCGGGCGATCAGGCCGCGCAGCAGCAGTTGCTGGGCCAGCGACATGCGGGCGTGGGGCGGCATTTCGAAGGCACGCAGTTCGAGCAGGCCGAGGCGCCCGGTCGGGCCATCCGGCGAATACAGCTTGTCGATGCAGAACTCGGCGCGATGGGTGTTGCCGCTGACATCGATGAGCAGGTTGCGCAGCACGCGGTCGACCAGCCAGGGCGGAACGGCCTCGCCCGCATCGGCCGGCGGAATCTGCCGGAAGGCGATTTCCATTTCATACAGCGAATCGTTGCGCGCCTCGTCGATGCGCGGCGCCTGGCTGGTCGGCCCGATGAACAGGCCGGAGAACAGGTAGGACAGGCTGGGATGGTTGTGCCAGTAGGCGATCAGGCTGCGCAGCAGGTCCGGCCGGCGGAGGAAGGGCGAATCGTTCGGCGTGGCGCCGCCGAGCACGAAATGGTTGCCGCCGCCGGTGCCGGTGTGGCGGCCGTCCATCATGAATTTCTCGGTAGTCAGGCGCGTGTAGTAGGCCGATTCGTAGAGGTGGGTGGTCTGCTCGACCAGTTGCGCCCAGGACTTGGCCGGGTGGATGTTGACCTCGATGACGCCGGGGTCCGGCGTGACGCGGAAATGCGTCAGGCGTGGATCGGACGGCGGCTCGTAGCCTTCCAGGATGACCGGCAGCTGCATTTCTTCGGCCGTCGCCTCGACGGCGGCGACGACTTCGAGGTAGTCCTCCAGCTTGGAAGTCGGCGGCATGAAGATGTAGAGCTTGCCGTCGCGCGGTTCGGCGCACATGGCCAGGCGGGTGATCCAGGCGGCGGACTCCTTGAAACCGGGCAGCGTGTCGCTCGGCTTATCCCAGGGGTGGCCCTGGCCGAGAGCCGGGCCGGGTACCCGCATCTGGGCGTGCGCCGGCTTCCGGCCACTCGCCGCCGCCCGGTAATCGGCGTGGCTGGCCAGCGGGGCCTGGGCCATTTCGGGGTCGGGCGGATTGACGTAGGGGTGGTCGCTCTTCGCCGCCCACGGCTGCGAGTCGAGCGGCAGGCGATAGCCGAGCGGCGAATCGCCGGGAACCAGGTAGCAGTGCTCGGAACGCAGGAACCACGGGCCGCTCTGCCACTGGTCATGCGCATTCTTCATGATCGGCAGCACGTGGCCGACGGTGTGGGTCAGGCCCTGCGTGAACACCTTGGCCAG
>ERZ1645187.1592-NODE-1592-length-20725-cov-5.759410_pt1 | contig 20725 bp, 23 predicted proteins | sample MGYA00575352_ERZ1645187 | MGnify/ENA primary metagenome ERZ1645187 (study PRJEB40837, sample SAMN11349314) | freshwater sediment metagenome | isolation source: river sediment | host: Sediment | place: India: Wazaribad , New Delhi | collected 2017-02-21 ... | reverse complement strand
TTGATACAAACGATTCAATTAAAGATATATTTGATTCTGCTAAAAATATGAGTCAAATATACAAAAGAAGGGGTGGAGTTGGACTCGATCTTTCTTCTTTACGTCCCAATGGAGCAGAAGTAAATAATGCAGCTAAATCTACAGGAGGAGTAGTACCATTTATGGAATTGTATAGTCAAGTAACTAATACAATAGGTCAGTCAGGTAGACGTGGCGCATTAATGCTTTCTATTGATATTAATCATCCAGATAGTCCAGATCTTATTACTTCAAAACAAAATCTTACTAAAATTACTGGTGCTAATATATCAGTAAAGTTAAACGATGAATTTAAAAAGGCTGTTGAAAATGATGAAGATTATTTATTAAGATGGCCTTTTGATTTAGATATTTCTTTAATAAATATTAATAGTCCTAATCTTTCCTATAATACACTAGAACCTACTGTATTAACTTTTGGAGATCTAGTTGATACAAATATATCAGGATATGTTAAAAAAATTAGGGCAAAAGAATTATGGGATTCTATTATTCAGTGTGCTTGGAATACAGCTGAACCAGGTATCTTGTTTTGGAGTAGTATTATTGATAATGATCCAGCAAGTGTATATCCTGCTTATAGGGCAGTAAGTACTAATCCTTGCGGCGAGATACCACTTTCACCACATGATTCATGCCGATTAATAGCTTCAAACCTATACTCACTAGTTAAAAATCCATTTACAGCAAATGCTCAAATTGATGAAAAACTAGCATATAAAGTATTCTATGAAGCACAAATCATTGGTGATATTTTAGTTGATTTAGAACTCGAAGCAGTTCAAAAAATTATAGATATTACAGAAGGAGCTGAAAAGCAGCTTTGGGAAAATATAAAAGAAATTGGTCAAAACGGTAGACGTACAGGAGTTGGAATTTTAGGTTATGGTGATATGTGTGCTGCATTAGGTATTCCTTACGGAGATGCTAAAATTACAGATTATATTATGAAACTTAAAATGACTGCTGAATTAGATGCTACTATTGATTTAGCTATTATTAATGGAAGTTTTCCAGCTTATGATAAAAAGTTAGAATTTAATAGATGGTATACTAATTTAAAAATTAATTTTCCACATCAGTATCAAAGAATGCAACAATACGGAAGACGTAACATTAGTTTTTCTACTATTGCCCCTACGGGAACTATTAGTATTCTAGCAGGCACTTCTTCTGGATGTGAACCAGTTTTCTCTTTATACTATATAAGAAGAAAAAAATGCAATCCAGGCGAAACTCCAGATTTTATTGATAATAATGGAGTAGGATTTAAAAATTTCAATGTAGTTCACCCTAAATTGAATGATTGGTATTTAGAGTTCAAGAAAACTTTACCTAATCCTAATGAAAATCCATTATCTAATTGGACTAAAGAAGAATTAGACTTTATAATTAAGTTTTCTCCGTGGCATAGTAATTGTGCTGCAGACCTTAGCCCAGAACTTCGTGTAAATACACAAGCAATTCTTCAAGCATATACAACACATTCTATCAGTTCCACTGTAAATGTTGAAGAAACAGTTACTCCAGAATTTATTAGAACAATTTATGAACATGCTTGGAATTCTGGATTAAAAGGAATTACGGTCTATCGTGATAATTGTAGATCTGGAATTCTTGTAAAAGAAGATAAAAAACCTCTTCCTAATTCTAGACCTCAAGAAATTGAATGTCAAGTTATGCAATTCAAGAATGAAAAGAAAGATTGGGTTGCTTTCATAGGAATCATAAATGATAAACCTTATGAAATTTTCTCTGGGCCTAAAGATTTAGATGTCTTTCCTATACCAAGTAGTGTTGATAGAGGACAAATTATAAAACTAAAACAAGAAGATGGTACTTCTAGATATGATTTTAGGTACATAGATTCTTATGGTTATACTAACACTCTAGGAGGTTTATCTAGAGTATTTGATAAAGAATACTGGAACTATGGTAGGTTAATTTCTGCTTTGTTGAGGAATGAGCTTCCAATTGAGAATATTATAAAAATTATTGATGGACTTAGTTTCACAAATAAAGGAATGAATAACTGGAAAGTTGGAATTATAAGAGCTTTAAAAGTTTTTATTGTAGACGGAACAAAAGTTCATGGAGAAGTATGTGACACTTGTGGAGGCTCAAATGTAGTTTATGAGTCTGGATGTAAGATTTGTAAAGATTGTGGTACTTCTAAATGTGGATAATGGCAGAAAGATTAGAAAATGATTTCTATCCAACCCCTATATATAGTTTAGAGCCCTTGTTAGAAAGAATTGATTTTTCAAAAGTTAATTCTTTCTTAGAACCTTGTACTGGAGATAATAGGATTTTTGATAGAATCCCATTACCTAGTGAAAGTAAATACTGGGCAGAGTTAAGAAAAGGAGTAGATTATTTAACAACTGAATTTAAAGATATAGATTTAATTGTTACTAATCCTCCTTTTTCTATTTCTCTAGATTTTATTAAGAAAAGCTTAACAGAAGCTAAAACAGTTTGCTATTTGCAAAGACTTAATTGGTTGGGAAGTAAAGCAAGAAAAGATTTTTGGAATAATAATACACCTGATAAAATATTTGTATTATCTAAAAGACCCCAATTTAAAAAAGAGTTGGGATTATCTGGAGGAACTGATAGTACTGAGTATTGTTGGTTTATTTGGGATAAGTTAAATATAGTTAAAGGGAAACACTTAGAAATTTTATAATATGATAATTTTATTTTCAGACTCAGATCTTATTTCTTTTGGACAATATATTGTGTCAGAAGAAAGATTAGGAAAAATTACAGAAAAATTAGGTACAGCGGATTCTTATGCTGTAAACAATAGATTACTTGAAATTACAGGAGAAGATGTACAGGATTGGATAAGTATAACACAAAAATTAGAAAATGATAGTGAAATGCGTGAACAGTTCAATTAATGAACTTCCAAAATATGCTACTCCAGATTCATCTGGAGTAGACTTAAAGGCAGATTTTAAATATGGAGTAAATAAAGATTTTTTATTTAACTCTGAATTTACTGATTATTTAGTTATTAATCCAGGAGGAAGAGCTTTAATTCCAACTAATATATTTACAGAAATACCTTCAGGATATGAAGTACAAATTAGAAGTAGATCTGGATTAGCTTTAAAACAAGGAGTGTTTGTAGCTAACGGTATAGGTACTATTGATGCAGATTTTAGAAATTCTTGGGGAGTAATATTAATGAATCAAGGTGATAAGCCTTTTATTATTCAACAAGGAGATAGAATTGCTCAAGCAGTTCTTGTAAAAGTTGAGAAAATTGAATGGGAAGAAGTTTTATCTTTAAATGATACAAAAAGGGGATTAGGAGGCTATGGAAGTACAGGAAAAAATTAATCAAATAGGTAATATTATTCATGCCGCTCTAAATGGTGAAGTCATAGAGGATTGTATAGTTTCAGAATCAAATGATAGATTCTTTATTGATATTGATGAAGAAAGTTATACTGTAATTTTAGATGAAGATTTACATTATATAGTTTTAGAAAAAAGTCAAGATATTTGCTTAAGTATTTATAACGACTTGAAAGATACTTTTAATTGTACTTTAAATTCTTATTTTTTAAGAAATGAAATTACTTTTAATTCTTTAAATTTAGATCTAGCAGATCTAGAGGATAATATTGTTAAACATTTACTTAACAATCTTAACGATCTATTTGTGAAAGGAGAATATATTGGAACTTATACAATTAATTCTGAATCCTATTATATTTTTAAACTATGTTAATACATTATCTAGTAACAAGAAATGCTCGTGATAAAATACAAGTAGCTATTGTTTCTGTTGAAAGAATTAATACTACTTATAAAATAATGAGATCTACTGGTCAATATCAAGGAAAGTTTACAGATCAACCTATAATTATTATAGAGAAAGGTAAATCTAATAGAACTCCTCAACAGCAGGCTGAGTTAGAATATAAAAGTATTATTAAAAAATATCTTGATAAAGGATATAAATTACTTAATACTCTTACTAAAAAAGAATACAAAGATCTTACTGATAAAGAATTAGAGTCTATTGTACCTTCTCTAAAAACTGATGCTAATGGAGAACTAAAAGTAATGTTGGCTAAAGATTATAACAAATGTCCTACTTCATTACTTCAAAAACCTTTATGGTGTAGTAGAAAACTTAATGGAGTTAGAATGATGGTAAGATTTAATTCCGATAGGGACGAAATTATAACTATCAGTAGAGGAGGAAAAGACTATGATATTCCTGCTACTTTAATTAGAGAAAAATTAGGAAGTTATTTAAAAGAACATAAAGACATTATCCTTGATGGAGAATTGTATGTACACGGAAAACATCTTCAAGAAATATCTGGGATAGCAAGACTTAAAACTTGGGAAGATAGATGTGAAAAACTTGAATATTGGATTTATGATATAGCTTCTGACAAATTAACTTTCTTAGAAAGATTAGAACTTTTAAAAGAGTTAAAGAAAATCTTTGAGAAAGATTCCAAAATAAAAGTACTAGAACACGTTAAAACTGAAAGTTGGGAACAAATTCATAAATTACATGATAAGTGGGTTTCAGAAGGATTTGAAGGATTAGTAGCCAGAAAACCAGATAAAGTCTATGAATTTGGAAAACGAGGCTCAACAATGATCAAAGTTAAAATGTATCAGGAAGAAGAATTTGAAATTATTGATTATTCTGAAAAACTAAGAGATGAAGATTTTTGCTTTATTTGTAAAACAAAAGAAGGTAAAGTTTTTGAAGCTAAGCCTATTGGTACAAGAGAACAAAAGTCTGAATACTTAGAAGACATGGATAATATAATTGGTAAATTAGGAACTGTTAAATTCTTTGAATGGTCAAAAGATGGAGTTCCACTTCAACCTGTTTTTCAAGCAGTAAGATATGATTCAGACATTTCTTAACTATGTTATATTCAGAATTAAAACTACTTTTTGAGAAAAAAGGTTTAACCTTACCTTTTAAACAAATTTTTGATCTCTATGAAGAAAATGAAGAAATTCCAGACACTCTAATTGAAATTCTTTTAACTGATAATAAGGAAAGATCTATTACACTTTATGGAAGTTCCCTATTTTTTGCAGAATTTAATAATGCTTTAAAAAATGGTAAATAATTTTAACTTAATATCTAAATTTCTTACCTTTGAATCTGGAGATGATTTTTATTTTCTTCAGATTCTTAAAAGGAAGAAAGAGAATCCAGAACAAACTGGTAATTCTAGAACAATCAAAACATATTATATAGACTCTTTAGAGAAATTCTTTAAATTGGAAAAAGAAATACAAACATTGTGTGAATTACATAATGCAAGAGCTTATATAAATCTTAATAAAAGAAGCTATGAAAAAATAGCTTTTCATCATTTAAAAAAAGTCACGGACTGTCTTTTAAATAAAGACTTCAAAAGTATTAAAGATGCCTATAATAGTGTATGTGGTTCTTTTAGTAATTCTACAGAAAAGAGATGGATTATTGATGTTGATTCATCTATTGAAGAAGCTACTCTCATTGCTCATGAAATTCAAAAGCAATCTATTGAAAATGAGTCTAATATTCTTGGTTATATTTTAACTATTAATGGATTCCATATAATAACCAAACCTTTTAATACTCAATTAGTAGCATCTTTTAAGATTCAGCATCCTTTTGATATTCAAAAAAATAACCCAACTCTTTTATATTATAATAAAATTTAATTTGTATTTAGCAATGAAATATATATTAGTAGAATGGCCTGATGTACAATACTTAATGGACAAAGAAGGCTTTAAAGAAAACAGTTCTTTAGCAGATGAAGAAAAATTTGGTTCGAGCGCTTATTTTGTATCTGAAGAATGGTACGATGAAAATTACGAAGAGAAAGAATATAATTTTAATGTAAAAACTGTTATTGAAATTCCAGTTGAAACCTCAATAGCTATAAATGCGTTTGACTATGAAGAAGCTTTAATTAATACAATGGAATATTATTTATTAGTTAAACTTGACATGAATTGGGCTGATGAATTTGATGTTAATGCTTTTTGGGTTACTACTCAAAATAGATATGATCAATTTCTCAGAACTATTATAGAATATGATTTTAGTGATAATGATGAAATTTATTTTGGAACAAATGAATATATTAGTTTTAGTTCAACTAATAAGTTATTAAATTCATTAAAAGTTACTCCAATAACGGAAGAATTCTATAGTCAATTATTGGCACATTTTGGAGAAGAGTATGGTTTAATAGACCTTACTAGATTATTAGAATATGTTTTATATAAGAGGGAAGAAGAATAATTATAAAAATCAGATATATTAAATTATTTAACAAATATTTTTAAAAATGACTAAAATAATCTGGAAAAACAAATTGTATGAATTAGTTGGGTACAGTATAATTGATTTCCCACAGGATTTCAAAGATTACCCTGAAACTATCGAACAAATGATTCAGAACGCAGAATTTTTTTCTAATAAATATGGAGTTTCCTATTTAGATTTATATGAACATGTAGCTTTGTTTATAGAAAAATATGCAAATACATATGAAAGTAGTTCTAACAAAGATTATCTGTTTAAAGCGGGAGTATTTATAAGAGGAACTTTTATATATAAAAAATTGAAAATTGAAAATGAATAAACCAAAAAATGAAAATTATGCAGCAGTAGTGGTACAGATTAAAACTCTTGTACCACTTACTGGCTGTGATTTTGTACAAGCTGCAATTATTATGGGAAATCAAATAATAGTTTCTAAAGAAGTAAAAATTGGTGACATTGGATTATTTTTTCCTGTAGAAACTGCTTTAAGTAATGAATACTTAAAAGCAAATAATCTTTATAGAAAACCTGAATTAAATAATGATCCAACTCAAAAAGGATATTTTGAAGAGAATAGACGTATTCGTTGTGTAAAATTTAGAGGACATAAAAGTGAAGGATTATTTATGCCTTTAAGTAGTGTGTTATTTATAACATACAAAGATGGAAAAGTAGACCCCATCTTAACTTTAGGAGAAACATTTGATGAATTAAATGGAGTTCCAATTTGTGAAAAATATGTTGTAAAAACTAATAGAATTCCAGGACAACCTGACTCTAAAAAAGACAGAACTACAAAATATAAGTCTAAATTGGTAGAAAATCAATTTAGATTTCATGAAGACACCGCACAATTATATCGTAATATTCATAAAATTAAACCAGACGATCTTATAAGTATAACATATAAATTACATGGTACGTCAGGAATTAGTTCTTATGTTTTATGTAAAAGACATATACCAATGAGAGAAAAAATTGGCGGATGGCTTCATAATTTATATACTAGAATTACTTCATTTGGTAAACAAAGATTTGTTTTAGAACAAACTGAATATGATTATTTATATTCATCTCGTAAAGTTATAAAAAATGAAGAACTTAACCCAAATGCTCAACATTTTTACAATGAAGATATTTGGAGAATAGCTCATAATGAAATAAAAGATTTTTTACAAAAAGGAATGACTTTTTATTTTGAAATAGTAGGTTATTTACCAAATGGAGGAATGATTCAAAAAGATTATGATTATGGTTGTGAATTTGGAGAACATGCAATTTATATCTATCGCATAACTCAAACTAATTCTGATGGAAAAGTATTTGAATTTAGTGCTAAACAAGTTCAAGATTTCTGTAAAAAGAATGGATTAAATGCTGTTCCTGAATTGTATTATGGGTTTGCAAAAGACTTTACTGATAATATTAGCATTAAAACAGCTGGTAGTGATTTAGGAGGAACTGATTTAATCTGTAAAATTGATGAAGAATTTGATTCTGATAAATTTCTTAATAGAATTAAACAACTTTATAATGAAAAAGATTGTTTCATGTGTAAAACTAAAGTTCCAGAAGAAGGATGTGTTCTTAGAATAGAAGGAAATGATTTAGAAGTATTTAAATGTAAATCTACTAGATTTCTTGAGAAAGAAACCAAAGCTTTAGACAAAGGTGAAGTTAACATTGAAGATTTAGAATAAAATTATAAGTATGAAATTCAATATAACAAAACATTGTAAAAATAGATATATTGAAAGAGTTTCTATTAATATTTGAAGAGTGGTTAGAAGATTACACATCCCATAATTTTAATGTTTAGTATGAGTAAATTAATTGTACTACAAGGTATTCCCGCAAGTGGAAAATCTACTTGGGCTAAACAATGGGCAAAAGAATATCCTAATAGTAGAGTAGTGGTTAATAGAGATAGTTTACGGAGTATGTTAGGAGAGTACTGGGTTACACAAAGAGAACCTTTAATAAATAAATTAGAAGAAATTTGTGTGATAGAAGCCTTAAAATCTAACTATGAAGTGTGTATTGATGCAACTAACTTAAATCCGAAAACTATCTCTAAATGGCAAAATCTATCAAAAGATATGAATGTCGATATTGAATTTAAAGAATTCAAGATTTCTGAAGAAGAAGCCATAGCAAGGGATAAAGGAAGAGCATTAGAAGTTGGAGAAAAAATAATAAAAAATTTCTATGAAAAATATTATAAGAATACTGGAGAGATTCCTTCTTAATTTAAAAGATTTTCCTAAAAATTTAAAGTATTATTTTAAAAATATTATAAAATGGTCTCCAATTCTTTGGAAAGATAGGGATTGGGATCATTATTTTATATATGAAGCATTGAGATTTAAAATACAAAAAACTTCTGAATATATAAATTTAAATCAAAGATACATTGGTTTTGAAAGAGATGTAGAAATAATGAATACTTGTGTTAGACTTATTTCTAAAATTCAAGAAAATTATTATGAATTAGAATATCAAGACTATCAAAAAACTAATATGTATACTACTCCAGAAGAAAATGGATGTAGTAGGCTTCACGTAGATATTTTAGAAGATCATATTGAAGACTACTATAAAAAGTATAAAAATGATGTAAAAAGATTTAAAGGAAAACTCAGTGGTCTTCGTTTAGGTTATTATAGGCAAGAAAGAGCTAAGACTATTTTGTTTAGGTTGATAGAAAATAACATTGATAAATGGTGGGATTAATATGCAAATATTTGTAAAAGAAAAATGTACTTGTGACATTATAAGAATAATTGAACTTGATGAAGAAGATTTATCGCCAGAATTATTAGAGTTAATTATTGAAAAAAATAATGAAGGTTGTATAGAGGATTTAGAAGATCTAGTAGATTCTATTGATGATGAAGAAGTGTGTAATATTGAATCACATAATTATACTGTAATTTGTGATAGAAATGGTAAAGTAATAGCAGAAGGATAATGGAAACTTATAAATTTTTTATATATAGAGAAGTTAAAACATTTAAGTGTGAGCATCATGAAGTAAGTGCTGAAGATTATAAATCTGCTAAAGAATTAATGTATTTACATTTTAGTAATCCTAATGAAGCTCCAGATTCTTTTATAGAACAAGAAGAGATACTTGAATGTGAAGAAGATACTGGATATTATGAGTTGTTAAATAATGATCTAGATCTATTACTAACTAAAGAAAATAACAAGATAGAAACGTATGGTAACGATTAATGAGTTAAGAAATAAAAAGGTAACTATTACAATGGAACCTATAGTATTTAATCTTGGAGAAGATATTGGAGAAGATCAATTAGAAGAAATATTAAAAGATATACTAGAAGATAATCCTGAGATATCTGAAGAGGAAGTACTAAACTATTTTAAAGATACCTTTTTTAATGGCTATGAAATAGTAGATAATTTAGATCTTAATTTTAAAGTATCAATAGTATAATGAGAAAAATTAATGCAGAAATAGTTGCAGACAGCATTAGTCCACAGGGACACAGAATCACAAGCTTCGTATTGACTTACCCCAGATTCATACATTCTGAACTAATGACTCATCGTCTTTTCTCAAGGAATAGTGCCTCAAGTAGGGCCATACCACTTGAAAAAATGGTAAAGATGGTTGAAGAAGATCCTTTCATTCCTATTGCCTGGCAAAAAGATCATAAGGGTATGCAAGGAACTGAGTATCTTAATGAGGAAGAAGTAGAGAGAGCTGAATTGCAATGGATTCAGGCAAGTAAAAATGCTATTAATTCAGCTCGTATGTTGAATAGTAACTACTTTGGAGTTACGAAGAATTTAGTAACTAAACAACTTTGTAATAGACTGCTTGAACCTTTTATGTGGCACACTGTACTTGTTACAGCTACTGAATGGGATAATTTCTTTGAATTGAGATGTCCCTCTTATGACGGATTTTCTAAAAATGGTGAAAAAGTTTCTTTTAGAAGTAAGAAGGATGTCAGAAAACATTTTGAAGAATTAAAATTAAATACTGATTTAGTAGATAATCAATCTTTTAAATCTTGGCAAAGCATTAATACTTCTCAAGCAGAGATACATATACAAGCTTTAGCTGAAGCTATGTGGGATGCAAGAAATGAGTCTACTCCGACCAAACTAGAACCAGGAGATTGGCATATTCCGTTTGGGGCTAGGATTAATTCAGGTGTATATGAAGCAGCTGGATACACAGAAAGCGACCCAGACTTTGCTGATTTTTCTAGTAATCAGTTGTCAAAATTAGGTCTTAAATTAGTATTAAAAGTAGCAACAGCTCGCTGTGCTAGACTCTCTTATATGACTTTTGATGGAGAAATTGATTATGAAAAAGATATTAAATTACATGACCAATTGTTAGAATCGAGGCATATGAGTCCTTTTGAACACTGTGCAAGAGTTATGGATGAAAAAGAATATTATTCTTTTGTTAAAGGAACTATTCCTACTCAAATTGATGAATATGGAATTACTAATTTAGAGATAATGCCATTTTCATCAGGTCACCCTATAGTTGGATTTACAGGATTAAATCCTACGAATGGTGATAAGTATGGATGGTGTAATAACTTTAGAGGATTTGTTCAATATCGTTATTTAATTGAAAATGAAAAATAATTTTATTTTTGAAGTTGAAGTTACTAAAACTGAAGATATTTCTATAAATATTCCAAGAGAAGAATTTATGGAAATGCTGGAAGATTTTTATAATGAATATGAAGATCTAATAAATTCGTCTATAAAAAGAAGACTATATATTGAGGATTATATTAGAACTGAGATTAAAGATTTCATAGAAATGGAAATATCTAATGGAATAGTTGGAGATATACAAAACATTGATTATCCTATGGAATTGAACTATTTTATAGATGATCTGATTATTGAATTCTTGTCAAAGAAAAGTGGAAACTAAACAAATTATAATAATGCGTAAATTTAAAAATTTGCGCACAGGTAAATACTGTTCTCAAGCTAGTCATGCTAGTTTGGGATCTTACTTAAAAGTAGAAAAATTAGCTTCAAGTGATAATAAAATTAGAATAATTTTAAACAATTGGTTTCAAAATAGCTTTAAAAAAATTGTTCTATATGTAGAAACTGAAGAAGAAATCCTAGAGTTGCACAAACAATTAGAAGATATTAACATACCTAATGTTGTTATAACTGACAGTGGTTTAACAGAATTTGGAGTTCCTACTGTAACAGCTTTAGGCATTGGACCTTGGTTAGAAGAAGAATTAGATGAAGTTACTAGACATTTACTTTTATTTTAATGATTGATCAAATTACCTTAAAAAGGATTGAATTACTACATCCTAAACTTAGATTAGAAACCAAAGATTTATACTTAAATAAGATAGTTCCTGCATTAACTGGAAGAGCTATGTGTAGATTTGCCTATACATTAAGAACTTTTCAGGAACAAGATGAATTGTATGCTCAGGGTAGAACTAAAATGTTCGATAATTCTGGAAATCGTCTTGGAATTGTTACCAAAGCTAAAGGCGGACAGTCTATCCATAATTATGGTCTAGCTTTAGACATTGTTTTAATTATTGATGGAAAAACAGCTTCTTGGGATATAAAAAAAGATTTTGATGCAGATCAAAAATCTGATTGGATGGAAGTTGTAAACATCTTCAAGAATGCTGGATGGTCTTGGGGAGGAGATTGGGAATCTTTTAAAGATTATCCACACTTTGAAAAAACTTTTGGACTTACATGGAGAAATTGTTTAGATAAATATTATGCAGATTCGTTAGATAACAATGGATATATTATTTTGTAATGAATAAAAAAGCATTAAGGTATAATGAAGGAAAACCAAAATGGTCTCTTGTCCATTATGATTCTCTTATTCCTATGATTAGGGTTTTAGAATTTGGCGCGGAAAAATATGAAAAAGAAAATTGGAAAAAAGAACTAGATCTTAAAGAAATTCTAGAATCTATGCAAAGACATTTAGCAAAACTAATGGATGGAGAAGAATTTGATTCAGAATCTGGTATAAGTCATATGGGACATATACAGTGTAATGCAATGTTTTATAATTTTCATAAAGAACGTGTGAAAAACAAAAAAGCCAAGTTTAAAATTATTAAGGGCAAACCTATATTAGTTTGTTCTAAGTGTAATGCTATTATTAAGCATTCTAAGCAGTTTTCAGAGGAAGAATGGAAAGCATTTAAAGGAGATGTTTTTTTAGGCGAACAAATTTGTGAGTCTTGTGAAGATAAAAATTACGAATAAAATTACGTTATACACATTTTTTACTTGATATTTTAAAAGATTTCTTGTAAGTTAAGTATGACATCCACTATAAAAAATCGTTTATAAAAAAGTCTATAAATATGAATCAAGAAATTCTTAAAAAAATTTTATCATTTAAAAATACTACTGAAAAAGAAGTTAATATCTTTATAACAGAAGTAGTAGAATTATTAAAAAATAAAAAAATATCAAACGATGAATTATTTGGTATAACACAATTACTAAAATTAGGAATTTTTAATTTAAGAGAGGCAGCAAAACTAGCCGCTATTAAATTAAATATAGAATATACTGAATTATATAATAATCAAGGACGCTTAATAAAGGTTATTATATAGAATATTCAGAGGTGTTAAATTTTCTGTTAAAATTTGGGGAACTATGGCTTAATTGCTGTGGTTCCCCATTTTTTTTTAATTTCATTCTTTTATTAAAAAAACTTATTTTAATTTTGTAAATTAAAATATAAAAATATGGAAAATTTATTTTATTGAGGAAATACAGAAGAGACTGATACAGATGATAACAATGAACAAGAATTTGATTTAGGAAATTCAATCTACGGATTAGATAATAATAATGCTCTTAAATACTACTTGACTAATGGATTTCAAGATCTAAATCAAGGAATAGCTAAACTGGTAGGATTACCAGTAATTGGTCAAGACAATACATATGTATCTGCAAGTGATAAAGTTAAAGGAATCGTTGATAGATTAAATAAAGGTACAGTTCCTCCTGTACTTACTAAAGAAAATAAAGAAGCAGTATATAGACAGTTTGGAAAAACTTTTACTCCTAAAACTAAAGAAGAATTTATAGCTTTTATAAAACCAAGTGCATTAGCTTTTGGAGAGAAACATAATATAAATCCATATGTTTTAATGGCTCAAAAATCTTTAGAAACAGGGTACGGAAAACATATAGCTGGAAATAATTTTGGAGGAATTAAAGCTGATAAAGGATGAAAAGGAGAAGTACAAGAGTTAATGACTACAGAGTATGATGCAAAAAGAGGTTATTATAAAACAAAGCAACCTTTTAGATTATATGAAACTCCAGAAGAGGGATTAAGTGATTATTTTAATTTCTTAGAAGTTAATAAGAGATATGCTCCTTTAAAGGGCATGAAGGATGCTTCAACTGCTATAGACTTTTTAGCAAAATCTGGATATGCTTCTGATCCTGACTATGCTTCAAAACTTAAAGCTATCTATAATGAAATTTTAAATATGAAAATATAACTAAACAAAAATGGCCACATTCCGAAAGGAGTGTGGCCATTTTTTTTTCTATTTATTTAGTGTACTTGGTAGTAATTCTAACATTCTTATATTTTGTCTTAACATTTTCATTACTTCTAAATCTCCAGTCATAACTTGTTTAAAATCTCCTCAAGTAGATCCTGCTATCTCAATAAATGCAGGAGTTGCTTGTAAAGATCCAAATACTGAAGCAATCATATTTAAATCAGACATACTTTTCATTCCTACTAATAACATAGTTTTTTCAGCATAACCCATTTCTTTTATTGCTTTCTTATCACTTAAAAAAATTCATCCAACTAGTAACATTGCTAATGCTGCAGCTAAGTCATTTAATGCTAATTTTGCTCTTTGCACTCTTAATTTATCTGTTTTTTCTAAGTTTCCTTTTGCTACGTCTCTGGCAGTTAATGCTAAAGAATACATGAGTCCTTCAAAAATTTCTCCATTCCATCCTTTAGCTGGTATTCTAGCATCTTCAGAAGTTAATTCTTCTTCTCTTACTGGTACTTCTACTCCCTTTTCATTTTTCTTTTTTCATAGCATGTGTTTTTTTCCATCTTCTTCTTCATACAATTGGCCAAAATATCCTCTATTTTTGTTTTTAGTAGGTTTGCCAAAATAGTATTTAACCTTTCCAGGATAATATTTTAAAAATTGTCCAAATAAAATACCAGACATTTGATTAAATCATAATGGAGTTCTACTTAAATCATAATATCCATAAGCTGTATCTACAAATGTTTTTATTGATTCTTTTTCTAAAACTGTATAAGCTCTAGGTAACATATCCTCTTCTGTTAGTTGAGAGTCACCTACTACTAACCTTTCTTTATTAAATACTTCCATATGTGCCAGATATAAAGTTCTTTGTTCTGTAAATTTACTATCATTTTTTGGATATGTATACTCTCCATTTATTTTATATTTATTTCGAGTTTCCAAATAATACTTAAATCTTTCGTCCAATCTGGCATCATATGTTAACTTTCCATCTACAACTTTATGTGCAAAGTAAGTTCCGTCCCTATGCATCTTTGCAAAGAATAATGCTAATCTATTTACATAATCAGGAGCAGTATTAAATCAATATAAATATTCTGACAAGTAATTTATACCTCTTCTATCAAATTTTTTCTTATTAGCCATTTGAGAAATGTCACTATTTGCTATGCTATATTCATCATTTATACTATCATTTAATATAAAAGTTTCATCAGTAACATCTAAAACAGATTTATATCCATTAAATAAATCTTGTTCTCCAAAGGAATCATTACTATAAATTTTATAATAAGAAAAAGCTACATTCTTAAAAAATCCAACAGTCAATTCTTTAGCCATAAGAACAGGTCTTAAAGCTATTGACATTAAACTTGTAATTCTTTGTAATTTTTTTGTAAGTAATAAAACTGTTTCTCACTCTCCATGATCTAAAGCTATATTTTCTACTCCTACTTTTAATTGATCTCAGAAATCTTGTAAAGCTTTTTCAGTTTCTTCAGTATTTCCTGAATTTTTTCCATATATTTTTATTAAAGTTATAGCTCCATGAATATCTAACATAATTTTTCCAAACACTTCTTCTCTTATATGTTCTAAAACATATTTAGTAACTATAGTGTCTATATTTATTTCAAAATGTTCTACTCCATAATTTTCAAGTAATTCATTTCTAAAAGTAGTATCATTCCCTAAATCATATTGATTATGTATCTCTCTAAATCCATTTATATTATAATACATTTTATCTCTTTCTTCTTCTGTTCTATTTTTAGGGTCTAGATTATCAGTAAAATCATCCTTTATTCTATTAATAAATTTATGAATTTCTCCTGTTGTAGGCATTCATCTTTCCATACCAGTTTTTTTCATTAAAGGAGCAAGAAATAAAGTAGAATCTCCAAGTTTAATTTTTTCATTAAATATAACACTCTTTTCAAATTCTTCTATATTTTTTATTCCAAACTTATTTAAATTGCTATTTTTAAATAATAAAAATAACATACTCTTTAAATAATCTCTTTCTGCATCTCTTAAAGTAGCTTTAGGGTCTCATGGATTCTTAAACTTGAATTCTTTTGTGATTTTTTCTCCATCTAATTCATACATGTTTTTATGGAAGTTATCAGCTCCACCAATTATAAATCACTGCAATTTGCTTCTTTTCATTTCTTCATAGAATTTTTTAGAAGCTTTTCCAACTGCTACATGTTCTTCATTAAACATAGTAACAATTTTATTTCTAGCAATTGTTATTACATCATGTAATTTCTGAAAAGTTTCAGATTGACCTTCATCTGTCGTACTAAAATAAGAACCTTGTAAAGCTCCTGTAATTTTTCTTCCTTTTGAGTCATATTCTTCAGATTCGCCAAATGCAACTATTTTAATAAAATGTAAAAAATCTCCTCCTTTAACTCCAAACCCAGAACCTCCAAATTCAAATACATCTAAAAGTCCTTTATAATAAGCAATTCCTTCACTTACTAGTGCATAAACATATTCAATGGGATTTTCTAAATCTATATTAATTTTTCCCACTTCTTTATCTTTTAGAACATTCTTATTTATAAGTTCAGAATTTCATATGGCTTCTCTTAAATTAAGTAATCATTTTAACTTTGCATTAGCATCTTTTAAACTAGCTATTCCTACATTAGAGGTTTGAAGTATTGTGTGTAAAGAATTCGAAGAAGAAGAACCATGTTTTAGCTGTTTTAATTCAAAAGCATTTCCTAATAATTTATCATATATAGCTTCGAACTTATCTTGAAAAACTATTTTATTTTTAAAGTTATTTTCATAAGTATTACCAGATTTACTATTTACCGTTTTAATAACTTCTGTAAAATTTTCTGTTAACAAATCTTGATTTAATATATACCTCAATTGATTCCCTTGAATACCCATACTTACTACTTGCACAGTGCCTAATTTAATGTCTCCAAATGCTGGAGTAAAGGAATTAATTATAGCCATAGCTCTGATAAGTTCTAAATTTAAAGTACTAGCTTCTAGTATTTTTTTACTCCTAATTTCAGAATCAGGCTTGTATTTACCTAAGATTGTAGTCCCTATTTGGGGATATGTTTGTTTAAAATCATTAGAGGTTAAAGATATTATTTCTATAACATTTGTAATAGTGTTTTTAAAAACTAAAACTTCTAAACTGTTAAGTTCTTCATAAGCATTATTTAGTAATTCCCATTCATCTCCTAAATATTTAGTAAAAGTTTGTTCTAGTACTCCATTATCATTTGGTACAGTTGTTCAAATTTTATTTTTATTTGCTTTATCTTTTTTTATTTTTTCAACTAATTTATTTACTCTATCAAATCTAGCCAGATTATATCTTTCTACATATTCTTCTACTGCTAACCTAAGATTTTTTTCTCAATTAGGATCTGATTTTTTAAAAACTAGTTTATTATCATGAGTTTTTAATAAATCTCTAAAGACTACTTCTGAGTCATCACTGTATCTTTTTAATAGATTATTATAAAATTCTTCTACTTCTAAAGATTTTCTAGTTCTTACTTTATAACTAGATGGTAAAATATCTTGTATTAAATCATTAGCATTCTTTAGCATACTACTTGCAACTTCTTTAGATTTAACTGTATTTGCAGGTAATAATCTTCTTAATAAAATGGTAATTTCTCCATTGTTGTAATTCAATTTTTCTGAAACACTACTATTATTTTTATAAGAGGTTCTCTCTATATCATTAGCTACAGTGATACCATTTAAATTAAATGTATTTGTGTCATTATCATAAGGAATAATAATGTTTATTATATTCAAGCTAGTTTTACTAGTATCTAAATAATTAGATAATAATTGTCTTTTAATCCCTAAAAGATAATCTGTATGATCTTTTTTTGACTGATCTCATTCACTATATGTATTACTTGAAACTTTAATTTCATAAATATTAGGATTTCCAAAAGTATCAATAGATATTGCATGAGCTATACCACTCATTTTTACATTTGGATTTATACTATTTCCTACTGATATATTTACATTAGTTAATACCTCTGAAGAAGTACTTAAGAACTGAGCTATAAAGCCATCTATTTGAGCTATTATGTTTTTCTTTATTTGTTCATTTGAAGAAGTAGAAGTATCATTGTTATATTTTAAAATAGCATTGACTACTTCTTCTAAATCATTCTCAATTGTATTATATTTTAAATTCTTTCCAAAAAGATAAAAATTAATTCTTCTTCTAACTATTCCTCCGAGAATTTGAGAAATCTTCTCTGTAAAAGCATTTTTTTCTAATAGTCTTTTTATTTCTAAATTTATTTCTTCTTCAGTCTTTCCTTCAGCTTTTAATTTTAAAGCTAAATTTGTTTTATAATTCTCTTCTATAAATTCTGGAGTAAGATATTTAAACTGTCCATCAATATTTTGTTTAGTAGCTAGGAATGTATAAGGCGTATTTATATCCTTATTAAAAGGTACAGCCTTTCTTAAGGCTTCTATAGATTTTTCTTGAGCATCATTCATAGTTACTGATTTACTACTTTTTAATGCATACTTAACAGACTCCCCAAGAATATTATTAGAGTAAGTTTGTTTTCCATATGGTATCCCAGAAACTTCATATCAAACAACTTTTTCATCATTTATTAAATTAGAAGCTAAAATATCAGAAATCTGTAAATTTTCAAAGTTATTAAATTTCTTTTCAAGAAATTCTCTTGGATCTTCACCTTCCTGAATTTTTCCTCCTGGAAGATTATTATTTATTACTAAAGTTTCTTCATTATTCTTAAAAACTCCAAAAACTCTATTAGGAGTTAACTCTTCCTCTATACTAAGTTTTCTATTACTTACTATATTTTCAGAAATAAATTTATTTAATTCTTCATCTCCTATAAGAACTACGTTACGATTCCCAATATTTAAATAGTATATACAATCTTTCATATTAACACTCTTCTTTTAAGTTACCTTCATTTATTAACTGTTTGATTACACCAGTGTGAGTTAACATTTTTTCTACACTGCCTTTATCTATTATATTTATTCCTTCTATTAATTTTGATCCAAATTCTGTAAGTACTTCTTCAATAGGTCTTTCCATAATATCAAAGGTATTTCTATTTCCTAAAGATACTGTTAACTGTAATAGATCTTCTATTGCTTTATTTATACTAGAGTTAAAAGACTCTTCAGTAAATACTCCTTGAAGCATTAGTTTATTTCTAAAAGCTCTACTAAAAAAATTTACAAAAGTTTCTTCTAAAAGTTCAGTATGGATTTCTCCTTTATAATCCTTAGATATTTCTTTAAACATCGGATGTAATGCTACTAAGTTAACTAAAGAATAATAAGTTTGAGGATCACTAGATTTTAAAGTCATTAATACCATATGTAATAATTCATGAACGGGATCTGATATGTTTGCTGAATCTATGTTAAGAAGAATTTTTCCTTCATATACTATTGCAAAAGATCCAGGAGCTATTTTATTCATAACATCAGGTGTTACATATTCTATAGTTACTCCATACTTGTCCTTCATAAAATTAGATAGTGCATATACCATTTCAAAAGAATCTGATTGGCGATAATTACTAAATTTAGAACTTTTAATTTTATCACTTAAATTTATTAGATTAGCAGTATTTTTTATAGCCCATTTAGGCATAAATATGCTACTTATTTGTAAACCATTATCCAAATCTTTTTCTAATACTTCAACAGTTTCACTTATAACATAATTAAACTCTCTTTCTTTATTACTTCTTGGATTATTTGTATAATGAAAAGAAGTAAGTACTAATCCTTCTGAAGTTTTATTACTTATTATATAGGGTTTAATATTTGTTTTCTTATGTTCCGTATCTTCTATAAATACTAAAGTTCCTATCACTGCATTTTCTCGAATTGTTTTAAAATCCAGTTTAGAAGTATCTACTCTAATAGTGTTGGCATTATCATGAATATACTTACCTCCTCCTTCTTGAGAAGTCTTATATATAAATAATGGAGTTCTAGGTCCTATATTTCTATTATATCTAACATTCATTTCTTTTATAAAATCTTCCTTATAATCAACATCTTCTTGACTATCTTTTGAATCTTTAATATATAGATCACCATTTTTTCTTTTAAAAATTCCTTTAATTTCTACAGATTCATATTTTTTTAAACTAGTTAAATCTGTTTGATCAGAATTTGGAATTTCTTTTTCAGTACCTACTTCAAATTTTGATTTAGTTATTTGAGTTTTTGCAAGAGTACTATTTATAGCTTTTTTACTAAAGATTAGTTTTTCTTTAGCAATAGTTAAAAAATATTTTTTTGTGTAAGCAATGACACTTAAATTATTTTCATAATCTTGTGATACTAAAATTGTATCTTTTTTTACTTCAATTATTTTTTGAAATACAGGATTATCTGAAGTACCTATATTAATAATATCTCCTTTAGTTAAGTTTGTTGTACTATTAAACAATTCTATTGAGTGAGATGTTTCTAATAATCCTCCTTTTTTACTAGCCAGTAACTTTTCTACTATATTTCCTGTATAGAATTTTTTTAGAGTTTCTGATATTTCTGAGCGATCTTGTACATTAATTGTATCTTCTTCATTTAATTCAATAGCTTTTATTAATCCTATATTTTCTAATATAATAGTTTCATACTTATCTCCCTTTTGTATTACTACTTGTGGATACCTAAATCCAGATACTTCTCCAACAGTAATTAATAAACCTTCTCTTAATTCCCCATTATGTTCTATTACTATTTTTGTTCCTGGAGTAATATTATAATATCCAATGGGGGCTTT
>ERZ1645187.1591-NODE-1591-length-20725-cov-5.796565_pt1 | contig 20725 bp, 22 predicted proteins | sample MGYA00575352_ERZ1645187 | MGnify/ENA primary metagenome ERZ1645187 (study PRJEB40837, sample SAMN11349314) | freshwater sediment metagenome | isolation source: river sediment | host: Sediment | place: India: Wazaribad , New Delhi | collected 2017-02-21 ... | reverse complement strand
GAGCGACGCATGGAACCGGGCCAGCGGTAGAGTCTGAGCATGGCAGATAGTGGGAAATCCATCAGCGGGTCCGTTCAAGGGTGGGTGCAGTGGCGTGACAACCCTGGCGAGAGACCGACATTCCGCTACGGTACGTTGACCTGGCGGGACACGGTCATCGAGTCGTTCGTCGATCAGCCGGCTGCGGGGACGTACTCGATGGTGGAGCAGCGCGCCACAACCGACTCGGATTCGCAGCTCTTCATCGTGCCTGGTTTCGTTGATCTACACTCTCACCTGGCGATTGCCCAGGGTCCGCAGTCATCAGACGTGATCAGAGCACACGCGTGGGCGGAGATCAGAGCCGGCGTGCTAGCCGTTCGGGAACCGGGTTCACCTGTGAAGGTCAGCCCCGGAGAGCTCCCGTTTGGACGACCAATCGTCATTTCGGCAGGTCGGCACATCGCTCTGGAGAAGCGCTACAACCGGGGGCTCGCCATCGAGCTTCCCGCGGATCCCACGGAGGGAGAAGTACCCGGCCGCGCAAGTCTTCTTGCAGACGAGGTTCAACGTCAAGCGTCCGCCTCTGACGGCTGGGTGAAACTGGTGGGGGATTGGATTGACCGCTCAGAGGGGGCGTCCTCGGACCTCAGACCACTGTGGAGCCGCGAAGAGCTGCTGGCCGCAATCGATGCAGCCCACGAGGTGGGGGCCAAAGTTGCCGTTCACACCTTCGGACGAGACATAGTCGACGACCTGCTTGATGCCGGAGTGGACTCGATTGAGCACGGCACCGGGATGTCGGCAACCCAGATGCGGCGCGCAGCCAAGCAGGGGGTTGTTGTGGTGCCAACCCTCATTCAGGTCTTGAAGTTCCCGGAGTTTGCGTCCTCGGCAACTCGCTACCCCAGGTATGCGCAGACCATGACCGATCTTTACGACGGGCGTGATAAATGGTTTGCCGATCTGCTCTCTTCGGGCGTGATGATCCTTCCGGGCTCCGACGCGGGCGGCTACCAGGTTCACGGTGCCCTGCTCGACGAGCTGGAGCAGTGGGTTGCGTGGGGGATGGAGCCCGAGGACGTACTGGCCAGCGCAACATGGAAAGCTCGCGACTTCCTGGGGCTGGATTGTTTACAGGTTGGCGCCCCAGCGGATGCGGTTGTGTTCACCGAAGATCCGTGCCGAGTACCCCAGGTTTGGCGCCACCCGCAAGCGGTGGTCGCAAATGGTCGTAGAGTGGTGCCCGCAACTAACCGTCTGAACTAGCAGAGTGTTAGGCAGGAGCCGGAATGCAAGACCATAAACCCACAAAGAAGGACTGGCTAGCGCTCGCAGTGCTGGCCGTTGGGCTGGGGCTGATCGTCCTCGACGGGACCATCGTTGGGGTGGCATTACCCATCATTATTGAAGACCTCGGCATGGATCTCACCGACGCTCAATGGGTGAATAGCCTCTACGCGGTGATGCTGGCGGCGCTCTTGCTGTCAACGGGTAGTCTGGCAGACAGGTGGGGGCGCAAGCGGGTCTTCCTGCTGGGGATCGTCATTTTTGTTGCAGGGAGTCTCTTGGCTGCGGGGGCTGGAAGTGCGGGCGCTCTGATTGGATCGCGCGCGGTTCAGGCGATTGGTGCCGCCCTGATCATGCCTTCGACGCTTTCCACCGTAAATGCGACATTCAGGGGGACGTACAGGGCGGCTGCCTTTGGCGTTTGGGGGGCGGTGATTTCTGGGGCTGCAGCACTTGGGCCGCTAGCCGGTGGGGCCCTGACCCAGTGGGCTTCATGGAACTGGATTTTCCTGGTCAATCTTCCCATTGGCGTCCTCGTCATCATCGCCACACTTCTTGTTGTCCCCGAAACACGCGGTAAGCCGGGTGGGCGTGGAGTCGACGTCGACGGCGCCCTGCTTAGTGCCATTGGGTTTGGCGCCCTCGTCTTTGCCATCATCGAGGGTCCCGATTTGGGATGGTGGACCCCGCAGGCTGAACTGTACCTATTCGGGTGGACGTGGGGGACGTCCGTGGCCGTCTCACCCGTGCCAGTTGCGTTCTTTATTGCTGCGATCGCGCTGACTCTGTTTGTCTTTTGGGAGAGGCACCGCAAGCGGGTGGCACGGGCGGCCCTCCTTGATCTCAGTCTCTTCAGACTTCCGACCTTCTCGTGGGGCAACGTTACGGCAGCGACGGTTGCTGCGGGAGAGTTTGCCCTGGTGTTTGTTTTGCCGCTCTACCTGGTTAATGCCCTGGGCTTGGATGTGATGGGCGCGGGACTTGTTTTTGCTGCGATGGCAGTGGGGGCATTCATGTCAGGTGCGGCTGCTCGCCATGTTGCGGCACGTTTTGGGTCACCCGGTACCGTTCTCATTGGCTTGGTACTGGAGCTGCTTGGTGTGCTTGTCTTGGCTCTGATCCTGCGTGACAACACACCAGCTTGGCTGGTGGCGCTTCCACTAGTGGCTTACGGGCTTGGGCTTGGTTTGGCTTCGGCTCAACTTACCGGAACTGTGCTACGCGATGTGCCGGTGGAAATTTCTGGTCAGGGTTCGGCGACGCAGAGCACAGTGAGACAGTTGGGATCGGCCCTCGGCACGGCTATCTCTGGGGCATCCCTCTCGATTGCAATGGCCATTACCGTGCCTGCCGCTCTCGATGCGGCGGGGGTTGGCGGAGCCATGGCAGACCAGTTGGCCGACGAGGTTCGGCAGTCGGCTGGTACGACGATCTCAATGCTTCGCGCACAGGGGGACCACAGCGACCTCGGCTCTGCCACAGGCACGGTGGTTGAGGCGCTGTCGCACGGGTTTGCCCAGGCGACTTCGTGGTCGCTGGCGGTGGCAGCGTTTTTCCTAGCTCTGGGTCTGCTTGGCTCGTTCCGCCTCTGGAAGGCTACTAACGCTAGTGGCGCGGCCGCAGTCCGAGGATAGGTTGCGAATGTCACTAGTGAGTGGGGTGCTAGTCCTCTAGCGGATTGCCCGCTTCGGCATCGAGTTCACGCAGCACTCGTTCTGCCGTCGTGGCTTGAAGAGTGCTCACTGACGCGACAACTCCGGGGCGCAGACCGTCGGGAAGGTCCGTGCCCATGGGGAGATTGAGGACGCTACCCCCGGCGACGCGCACCATGTGGATGCCGGCTGCCACGTCCCACGGCTTGAGGGCGGTCGCCATTGAGACCCCGATCCACCCGGCTGCGACCATGGCGAGGTCGACTGCTCCTGCGCCTGGCCTGCGAACAGTTGAGTAGGCGTTCATCAAGGTTTTCTCGTGGGCCAAGGATAAGTCCGGGTTGGCATTGAGGTCATGCACGCCCGGATAGTAGGTAGCCAACAGCGCTTCGGTCTCTGTTGTGGGCCCCCTGCTGGTCAGTAGTTTCCTGGCCCCGTCCCTCTCGTCCTCATGCCAGAAGTGCCGGTCATCGGCAACGAAGATTTCGTAGTTGAAGGGAACAGAGATCGCGCCCGCCACCACTTCTCCGTCTAGCTCCACACCTATGGAAGTTCCAAAGTAGGTGAGGCCGGAAGCAAAGTTCGCGGTTCCATCGATGGGGTCGACAATCCAGCGAACCCGATTGCTAAGAGGTGCGATGACTTCAATCACCTGCTCGGAGAGCGCGACGGCTGGAGCTTGAACGTACTCGGAAATATCCCCAACAAGTTCAGGGTCTAGTTCTTCACCCATCTCTTCACCAAGTACGGTGGAACCGGGCGCGAACTTTGCGAGGAACCAGCGGATGATCGCTTCGGTGCGCTGGTCGTGCACGGTGACGGGGTCGTGAATGTCCTGTTTCAAGCCAACTTCCGGCGCAGAGCGGGCCACGCTCCTCAAATAGGGGGCAACCAGGCTGGTGGCGGTTGCTGCCAGTTCAGCAAGCGCAGTGGGAATTGACAGGGGAGAAACTGAGTTTTCAGACATGGGTCTAGTCTCTCGCACATCTTGTCGGAGCGTCGGTGAGCAACTCCACGTCACTAAATTGGGGCGGGGATGCGGATTCGCCTTGGGAATGTGCTCCGTAGGTGGCAGAATGTGTGACTGTACTCGGCTCCGTGCTCCCTCTCTGCACGTGAATCGCGTTCTATGGGCGATACGCCGTTGGCCCCACCAATGGAAGTGGAACCCACCGTAATAACAAGGAGAAACCACTCAAGTGGCTGTACGTATTCGTTTGAAGCGCCTCGGCGCAATCCACGACCCCAAGTATCGCGTTGTTGTTGTCGACTCGCGCAAAAAGCGCGATGGTCGCGTGATCGAGGAGATCGGTTTTTACGATCCGATCCCTAACCCCTCGATTATCAAGATCGATTCTGAGCGTGCCGTCTACTGGCTCGGTGTTGGCGCACAGCCTTCCGAGTCAGCACGTCGTCTGCTCAGCCTGAACGGCGACCTTGCTCGCGCAGCAGGTAAAGAGAACGTTGTTAGCCGCATCAAGGTTGCTGACGTTGATAAGGCTGCTGAAGTGCAGGAAGCCATTACTGCGGCGGAAGATAAGGCACGCAAGTCAAAGGCGAAGCAGGCTGAATCAAAGGCTGCCGCAAAGGCTGAAGCCGAGGTTGAGGCCGCAAATGCTAAGACTGAAGAAGCCGAAGAGGCTGCTGCAGAATGAGCTCGCTTGCCGATGCCCTAGAACACTTGGTGTCAGGAATTGTTGATCACCCGGAAGATGTTCGGGTCGACAGCAAGAACCAGCGCCGTGGTGAACTCTTGGAAGTCCGGGTTCACCCGGATGACTTGGGGCGAGTCATCGGTCGGAACGGACGCACAGCGCGTTCGCTTCGAAAGGTGGTTTCTGCGCTCAAGGGTAAGGATTTCGTTCGTGTCGATGTCGTAGAGACTGACCGCCGATAATCTTTTGCAGGAAAACTCGTGACTAATGGGTCTGGCCAGGGGCCGGGCCCATTAGTCTTTAATCAGAACAGCCAGACGCGAAGTCTTTTTCCAGAACCGACCGGCACTCAGGCCACGGATCCCGTATCTACCTGGATCCCGCATCTAACGGGTGTCGCGTCCGACAACAGGGAGCACCATGACGAAATCACCTTCTTCAGACCTACTTCTAGCCGGGATCGTTGGCGCAGCCCGGGGCTTGCGGGGTGAAGTAAGCGTGGATGTGCGTACGGACCGGGCGCAAAGCGTCTTCGATGAGGGCGCCACATTAGCTACCTCGTCACCTGCGCACCCAGAGCTGGTAGTCGCCCGCGCGCGTGAGCACAGCGGCCGCCTCTTCGTACAGTTCGAGGACGTCACCACCCGCGAAGACGCAGAGGCTCTGCGCGGTGTGGAGCTCCTCGTGGAGCCAGAATCTGAAGATGATGCCTGGTATGCAGCGGAGCTTGAAGGGCTCAAGGTTGAGGACATTGATGGAAACGCGCTTGGCGTTGTGTCGGGCCTTGTTGCAGCTCCGGCTCATGATCTGCTCATCGTGCGAGCAGGGCAGGTGGACGTGATGGTCCCGTTCGTTGAAGAGATCGTTCCAACCATCTCGGTTGCGGAAGGTCGGGTTGTGGTTAACGCACCATCGGGCTTGTTCCCAGATGCAGACCAAGTAGCACCTCAAGACTGAGGGGCGCGACAATATGCGTTTTGACGTCATCTCCACATTCCCAGAGTTCTTCTCCGTCTTGGATCTTTCCCTGGTGGGAAAGGCGCGCGACGCGGGCGTTCTCGACATCGAGGTTCATAATCTGCGGAACTGGGCAACCGGCAAACACCTGTCGGTTGATGATTCTCCCAGCGGTGGCGGTGCGGGCATGGTGATGCGCGCCGACGTGTGGGGTCGCGCCATTGACGATGTCATTTCCGAGGGCGCAGTCCTCGCGATCCCGACGCCAAGCGGCGCGCCCCTGACACAGCGCGACTTGGAGAGGCTCTCTACCGCCAAGCAGATTGTCATTGCGTGTGGCCGGTACGAGGGCATCGATGCGCGTGTTGCCGAGCACTACCGCACCTCGAACGTCGAAGTTTTCGAGTACTCGCTTGGGGACTATGTCCTCAACGGTGGGGAAGTTGCCGCCATCGCCCTCGTCGAAGGTGTGTCGCGTCTGGTCGAGGGTGTAGTCGGGAACCCGGAGTCACTGGCCGAAGAATCGCACTCTGCCGAAGGTTTGCTGGAGTATCCGGTCTATACGCTTCCTCGTAGTTGGCGCGGTCTTGAGACCCCCGCAGTGCTGTTCAGTGGAGACCACAGTCGGATACGGCGGTGGCGGCGTGACCAGGCGCTGAGCAGAACCGCTGCTCGCCGCCCGGACATGATTGAAGAGCTGCTGGGGAGGGGCGCCGAACTGGATCGAGACGACAGTGAGGTTCTGACTGCGAGAGGGATCGACATCTCCGGCGGTGGAGGGGGGTTCACCTTCGAGGTCGCTGCGTCTGGCGATATTGCAGAGGTTGCCGACCTGGCTGCAAGAACCTTCCCCCTCGCGTGCCCACCCGGGACGACCCAGAGTGAGATTGAAGATCATGTCGCCACCCACCTCAGCGTCGACGCTCTTCACGCAGCGGTCGAGGACGGAGCGCGAATCACGATTGCACGCTCACTGAAAGGCGGCGCCATCGCAGCTTATGCACTGATTGAGGAGCGCACTGCACCGGATCTACCCGGGGCGTCGGAGCGGACCTGCTACCTGTCGAAGATTTATTCGGACCCGGACGTGCATGGCACCGGTGTTGCCGGAGCACTCCTTGACTTCGCGCTGACGGATGCCACGGCAATGTGGGGAAGCACCAGTGTCGCCCTTGGTACCAATCGCGCGAATAAGCGTGCCATTAGGTTCTACCGTAACCATGGTTTCAAGAAAGTTGGTCGTCGGACCTTTGATGTGGGTGGACGGAGTCACTCTGATTTTGTGTACGTGCGTGATCTCACCCAGTTCCCACCCCGATAGCGCGCAGTATTCTTGGAGTGGCGCAGCGAGTTGTGGCAGACTAGTGCACCGAGAATGTTGGTGAGACCTGCCGCGGGGGGCCACCATGAGACTTCTCAGACCAACCTTACGGACTTCGGTCCGGTTATGTGTTGCCACGACCTGCGGCGAAGGTAACGAGGAGCAGAAATGCAGAAGCTAGATTTCCTTGACGCAGACTCAATGCGTGAAAGCATCCCCACGTTTCGTCCCGGTGACAACGTAAAGGTTCACGTGAAGGTTATTGAAGGTAACCGTTCCCGTATCCAGATCTTCCAGGGCATCGTCATCGCCCGCAAGGGTCACGGGGTCACGGAGACTTTCACCGTCCGCAAGATTTCCTTTGGCGTAGGCGTTGAACGTACCTTCCCTCTTCATTCCCCAACGATTGAAGAGATCGAAGTTGTCTCCCGTGGTGACGTCCGCCGCGCAAAGCTTTACTACCTGCGTGACCGCGTTGGTAAGTCAGCGCGGATCAAAGAAAAGCGTATCAACGTAACGAAGTAGACATTGAGTTACCACAAACGTGGTACTTCATCGATGGCCCAGTCACCGCGAGCGGTAGACTGGGCCATCATGCATCCAGAGTTACCAGAGACGGACCCTCCGTCCCCACAAGGTGGCGGCACAGACGGTCGTCTTGATTCCAACTCGCCGCCCGCAATGCCCCCGTCTTTTGCTGTGCCTCCAGGTCGTGAGCTCCGACCCACCGTAGAAAACCTGCCTCCACGAGGCACCCAGTTGCCATCACGCATGGGAAACCGCACCGTCCAAAGCGCACGAACAAGACGTGTGGGGCGCGCCCTGCTAGAGATCGTTGCAGTCGTTGGGATTGCTGCGATACTCGCCCTCGGACTGAGGGCTTTCGTGGTGCAGGTTTACAAGATTCCTTCCGAATCGATGATGGACACCCTGAATGTCGGCTCCCGTATCGCCGTGAACAGTGTCCCTGGTTGGGGGAAACAGGTGGAACGCGGTGACATTGTTGTCTTTCGTGATTCAGAAGGCTGGTTAGATCCTGTTGATCAGACCACAAACTCCGTTTGGTCAACCGTTGCGGGATGGTTTGGCTTCGCTCCACAGGGTTCCGAGCAGATCGTCGTGAAACGTGTGATTGGTGTCGGCGGGGACACCGTCACCTGCTGTGACGACCTCGGGCGACTCTCCGTAAACGGAGTTGCCATTGACGAACCGTACTTGGCGGAGGGCGCAGTCCCATCGACAACACCCTTCTCCGTGGTGGTCCCGGAAGGTTCGTACTGGATGATGGGTGACAATCGGCAACGGTCAGCCGATTCCGAATACCACCTTGAGAATGGTCAGAATCCGTTCATTCCGGAAGGCTCTGTGATCGGGAGGGCGCAGTGGGAGATTTGGCCCCTTTCTGATTGGTCATACCTGGGCAATCGGGATGTCTTCGCATCCGTCCCAGACCCACAAGACGCGTCATGAAGGTGATCCCAACTGGTGAAGTCGATCGCGCACTTCTGGATTCCTGGGGTTCGCTGGCAGGGGTGGACGAGGTCGGACGTGGCGCACTTGCCGGGCCGCTCGCGGTTGGGGTTGTGGTGGTTGACAGGGAATGCGGGCCAGCGCCCGAGGGCGTGGCGGACTCAAAAACCCTGCGCCCCAGTGTTCGTGAGGCACTGGTCGAACCAATAGGTTCATGGGCTCGCGCCAGTGCCATTGGCTGGGCCAGCCCAAGTGAAGTTAGTTCCGCGGGTGTCACCGCAGCGCTTCGCATGGCGTCGCTGAGGGCGTTCGCCCTCGTGAAATGGCAGTTGCAGTGCGGCGGGCACACTCCACTCGGTGCGGTCTTGTTGGATGGGAAGCACGACTACCTTTCGAACCCCATCCCCGCATTGTTTGGGGCTGATTCCACTGCTCTCCCGGACCCCTGGGAGACGGGTCCCACCGCGCTACCCGTGGCGACAATGGTCAAGGCTGATCTGCACAGCCAAGTGGTAGCGGCCGCATCGATTATTGCCAAAGTCGCTCGGGATCGCTACATGTGTGACGTGCGGGATCCCGGCTACGGGTGGGCATCGAACAAGGGATACGGGGCCAAGGCGCACCTGGAAGGACTGGCGAGCCTTGGCGTGTCATCTCAGCATCGACTGGGTTGGCGACTCCCCGGAGTGAACTAACCTGTAGCCAGGCCAGGATTCGATTTCGACTTTTTAGGCCGTGGGATCCGGAAGGGAAAAGAAGTGAACCGCGACGACATCGAGAACTATGAGAACGCCTCTGAGCTGGGGCTCTTCAAAGAGTACCGGGACGTCGTCGCGCTCTTTAACTACGTTGTCGAAACAGACCGTCGCTTCTATCTGTGCAACTCGGTTGAGTTGCAGGCACGCCCGGTGGGTAACGATATTTTCTTTGAGCTAACGCTCACGGATGCGTGGGTCTGGGATATCTATCGTCCTTCCCGTTTCGTGAAATCAGTTCGGGTGGTCACGTTCAAAGACGTCAACATTGAGGAACTCACGAAGCCCGACCTCGATATTCCCTCTTAATCCACAGAACACGGTTTGCGGCGCCTTCCACAAATAGTTCTTTGTGGGGATGCAGGTTGCTCGCGATGAGCAGATTCTGTGTCTGTGAACATAACAACAGACACCACTCAAAAAATCGGTCGTAATGGGGAAGCTGCTGCGGCACGCTTTCTTGAACAGCGCGGCTACGCCATTGTTGCGACCAACTGGCGTAACGGTCGCGACGGGGAAATCGACCTCATCGCCACGATTGACGACCTCATCGTTTTCGTAGAGGTCAAGACACGGCGACGCATTGGTGCGCACGGCGCGCTCGAAGCAGTCTCACCCCTAAAGCTGGCCCGCATGCAGCGGGTTGCCCTGGCGTGGCTCGCACATGCGGGTGAGCTTTCCGCGAGGTACCGTTTCGACGTCATAGGTGTGAACGTTGCCCCGGGCTTAGAACCGGCTTTTGCATGGCTTCAGGATGTCGCCCAATGAACTCGACCGCCCTGGCCCGCACATATGCCGTAGCACTGCAGGGGCTGAACGGAAAGATCGTTGAGGTGCAGACCCATGTCGGCCCCGGACTGGTGGGGACGACTCTTGTTGGACTCCCAGATGCGTCTCTTAGAGAAGCAAAAGAGAGGGTTCGCGCAGCATTTTCCTCCTGCGCCATCCCCTCGCTTAGTAAGCGGGTGACGGTGAACCTTTCTCCAGCGGACCTTCCAAAGGCAGGCTCCGGTTTCGACCTCGCGATTGCAGTTTCCATGTTGATTGCGCGTGAGCAAATGGGCATCATCGCAGCGGCGGACACTGTTTTTGCTGCCGAACTGGGACTAGATGACTCACTGCAGGCAGTACCAGGAGCTCTCCCAATCGCGCTCGCAGCAAGTGAGAACGGGTTCAAGAGGATAGTGGTGGCCCCAGCTATGGCGTCGGAAGCAGGTTTGGTTGAGGACATACAAATCGTGGCGTGTGGTCATCTACGGGACCTTCTGGCGATCTTCGGGACTAGAGGTCCGGAGCTTATGGATGCTCTTGAAGGATGGGAACTGGTTGAACAGGAGACTGAAAATCGCATTTTCCGAAGTGGTGAGACACCGGGGGACCCTAACCCAGGTGGAGGTGCTTCGCTCATAACCGCTGCCGGCGATGACGCGGACATCGTGGACGTTCGTGGGCAGGCATTCGCGGTTGAAGCAATGGGGATAGCGGCCGTTGGTGGGCACCACTCGATCCTCTTGGGCCCGCCTGGTGTGGGGAAGACGATGTTGGCAACACGCCTCCGCGCACTCCTCCCTGACCTGTCAAAACGTGACTCCGTTGAAGTGACGGCTCTCCGGTCGCTGGCGGGATCAGACGGGGCTGTGGACTCCCTGATTTCGAGGCCGCCCCTGGAGCAACCCCACCATTCAGCGACGTTGGCATCACTGATTGGTGGGGGAAACCCGATTCGGCCGGGTTCCGTTTCCCTTGCACACGCCGGGGTTCTGGTACTCGATGAAGCTCCCGAGTTCAGCGTCAGGGTATTGGACTCGCTGCGCCAGCCCCTGGAATCTGGAACGATCGCAGTGCACAGAGCCCGACAGAGGGTTGTCTTTCCAGCGCGGTTTCAACTGGTGATGACAGCGAACCCGTGTCCCTGCGGCGGCGGGGTAAGAGCGGGTGAGGACCGCTGCCGGTGCACACACGCTCAAAGAGATCGCTACTGGGCAAGGATCTCCGGTCCCCTGCTGGACAGGCTGGACATCCGCCTCCTCCTTGAACGGCCTGACCGAACTGCGCTGACACACGATTCCACGGTGGATACCGCCAGCGTGCGGGAGCGAACTGTGGCGGCCAGAGCGCGATCGGAACGCAGGTGGCGAGAGCACCCGTGGCGGCTGAATGCCCAAGTTCCGGGACGCTATTTACGGGAGCGAACCGGCCTGGCCCGTGCGGATGCCCGCGCCCTCGAACAGGCAACAGAATCCGGTCACATCTCCCTCAGAGGAGTGGACCGCATTCTTCGCTTGGCCTGGTCTGTTGCTGACTGGGAGAACCACCAAGTACCACAATCCGATGATTTGGCGCGCGCATTTGAGTTGCGTGGCCAGGAAGAGAGAATCCGATGAACTTCGAAGATCCACGATCTGTGGCGGCCGGCTGGTCAAACATCGCCGAACCCGGAGATGTTTGGGCAGGAGCGTTACGCCAAGAACTTGGAGCCAGCGATGCCCTTCGCTGGGCGCACGACCCATTCAATCCGCTTCCCCACAGCGTGGAGGGACCGGGAGGACAGAGTGGCAAAGGAGCCGCACCGGGATGGAGGGCGGCCCATAAGCGCTGGCAACCGCGCTTCTACGACCTCGACGTAGAGAGGGATTTGGCACAGTTGCAGACACTTGGTGGCCGACTCGTCGTCCCGGGCGATGACGAGTGGCCAGACCAGCTCGAGGATCTCGAGTTTCGCGTTCCGCCGGCCCTCTGGGTTTTGGGAAACGCACGACTGAGAGCCAAGGATGAACCGTCAGTAGCGGTTGTGGGCGCCCGTTCAGCTACTCAGTATGGGGTTCGGGTCTCCTCAGAAATGGCGTTTGACCTCGGGGAAGCGGGCATCACGGTCGTGTCGGGAGGTGCCTATGGAGTCGATGCCGCGGCACACAGGGGTGCATTGGACGCCTATGTTGAGAAAGGCAAGAAGAGCGGGACGCTCGGTGGGGTCACTGAACGCGTTCATCCCAGTACGGTTGCTATCGTCTGCGGGGGGCTCGCGAACCTTTATCCCCAGGGCAATGAGAATCTCTTCAGGCGGATCACGGCCGAAGGCGGTGCGATTGTCGCGGAAGTCCCGCCCCGTTTTCGACCTGCGAGGTGGAGGTTCCTGGAACGGAACCGGCTAATCGCGGCCTGGGCTGATGTGACGGTTGTTCCTGAAGCTGGGCTGCGGTCGGGGGCGCTGGCAACCGCAAATCGGGCCCTGGAGCTCGGACGCGATGTGGGCGCTGTCCCGGGGCCAATAACTTCGTTTGCGTCCGCTGGTCCGCACTCCCTCATTCAAGATGGTGCGGCCCTGGTGGAGTCCGCCCGAGACGTCATTGAGCTAATGGTTGGTGTCGACAACCAACCGAGGCAGAGAGATACGACCGGGCAACCACCGAGTCGTAATCCCCATGCGCCAAGCGTGATTGTTGAAGCGAAACTCAAGGGACTCGGACCTGTTGCTCGGCGAGTTTATGAGGCGCTCCCAGCGACCAGTTCCGCGACGACTAGCAGTGTGGTGCGTGCCGCCGGCCTTTCGAGCGAGGACGTTGGGGGAGCTCTACTGTCTCTTCGTCTGGCTGACCTTGTCTGCAGGGACGGGCAGAAGTGGGCGCGCGCAGCGTGACGGGCGACGCCCACGCCGTGTGGCTCCTCCACAAGGAGTAAGTACAGCTACCATCAAGATGTGAGTGACAACGGTGGTAGTGACAGAGGGGACGTAACGGTTGGCGCACTGTTGGATGACTGGCGCTCCCACCTCCTCCGCAGAGTAGGGAGGGGCCAGGCAACAGCCAAGGCGTATCTCAGCGATGCAGGGCTGCTCCTTGCCTACTGCGGGGTCACGTTTGACTCCCCGGCAACGGACCTCGCGGATACTATGACTGCTCGAAGAGTGAAGGGCTGGTTGGCTGCCAGGACGACCAGTGGCTTGGCCAAGTCCACCGTAGCCAGGAATGCTGCATCAGCCCGCAACCTGTGCGCCTACCTGGTAGCGGAAGGTTGGCTTGCGAACGATCCAGCGGCTGCGCTCGAGGTTGCGAAGCCGGATTCAAGACTACCGGCGGTGCTGAGCCAAGCAGGCGCTGCGCGACTCGCGGAGCAGGCTCGGTCTGAAGCGCAGGTTTCCGGCGCGCCTCCCGAAGCTGCGCGGAACTGGGCTGCTGTGGAGCTTCTCTACTCTTCGGCCCTGCGTGTCGCAGAACTGTGCGGCCTCGATATCCCGGATGTGGACTTCGCGTCCTCCACCGTCCGGGTGACGGGGAAAGGGAACAAGGTCAGGGTCGTGCCTTTCGGGGGTCCCGCTGCCACAGCGCTGAAGCAGTGGTTGGCTGTCCGCCGCGTTCTCGAGGGAGAGAGGACTCCAAGCGACGCCCTGTTCTTGGGCAGCCGCGGCGGGCGGCTGGATAGCCGCGTTCTGCGAGGTGACCTTCACCGCCTGACTGCGCGGGCCGGAGTAAAGGATGTGGCGCCCCACGGTTTACGCCACTCATCTGCGACCCACCTCCTCGAGGAGGGCGCGGATCTGAGGTTTGTGCAAGAGTACCTGGGGCATTCGTCATTGCAGACGACTCAGCGCTACACCCACGTGGACGCCAAGAGGCTTCGAGATGTGTACAAGCGGGCGCACCCGCGCGCCTAAGTCCACCACAGCGGAGCACTGAGGTTCTCGTCTACCAGGGTTTGAGGACGGAGGGGCCGACAAGCATTCGCAGGGGATTAACGTACTCGTCCGGTCCATAGCGCGCCCCCCAGTGCAATGTGCCTGGACTGTGGCCCGGCTCAACCGTGGCAATAGGCTGGCCAGCAACGACAACGTCCCCGCTCTCCACAAGCGGAATGACGGGCTCGTAGGTGGAACGCAGCCCGCCCTCGTGCATGATTGAAACGGTCTGCCGTGACACAACCATGCCTGAGAAAACGACGGTTCCACCTGCCGGTGCGGCAATCGTTGACCCCATGGGCGCGCCAAGATCTACGCCGCGGTGTCCGCTCAGCCAAGGCAGCGCCGGGGGGTCAAAGGCGCGGTTGACCGCAACGGGAGTAAGGGTTGGCCACTGCCATTTCGACCGGACCGCCGCTGGCCCGGAGGTGACGCTGGCGCCATCGTGTAAGTCCACCTCTGACGCTACGGCCATGGGCGGAGCGCTGAGCAGCGTGGCCAAGACGATTACCATGGCCAAGGCGTAGTTGCGAAGGTTGTAACTTTGGTTCCGATAGTTTGTCATGGGTGGGTCTCCGTGTCTGAGCAGAGAACCAGTGTTGCAAACAGGCGTCAGGTACCGGGGCTCCACCCGGGCTACTTGGGGATATCACCGCATCGAAGGTTCTGGGGATGAACACGGGCCCAAGCTTCGCGCAGGTGGCGCAAAACGGGCTGCCAGTGGGGTAGGGCTCACACAAACGCTGTGAGGATCCACCTGCTTCATCATCTAGACTTGTCAGGCACCTGTTCGCAGGTGACTACGCGTGTCATTTTCCGTGGACGGCGCCGGTCTTACCGGCGTGACGCAGCGGGGCACGGGGGCGACGGTCCTAGAGGCGCTTCCGGTCATGGCACCAGGGTTTGCGATCCGTTCTTGGCAGCAACCGCATTTCGGTGCGGGATCACTTCAAGAATGGTGAGTGGACATAACCAAAAAACAAGGGCCCTGGGCCCGCAACTGTTGCCAGAGGCAACGAAAGGACGAACATGGCTGTTGTAACCATGCGTCAACTGCTCGAAAGCGGTGTGCACTTCGGTCACCAGACCCGTCGCTGGAACCCGAAGATGGAACCCTACATTCTTACCGAGCGTAACGGCATCTACATCATCGATCTTCAGCAGTCGCTGAAGGACATTGATTCCGCTTACGACTTCGTGAAGGAAACCGTCACCCGTGGCGGCTCAATCCTTTTCGTCGGCACCAAGAAGCAGGCGCAGGAGCCGGTTGCAGAGCAGGCTGCTCGCGTCGGCATGCCCTATGTCAACCACCGCTGGTTGGGCGGTATGCTCACTAACTTCCAGACCGTTTCCAAGCGTCTGTCCCGCCTCAAGGAGCTTGAGCAGGTTGACTTTGACGACGTCGCGTCCTCGGGCTTCACCAAGAAGGAACTGCTGATGCAGCGCCGCGAGCGTGACAAGCTGTCGCGCACCCTCGGTGGTATTCGCGACATGGCTAAGGTCCCCTCGGCTATCTGGGTTGTCGACACAGTCAAGGAACACCTGGCAGTTGCTGAGGCGCGCAAGCTCAACATTCCCGTCATCGCCATCCTGGACACCAACTCGGATCCGGACGAGGTCGATTACGGAATCCCCGGCAATGATGACGCCATCCGCGCTGTCGGTCTGTTGACCCGCGTTATTGCGGATGCCGTGGCCGAGGGACTTCTGGCCCGCTCAGCCCCTAAGAAGGATGATTCCGCTACCGCCGAGGCCGTTGAGCCGCTGGCAGAGTGGGAGCGTGAGCTTCTGGAGCAGTCAGCAACCAAGGATGCTGTTGCAGCCGAGGTCGATAGTGCAGCGCCAGTCGTAGCAGAGGCCGCAGCAAACGCCAGCAAGGACGGCGACGTCGAGGTAGCTGCGGTTGCAACCGAGGTCGAGGGCGAAGTTGCTGCTGAGGTAGCCGCCACCCCCGTTGACCAGGCCTAAGGCGCACCAAAGGACAAGGAGAAGCTAGAAATGGCTAACTACACACTTGCCGACGTCAAGGCACTGCGTGAGCAGACTGGCGCCGGAATGATGGATGTCAAGAACGCCCTCGTCGAAGCTGAGGGTAACTACGACGAGGCTCTGAAGATCATCCGCATGAAGGGACTCAAGTCGCTTTCGAAGCGTGAGGGTCGTGAGGCCTCTGCGGGTCTGGTTGTTGCTCAGGTTGCAGATGACTTTAAGACCGGCGTCATGGTTGAAGTGAACTCTGAGACCGACTTCGTTGCAAAGAATGAGAAGTTCATTGCGTTTGCCAACGAGGTTCTGGCAGCTGCTGCTGCCTCAGGTGCTGCAGATCTTGAGTCACTGCTGGCTTCCCCAGCGGGCGAAGGAAAGGTCCAGGACCTGGTCGACGCCATGGGTGCTCAGGTTGGTGAGAAGATTTTGGTCAGCCGCATTGCTCGCGTTGAGGGCGACTATGTTGGCCTTTACCTGCACAAGACCAGCGAGGACCTGCCCGCTCAGATCGGCATTCTTGTCGCCACTGACGACAAGGGTGAGAAGGTTGCTCGTGACATTGCAATGCACATTGCAGTGTTCAAGCCTCGCTGGCTCGATAAGGACGCTATCCCTGCCGAGGTCGTTGAGGGCGAGCGTGAGACGCTCACCGCCATCACCCTCAATGAAGGCAAGCCAGAGCATATTGTTCCCAAGATTGTCGAAGGCCGTCTGTCTGCCTTCTACAAGGAGAACACGCTGCTCGCCCAGGATTACGCTAAGGATCCGTCAGTTACCGTTGGTAAGGTTCTGGACGCGGAGGGCGCATCGGTTTCGGAGTTCGTCCGTTTCCAGGTTGGCGCCTAGTCATCCAGCGACTGCCGCCTAGTTGGATCGCCAGGTAGAAACCTGGCGCCCTCGGTGGAAGTACGTAGCATATAGGGCCGGTCCCATCCCCCACGGGGGAGGGGCCGGCTTTTGCGTGCCGGGGCTGGGGCCGGGAGTGCGAACTCGGACGCCACGGCCAACATCAGGACTATCTGACGTACGCCCAGAGCTCCCCACCGTCGGCCTCGGCTTCTGGCTGGCCCGGTTCCACCAGAAGCACGTCACGGCCAGCCTTCTGCGCAAGGAAGGCCAGGACCGCCTCACTTTGGGAGGGGATCACGAAGATGTCAGCGTCTGTCCATTCCTCCACCACTGTGTCTTCCATGGCGCGGGAGATCTGATTGGCTAGCCCACGGGGACTACTTCCGACCACAAGTACGCTTCTCGGTCCCGGAACCCGCCGGTCCTCACTGCGTGAACTGACGGTCAGGGGCCCCTCTGACTCGCCGACGAGGGAAGGCACGTGTTGTTTGTCGGAGTTTGCAACGCCGAGCGGGGTGGCTGCTTCTACGGCATCCAGCTGCTCAGGGCGGTACTCACTGCGGTAAACGGCCGCGTGATAGGCGACCACCGCCCCCGCCGCCACTAGTGCCCCTAGGGCAAAGCGCCCAGTGAAGATGGTGGTGATACCAAGCGTTCCGAGGACGAGATCCTGGAAGAAGGTGACCGCCAGGCTCACCAAACTGACCACTGCGGCGATGGCTCCCAACCATAACCACAGGAAGAGGTAGATGCGCCGGGTTGCTTCGGGAGGCGTGGTGCGGTCGCCCGCCTGGGTCGAGTCGCTTGTCTGGATCGGGTTGGCCGCCTGCGCCTGGTCACCCTCCCGCACCTCGCCGGTGTCGAGGCTCGTGGCCCGGCGCCAGAAGACTCCCCAAATTGGCCCTCCCACCCCCATCGCAACAAGCCCCATCAGCAGCGTGTTGAGCGGGGACATGCCCACCCCCACAGATGGGCTCAGCGCCTCGATCGCGGCAACAACCACCGTTGCGACGCCAAATGTGAGAGCACCCAACCCAAGTCCCGCCATGAGGTAGAGGTAGAGTCGCCGCGCGTTCGAAGACAGTGAAAACGTCGCCCCCAGAGTGGTGCGGAAGTACCACCAGACAAGACCGCCGGCGAGGGCGGCGCCCACCTGGCTACCCGCTGCGGCAAAGTGGTCAGAGGCAGAGGTGGTCCCTGTGTTCCCGATGAACCAGACGAGGACGGACCACACCAGGGCCGAGATGGATCCGAGGAAGAGGACCAGCCCACCACCCACGCCGACTGGAAGTGTAAAGATCATCCACAGGGGTCCGCGCTCAAGTTTCTGCGCCCTCGATATCCAGTAGCGCACCCAAATCAGTACCCCTGCCAGGAGTGTCCCGACTCCACCGGCAATTGCAGTGGGTGTGCCATAAACAACTGCGCCAGTCCACAGGGTTGAGGCTGAGTCACCCACCGTGGTGATGAACCCACCAACCAGGTAGAGGACGGCGATGAGAGATCCGCTCAGCAAATGGGGCGTGTTTTGGGTGACTGTCAGTGTGCGCTCGGCGATCAACCAGTTCACCAGCCAGATCGCACCCCAAACGACCACTGTTGCGAGGGACCCGCCATCCGCCGCCACGTTGTTCCCAAGTGCTCCTCCAAGCAGGAAGGTCAGTGTTGGGCTCACTGCGGAAGCAGCGACGAGCAGCGCTGTGAGTGCAGTAACCGTCAGGTAGACCGCGTAAAGAGAGGAACGCTGCTGGTCCGGCCTGCTTCGTTGCAGTCGGCTGGTCAACCACAGCGCAACCACCAGAAGCGGGGTGCCGATGACGACGAAGGCCAGTGCTTGCGCGAGGGCGGAGTCAGAGGTATCCCAAGAGTCTGCACTCGCGCCGAACACGCGCCCGAGCAGCTCTGTGGCGCCTATACCGACGATGACGTAGAGACCGTAGAGCAAGGCATACTGGAAGAACTCCCGCACATCACTGGCACCGAGCGGCCTCTTCGCATGTGTGAATCGCCGTGCTACCAGGGCGATGAGGGCGACCAGGGCAGTTAAGAGAACTGCGGCTACTGCGACTCCTGCAATCATGGGTCCTCACTCACAGTTGTAGATCGGCCACGGTTCACCGGTGATCCGCCAGTCTCCCTCAACCTGGCGCAACTCCAGTGTTTCGCGGTGTGACCAGGTTGAGAAACCGCCCTCGGTCTCCGTGATTTCGAGGACGACCTTTGCGTTATTGCCACTATCTGCCGACTGTGAACCAGCCTGAATCTCAGAATCGACGAGGGCGATTGAAGCTTGCGCAGGAGCGTAGTAGTCAAGGGGAGAGGAGCATCCCAGCGCTGGGTCCATGAGTTGCAGTGCCTGTTCATCATCTCCCTGGATGAGAGATATGACGTAGAGCTGCGCGACTCCCTCGGGCGTCGCCTCATCGAAATCGCTGCGTTGGCGTTGCCCGCTGAGGAGCGCGGCAACCAGCGCGAGCACAACAACGGCCAGCCCCGTTATTGCCAACACTGTGTTCGGTCGCACCTTCATAAGCACAGTATGGCGCCCGGGGGCCAAAATGTCGCCTAAGCTTTCGCTCATATACCTATGAAGGGAGCCAGTGTGGCCCAAGATCGACGCAGAGTCCTGCTCAAACTCTCAGGTGAGGTATTTGGCGGGGGAAAAGTGGGGCTGGATCCGGAGGTAATTTCCGGGGTGGCAGCCCAGATTGCTAAGGCTGCTGCATCCGGTGTGGAAGTGGCAGTGGTCGTCGGGGGCGGTAATTTCTACCGCGGCGCAGAGCTGTCCGCCCACGGCCTTGATCGGGCTCGCGCCGACTACATGGGCATGCTCGGGACCGTCATGAACGCGCTTGCGCTTCAGGACTTTCTTGACAAGGCCGGTGCTGAAACCCGGGTCCAGACGGCGATCACCATGACCCAGGTGGCTGAGCCATACACGCCGCTTCGCGCGATTCGCCACATGGAGAAGGGTCGGGTCGTTGTATTTGGTGCAGGATCTGGAATGCCCTTCTTTTCAACAGATACTGTTGCTGCGCAACGCGCTCTGGAAACTCACTGTGATGAACTGTTGGTGGCGAAGAATGGGGTGGACGGTGTTTACACCGCGGATCCAAAGATCGATCCCGATGCAGAACTACTTGACGCTCTAACGTACGAGGACGCGTTGCGCCTACAGTTACGCGTCGTCGACGCAGCCGCATTTGCGCTCTGCCAGGAGAACGGACTGAGTATGCGCGTTTTTGGCATGAATGCGCCAGGGAACATCACTGCGGCCCTAATGGGTGAGAGAATCGGGACATTGGTGACAACGTCGAACGACACGGCCGGAAAGTAGAGAAATGATTGACGACATTCTTTTGGACACAGAAGACCGAATGAGCAAGGCAGTAGAGGCAACTCTGAAGGAGTTTGGGAACATCCGCACCGGGCGTGCAAACCCGCAGATGTTCACCTCACTGATGGTTGACTACTATGGAGCACCGACGCCCCTGCAGCAGTTGGCCACAATCAACATCCCTGAGGCGCGCACAGTCCTGATCTCTCCGTTTGATCGCAACGCGGTGAATGAGATTATTCATGCGATTCGCGACTCGGATCTTGGTGTCAACCCTAACGACGACGGCAAGGTTATACGCGTGGTACTTCCTGCGCTCACTGAAGATCGCCGCAAGGAGTACGTGAAGCAGGCCAAGGCACGTGCCGAGGACGGGCGCATTGCGGTGCGTGGTATTCGCCGCAAGGCTAAGGACCAGATCGAAACCTTGAAGAAGGATGGGGACGTCGGCGAGGACGAGGCTGAGAGAGCTGAGAAGGCTCTTGAGGCCACAACCCGGGAGTACGTGGATCAGGTAGATGCAGCCCTGAGTGCCAAAGAAGCTGAACTCCTCACAATCTAAGTGCGTGACGCACTCAGTCGCGGGGATGCAAACAAGAAGAGAGTAACCACCAGGGCATGAGCCAGAACAACCAGTCAGTGTTGGCGCGGATTCTTTCTCCCGGGCCAACACCCGATAACACGCCGCTACCATCAACTGGACGTGCGGGGCGAAACCTTCCAGCGGCAGTTGCTTCTGGTGTCACGCTGGTCGTGGCGGTCGCTTTGGCGCTGTTTTTCGCCAGGGACCTCTTCTTGGTGA
>ERZ1645187.1590-NODE-1590-length-20731-cov-31.979396_pt1 | contig 20731 bp, 14 predicted proteins | sample MGYA00575352_ERZ1645187 | MGnify/ENA primary metagenome ERZ1645187 (study PRJEB40837, sample SAMN11349314) | freshwater sediment metagenome | isolation source: river sediment | host: Sediment | place: India: Wazaribad , New Delhi | collected 2017-02-21 ... | reverse complement strand
GGCCAGCAACCTCTTGATGCTCCTCCGGCAATGGGCCAAAGTATAATTATCAACCCTTATCTATGTCAGCCCCTATTTCGGGACATGCCCTGCCTGATCCAGCGAAGAAATTTCCCCGTTATTTCGTCGGGCTGCCGCCAAACATATTGTTGAATTTGCATGGTATTCGAAGGCGTCCATTGCCGACAGGCACCGCGTTTCCCTGCATTCCCTGTAAATTTCCCTGTTAGCAGGGAAAATCTCACTTGAGAGTGGCTTGGCGTCGACTGCGCCCTGCACCATCCAGTCAATCTAAAATTGAATTTAGAACTTCTCGCCGAGGTTTCTTCGCTACTTCAACGCGATAGCGGACGTTCATTCCACCGGGAGAGCGATCTCCACGCCTCTCGGGAGGCTGTTTCAACCAAGAAATCCGCCCCTGTCTCAGCCCAGGCACCGGCAATTTCCGCCGTCGATACAGAGCGATAGCGCAGAATGGCTCGCACTTGCCCAAAGAGCGGTTCGCTATCGGCAACGCCCCCGTGAGGGGGCGACCGCACCCGTTCACGGGCCGGTTTGGGCTCGCCATGTTTCGATCCACGCCCCCGTGAAGGGGCGACGCGGTTTCGCGCGCGTTCAGCGCGCGGTCTGGCAGTTTCGATCCACGCCCCCGTGAAGGGGCGACGCGGATCGAGCGCGCTGAACTCGGCCTCGAACTCGTTTCGATCCACGCCCCCGTGAAGGGGCGACCATCGGCGCCTTTGATGTCAACCGACTCCGTTTTGTTTCGATCCACGCCCCCGTGAAGGGGCGACGGGACTGGTTCTTCGCGAGTTGGAGCATATGGCATGTTTCGATCCACGCCCCCGTGAAGGGGCGACCGATCAAGGCGGGCAGTCTTTGACCAATCCAAATCGTTTCGATCCACGCCCCCGTGAAGGGGCGACTCGTCAAACCAGTTGGCGGCAATAACAACGCAGGGGTTTCGATCCACGCCCCCGTGAAGGGGCGACACGGCTCCGCGGGCTTCATGGCGTTAGACGGATTGTTTCGATCCACGCCCCCGTGAAGGGGCGACGAGGCCGTGAAGCTGTCGATCGAATGGTATCGCGAGTTTCGATCCACGCCCCCGTGAAGGGGCGACTCGCCAAACTCGGCGCGCAGCTGCGCGAGCATCGGTTTCGATCCACGCCCCCGTGAAGGGGCGACGCGCGACGGATGGATTTGATGCGCGCTGGGCCGGAGGTTTCGATCCACGCCCCCGTGAAGGGGCGACGCGCGACGGATGGATTTGATGCGCGCTGGGCCGGAGGTTTCGATCCACGCCCCCGTGAAGGGGCGACCTGTCGACAGGCCCGGCGTCGCCGCCGGGGAGTTGTTTCGATCCACGCCCCCGTGAAGGGGCGACCGTGACGTGCGGCCGAGCGCTCGCGCCATCGCAGTTTCGATCCACGCCCCCGTGAAGGGGCGACGTGCGGACGTGCGCGACATCATCGCCGAAGCCAACGGTTTCGATCCACGCCCCCGTGAAGGGGCGACACCGCGCGGATCGAGACGGGGTCGCCGCCGTCCATGTTTCGATCCACGCCCCCGTGAAGGGGCGACGGCGCGCCTCCTTCGCTGTCGCGCCGCCGCCAAAGTTTCGATCCACGCCCCCGTGAAGGGGCGACGTGTCAAGCCCGCGCTCATCCATCGAGACGGACAGGTTTCGATCCACGCCCCCGTGAAGGGGCGACGCCGCCTCCTTTGTGATGCTCGCGGCCGATGAAATCGTTTCGATCCACGCCCCCGTGAAGGGGCGACCTGGCGCCGAGGGTTATGTCTTCGCCAAGGACGAGTTTCGATCCACGCCCCCGTGAAGGGGCGACGCCAGCGAATTGCAGCGCGCCAATCAGAACGAGGGGGTTTCGATCCACGCCCCCGTGAAGGGGCGACAGGCGCAACATGCGCGCTGCGCTCGGCGTCTCCTGGTTTCGATCCACGCCCCCGTGAAGGGGCGACGCGATTTTGACCGAGCTGGCGTCGGCGCTCAAACTGTTTCGATCCACGCCCCCGTGAAGGGGCGACCGGCGATCATGGGCATGACGACTGACGAGGTGACGTTTCGATCCACGCCCCCGTGAAGGGGCGACATCGGCGAGGCTCTGTTCGCCGCCGCCCCAGATGTTGTTTCGATCCACGCCCCCGTGAAGGGGCGACGTTGCTTGCGGCGACATAGAGTTGGTTTTGCTGCGAGTTTCGATCCACGCCCCCGTGAAGGGGCGACACGTTGTTGAACATTTGTTCAAGCGCGATCAGCGGTTTCGATCCACGCCCCCGTGAAGGGGCGACGCGACCCAAGCGCACCCAGCCCAACAAGCCAATAGTTTCGATCCACGCCCCCGTGAAGGGGCGACGCGGAAACAATGTTCCCTCGCCCGCCTCGCGCAATGGTTTCGATCCACGCCCCCGTGAAGGGGCGACCATGGTCGCCGCAATGACGGCCATAGCAGGCTCAAGTTTCGATCCACGCCCCCGTGAAGGGGCGACCAGACGACTCGCCTACGATCCGACGCGTGAAAGACGTTTCGATCCACGCCCCCGTGAAGGGGCGACATGGTTACGTGACTGTGCAGGGCTTGCGGCCAAGGGGTTTCGATCCACGCCCCCGTGAAGGGGCGACGACTATGACATATGCCACTACTAGCTCTATGGTCGTTTCGATCCACGCCCCCGTGAAGGGGCGACGGTCATAGCAAAGGCGCGGCGGCGCGCCTGCGGGCTGTTTCGATCCACGCCCCCGTGAAGGGGCGACAGGTTGTGGTGCGCAACCTGTTTCGCGGCTATTTCGTTTCGATCCACGCCCCCGTGAAGGGGCGACGTCAATATTGACGAGTGGGAGTTTAGCTATTTCACGGTTTCGATCCACGCCCCCGTGAAGGGGCGACGACATGCGCGATCGGCGCCGGCTTCTCGTCGGCGTTTCGATCCACGCCCCCGTGAAGGGGCGACGCCGGGAACAGGCGGCTATTACAACACCCAGCCATGGTTTCGATCCACGCCCCCGTGAAGGGGCGACAAGATTAAATTCATGCCATCGCCCCCGAACAGCATGTTTCGATCCACGCCCCCGTGAAGGGGCGACATCGGGGTGGACGCCCTTGAGGCGCGTCTCCGAAGTTTCGATCCACGCCCCCGTGAAGGGGCGACAAGGTTGCGCGCCATTATCCGCCTGTAATGTCTGTTTCGATCCACGCCCCCGTGAAGGGGCGACCGTCGGACAAAATCGCGACAAAGTTAAATAAATAGTTTCGATCCACGCCCCCGTGAAGGGGCGACTGTTCGTCAGGCGTGAGGCCTGTCGTTTCGAGGTCGTTTCGATCCACGCCCCCGTGAAGGGGCGACCCGGACGAAAAGGGCCTGTTCAAGTCCATCGCGTCAGTTTCGATCCACGCCCCCGTGAAGGGGCGACAATCGTGCCGCCAACTTGCACAACACCGGCGGCTTGTTTCGATCCACGCCCCCGTGAAGGGGCGACGGTGCGACTGCATCTCGATACATCCGGCGCCCTTGTTTCGATCCACGCCCCCGTGAAGGTGCGACCCGCCCTCCGAATCCGTGATCGTCAACGAGATCAGTTTCGATCCACGCCCCCGTGAAGGGGCGACCACCCGAAGGTGCAGAAGTTCTGGCTGAACTGGTCGTTTCGATCCACGCCCCCGTGAAGGGGCGACCCGTCGCGCCTTCCAGATGCGACAGGCCCGTGACGGTTTCGATCCACGCCCCCGTGAAGGGGCGACCAGGCGGAAAAGGCCCATTTCTTGCCGTCCTGGACGTTTCGATCCACGCCCCCGTGAAGGGGCGACTGCCGCCGACATCGGGCGACAGTTCGCCGGAATTGTTTCGATCCACGCCCCCGTGAAGGGGCGACGTGAACGTGAACAGGGCGGCATCAGGCGTTCCGGTTTCGATCCACGCCCCCGTGAAGGGGCGACGGTGCTGGACCGTCGCGCAGGTCAAGGCCCAGATGTTTCGATCCACGCCCCCGTGAAGGGGCGACCTGCGACTTCATCGCGGCTTGCGAGTTCGTTCTGTTTCGATCCACGCCCCCGTGAAGGGGCGACGGGGCTTGAGGTGGCGTCGCCGATGCGCCGGGGAGTTTCGATCCACGCCCCCGTGAAGGGGCGACGGATGCGCTGCGACCGATTGCAGAAACGCCGTCTGGTTTCGATCCACGCCCCCGTGAAGGGGCGACGCGAAGGCGAGCGCGAGAAACAGCGCGCAGGCGAGTTTCGATCCACGCCCCCGTGAAGGGGCGACGCGACATTGCAGGAATTGCGCCGCGACGCGGATGTGTTTCGATCCACGCCCCCGTGAAGGGGCGACGGCCGTCCTCGTTTACGTCCGCGACGGAAGCGAAGTTTCGATCCACGCCCCCGTGAAGGGGCGACTCGCGGCTGTTGCCCATGCCGGCAACGAGGTCGAAGTTTCGATCCACGCCCCCGTGAAGGGGCGACAGCGCGGAGCGACGATAGAGGGGGCGGTCAACTGTTTCGATCCACGCCCCCGTGAAGGGGCGACGGGCCGATGTGCCTCACGCACGAAGAGCACGACGGTTTCGATCCACGCCCCCGTGAAGGGGCGACCCGAGAAAGTCGGCGTCTGATTGACGTATGACAGTTTCGATCCACGCCCCCGTGAAGGGGCGACGGGATGACGAGACACGCCGGCTCAACGAGATAATAGTTTCGATCCACGCCCCCGTGAAGGGGCGACGAGCACCCCAGTCTTTTGGCTGCATGTTGGTGGAGTTTCGATCCACGCCCCCGTGAAGGGGCGACGGTCCGTCGCCGCCGTGGCGCAGGTCGCGGCCCTTGTTTCGATCCACGCCCCCGTGAAGGGGCGACTCGTCCAGGCGGTCACGCCGATTGGCGATAGTTTGTTTCGATCCACGCCCCCGTGAAGGGGCGACATCGACAACCCGACTGTGGTCGCTGGGCAGGAATTGTTTCGATCCACGCCCCCGTGAAGGGGCGACGTCATCCAGACGCGGGGGACGAGGCGCCCCATCAGGTTTCGATCCACGCCCCCGTGAAGGGGCGACTCGACCACCACGACGACAATGCGCGCTGCCGACTGGTTTCGATCCACGCCCCCGTGAAGGGGCGACGAACAGCAATACCGGCGCGTTCATGCTCGAAAGCAGTTTCGATCCACGCCCCCGTGAAGGGGCGACGACAGGACGATCGCCGCGTCGCGCGCCAAGGATTCGTTTCGATCCACGCCCCCGTGAAGGGGCGACAGTTTTTCGAGCGCTCCGATTGCCTGCGTAAGCGGTTTCGATCCACGCCCCCGTGAAGGGGCGACCCCAATACCAAGCAGCGATGCGCGCCGCGAGCGGGTTTCGATCCACGCCCCCGTGAAGGGGCGACAGCAGGGGAGGTTCGTCGTGCTGTTCGCCGACGAGTTTCGATCCACGCCCCCGTGAAGGGGCGACGCCTCAGGCAACGCGCGTGGCGAGGTGAACAAGCGTTTCGATCCACGCCCCCGTGAAGGGGCGACACAATCCCATTTCGTCGCCGTGCGCACCAAAATAGTTTCGATCCACGCCCCCGTGAAGGGGCGACAGGCCTCGAGCCCTAAATATGGATTCGCGGTGAGGTTTCGATCCACGCCCCCGTGAAGGGGCGACGCCTATACCCCTCTCGCCTGCGCGCGTCGCAGCAGTTTCGATCCACGCCCCCGTGAAGGGGCGACTGGGGATGGCGTGACAATGCCGCTCCCCCGCCCGGAGTTTCGATCCACGCCCCCGTGAAGGGGCGACGCGAGCGTCGGGACGAGCAAGACGAGTTACGTCAAGTTTCGATCCACGCCCCCGTGAAGGGGCGACTCGCCCTCAACGCGGCGTTGACGCGGCAAAAATCGTTTCGATCCACGCCCCCGTGAAGGGGCGACCGCGTGGCAGACGCCTATAGGGGGCGGTGATGACTGTTTCGATCCACGCCCCCGTGAAGGGGCGACGTGATCGCCAGCGGCCACAGAACGGTCAGATCGGTTTCGATCCACGCCCCCGTGAAGGGGCGACGCCGCGCCGCAGCAGGGCGGAGACGGTTGTGGCGGTTTCGATCCACGCCCCCGTGAAGGGGCGACGTCAGACGGGCGTCTCGCGACTGAGGCCGCGACGGTTTCGATCCACGCCCCCGTGAAGGGGCGACCAGCGCGAAGCGACCCATGCTTCGGGCAAATCCCAGTTTCGATCCACGCCCCCGTGAAGGGGCGACGAGGCCGGCTGCGGCCAATGTGACGGCGCCGGCCTGTTTCGATCCACGCCCCCGTGAAGGGGCGACGATAGCCCGGCGCGGGTCACGCGCCGGATGTTGGTTTCGATCCACGCCCCCGTGAAGGGGCGACCCGCCCATTCTGCGGCGGGGATTTTGCCGTCGAGTTTCGATCCACGCCCCCGTGAAGGGGCGACCACCCGACGATTGGGTTCCACGTCGCATCCGTCCAAGTTTCGATCCACGCCCCCGTGAAGGGGCGACGCTGGCGTTTTCGCGGCGATGCGCGCGAAATACGACTGTTTCGATCCACGCCCCCGTGAAGGGGCGACAATTGAAGGGGTGCGCCAAAATATTGGCGTTTATGTTTCGATCCACGCCCCCGTGAAGGGGCGACCCGAGACGATGCGGGTTGCGACCGCGCCGCCGATGTTTCGATCCACGCCCCCGTGAAGGGGCGACCCGCCGCTTTCGCGCGCGGCCGAGGCGCTGAACGCGTTTCGATCCACGCCCCCGTGAAGGGGCGACCTTGCAGAGTGAGGCCGGCGAGGCTGGAGAGGGTCGTTTCGATCCACGCCCCCGTGAAGGGGCGACTGGCGAAGCGCCGCGCCGCCCGTGCGCATTTGGCGTTTCGATCCACGCCCCCGTGAAGGGGCGACCCGGGCAGGATGAGCGCCGGGGCGACGGGCAAGGGTTTCGATCCACGCCCCCGTGAAGGGGCGACCTTCGGTGACGCGGCGCTGATTGCCGTCCTTGTCGGTGTTTCGATCCACGCCCCCGTGAAGGGGCGACGCGCGCTGTGGGCGTGGCACATGCTGTCGCAAGGGTTTCGATCCACGCCCCCGTGAAGGGGCGACTTCGAAACCTGACCAGACAGAGGGTTGACGTTGACGTTTCGATCCACGCCCCCGTGAAGGGGCGACCCGTCACCAAGATACATCTGCATCTCGGAGATGTTGTTTCGATCCACGCCCCCGTGAAGGGGCGACACGACGAAAGCCCTCCCGCCCTGGGGCGGGAGGGTGTTTCGATCCACGCCCCCGTGAAGGGGCGACCCGACCTGCCCCTTTTTGGTGTAGGCCGAATCCGTGTTTCGATCCACGCCCCCGTGAAGGGGCGACTGGCGGAAACGAATTACGGTGGCGCGATGGTCAAGGTTTCGATCCACGCCCCCGTGAAGGGGCGACGGGGCTTGAGTTAGCGTCACCGAGGCGCCGGGGAGTTTCGATCCACGCCCCCGTGAAGGGGCGACCCGGGCAGGATGAGCGCCGGGGCGACGGGCAAGGGTTTCGATCCACGCCCCCGTGAAGGGGCGACGCGATGGCGGCGCGGATTGCCGCGCGCTTGTCCGCGTTTCGATCCACGCCCCCGTGAAGGGGCGACACGGCACTGGCGCTATGCCTACCTCGACGAGGTCGTTTCGATCCACGCCCCCGTGAAGGGGCGACGCGACCATCGAAAGCCTCCTGCGAGACATTGTTGAAGTTTCGATCCACGCCCCCGTGAAGGGGCGACTCTTGTATTACGATAACGGCGGCGTCGTGAGTGCGGGTTTCGATCCACGCCCCCGTGAAGGGGCGACATGACGCATATTAGCCATGACCGCCGGATACATGGTTTCGATCCACGCCCCCGTGAAGGGGCGACGGTCCTGATCGCCGGTCATATAGCCCTCGACCGAGTTTCGATCCACGCCCCCGTGAAGGGGCGACGAGGTGCGCGAGCCTGCTGTCGCTATCTGATCTGCGTTTCGATCCACGCCCCCGTGAAGGGGCGACGCGCATTTGTGTTGAGGCGCGGACGGCCCACAGGTGTTTCGATCCACGCCCCCGTGAAGGGGCGACCAGAGCGCGTCGATACGGAGGCGGGTGCGGGAGTGTTTCGATCCACGCCCCCGTGAAGGGGCGACGGCGAGGGCAAAAAACGATAAGCGCCGTGGTCTTGTTTCGATCCACGCCCCCGTGAAGGGGCGACATGCCGGCTGCGTCATCGTAAGGTTCTCCATGAAGTTTCGATCCACGCCCCCGTGAAGGGGCGACAACCCGCACATCGTCCCGGTGGTCCGCGACTACGTGTTTCGATCCACGCCCCCGTGAAGGGGCGACCATCCGACAATCGGGTTCCACGTCGCGTCGGTCCAAGTTTCGATCCACGCCCCCGTGAAGGGGCGACGTCGGCATGTGGTTGTTGATGACAACCGGCTTGTCGTTTCGATCCACGCCCCCGTGAAGGGGCGACCGCGTCTCGGCGATCAAATCGCGCACCTGGGATATGTTTCGATCCACGCCCCCGTGAAGGGGCGACCTTGGCCCAGGCGATCCGCCGGGCCTGTGGCGGTGTTTCGATCCACGCCCCCGTGAAGGGGCGACTCGAGTCCTCGCCACCGTGGAATTGGCGGCGGCGTTTCGATCCACGCCCCCGTGAAGGGGCGACCTGATTGTTCTAATGCCGATGAGGGTCTGAAAATGTTTCGATCCACGCCCCCGTGAAGGGGCGACTTGTGGGTCTGAAAGGCTGAAAGGTTGAAAGGCTGTTTCGATCCACGCCCCCGTGAAGGGGCGACGCCGGGAATGGGTCGAAACTCCCGCCGCGCGAGAGTTTCGATCCACGCCCCCGTGAAGGGGCGACCGCGCGAACATCGGCAACCGCGCGGTCATCGGCGTTTCGATCCACGCCCCCGTGAAGGGGCGACGCTCCTCGGACATGCGAATCCCGATTTCGATGGTGTTTCGATCCACGCCCCCGTGAAGGGGCGACGGGCAGACGACTTATCGCGCCTGAATTGCATCAAGTTTCGATCCACGCCCCCGTGAAGGGGCGACAACGTCACCGCGCCAGTGTTCGATACCGCCGCTGTGTTTCGATCCACGCCCCCGTGAAGGGGCGACGACAAGCTCGTTCAGGCGCGGGTCGCTCCAGCCGGTGTTTCGATCCACGCCCCCGTGAAGGGGCGACCCGCCGATCAGGAAGCCGATATGCTTGCCGTAATCGTTTCGATCCACGCCCCCGTGAAGGGGCGACCTCCCGTGCGCTTGTTGAGCCATGCCTCTTCGCCGTTTCGATCCACGCCCCCGTGAAGGGGCGACTCTCTGCGGCAAGCTCAAGAAACGCCTCCATGTTGTTTCGATCCACGCCCCCGTGAAGGGGCGACAGGGCGTGGGTGACGCCAGCGACATATTTGCGTTCGTTTCGATCCACGCCCCCGTGAAGGGGCGACCGGTGCACGCGCGTGATGAGGCCGTTGATGGCGGCGTTTCGATCCACGCCCCCGTGAAGGGGCGACGGTTCGATTGGACCGATGAGGCTGTCGCCGAATGTTTCGATCCACGCCCCCGTGAAGGGGCGACGCGACGACAGCGTGGTCAAGACCGAGTTACTGGAGGTTTCGATCCACGCCCCCGTGAAGGGGCGACGCCGCCGCGCTGGCGTCGCCGAGGCGCGCAAGGCCGTTTCGATCCACGCCCCCGTGAAGGGGCGACTGGGCTGCGCCGCTCTTGGCGACGACGCCAACGAGTTTCGATCCACGCCCCCGTGAAGGGGCGACGCGCCGCCTCATGCACATTGATCGGCAGAATCTCGTTTCGATCCACGCCCCCGTGAAGGGGCGACCACCCCAGCTTAACCACCGAAGAGTAAAGTGCAATCGCAGCCACGGGCGCGAAACGGGGTCGCGCGTGCTCAATTTCTTTGGCGATGCTCGTGTCGGCAGGCGGAATTGAGCCTGATTTCAGGAAGCTGGCCGCAGCGCGAATGTCCCGGGCTTTTCTGGCCCGCTTGGGGTTCGCGCCACACAGCTTGATACGTCACACGATCAGCGCGCTATGCAGATCGTCGCTCGGCTTGGCGCCGAAATGTTCGACGCGGCGCTGCCAGTTCGCGCCCAGAAAATAATAGCGCAGGCTGTCCTGCTCGCGGTCGATGAGGCCTTCCAACCGCGCCTTCAGCGCCACCCATTGCGCCGGATCAACCTCGATTTCAAAAACCGAGAACTGCACCCGTTGGCCGAAGTCGCGGCAGGCCTTGGCGACACGACGCAAGCGGCGCGCGCCGTTGGGGCTGCTGGTCGCGACATCATAGGTGACGAGGACCATCATGGCTTATTTCCATAGCCAGGGCGGATAGGCATCGAGATCGCCGCGCAGATGCCGTGCCAGCATTTGCGCCTGCAGGAAGGGCACAAGGCCGAGCGGCGCCGCCTCGTCAAGAAACGGGTGGCGGCGCTCCACCTTCTTGCGCTCCTGCCAGGCGGTGAGGACGGTTTTGCGGCCCTGCTCGGTCAACAGAACCGCGCCGCCGTCGCGGGTCTCAAAGTCGCCGGCCTGAATTTGCTTGCGGTTGATAAGCGCCAGCGCCAGCCTGTCGGCCAGCACAGGGCGCAGCTCTTCCATCAGGTCAAGCGCGAGGCTCGGTCGCCCCGGCCGGTCGCGGTGCAGGAAGCCGACGGCCGGATCGAGCCCGACCGCCTCGCAGGCGCTGCGGCATTCGTGAACGAGTAGTGTGTAAAGGAAGGACAGCAGCGCATTGACGGCATCGAGTGGCGGGCGGCGCGAGCGGCCCCGGAAGCGCATCGCCGGATCGTTGACGCGGATCAGGTGGTCGAACACAGCGAAATAATGCTGTGCGGCCTCGCCCTCGCAGCCGCGCAGGCCTTCCGTGTCGTCGGCGCCGAGCGCCACGCGACGAAGAATTCGGCCGAGGCGGTCGATTGCCGCTTCGGTCGCCAGGCGTGGACCCTCGGGCGCGTCAGCCGCCTGGTCGCGCAAGGCGCGTTGCAGCACGGTGCGCTGGTTGGCGATCTTGCCGGCGAGCAGGCCGCGGATGATTGGTGCGGGCATGTCCGACAGGCGATATTGCTGGCGGCGCAAGAGGACGTTGCCGCTAACCGGGCCTTCGATGCGAGCCTCGAACCGCCCCCTGCGGTCGAGCAGCGCGATGCTGATGCCGGCGGCAGCGCAGGCGCCGATCAAGCCCGGCGAGACGCTGATTGGGCCAAAGACAACAACAGAGGCGAGCATATGCAGCGGCACGCGCGCTTTCTCCGTGCCCTCGACCATCGCGACAAGGTTCTCGCCATCCTTGCGCAGGGCGGCGCCCTCGGTCGTCACATAGACCGCGTTAAGCAGCTTCTTCATGGCTCGCCCTCGGGACCAGAGGCTGCGAGCAGGCCGGCGATCTCGCGTTCCATCCATGCTTTGGCGGAGCGCGCGCCGGCCTTGGGCCGACACAGTTCGATCAGCGAGCAGGCACGGCATTTGTCGGCGCGATAGATGGCCGGCGGGGTGTTGCCGCTGGAGAACAGGCCGGCCAGCGCGTGGATGGTGTCCTGCGTCAGCGCGCGCAGATCGTCGGTAAAATCGACCGCCTGACGGCGTTTGGTCTCGGCATAGAACAGCGCGCCCTGTGGCACGGGCACGCCCAGCATCTCTTCCAGACACAGCGCCTGCGCACAGAGCTGGACCTCGTCGGCGCGATGCGGCTTTGGCTTACCGCGCTTGAACTCGACCGGAAACGGCGTGGGCGATCCGTCGGGAAACTCGACCAGATCGGCCACCCCGACAATGCCGAGGTGCCTCGAGGAGAGCGGCATCGACGACACCCGCCGCACGCCCCGGCGCCTACGCGCGCCGGGCTCGTCAATCGCCTGATGCAGCACCTGCCCCTGCGCCGTGAAGCGGTTCTCCTCCCACAGCCGCTCGATGTGGATCAGCGCCGCCTGTCGCAGGCAATAGACGGCGTGTTGCAGCGCCGAGAGCGGGATGGGGTCGGGGTCGATCACAGGATCACCGTTTCGCCGCGCGCGATCCCGGCAAGTTTCAGCGCGCCGGCCATGTAGCCCAGGAAACCGGGATCGTAATCGTGCGGCCACCAGAAAAGATCGGGCCGGCCCAGGATGGGATCGAGCGCCAGTTGCCCGATCCGGCTGGTGTAGAGTTGCACGCTGCCGGCGAGCAGGTCGTGCATGGCGACATATTCGCCCCTGCGCTGCAGGCGCTCGCGCAGATCGGGATCGACAATCACGAACCGGGTGTCGGATTCGATCAGGCGAGCGAGGCTGGCGACCTCGGGATAATTGCCCTGACGCTCGGCTTCGCCGAGGAGATCCGGCGGGCGGCGCTTCTGCGCCATCTGCTGCAGCAGCGCATCAGTGACGATGGCTGCGGGATCGACAGTGCCGGTGAGGCGTCCGCTCTCAAACAGCGCGGCCAGAACATCGCTCGATATTCTAGCCTCGGGATGCCGGGTCAACCCTTCGCCCCGCTCGATGTTGAAATCGATGACATCCGCTGTGACGCCAAGTTCCGCGTTGCGGTTGACGCGGCCACCAATCTGAATGAGCGAGGTGGCGGCAAAGCGCTCGCGAAAGGCGGTGCAGAAGGAAATGTCCACGCCGGCCTCGACCAGACTGGTGGCGACCAGGGTCCAGTCCGTATCGGTACGCGCACTCAGCCGCGCGCGGACGCGCGTTAGGATGGCATCGCGGTCACGCGGGCAAAGCACGGTCGAGAGGTGGAGAACAGACTGTCCCGCAGCGCTGGCGGCTTGCGCGATCACGGCCGCGCTCTGGACCGTGTTCGTGACCACGAGACGCGGCCCCGGTGCGGCGGCGACCGCCGTCAGGAACTCTGGAATGTCATGAAAGCGCGCGGTCCGGTATCGAATACGGGCCTGTTCGGCCGCGCGCAGCGGTTCCACGAGGGTGGGCGGAACGAGGTCTGGAAGATCGCGCCGATGTTCACCGGCGATTTCAGGCAAACGCCAGAAGCGCGCCAGCGATCCGCTGGCGAACACGAACGAGCATGTCCACTGCTCGGCCAGCTCGATCAGCCAGCGCCAGTATTGCGGCAGAATCGCGGTCAGGAGTTCCGCCCTGGCGGCGCGGTCCGTGCTTTGGCGCAGCGCCGAAACAGGCAGCAGCGCGTGCGCCTCGTCGAAGAAGATAGCCGATCCCGGCAGCATGTGCAGCTTGCGCAGCGCGACCGGATTGTTGGACGATAGGGTCTCAAAGAACTGAACCGCCGTCGTCAGAATGATTGGTGTCGACCACAGTGTCGCGAGATCGCGCGAGGCGAGACTGCCAAATTCGGCGCGGTGGTGGTGTTCCGCAATCACCCGGTCAGGATCGCTGCGTTCGTCCTCCAGCAGCAGCGCTTTGCGCAGGACCTCTGCGGTCTGGCTCAGGATGGCCGTAAAGGGAGCGACGATGAAAATCCTGCGCGCACCGGTCGCCTCGGCACGACGCAGCAGATAAGCCAGCACCGCCGTCGTCTTGCCGATGCCCACCGGGCCTTCGCAGGCCAACATGGCGTCGGCGGCGGGCCTTGAACGGCAGGAGCGGTAGAAGGCCTGGCGCAAGCCCGTCCGCTCGCCACCATTCGCCGCCAATTTGGCGACATAGGCATCGAGCGCCGCAAGCCGCTCTGCCCAGCGTGGCGCCGCCGCCTCGGGAGGACGCCAGCCGGTATCGCTTTCGGCGGTGTTGGAATGATCGGCATCGACGAGGCAGGACAAAGCCAGCCGCATCGGCAGGCCGTGCAGCGGCGAAGTCGCCTGGGGCGGTGAAGCGCCCATGGTCGCTTCATGCAATGCGACCATTTTGGCAAGCAGGCTGTTTGTACGAGCGATCTGCGCGTCATGCGCTTCTGGTTCGACGTCATGGCGTCGACCGCGCAACTTGCGGGCACCTGTCCCAACGATTTGGGCGGGCTTCGACGGCAACCCGGGCGCGTGATGCGCGCGAGCGAGCCAGGCGGCCCAGTGCGCCTTCTGCTGCCATAAATAGGCGACGCCGGCATCGATATGATCCCACAGCAATTTGGCGCGTCGGCCCTGATGCAAGGCGGCCTGAATATCGGGGTCGAGCTTACCGAGATCGTGATAGGTGGCCCCGCCTTCGACTGCCTGCGCGAGTGCGTGCCCGCGATTCTGGTCGCCGCAGAAACGCAGCATGGCGATGACGCGGGCGACGGCCCCGGCCCGCACGCCGGCCACATGGTCGGCGTAGGGCTGCGGTCGACTTTGGGCGTCGGCGGCCGAATGGGCGATGGGTGCGCCCATCGCCTTGCCTCAGGCGGGCCAGTCCTTCAGGCAAAGATCCTCGAACGAGGCAAGACGGGCGCGCAGCGCCTCGGGCAGCGTGGCGGGTATCTCGTAATCCTCCAGCCCAATCGATGACTCGTCGGGCTTATCCCGCTTTTTCGGTTTCAGCGCGGTGAGGATCGCAGGGTCGGGGCACGAGCCGAGCGGGCTTTTGTGCTCTGCGTACCAAGCATGAAGAATATCCACCTGCGGCCGAATGCCGGAGGCTGTGTGCTTGTAGGCGTGCGGGATCAGGAACTTGAGTATGTCGATATCGCGCGCGTCGCACTGGCTCTTTGCTGCAGCGCTCGGGTTGACGAAGAACGGCATGGCGTAAAGCCCATGGCGCACCACGCGGAAGGCGAGCGGCGCCATGCCGCGATCCTTGCCGTCTTGCACGCCGGATTTGTTGGTCAGGGTTAGTCGCTGGACGTCAATCGGCGCGATGCTGACGCCGGGGCCGATCTGAACAACGCCAGTGGTGATGAACTTGCCCTGGTCCTTCTCCTGCACGAAGGTGTTGCCGAACACGCGGCCGTCCCAATAGGCGGCGCGGAACGCCGGCAGGTCCATCGCCTCGATTTCCTTGCGGTTGCGGCCCCTACTTTCCAGAACGCCGAACTTGTTGTCACCCGCGCCGACAGCGGCGAGTGCGGCCTTACGCACGTCGCCGTCCTCGTTCTCCATCAGATCGCGGAGCTTGCGCTTGAAGGAAACGGGCGAGATTAGGCCGCGCCCATCGGCGTCGAAGGTGCGCGGCTCGCTTTCCTGATCGGGATCGCCGTTGGGGTTGGAATTGACGACATTGATGATGAGGAGGCCCGTGCCCCGGTTGAAACTGGCGGTCATTCCGCATCTCCTTCGTGCTCGGCAATGGGATCGGGTGAATTGGGATTCGTGGTCTTTCCCGGCTTCGGCAGGCCGACGAGATAGCCGAGCAGCAGCTCGGCGCGGAACGTGTCGCCGGGAACTTCCGTCTTGGCGGCGAAAGGATGCAGGGCGGGAGCAAGTTCGCTTGCCAGCGGGCTGATCCTGCGCGCCTGCGACAATGCCTTGCGGACCGCGAAGGCGCGGGCGCTCTTGTCGTCGGGGCTGAGCTTGTGGCTCTTTTTCGCCCAGGCGAGGTAGGGCTTGAAGCGCTGGCTCAGGACGTCCAGCGCCCGCACCGGGTTGCTGCCGGCAAGATTGAACACGGCATTACCGATCAACACGGGCGGCACGTCGCCGCCGCGCATGTCGGCGCAATAGCCGATGTGGATGACATCGGCCGCCGATAAAAGCTGGCCGAGGCGATAGGCGGCGCCGGACATGTAATCCTCCTTCTGTCGGCCGATGAAAAACAGCAGCACGCCAAACCAGGCGAGCGAGCGCAGCGCATCGCGGCGCAAATCGGTCTTGGGGTCAAAATCCTTTAGCGCTTCCGTCCCCTTGCGTGCGGCGACGGAAAGCGCGCCCAGCAACGCGCCATGGCGCAGCAGGAAAAGCCGCAGCAATTTGCGAGCCAGACCGCCGGTATTTCCTTCCCGCAGAAACAAGCCCATCGCCTCGCCTGCTGTCGCACCAACGACATCGACGCGGCGTGTGCCGCCATTGGCGAACAAGACACGTGTCAGCGGCACCAGCGACAGGGGCGCAACACGGGTCGGGCGGCGCAGGACAGGCACGCGCTCACCTTTGACGGGCAGGACAAAGCCAATTTCGCCCGGCAGATTTGCCAGGGCCGCGTGCCAGTGAAAGAGCGCGGCGCGCACATTTTCAACTGACGTTTGGCGCGAATAAATCGCCTTTCGGTTGGCCGGGTCGACCGTGCGCAAGACAAGAACAGACAGTTCGCCATCTCCGATGCCGGAGGGATCGCCGTTGCCTGTCAGTTGCCCCGAAAAACGCCTGCCGAGCTCTGTCAGAGCCATGGACGGGTCGACATCCTCGCCATCATCCTCGTTAGTAGCGAGCATCCTCACTGCGGGAAGGCTGGTCAGCAGCAGATCGAGCTTGTCGCCGGTTTCGGCCGGGATCAGGCGCCAGTTTTTATCCCTGCTCTCTTCCTTGGTCAGGAAGTTCAACACGCCGCCGAGCCGCTGCGCCAGCGCGCCGCCGATGGCGAATGAACCGTCGGCGATATGGCCGTAGCGGACGAGCGCGGGAATGTCCTTGTTGCGCGAGTAGAGATAGGTTTGCCCGAGACCGGGCAAGTTCGGCTGCGGAAAATTGCCGCTGTGCAGCGCTCCCCTTGCGCCGCTAAGCGCGCAAACGCCCGCCTCGCCCGGTTCGGCGGCCAACGCCGCGCTGACAGCGGCGATCTGCGCGGGATCGGCGGCGGCGCGCGGAAACTCGCCGACCGGCGCGTCGATCACAAGCGCGGCCTGACCGGTGAAAGCGCTACGAATCGGCTCCAGCCAGTCGTCGCCGCGCGTGTCCAGAGCCGTCATCAGAAAATCTGTAAAACGCGCAAGCAGATTCGGCTCGGCGTCGACCGCCCGCAGGAAACGCTCGAACACGGCCGGCACCGCGGCTGCTTGCGGATCATTCGTCAGAACGCGGAGAACGTCGAGCCGCTCGGCGATGCGCCCGCGATGGCCGGCTTCGGGCCAATGCCCGGCCTGCCGCGCATATTGCCGCGCGAGCCGCCGCAACTCGTCGCGTCTGTCGGCCGGCTCCTTGGTCTTTTTCCAGATCTCGTCATGCGCGGCCTGCCCGGCCTTGTCCAAAACGAGCAGGGCGGCCTTGGTCTTGAGGCCCGGAAAGCCGTTGTGCTGGCCGTCGCGCAACGTCCAGACGGCGCCGCGCCCAGCGTCGTCAATCAACTCGACGCCGACCAGCGCCGCGGAAGAATCGAGCCGCAGGCGAAAGGCCGACCCCTTGGCCATGTCCTTGACGTCGGGGTGAACCGCGCCAACCGGAACGCCATGGGCGGAAAACGATCGCTCGATGGAATAGATGTCGTTGAGCACGCAATGCTCCGGATCGAGAATCTCGCCGCCTCGTTACGAGGCGGCGAGTGTGATGAAAGCCATCAGCCTAACGGCCACCATTTTTCGATCCACGCCCCCGCATGAGGGGCGACACTATGGCGGCTCATCCCACCCGACTTCGATGACCGTCACACCGAATAACCGCACGAGAAATCGTCTGCGTCGAGACACGGAATCACCTCCATGGCTCACGATGCAACATACGGGCAGCGCCGTCAAATCTTCATGGTCGCCGAAAGGCACAAAAAAGTAATTGCCCCCCCTCCACCCGCACCTCCTGCGCGAAGCGGGACGCGTAGCCGCCCTGATGCGGGCGATCCCACATTTCGGCGAGCATCGACGGGATTTCGAGATTCAGATCGGCGTCGACCTCCCATTCGGGTCGCTCGGGGCCCCAATAGTCGCAGGTGAACTCGGCCCAGCCGAGCGCGGGGGTCTTGTGACAGCGGCCCTGTTTGAGCCTGCGCAAAAACAGGTCCTGCAAATGATGGCGCGGATTGAACCCGCCGCTCGGCGGCGTCCCGCGCACTTCGGCATGAATGCGATAGCAAACGTCGGCGAGCACGGTGGCGAAGATCTGCATTCCCGTTCCGCTGTTGACATTCAGCGTTTTGCGCAGCGGCCCGCCATAATTGGTTGCGTAGCGCTGGTAGCGGATCGCGCCGCCCGACGCGCCCTTGCGGCGGCAAACTTCGATGCGGATGGGGTGCAGCCACGCCTCGCCACGGCCAAGGAAAGCGATTGACTCAAGGATGCCCTTGGCTGCGGACCATGTCGGCAGGGGATAGCTGGTCGGCGCAGCGCCCGTATCCGGCCGCGCAAACATGGCAAGCGGCCCGGAAACCTCAAGGCAAATCGGATAATCAGCCATTTTACACAACCGATGCTCGAATCGAATTCAGCAAAGCCGACTTCTCTGACAGGGTCAATCTAGAGAATACTTGGGCTTCGGACGTCATGGCGAAACGCCAACCGAGATATTCACGGCGACGTCAAAAGCTTATTCCGCCAAACAATCGTTGATGGCGTCGTGAGCGCAAAGCTGCTGAGCGCTCGTCGATGACTGAGGCGTCATCCACCATGTGGACATCCCCTTCATCTCACGCTGGCGCCGCTTTGCCCCGGCGCGCGAGCAGGATGGCGCAGACGGCGAGGTTGAGCAGGTTCCATGCGGCGCCGTTGGCGAAGGCCGGGCGATAGCCGCCGGTCCAGTCGAAAATGACGCCGGAGACCCAGCCGCCGAAGGCCATGCCGAACAGGGTCGCCATGACGACGAGGCCGACGCGGCTTCCCGCTTCCTGCGGATCGAAATATTCGCGGATGATGATGGCGTAGCTCGGCACGATGCCGCCCTGAAACAGGCCGAACAGAGCCGAGATGACATAAAGCGCGTTGAGGCCGTCGAACATCAGGTAAAGCAGCAGCGCGACGCCTTGCAGAAACGAGCCGATGAGCAGCGTCCGCACGCCGCCGATGCGGTCGGCGACATAGCCGGAGGCCACCCGGCTGACAATGCCGAAGCCCAGCATCAGCGACAGCATGTCGGCGCCGCGCGCCGGGCCGTAGCCGAGATCGCCGCAATAGGCGACGATATGGGCCTGCGGCATCGACATGGCGACGCAACAGGCAAAGCCGGCGACGACAAGCAATGTTTGCAGCGCGCCTTTCGACAGGCCGCTGTCGAGCAGCGGCCGCGCTGCGCCGGCGCCGGCCGCGCCAACGCCCTGCGCGGGGCGGCTGTTGCGCAGCAGCAGGGCGAGCGAGGGAATCGCGAGGCCGCAGACAATGGCGATGACGACATGCGCCGCGCGCCAGCCGGAACGTTGCAAAATGAACTGCACCAGCGGCGGCCAGACGACGCCGGCGAGATAATTGCCGGCGGCGCAGATCGAAACCGCAATGCCGCGACGCGCCGCGAAATAATGCGAAATGTCGGCGATGAGCGGCGCGAACATCGCCGATGCGCCGAAGCCGACAAAGACGCCCTGAAACAGCGCGAAGAGCACGAAGCTCGACGTCATCGCCGAGAGCGCGTAGCCCAGCGCAAGCGCGATCGCGCCGATGACAATCGCCGCCGTCGGGCCGCGGCGATCGACGATCCGGCCCATCGCAACGCCGCCGAACGCGAAAGCGAGCATGGCCAACGTATAGGGAAGCGAAGCCTCGGCGCGCGCGACGCCGAAATCGGCCTGCACCGCCGGCAGCGTCACAACCACCGACCACATGCCGACGCCGCCGATCGCGCTCAAGGCGACGCTGACGGCCAGGCGCGCCCAGGCCTGCGGCGAATCGACGGCGATGCGCTTGACGTCAGCGGACATGAACGTCCCGCATTTCCGGCAAAACCAACATTCCCGCTCCTTCATCCGGTTGCCCGGTCATGCTGGCATGGCGTCGGCGCAGCGGCAATGTCGTTGTGGCCCGGTTGACTTTCGCGCGCCGCGGCCTTGAGTTGCGTCCGACCTCAACATGCGAGAGCAGCCATGACCGACGCCCCGCAAAATCCCCTTCATCTCGTTTACGACGGCGCCGTCGCGACGATGACGTTGCAGAACGGCGCGATGAACGCCATCGACGACGCCCTGCTCTCGGCCATCTGCGACGTTTGCGACGACCTCGCCAAAAAGCCGGAGATTGTCGTGCTGCGCATCCGCAGCGAGCGGCGCGTGTTTTCCGCCGGCGCCGATCTGGCGCTCGTCAACGAGCGCATGAAGACGCAGCATGGCGTCGCGGCGATGGTCGAGACGGTGCGGCTGTTCCATCGCGCCTATGACAAGCTCGTCGCGCTGCCGGCCGTCGTCGTCGCCGAAATCGGCGGTCATGCGCTCGGCGGCGGCCTCGAACTGGCGCTCGCCTGCGATTTCCGCATCGCCGCGCATCAGGCCAAACTGGGATTGCCAGAGGCGAAGGTCGGCCTGCTGCCGGGCGCCGGCGGCACGCAGCGGCTGACCAATCTCTGCGGGGCGGGCGTCGCGGCGCGCGTCATTCTCGCCGGAGATCTGATCGATGGCGCGGAAGCCGCGCGCATCGGGCTGGCGCAATACGCGGTCGACGCATCTGAACTGACGGCGCGCGTCGATGCGCTGGTCGCGCAAATCGCGGCCATGTCGCCGGATTCCCTGCGCGCCTGCAAAGCCTGCATCGGCGTCGCCAATCGCATGTCGGCGGAGGGCGCGAAAGCCGAGATCGACGGGCTGGCGCATCTGCTGACGACCGAGGAGGCGCGCCGCCGCGTCGCCTCCTTCCTGCAACGTTGAAAAAGGATATCGGCATGCGCGCGCATCGCGAAACCCATCTCATCGAGCGGATCGGCTGGCTGCGCGCCGCCGTGCTCGGCGCGAACGACGGCATCATCTCGACGGCGAGCCTTGTCGTCGGCGTCGCCGCCGCCGCAACGAGCAAACACGAAGTGCTCGTCGCCGGCGTCGCCGGCATGGTCGCCGGCGC